>CEOS01028425.1_pt1 | contig 12253 bp, 12 predicted proteins | sample 530601 | NCBI WGS metagenome assembly CEOS01 (sample SAMEA2620666, study PRJEB7988) | marine metagenome | biome: marine biome (ENVO:00000447); feature: mesopelagic zone (ENVO:00000213); material: "saline water (ENVO:00002010), including plankton (ENVO:xxxxxxxx)" | depth 1000 m
ATTGCTCATTCGAGTCTTGAGTTCGAGCACGAAGATCATGCCCACCGAAACGCTGGTATTTACGGGCATTCGAATTCTCAAGGAAAGGAATAGGCCTATGTTTAAAGAAACATTAGCAGAATACGATGATGTCCTCGGGATCGTCTGCGAGGGCAAACTGACCGAGGAAGATATGCGGCAAATGCATGCCTTGCTTCACAACAGTATCGCCAAAGGAGGAAAGGGCCTGGTCGTCGATCTGACCGGTTTCGATGGTTATGAGGGGTTTGGCGCACTGTGTGAGGATCTGAAAATGGATACTGCGCACCGCTACGATTTCGACCGCATCGCTGTTATTGGCGACCGGAAGTGGATAGAATGGGGCAGTGCGCTCGCCAGTGCACTGACCAGTGCCGAAATGCGCTGCTTCGATCCCGGTGCAACCGGCGAGGCCGCGTCATGGGCCCGTGGCTGCTGAGCCTCCACAGCGAGAGGTTCAGAACAAGGAAAGCAGACCCGGATTTTTGAGGACGGTTCTAAGGCCGGCAGAGACGAGTGCGAACAGCGCGAAACCACCCACGAAAGAGAGCATTGAACTTTGCGTATCGCATGCAGCTTGGTGCGCTTCCTTGAGCATGTCTTCTGCTGCGGCTACTGTCAGCAGACCGGCCACGAAGCTCAGGGCGACATATTTTGTGGCATCAAGCGCATCCCGCAGATAAAATCAGGCAATCAGCGCCGATCCGAGACAATTGGAGGGAAAGGAGAGCGACACTCCATTGCGTCTGCCTCGCGGCACATTTTTCTCCCTCAAGTTCGCTACTACCGAATAGCCCTCCGGAGTGTCTGCCAGCACTTGGCAGGCGCCAATGACGATAGAAAGCTAACTGTTACAGCCGAAACCGATCCTATCATTATTCCATCTCTGGCGAGGTCGACCGCAACAGCGACGCAGATCATCCACATAGATTGGCGTCGCCTCTTCGGTGAAGCGGCGGATCAGGCCATAGGCTTTCGAGAGAGAAGTGCCGCCTTTGAAGATCAGGCCGGGTATCCTGTCGCCAAGTGAGAAAGCGCACTTGATCGTCCAGCAGACCCAGAAGTCTTTCTCGATGATGGGAGGCCGAACGCCCATCCGGGCAGCCGTCTCCTGAAAGCCTCCGCGCGGATGGCTGCGGTTTCTCGCGCGAACCCATCCACCGTCAGGCTGCCGCAGTCTGCTGGCCAACCGGTCGCATCCATCCGGGGGCCTGCAAGGCATCCTTGAGCAGCGCGCGGCGCGTGTCGGCGTCAATCGTCTTGGCGAGGCGCGCCACGATATCGGCATCGATCCCATCCTTGCCAAGATAGCGCAGCGCCTGAAAGACCGTGCCGGTCGGCTTGCCAGAGCCCACGAGGTTTTTGGCGGCGGCGTTACGCATGATGATGGTTTGCGCCCCGATCTGCTCAACTGCGAGAGGACCGCGATCCGGCGAGTGTGTCGGTCTAGGGGCTGGTAGCGCCTATGGATGTCCCAAAACCTCGGACAAGGTGGGTTTCTGTCCGAGGTAATGTAACTTGCCGAACGCTGTGGTTGGACATCACACTACTTCGGCTCAGTCAGGCAATGCTGACGTCAGTGTGAAATGGTGTCGCCACTGTAATTCGGCTAAGGTCAGGCCGTGCATCGGAATCGGGTCAACTGCAACGATGCGAGTTGCATGCATCATTTGATTTGCCTACCGAATTATATTGCCGGAATCGACGACGGTACTTTTCCACAGGTTTTTCGCAAGTGCTTGTTTTTATACCGATTTATCAGTTCTTTCATCATCGAGTGGGAGTAGGGTGCCCGATCCCTGATTGGGGGACCGGGGCTTTGAGGCGCTAGAGATCTTCAGGCCGGTGCGGTCAGCGATGCCGAGCTGTTCGGAAGTTGATCATGGCGCCGGCTTTCGCCAGCGCGCCCTTTTTGTCTTTATTCGGTCAGGGCGTTCAGGATTTCTGAAAAGTGCCCGTTGGTGTCGAATTTCGCGTCGCCTGTGGTCCAGCCGAGACGGACAATGACCGTGTCCTGCGAGGGGAAGATGCCGACGATCTGACCATTATGGCCCATGGCGAAATAGGCGTCTTCTGGCAGGCCTTGCAGGAATCGGCCGTCTCCGTCTTCGGCCATGCCGTTCAGCCAGAAGCCGGCCCCGTAAATGCCCAGCTCATTGGCAGGTGCCGGCGTGTGGACGAAGTCGACCCATTCGGGACTGAGGATCTGCTCTTCACCAGCTTTCCCCCCATTCAGGAAAAGGAGGCCGAAGCGGGCCCAGTCGCGCGGCGTGGCATAGATATAGGAGCTGCCGACAGGTGTACCGGCATTGTCCTGTTCGAAGGTGACATTCTTCATGCCGGCCGGGCCGAACAGGCGTTCGCGCAGATAGGCCTGCGTGGCTTCGCTGCCGCCGAGCGCGGAGGTCAGGGCCCGCGCGACAATATTGGTGGAGCCGGAGGAATAGGACCAGTGAGTGCCGGGCGTCTCGATGAGGGGCTTGCTGGCGGCATAGGCGGCCATGTCAGGCTCAAGGAAGAGCATGCCGACGCTGTCATTGCCGGCAGTGTATTCCTCGACGAATTCGAGACCGCTGCTCATCTGGAGGAGGTCCTGCAGGGTGATGGCGGAGCGGCCTTCATCCCCCTCCCATTCCGGCGCGCCGAGCGGTTCGTCCAGCGCCATGAGGCCATCGCCGACGACAAGACCGGCAAGCGCTGCCGTCACGCTCTTGCTCATGGACCAGCCAAGCAGGGGCATCGACGGGTCGAAGCCGTCAGCATAGCGTTCGCCGACGATCTTCCCGTCCTGAATGACGACGAGCGCGCGGGTGCGCAGATCACCGGACGGATCTTCCATGGCAGCGTCGAAGGCAGCAGAGAGGGCCTTGCCGGGCTCAACAGGCGGGGTTGTTTCCGACACGGGCTGCGCAAGCGCGGTGCCCTCATCTGCCGGGACATCAACAGTGCAGCCAATTCCTGTCCGGTAGGTCGCCGTGCGTGCGGTCGAACCGAACCGGGCGGTGACGGCATGATTGTCCGCATCGACCTCATAGGCGACCAGTCCGGCGGGCGGCCAGAGCGGAACGATATCATTGGCGATGACATCTTCCTTGTCGCGCCCCGAGATGAAGAGGCTGGAACACAGCACCTTCGCGCCGACGCCTGTTGCGATGGCGGCCTGTTTGGCAAGTTCCCCGCCATTGCCTTTTGCGGGCGTTTCCGCGTCCTGGGCGCTGACCTGGCTGGCCGCCATGATCAGGCCTGCGGCCAGAAGGAAGGGGCGCCAGGAAGCCCCGGTGAGCCGCCTCGGGGCTTGGCCTCGGCTGCTGGCCTGTACTCGCACTCTGGATGCCTTGAGCATGACGCTGTCCTTCCTGTCTGCATTGTGGTCTGAAATGCTTGGCGCGGCGAGTCCGATCAGAACCTGACCCGCGCCTCGGCGCCCCAGCTCATCGGTTCGCCCCGGTATTCGATCAGGGCGCCAAGGAATTCACGGCCATAATTGACCAAATAATCCTTGTCGGTGAGGTTGCGGGCATAGAGCGCAAGCTCCCAGCCGCTGGCGCCTTGGACACCGATGCGGGCATCGAGAAGACCGTAGCCCGGCACCTTGCCCCAGTCGATTTCCTGACCGGCCACGGTGCGCGTCTCGGTGTTGTTTTCCTCGACATAGTAGCTGGAGCGATAGCTGTACTGGGCTGACGCGAAACCGGTGAGATCTGACGTCAGCGGGCGGTCATAGTTGAAGCCCAGCGTGCCCTGGAATTTCGAGGCGCGCGGCAGACGGTTTCCGGCGACATTCACACCGCCTGTTCCGCCCCCCGGGAAATCTGTGAAGGTCGTGTCCAGAAGGCCGATGCCGCCCTGCAGGCGAAGATTATCGGTGGCGTGGAATGTGCCTTCCGCCTCAATCCCCTCACTGCGCACGGCGCCGGCATTGCTGATCGCGATGACGGTCTGGCCATTGCCGAGGTCGCGGTACTGGTTGACCTGATAGTCGCTATAGTCGGCGGTGAAGGCCGTGACGTTCAGTGTGGCGCGATTGTTGAAGAAGGCGCCTTTCAGGCCGATCTCGAAATTGTCGACCGTCTCCTTTTTGAACTCCACGCCGTCCGGGAAGATGGACGCGGAGATAAAGTCGAGATTGTAGCCGCCGCTCTTGTAGCCGGTCGAATAACGTCCGTAGATGTTGACTTCAGGCGTGATGGCATAGGTGAGCGTCGCGGTTGGCGAGAGATCGCGGTCCACCCGGTCGGTGTCCACAGTGCCTGTTGCGATATTGAAGGCCGGAGCGGCGCTGCCATCAATGGACCAGTCGACAGTCTTCTTTTCCCAGGACCAGCGCAGGCCGACGCTCGCCTCGAGCCTGTCTGTCAGATCATAGGAGGCATTGCCGTAAAGGGCTGCGTTCTCTGTCTTCAGGTCGCCGCCACTGAGCACGCCCGTGCCCGGAGCGATGCCAAGCGCGAGGCTCTGGGCGCCGCCAATGGCATCGCGCTGCGTTTCGCTGTCCTGGGCGTAGAGATAGACGCCCGCCAGATAGGTCAGGCGGCCATCGCCGGGCGAAATCAGCTGCAGCTCCTCGGAGGTCTGGCGGTAGCTGTCTTCGTAATTCACATAGAGCAGGTCCACTGCGGCGCGGTCGGCGTCGAAGTTCGTGGTGAAGTCGGTTTCGCGATAGGCGGTAATCGATTTCAGGACATGGTTCGAGGGAAGCTCATATTCGGCTTCGGCGGAAACGCCCCAGATGGTGCGGTCATCATCCTTGATGCGGCCGGGCGTATAGCTGACCGAGTTGCGGGCAGGCGCGGCGGTATCGATGGCCGAGCCGAAGGAATTGGTCAGCGGGTCGCCATTGTTCGGCCGGTCATTGGCAAACTGGGCATCTGCCGACAGGTAGAGGGTGAAGGGGCCGCCTGAGTCGATATTGAGCTGGCCGCGCACGCTTTCGGAATCGCGGGTGGGGAATTCCGCACCATCGGTTACGTTGCGGATAAAGCCGTCCCGCTTCGAGCTGGAGGCAGAGAGGCTGGCGGCGACGGAATCGGTAAGCGGGCCGGAGACGCGGAAGGCGTATTGTTCCTGGCCGCGATTGCCGATGCGGGCAAAGGCTTCGCCTTCCAGCGTCTGTCCGGGGCGCTTGGTGATCAGGTTGATCGCGCCGGCATCATTGTTCTTGCCGAAAAGTGTGCCTTGCGGCCCGCGCAGGACCTCGACGCGTTGGAGGCCGAGAAGGTCCTGATCGAGGGCGGGCGACTGGCCGAGATAGACGCCGTCGATATAGAGCCCGGCGCGGCTGTCAAAGCCGATATTCCGGCTGCTGGAGCCGACACCGCGAATGGTCAGCGTCGCGCCCAGCGCAGACGTCGAGGCGATATCGACATTGGGCACATAATTGGCCATGTCCTGGACCCGTTGAGAGGAGGTCGCCTCGATCTGCTCGTCGTCAACGGTGGCAATGGAGCTTGGCACATCGCGAAGGTTTTCCTCGCGCCGCTGCGCCACAACGACGACAGCGTCATAGACTTTCCTGGTATCCTCGGCGGCCTCTTCGGAGGTGACCTGGGCGGTGGCGTCTACTGGGGCTGCGGCCTGCGCCGGCTCCTGTGCATGCGCGGTAAATGGCAGGGTGAGGGCACAGCTGCCCAGCAAGACCTGGCGAAGGGAAAAGAACGACATCCGGTGCACCTCCTATGGATTCGGCGGGTCGCATGCCCGCAGCCTCAGGCGATAGGTGACACAGGATTAATTACGAAACAATAGTGTTTCGTAATTAATCCGTATCAAGCAGAATGTCGTTGAGCACGCTGTCCAGAACAGCCGATATGAAGTCGGGGTCGGACGGCAGCTGAAGCAGAAGCGAGCGGTGCCAGATAGGCCCGAACAGCTGGTAAGCGACATATTCCGGGTGGATGTCCCGCCTGACCCGTCCTTCGGCTTGCGCCTGTTCGAGAAGGGCAATGAGCGGCGCGTTGCGTTCGCGGTCGAGCTCCTGAATGAGATGGCGTAACTCGTCATCCGTGCCGGCGGCAGAGAAGGCGTGTCTGAAGAGGCCCCCGACCCGCTTGTCAGCGAGCAGTTCAGACCGGTTCAGCATGCCGCGCCGGATATCTGCCCGAAGATCGCTGCCATCGATGATGGGCGGGCTGGACTCCTGCAGGATATGCGCAACCGTTGAGGTGAAAACCGGATTTATCGAGGTCCAGCGCCGGTAGAAGGTGGCGCGCGAGACCTTGGCTACCTTGCAGACATGTTCGATGGTCAGGGCGCTGATATCGTCGGTCTCCAGAATGGTAAGCGCCGCTTTGGTCAGACGGTCGAGAATCCTGTCGCTGGGCGGGCGGCCCCGCCGGGACGGCGTTTCCTGAGCGGTATCGGACGGGGCCGGCTTGGGCTGGCTTGCCGCGGACGGCGTCGGATCATCGGACATGCTGGTATCCTGAGTGAAACACAAGGTGACGACCCTGCCTGTAATGGGCCTGTCTAGGCAACACCTATCGCAGCGCGCAAGGCGCTAAACCTCTGCGATTGCCGGAGAAGATTATGGCGGCGCAGGAAGAAGTGTGCCTTCCGTAATTGTACGGCTTGTATCAGGGCCATGGCGTGGCAGGCTGCGGTCCATGAGACGCAAGCGGATAATGTCATGACCAGTGCAATTCTGGACGACCTTGTCGAGACCGGCGGATATGAGCCGTGCGAGACGGAGACGTTCGAGACGCATCTCAGCCATGTCCTGCTGGCGGGGGACCGGGCGATCAAGCTGAAGAAGCCGGTGAAACTGGCCTTTGTCGATTTCTCGACGCTTGAGAAGCGCCGTTCTGCCTGCCTTGCCGAGCTTGAGGCCAACCGAAAGATGGGGAGCTCGCTCTATCTCGATGTTCTGCCTGTCACACAGGCTGCGGGCGGCAAGCATGTTCTGGATGGCGGGGGTGAGACGGTCGACTGGGTTGTGGTCATGAAGCGCTTCGACTCGGCTAAGCGGTTCGATTCCCTGGCTGAGGCGGGGGCGTTGGATCCTGCGCTTGCATGGCGGACGGCGGACCGGATCGTCGACATGCATGCCGGGCTCGAGCCAGTGACGACAGCGGGGCACGCGGCGGACTACCGGAAGGTCATCCGGGACCTGCGCCAGACCGAGGCGGATGGCGCCGCGAGAGATGGGCTGAGTATCGGCGAGCCGTCGCCCTTTGACCTGTTGGACACAGAGCTTGCGCATGTGGACCCGCTGATCGAACAGCGCCGCCGGGCCGGGAAGGTGCGGCGCACGCATGGCGACCTGCATCTTCGCAATCTCTGTCTCTATGAGGGAGAAGTTACGCCCTTCGACTGCCTGGAATTCGATGAACGTCTGGCGACGACAGATGTCCTGTATGATCTTGCTTTCCTGCTCATGGACCTCTTGCAGGCGGGGCTGCCTGAGGCGGCAAACCGGGTGATGAACCGCTATTGGGATGGGGCGCAGGAGGATGAGGCCGCTCTGGCACTTTTGCCTTTTTTCATGGCGCTCCGGGCCAGTGTGCGAATGGCCGTTGCGGTTGAAGGCGGGGCGCTGGCGGAGGCCGACCGCTATCGCCGGCTTGCGCTGACGCTGCTAAAACGGCGCAAACCGGTCTTCGTTGCGATTGGCGGGCTTTCGGGGACGGGAAAATCCACCGTCGCGGCGGCACTTGCACCGGATCTGCCGGGTGCGGCGGGGGCGCGGCTCCTGCGTAGTGATGTGCTTCGCAAACGCGGGCAGGGGACGCCGGAAGCGGGCTGCGCAGACAGGAGGGCTTATGCCCCAGAGCAGCGCGCGAAAGTCTCCCGCCAGCTTGCCGGCCATGCCGAGGAGGCACTGACGGCTGGCTGCAGCGTGCTTGCCGATGCGACCTTTCAGGAGGCCGCGGCGCGTGAGGCGTTGGAGTCGGTCAGCGCTGCGCCGCTGCAGGCTTTCTGGCTCGAAACCTCGCTGGCAACGCGTCTAGAGCGGGTCTCAAACCGGCGGGGAGACGCCTCGGACGCCGACGAGGCTGTAGCCCGCCGGCAGGAAGAGCCTGGACAGCTGGAACCCGAATGGTGCCGGATCGATGCCGGCCGCCCGGTCGACAGGATCGCCGCCGACATTGCGCGCAGGCTTGGCGGAACAGCCGATACGTAACAGAGTTGCCCCGACAGCAGACAAGGAGAGCCGCATGTCGTCTTCGCCGCGAATTGATCCACCCAATGCCTTCAAGAGCCTGATTGACAAGGCAACCGGCAATGCCGTGCGCACCGCGGTCGTGCATCCGGTTGAGCGTCTGTCGCTCAGCGGGGCGATGGAGGCGCGCGAGGCTGGTTTGATCGAGCCGGTCCTGGTGGGGCCGCAGGACAAGATCCAGGCGGCGGCAGATGAAGCAGGGTTAGACATTTCCGGTGTGGAAGTCCTGTCGGTACCCCACAGCCACGATGCGGCGGCCAAGGCGGCCAAGCTTGCCGGTGAGGGCGAGGTGGGGGCGCTGATGAAGGGCGCGATCCATACAAATGAGCTGATGCAGGCGGTGATCGACAGGTCTGCCGGGCTTCGCACCGAACGGCGGATGAGTCATGCTTTCGTCATGGAGACCCCGGCCTATCCAAAGCCGCTGCTCATGACAGACGGGGCGATCAACATCGCGCCGGACCTCAAGACCAAGCGCGACATCATCCAGAATGTTATCGACCTGGCGCATGCAATCGGTATTGCCGAGCCGCTGGTTGCGATCCTGTCTGCGACCGAGGAGGTCGATCCGAATATTCCTTCGACTGTGGATGCCGCCGCCCTCTGCAAGATGGGCGACCGGCGCCAGATTACAGGCGGGGTGCTGGATGGCCCGATGGCGTTCGATCTGGCCGTGTCGGCAGAGTCGGTGGCGACCAAGCGGTTTGTGTCTCCCGTCGGCGGGCAGGCGGATGTTCTGATGGTGCCGACGCTGGAGGCGGGCAACATGATCGCCAAACAGCTCGACTATCTTGCCGGCGCAGCAGCGGCAGGGCTGGTACTGGGGGCAAGGGTGCCGGTCATCCTGACCAGCCGGTCCGATAGCGCGGCCGAACGGGTGGGGTCCTGCGCGCTCGCTTGCCTTTATGGGAAATGGATGGAGCAGAACCGGTGAGCGGAGAAGCCGTCCTCACCGTCAATACTGGCTCATCCAGCATCAAGCTTGCCGCCTATCAGGTAGAAGCGGGAAAGCTGGGCGAGCAGCTTCTGAAGGCCCATCTTTCCGGTTTGCCAAACAGCCCGCGTTTTTCAGCGGGTATTGCCGGACAGAACATAGACGATGTGCCCGATAGTGTCGCCGCGGCCGGGCCCAGCAAAAGCGATATGGTTGCGGCTTTGGCCCAGTGGGCGCGGAAGCAATTGGGGAAAACGTCCCTCCTGGGTGTGGGTCACCGGGTGGTGCATGGCGGGCAGGATTTTACCGGCCCAGTGCGTACCAGCGATCATGTGATTGCTCAGCTGCGCAAGCTGAGTCCGCTGGCGCCGTCGCATCAGCCAGACAATCTGGCTGGCATTGAAGGGATTTCGTCGCTCTGGCCGGACATACCACAGAGCCTGTCTTTCGATACCGCCTTTCACCGGACACAGCCGCGCCTCGCGCAGCTCTATGCCATCCCGAGAGAGCTGTCTGAATCGGGGGTGCTGCGGTTCGGGTTTCACGGCCTTTCCTATGCGCATATCGCCGATGAGCTCGAGACAGCCCTTTCTCCGCCGGAGCGGCGCCGGGTAATTGTGGCGCATCTGGGTAGCGGCGCCAGTCTGTGTGCGATGCAGGATGGGCGAAGTGTAGCGACGAGTATGGGGCTGACCGCGCTTGACGGCGTGCCGATGGCCACGCGCTCAGGCAGTGTGGATCCCGGGCTCTTACTCCACCTTCTGCAGGACAAGGGCATGCGCACCGAGGATGTGGCGAACATGCTCTATAAGCGCTCTGGCCTGCTTGGGCTTTCGGGACTGAGCGCAGATGTGCGCGAATTGCTGGCAAGCGATGCGCCCGAGGCGCGCGAAGCCCTGGAGGTCTATGCCTACCGCGTCAGACGGGAGATCGCCTCGCTCGCGGGGGCTTTGAAGGGGCTGGAGACACTGGTCTTTACCGGTGGGGTGGGCGAGAATTCCTGGCAGGTGCGAGAGATGATCTGCGCTGAGCTTGGCTGGCTGGGCGTGCAACTGGATGACACCGCCAACCGGCAGGGAAAGAGATCTGTGCACGACACCGGCGCAAAGGTGCGCACGCTTGTAATTCCCGCCGATGAGGAGAGCGTGATTGCGCGCGAAACCTTATCTGTCCTCCGCTAGGTATCAGTCGATGCCATCATAAGGCGGTTTGTCCGGATTGTTGCGCGGTCCGGCTTTCAACCTGTCCCAGCTCTCGCGCTCGACTTCCTGATCGACATCCTCGTCCCGGTCGGCCGGGGGAGGGGGGAAGTCGCCGGTGCGCCGCACAGCTTTTTGCTTTTCGATCTGTTCGTGCGTCGATGCCGTGGTTCTCGGCTCGCCCTTTTCATCAAGCGTGCCGCTACGGGCGTCTTCGTCCTGGCGGTTCTTCATGGGGGTCCTCCAATTGGCTCTCAGCTATGTCGCCATAGGCCTTGTCCTAAATAACAGGCTGCCGGGTGTCTGCGTTCCGCCTGGAAGCGTAACGCCTGCATGAACTTTGCGAAATGTATTGAGAATGACTTGCAAGAGCGAACATGGTGTGATCGTGTGCGAATGAGAATGGATCGCAAATTGGTCCCGTAACGATTGCAAGCTGGAGGCAGAGGATGCGCCTGGATATCGCCGAGTTGCAAACCATCGGATGGTTGAGGTCACAGCTGGAAGCGCTGCGGGCCTGGCGGGATGAAATCGCCGGGGACGCTCATGCAGATAGAAGGGAAGCGGCCAGCGTCGAGCGTCACTATCGCTGGCTGCGGACCGAAATCGAGAATCTTGAAGCCTTGCCAGACCGGGTAGCCTGACCTCCGCTGCCTGGTCACTCCACTGGCTGCGGTCCCGGTTTGTCTTTGTTTCCTCCCTCAAACCTTATCGGGGCCGCAGCCGCTTTTTTACGGAGCTTCCATGTCTTCACAGCTTATGGATGATGTTTATCTGCCGGATCTCGGCATCGGTGCGGGGATCGCGATCTGGGGCTTTCGCGCATGCGCGCGAGGTGGCGCGGGATGCTGCGCCATTGTTAATGGGTTTGGGCGCGCGTTCGGGCCTGCCAATGGACCGCGCGTTCTGAACGACATGCTGGAATTTGCCCGCCATGTCGGTCATTCCGGCCGGCGGACCGTTAGCCTTGCCATGCCGGGATGCGCCCGTCTGGCGAGCGATGAGTTGTCGATTATCGCCGCACTTGCAGCCGCCCAGCTTTGTGACCGTGCACTTCTCGAGCTGCATCTCACCTGGCTGATGGCCAAGGCGCCAGATGAGGAGCTTGCAGAGCTTTTACTCTCGATCTCCTCGGACTTTCTTATGGCCGAGCTGGTGATCGACATGCCCGATCTCGCGATCTCTCAGCCAAGGACGGCGCGCTCGCCGCTGGTTGCGGTGCAGGGCGGCCGGGCCTGACATCAAAGCCGTGCGCGTTCACTTCGGTTAACTTTGCGCGCGAATAGTGCCCTTTGCAGCGTCTATGTCTTCCGCGATCAGGAACTTCCGCGCTCGCGGGGACTTGGCTTGTGTCGACCTCAAGGAGACACAAGCATGGCGAGCAAGGACGATCTTCCGATCGACGAGAATGGTGCGCCGCACCAGACCACCGAAGAAGGCTACGAGGCCCTGACGACGCAGCAGGGTGTAACGGTCTCCGATGACCAGAACCATCTGAAAGCGGGCGAGCGCGGCCCGATGCTGATGGATGATTTTCATTTCCGCGAGAAAATCTTCCATTTCGACCATGAGCGCATTCCCGAGCGCGTCGTGCATGCGCGCGGCTTTGCGGCACATGGCTATTTCGAGTGCTTTGACGACCTTTCGGACATCACCCGCGCGGCCGTGTTCAAGAAAGGCGAAAAGACGCCTGTTTTTACGCGCTTTTCGACAGTGGCGGGTAATAAGGGGTCACCGGATGTGGCCCGCGACGTGCGCGGCTTTGCGACCAAATTCTATACAAGCGAGGGCAATTGGGACCTTGTCGGCAACAATATCCCGGTCTTCTTCATCCAGGATGCGATCAAGTTTCCCGACCTTATCCATGCTGCCAAACCAGCGCCGGACCGCGGCTTCCCGCAGGCGCAGACGGCGCATGACAATTTCTGGGACTTCATCTCGCTG
>CEOS01056928.1_pt1 | contig 12250 bp, 14 predicted proteins | sample 530601 | NCBI WGS metagenome assembly CEOS01 (sample SAMEA2620666, study PRJEB7988) | marine metagenome | biome: marine biome (ENVO:00000447); feature: mesopelagic zone (ENVO:00000213); material: "saline water (ENVO:00002010), including plankton (ENVO:xxxxxxxx)" | depth 1000 m
GCCTTTGTCCCAGTCGACGTCGTCGACCTCGAGCGCGGCGATCTCACCGATGCGGAGGCCAGCGAAAGCGCCGAGCAGCAGCAGGTTTTTGTACCCGGGCGGGAGGGCGTCGTGGAGCGCCCACACCTGCGCGGTGGTCGCGACGTAGGGGCGCTGAGGCGCTGCCGGCGGGCTCGTGCGGCGACTGCAGGGGTTCCGGGTCAGGATCCCGTCATGCACGGCGTCAGCGAGCACCTGCGACAGGCGGGAGTGGAGCGCGTAGACGTAGCTAGTCGAGTACTTCCCCTGCAACCTTGCGGTCCACGACTTCACATCAGACGGGCGGATCGTCCGCACCTGCCGTGACCCGAACTCCTCCCGGATGATCGCCCCATGAACTCGCGCCTGAGCGACCGTTCGGGGTTTCTTCCCGGCGTACCCGGCGAGCCACCGGTCGAGCCACTCCCCCATGGTGATCTTCGACGTCGACGGATCGACCCAGGTGCCGGCGCGCATGGCGGCCGTGGCGTCGTCGAGCCACGCCTGCGCGTCCCGCTTTAGCTTCGCGTGCTTGGCGTACTCACGGCCGTCCGGCCCCCGGTAGCGGGCCCGCCAGGTGCCGTCAGGCCTCTGCTTGACGCTCGCCATCAGTTCAGATCGAGGGGTAGACGATCGGCCGGTCTATGTTCACCCCGTAGGCACGTAGCTTGCGCTCGACGTCGTAGAGTTCTGCTCGCCAGTCACGCACTTTGCGTCGGGCCTCCTCGGGATCCGTGCCACGCAGTGAGCTCGTCACGGACTCCGGGTCGCGTTTGTACTCGTCAAGAAACCTCTCGTGCGCTGCGAGTGCGTAGTGTGTCGCGTCGCGCTCGCGCAGCAAGTCGTGAATTAGCCAGCTGTCGAGGGCGGCGACCTGGTTGTGCGCAGCGGCCTCTGACGTGTCAGCCACCTCCCGCAGCGTCCTCGATCCGCCAAACCAGCCGTACGCGAGCCAGTGCGCTGTCGACACGCGCGGCTCTGTGCCGCTCGTGAGTTCCACCGGAGCATATGGATCACGGAGATCGAAAACAAGGTCCGCTGGACTGACTCCGAGGACTGCAGCGACAGCGACAAGTTGACGCACCGAGAGGTCAAGCTTCCGACCATTCTCGAGGTTGGCAACCATCGACCGCGTGAGCCCCTCTCCCGCTCTCGCGGCGAGCTCCTCGCCACTAATCCGCGCGCGGCGACGGTGGGCTGCGATTCGCTCACCCATCGTTGGTGAAGCCGACTCAGTCATGTACTACACAGTATGCGCGAATCTGTGTTACTGTCCAGCCAGACACAGATACGGTGATTCTGTGTAGGTGACTGAAAGAAGGTAACCCTCATGCGAGACCAGCTCCTATTCGTTGACGAGGCCGCCGAGATGCTCCGGCGCTCGCCGGCGCAACTCAGATGGATGATGCAGGTGGGCAACGCCCCAAAGCACGCGAAGATCGCGGGACGCATCGTGTTCAAGGAAAGCGAAGTCCAGCGATTCATTGACGACGCGTTCGCGGAAACGTCGTGAGCACCCGCACCCGCCCGCTCGCGCTCGAGGGCCATAGCTTCGAGGCCGGAGCGAGCCAAACTTCGGGGCGAGTCAGCGCTGTCCAGGCGATTGTCGCTGGCATCCTGCGCGAGGAGGGGCCGGCGACGGACACGCAGATCTATGCCGCGTATCAGCGGCGCTCTGCCACCGACACGTCGGTCCCGAAGGCGTCGCCGTCGTCGGTGCGGTCGCGTCGCGCCGAGCTAGGTCGTCGCGGGATTGTCCGCGCGACGACTCTCCCCGGCCGATCTCCGTATGGCCGCCCGGCGACCGTCTGGGCGCTTGCGGAGACCGCGACGGAGGGGCTGAAGCTGTGGTGAGCCTCAGTCTCGATGCGCGCCAGGTGCTCCAAAGCGCCGGCATCTCCCGCGCCGACTACGCCCGCAGCTGGTTTGCCGATGGTCGTTGGCATGGCGATACCTGCGGATGCCCCGATGACCGTTGCATCGGTCACCACCACGACGCCGACGAGCCGTGCGGATGCATCCGCTCAATCCTCGACGAGCGAAAGAACGCCCCCGGCGCTTGGCAGAGCACCGAGGGCAACGATCCCCACAACAAAGGAGAAATCATGTCCACCGTACACCCCAACCGCCCCACACTTCGCCCGATCTACGGCCCGACCGACGCTCGATGGCAGCAGCTCATCGATGCAGTTGGACAGAAGATCGAGATCGGCGACATGATGCCCAGCGAACGCGCCGCCTGGTACGAGATCCACGTGGTTGGCAATAGGGACTATCGCGAAGTCGCCCATCGCGAGGTGGAGTACCCGGAACCGCCCGAGACCGCGGGGCCGTCATGGGCGGATCAACGTCACGTTGAGTCTGTCGACGGAGGAGAGTACCCCGTCATAACGTGGTGGCGGGATCTCGCCGCAGCCGAGTCGATCCAAGCCGAAGTTTCACTGCAGCGGGATGACACCTATGACCCTGACTCGGGGGAGGTCGCCGAAGGTGTCACTCGCGCCACCATCTATATCGGCGGCAACCAGGCGGAGTTTTCCAAGAGCGAGGACTGGATCACAGCTCCGGCGCAGCTACGTGAGATCGCCCTCGCGTTCTACGACGCTGCGGACCGGTGGGAGAAGTCCCTGCCCCGCGAGATCCGCCGACCGATCGGCCTCTGAGGCGCCCGGATCGTGGGTCACAGACTGGTCGCCGTCGCGTTCACCTTCGTGGGCGCGTACAACGAGAAGGCACGCGCCGAAGGCACGCGGCAGCTCGAGCCACTCGAAATCGCGCTCCTGACGCTCATGGCGCACAGTGCGCGCGACGGCGACCGCCCTACCTACTTCGCCGGCCGCGACGCCACCTGCGACGCGCTCGGCCTCGAACGGTCAGAACCCGCCCGGAGGCGCGTCATGCGCGCCACCAGCGCGCTCGTGAAGGCGGGAGCGATCGAGAGGGTCGGGAAGGGGCATCGGGGCTCCACGGCCCGCTACAGCCTCATCTATCAAGGGGGTGACCTGGTGGTACCTATTCCGGCAGGTGTCCCAAACGGGACAGGTGAGCCCGAAAGCGTACCGCGAGAGCACCCCCAATCCGGAGGGAATGGGTACCACCAGCGAACGGAATGGGTACCACCAGCTCACGGAATGGGTACCACCAGCGCACCCCCCTACAGGAATACAAGAAAAGACTCTCGCGCGCGCCCGCGCACGCACGCGCGAGGCCCCCACATCTGCCGCTTCGATCCCGTCTCCGGGTACTGCGAGGACGGATGCGGCAAACGAGACGACGGACACAGCGCCGAGGGCACTCAGAAACTGAGCACCCTTCACCCGATCGGGAGGACAGCATGACGGTCAGCGAAGCCTACGCAGATCTCGGCGGAGGGGTGGCTTCGGCCGCCACGAACCCATCGCCAGCCAACAGGCATCGACACCGCTTCGACCAGACATCGGGGTACTGCGGGTGCGGACGTCGCGACGACGGCGCTCTCGCCCCGGGCTCGCCCGCATGGCGTGCGGATCGGCAGGCCCTCCGCGCATGACCTTGCTCCCTCCCCCCGCAGTGATCGCCCGTCTCGGCGACACCCGAGCGCTCGTCGCCGAGATCACCACCTCCGGACCCGCGCGAGCCGTCCTCGATCGGCCTCAAGAGTTCGCTGCGCTCGCCGACGTGATTCGGAATCACCCCCCGAAGTGCGCCAACGACCCGAGATTCACCAGGGATCGGGTCAGCGCCGACGACGCCGCCGAGATGAGCGCCCTCTGCACGCGGTGTCCGGCTCGCACCGCGTGCCACGCCTACGCCGATGCCGCCGACATGACAACCGGCTACTGGGCCGGCCACGACTACAGCGAGGAGACCAACCGTTGACCGACCGCACCTGCATCCTTGGCTGCACCCGACGCGGCCGACACTACGCCGCCTGCGCCGACTACAGCCGCGACGACGGATGCCAGGGGTGCGTCCCCACCGAGGCTCGCGAAGGCGCGCTGATCTGCCACCGCTGCTACGGACGACTCCGCCGCACGATCGAGCAAGCACCCGAGATCATCGCCCACCTGCGCGAACTCACCCACACCGTCAGCGCGAAACGCTACGACAGCATCCCCGGCGGTCGAGACCGCAGCACCATCGCACCAGTCAGCGCTGAGAAGCTCGACGCAATCCGGGACATCATGACCACCGTCTGCCTCGGTGACCTCTCCGCCTACACCGACAGCACCAAAGCCCGCCACCAGGTCACAGCCGGCGTCGCCGCCATCCTGAGCGCCTACGACGACATCGTGAACGACCTCGACGCCGTCACCCAATGGTGGGCAGCCGTGATGGCACACAGGCTCCCCCACGACGAGCAGTTCTGGACCATCAGCCGCGCCGCCGCGCGCTGGCCGATACAGGACCGACGCCGATACGCGAACGCCCCTTGCCCCGAGTGCGACACCAAGACCGTCACAGTCACACCACCGTCACACCCCGACAGCCCCACCTGGTACGCCTGCACCGAATGCGACTGGGAGCGAAACGACCGCGACAACGACGGCCAGTGGGGACGCATCTTCCACCCACTCGACTTCACCGTGGAGGAATCCCAGGACGAACTCGAGCTCACCGACGCGGGCCGCCGAGTCGGCCTCTCACAACCCACCATCCGACGATGGCTCCGCGACGGACAACTGACCGCACGCGCCGAGGAGATCGAGCGGGACACAGGAAAGACCTACACACGACGATTCGTCCGAATCGCTGATGTCATCGACGTAGACCGCACCGTCAGACGCAATCGAGGCAAGCGCACACGCGAACGAACCTGACCCCCGGCGTGTCTCTTCGATCGATGTCGGTGAAACCTGAGATAATTGACCTGTCGCGGGTTCCCAACGCAGATGACAGCGGGGACAGGCAGAAGACCGAAGAAACGGGACGCCACTATCTGGTGCGCGCCGAAGAGTAGGTCCGCACCTCCGAATCCGAACGGAGAGCCCCGTGACTCAGACCATCGATCAGCGCCGTGCAGCGCTGGAACTCAAGCTCGATCAGCTCAACGCCGAGGGACACCGGATCCTCGAGGGCGCGAAGGCCGACGGGGAACGCGGCCTCACTGAGGCTGAGAACCGCCGTGCTCTCGAGATCGTCTCCGAGCGCAAGCAGGTCCGCCGCAGCCTCGACGAGGTCGCCGCTGTGGAGGCCGACGAAGAACGAATCACGCGCGCCGCTGCGCAGTCGCATCCGACTTCCGTGAGCACCACGCCTCGCGGCGACGACGCGCATCTCGAGCGTGGCCAGTGGATCAACACCGACAGCGGTGAGCGCGCGGCGCTGACCCGCGGAGAGTCGTTCCGGGCTCACCCGGTCGTGCAGAATGTCCGGGCCCGCAACGATCAGGCCCTCGACAGCTACGACGGCCTCGGTCAGATGCTCCGCGCTCTCACCACCACCGGCGGCAGCGCCGTCGTCCCCACCGTGTGGCTCGGCGATCTCATCGACCGAGCCCGCAACGCCTCCGCGGTGATGCGCGCCGGCGCGACGATCGTGCCCATGGCCGCCAAGACCGTCAACATCGGCCGCCTCACCGGCGACCCGACCGCGACCTTCCGCGCCGAAGGGTCCGCGATCGCGGCAAGCGACCCCACGTTCGACAACGTCACCCTCAGCTCCAAGACCCTCTCCGCGATGGTCGTGGGCACCATGGAGTGGTTCCAGGACGCGGACAACGCCGACGACATCGTCACCAACGCGATCGCGCAGGCAATGGCCCACCAGATCGACCTCGTCGCGCTCTACGGCGGCATCACCGCCGGCGCGGGCTCGATCAACCTGGCCACCCCGCCGAACCCGCGGGGCATCCTCGCCGCGCTGAACGCCACTCTCCCGGCGAACGTGCTCGGCGGCGAGACCAATGGCACCTCGCAGACCTCGACGTCGTACTGGGACGAGATCCTTGACGTGATCTACAAGGTCCGCGACGGCAACGAGGAGCCCAACGCGCTGATCTGGAACACCAAGCTCGCGCGCAAGCAAGCGAAGGCCTACGACACCACCGGTCAGCCCCTCCGGATGCCGGCCGACGTCGAGGCCATGCAGCGGTTCGTGTCCAACCAGGTTCCCAGCTACACGCAGGGCACCATGGCTGATGTCGCAACCGACGTGTTCGCCGGCGACTTCTCGCAGCTCCTCATCGGACAGCGCCTCGAGCTCACCGTCCAGGTGCTCACCGAGCGGTACGCCGAAGAGGGCAAGATCGGGATCGTCGCCCACTGGCGAGGGGACGTCCAGCCGGCCCGCTCGTCCGCGTTCTCGGTCTTCAAGGCGATCGAGGGTGCAGCGTGACCACCTCGAACCAAGCGCGCGCTGAGCGGGCGCAGGAGCGCGCTGAGGAGCGCGATCTCATCGAGTCGGTCCGCAAGACCACCCCGCCCGACACGACCGGCACACGGCTCGCGACGGACTACATCCACACCACCCACCCGGACACCGGCCTCGACGTCGTGTTCGTCCCGGGCGAGGCCGTCCCCGACTGGGTGACCGCCTAACAGACCTCGCGTCAACCTCACCGCGGCGGCCTTTACAGGACCCCCTTTCTCCGCCGAGCACGGAATGGATGGGCGGACTCGGGACTCTTCACCCGACCCCCAGCGCGAGACCCCTGCCAGGGGTACGCACCATCTGCGTACCCCTGGCACTCCCTCAACGCACGTCACAGCAACGACATAGCGAGGAAGAACACCCCCACCAGCGAGCCCCACAACAAAACCCACTGACGACGCCGCTCCGCTGCAGGCGGCGGCTTCGGGAACCCAGACTCACCGAGAGCCTTCGCCGTGCCAGTCCACGGGTCCACACCGTTCATCTCAAGCAGCATCATCCGTCTCGCGGTGAGCTCCTTCGACAGCCGCTGGAAGCGACTGTCGTGGACGGACACCTCACGATCAAGACGCTCACGCTCAGCCTGATACCAACCCCACACTCGCTCATAGACACGCGCCACATGCGACTGGTGCGCATGCTCTGCCAGCACCGACCCGGCGACGTAGCAAGACGCGAGGATCGGCACCACCGCAGCGAGGATTGCCAGCACGGCACCGAGCATAGAGCCGACCAGTTTTGATCGCGCACCGCCGGCCGGAAGACCGCGCTCCCTTCCAAACTTGCGTGTGCGTATGACATCCGTTGGTGTGACATTCGCGGGGTGACATTCCGACCTGAGGACAATTCCTCACCTGGGGTGGCGGATCACCACCCCAGGTGTCAGGAATCTGACACGAGGTGGCCAGAGTTGGCCACCTCGACGCCCCGGTTTTTCCGATCGCCCGCGACCACGGAAGACCGCGCTCCCTTCCGTTTTTCTCTCTCCCCGCACCACGCGTGGTGCCTGTGGTTCGCACCACAGGAGTCCGCAAAAAGTCCGCAGAAGTCCCAGCACCGTTCATGCCTGACCTCGACGCCACATGGTCAGATCCGCGTGATTCCGCGATCGACAACGCCGGCCGTCACTCCACCGAAACCCATCAGATCTACGAGCTGTACTTCGGGGTCTGATTCCGGGAGGCCCTCAGAGCCACACTTCCGGTCTCTGAGCCCAGCAATTTACTGAGCCCCAGGCGGCAGATGCCGTCTGGGGCTCAGTCTATCTCCGGACGTTTACGGACGGCTACGGGGAGTAAACGGACAGGATTTCGGACAGCGGCGCACGAGCTGCTTGAGCGAAACCCGTCCACCCTTCGTAGATCCAGGTGGTCAAAGGTCGGGTAGCGCGCACAGGTGCCTCCTCTCTCGTCGGTGAGCTCGTCGACCGAGCGTCGGGGGGCTCCACTAGCGTGGACAAGTGGATGCGATTCTTGAACCGCGAGCAGTCGGTGACGTCACAGGAGCCTTCTTCGTTCCCGGCTATCAGCGGGGTTACCGTTGGGGTCCTGACGAGGTGGACCGTCTCCTCGCAGACATCTGGGAGAGCAACGGCGCCCCGTACTACCTTCAGCCCGTGGTCGTAAAGCAGATGGCCGACGGTCGATGGGAACTCATCGACGGCCAGCAGCGGTTCACCACTCTGTACCTGATCTTCCAGTACATGCGGGATCAGGGGCTGCAAAGCGCCGGCGCTGGCTACTCGATCGAGTACGAGACACGCCCCGGTAGCCAAGAGTTCCTACGGTCGCCGATGGCCGACCACAAGGACGAGAACATCGACTTCCACCACATCTTCGGAGCGTACGAACGGATCCGCTCATGGTTCGAGGCGTGGGAGCATCGCACTCAGCACGTCGCCAACAAGTTCTACGGCTACCTCTTCGACTCGGTCAAGGTGATCTGGTATGAGGCATCGCAAGATCTCGACTCCATCACCCTGTTCACCCGGCTGAACGTCGGGCGGATCCCGTTGACTGACGCCGAACTCGTCAAGGCGCTCGTGTTGGCAAACAGCCGCGCGCGTCCTGGATACTCCGACAAGAGCGAGCAGATCGCCGCGCAGTGGGATCAGTTCGAGCGGGAACTTCGCGCGCCGGAGGTCTGGTCGTTCATCACGGGCCGACACGAGAGCGAGGCAACTCACATCGGGCTCGTCCTCGACACTCTCGCCGATCAGATCGGCGGGAGGCCTTCCGGTCGGCACCGCCCTCGCTACTACACGTTCGAAACGCTGAGGAACGAGATCACCGCAGGTGCGCAGGCATTCTGGGACCGAGTCGTGAAGCTGCATTCGCTGATCCTCGGCTGGTACGACGACCGCCAAGTCTTCCACAAAGTCGGATTCCTGATTCAGGTCGGAAGCGACACCTTCGGGCAGCTCGTGAATTTGGCCGACGGCCTCACCAAGCCGCAGTTACATGCGGCACTCGACGGTCGCATCCGTGATGTGCTCGACCTGACGGAGGAGGACCTCGGCGCACTGGATTACGACACGAGGAGCGCGAAATGTAACGAGGTGTTGCTGCTGATGAATGTGGAGACAGTTCGCGCCCGTAAGGACGACACTGCCCGGTACTCGTTCAACGCCCACTCACGCGGCTCCTGGTCTCTGGAGCACATCCACGCGCAGAACGCCAAGGAACTCCGGCGCGACGAGAAGATCTGGCGCGAATGGCTCCTGCTACAGCGCGATGTCGTTGAGGACCTGCCGACGCTCGAGAGCGCCGTCCGCGCCGAACTCCTTTCCGAGATCGACGACGTGCTCGGGATGATCGCGGAGCAGCAGGTGCATGGAGTCGGCGTCCGCTTCGACGCGGTGAAGGCCGCAGTCGAGGAAGCCCTCACGGACGAATCGACTCGCCGGGGAGAGAACGTGCACTCGCTGGCGAACCTCGCCTTGCTGGCAAGCGGTGACAACAGTGCTCTGAGTAACTCGACGTTCGAGGTCAAACGCCGGGAGATTCTTGCTCGGGACAAAGCAGGCTCCTACATTCCGCCGTGCACCCGCAACGTGTTTCTCAAGTACTACACCGATGCCGACGACCAGCAGATTCACTTCTGGGGAGCCGCCGACCGCGAGAGCTATCTGAAGGCGATCCTCGAAGCCGTCGCCCCGTACCTGCAGACGTCTGAGGTTGCAGCGTGACCGAGATGCGAGGCACCAAGACCTCATTCGCCCGCATGTTCCAGCCGGGTGAGACCGGCGCGTACAGCATCAAGCGTGTCGAGATCCCGCTCATCCAGCGGGACTACGCGCAGGGCCGAGACGAACGCGATGTCAACACTATCCGCGCAGACTTCCTCGGCGTCCTCATCGAAGCGCTCGTAAGAGACGAGGCTGTCGACCTCGATTTTGTGTACGGGGAGATTGGCGACGGGACTCTGCGACCCCTCGACGGACAGCAGCGCCTCACTACCCTGTTCCTCATTCACTGGTATATCGCCGCGCGAACGGATCGACTCCACGACGCCGCGGCGGTCCTCCGGTTCGAGTACGCGACTCGTGCCAGCGCCGAACTCTTCTGCCGCGAACTCGTGAAGCCCGAGCACTCCCCCGGCGAGGACTTCTCCACGCCGAAGAGGTGGATCACGGATCAAGCGTGGTATCTCCATGCCTGGCGGCATGACCCGACAATCCAATCGATGTTGAACATGCTCGACGCGGTCCACGAGCGAATCACCGCGGAGAAAATCGATCTCGACTCCGCATGGGAGCGACTCGTGGACGAGTCGACACCAGCGGTATCCTTCTACCTTCTTCCCATCGACGACATGCCTTCCGGCGAAGAGCTGTACATCAAGATGAATTCGCGAGGAAAGCCGCTCACGGACTTCGAGAACTTCAAGGCGAGACTGGAGAAGCTCTTTCACGAGACTCTGCCCAAGGACGACTTTGACGCAATCATCCACAAACTCGACGGTGTGTGGAGCGACGTGCTCTGGAGCTTCCACGGCGGAGACCACCTCATCGACGACGAGTTCCTCCGGTACCTCGAGTTCATCATCGAGATCAGCGAGTGGCGCGACAACGTGATCCCTGAAGGTACCCTGCTGGAGCGGGCGGAACGCGCCTTCGACGTCGGCAACCCGAACGCAGCGAGTCACGTCGCCTTCTTGACTCATGCCTTCGACACCTGGGTAGGTGTCGACGACGTGCGCGCAGCATTTGAGGAGCACTTCGTCGACCTCGCCGGCAGCAGCGCCGCATCACAGACCGGGCGGGTGCCGCTCGACACCACGAATCTCAACCTGTTCGCAGGCTGTCTCGAGCTGTACGGAAAGCGAACTGGAAACCGGCGGCTTTTCTCTCTGGCGGAGACGCTCATGCTCTTCGCCGTGCTAATACATCGGCAGTATGCGACCCGCGAAATCGCGGTTCGACTCCGAATCCTCCGCAATCTCGTCGATGGCGCCGACGACGAAGTGCGCCTCGAACGGATGGGTGACCTCATCCCGAGCGTCGAGCAACTGATTCGCGACGGCGACCTCACCACGATCCGCGGCTTCAACCCCGACCGCGTGCAGGACGAACTCGACAAGATCGCGCTGATCGAAACCTATCCAGAGCTCGAGCGCGCAGTGCATTCCCTCGAAGACCATCCGCTCCTTCGCGGCAGGATTTTCGCGTTCGACCTCGACCCAGAGTCGCTCCAGAGCCGCGCGACTGCGTTTCCCGATGTCGTCGCGCCCGAGCACTGGCCGATCTTGACCGGCGCGCTTTTGGCGAAGGGCGACTACGGATATCCCCGCACGGCGGGCAGAGCGGTTCAACTGGGAACCGGAGACCCGAAGCAGAGCGCGCGATGGCGTGGCGTGTTCTCCAATCGAGGACGCGGTCGGAACCAGGCACTCCGAGCCGCACTCGCATCGTTGCTCGACGACGTTGCTGCGGACGGTGGTGAAGATGTCGGCCAGTCGTTGCAGCGAATCACTGATGAGTTCGTCGTGCAGGCCCGGTCAACGCGACGCTTCACCTGGCGCGCGTATCTCGTCACCTACCCGGAGATGCGCGAGGGCGAAACGGGCGTCTACTACGGCGAGTACCTGCAGCAGACTGGGCAGTGGAGACACTCCATGTGCATGCTGCGCACCCCTGACCTCAGCGGGAGCGGACGATACCGAGACCCCTATCTCTGGGCGATGTATCGAGTCAGCGGACTCTCGTCCGGTGTCGAGACTCTGTGGTTCTCGGGGTACGAGTTCCAGCCCCGGTGGCTCGTTCTCTCGGCCAGCGGCGCTGGTATTCGCGTCGTTCCCGATGGATTCGAGCTGGCTCCGCCCGCCGATGCGGCTCTGTCGCGACGGTTCCGAGACATCTGTACCCAACACGGTGCAACGTCGGACACGCACCTCCCGGTCGCGCAGATCGACCTCGAAGGCGAACTTGTCGACACTGAGGACCGGGTCGCAAGGGGGGCTGCTCTTTTGAAGGCACTCGTAGCGGCCGGTCTCTAGCGAGCGAGCCGCCAAGGGTCCAAAGCTGTTCCGGGTCAGCGGAGCGACGCGGTGAGCGCGGAGAAGTCGATGTGGATCGGATGCCCCGCCGACTCGCGCTCAACGAGTCGGCGGTCGCGCCGCTCGGCGAGGCGAGCCCGGATCAGGACGACGAGCGTGATCGGCCCGTTGACGAGGAACTTCAGCGCGTTCCAGATGAAGAGCAGCACGAGCAAGTTCAGCCAGCCCGGCCCGCCGTCAGCGATCCAGACGGTCAGGAGCCACGCGCCGAGCAGGTACGGCGCGGCGATGAGCATGGCGGGCACGCCCCACTTCAGTCCGCGCCGCGTCCGCAGTGCGTTGAGCAGGATGTTCGTCGGCATGTACGTCCGCAGGAACAGCCGAA
>CEOS01108573.1_pt1 | contig 12219 bp, 15 predicted proteins | sample 530601 | NCBI WGS metagenome assembly CEOS01 (sample SAMEA2620666, study PRJEB7988) | marine metagenome | biome: marine biome (ENVO:00000447); feature: mesopelagic zone (ENVO:00000213); material: "saline water (ENVO:00002010), including plankton (ENVO:xxxxxxxx)" | depth 1000 m
CGAACCGTTCCCCGGCCTCAACGTGAAGGGCGAACTGACGCTGGGCGAGAACATCGCCGACATCGCAGGCCTTCAGGCGGCCTATGATGCCTACCACGCCTCGCTCGGCGGCAAGGAAGCGCCCGTGATCGACGGGTTTACCGGCGATCAGCGCTTCTTCATCGCCTATGCGCAAACCTGGGCGACCAAGATGCGCGAAGCCGCGCTACGCCAGCGGATCGCGACCGACGGGCACGCGCCGGGCCAGTACCGTGCGCTTACCGTGCGCAACATGGATGCCTGGTACAAGGCGTTCGACGTGAAGGAAGGCGACAAGCTGTACCTGCCGCCCGAAAAGCGCGTGAAGGTCTGGTAACAGCGATCAGGCGGAGGAGGGTGCGTGGCTCTCCTCCGCCTCCACTTCCTTTTCAGCCTCTTGCTCGAGCCGTTCGAGTTTCTCGATCTTCTTCCGGCTCTTGGGGCTGAGCAGGTACTGCCACACGCCCCATGCGTTGATCAGCAACAGGATCGCGTTCATCGCCGCGATGGGGATGGCATTCTCGATCAGGCCTGAGGCAACCCAAGTCACCGCAACCGCGCAGAACAGGACGAAGCCCCAGCCGGTTGCCTTGCGACCGAGGTCGGCGGCAATCAGTCCTGCGGCGATCATCGTGCCGATCGCGGCGATCCATTCGAGCGGTCCGTTCATGACCGCACCAATTCGCGAGGCGCGAGGCACGCCCCGCAATTAGGGAAGGTTAGCTTCGGTCGGCGAACCTGCCCGCAATGTCGAGCAGCGCGATGGCGGCCTTGGCCGCTTCGCCGCCCTTGTTCTTCTGCGCCGGATCCGCGCGAACCTGGGCCTGGATCTCGTTCTCGACCGTGATGATCCCGTTGCCGATCGCGATGCCGTCCATGGTCAGCGCCATGATCGCGCGCGCGCTCTCGCCGGCGACGATTTCGAAGTGATAGGTCTCACCCCGGATGACCACGCCGATGGCCACGAAGCCATCGTACTGGCCGCTTTCCGCCGCGAGCGCGATGGCGCCGGGGATTTCGAGCGCGCCGGGAACGGTCAGCACGTCGGCCTGGTGTCCGGCGTCTTCCAGCGCGGCACGCGCGCCTTCGATCAGCTTATCGTTCAGCTCGGCGTAGAAACGCGCTTCGACGATCAGGAAACGGGCCATCAAATTACTCCGGAATAGGGCGTTCGCCCACCACGGTGATGCCATAGCCTTCAAGGCCGATCACATTGCGGTGGGAATTGGTCAGCAGGGTCATTTCGGATACGCCGAGATCGGCAAGGATTTGCGCACCGATACCGTATTCGCGCAGGTCCCCGCCCGCAGGCCGGCCGGCGACTTCCGCCTGCAGCTTGTCGGGCTGGCCCGGCATCAGGCACACGATCAGCCCGCTGCCTTCATCGCCGATCGTGCGCATTGCGCGCTGCAGGGTGTCGCGCTTGTCTCCCGACCGGCCGAGCACATCGTCGAACAGAGAGATGCGGTGCATGCGCACAAGAGTGGAGCGGTCGGAATGGACCTGCCCCTTCTGCAGCACCACGGAGACGCTACCATCCACCGTGCTGCGATAGTTGATCGCCCGCCATTCGCCGCCATGCGCGCTGGTGAAGGTGCTTTCGCCAGCACGTTCCACGAGGTGGTCGTGCTTCATGCGGTATTCGATCAGATCGCGGATGGTCCCGATCTTGAGCCGGTGGCGACGGGCGAAGTCGATCAGATTGTCGAGCCGGGCCATCGTCCCGTCTTCATTCATGATCTCGCAGATCACGCCCGAGGGGTTGAGCCCGGCGAGGCGCGAGATGTCGACCGCGGCTTCGGTATGCCCCGCGCGCACCAGCACGCCGCCGTCGCGCGCGATCAGCGGGAAGACATGGCCCGGGGTCACGATATCCTGCGCACCGCGGGTCGGGTCGATCGCCACCGCAATGGTCCGCGCGCGGTCGGCGGCGCTGATCCCGGTGGTGACGCCCTCGCGGGCTTCGATGCTGACGGTGAAGGCGGTTTCGTGGCGGCTGCCGTTGCTGCGGCTCATCAGTTCGAGGCCCAGCGCTTCGACCCGCTGGCGCTGCAGCGTCAGGCAGATCAGGCCGCGCCCGTGGGTCGCCATGAAGTTGACCGCATCGGGCGTCGCCATCTGCGCGGGGATGACGAGATCGCCTTCGTTCTCGCGATCCTCGTCGTCGACCAGTACGAACATGCGGCCGTTGCGCGCTTCCTCGATGATTTCCTCGATCCCGACGAGCACGGGGGTTTCATCCTGCGCGTCGAGGAATGCGTCGAGCTTGCGTAGGGTCTCGGCGGTGGGGTTCCAGTCCTCGTCTCCGCAATCGCGCAGGGTGTTGGCGTGGAGCCCTGCCGCACGGGCGAGGGCGGCGCGGGTCATGCTGCCAGAGGCGATGGCTTCGCGGACTCGGGTAATGGTCGATTCGCTCATGGCAAACGCCGCTATCACATTACGATGTGATAGCCAAAGCCTGAATGACACATTGGCATGTTCAGCTTGGGCGGAGTAACTGTCCTGACCGACAATTATAGTGCGTTCACGCGGATCAATGTCGAGGGGCGAGTCACGGGTGTCGGCCATACGGGCGTCCGAGCCCTCGGTCGCCCTGTCTCGGGTTACATCTCACGAGAAATCCGTCCGATCCTGACGATCGGCGCGAATGGTTCGATTACGGGCACCTATGCAGTGCTTGTCGGGTCCGACCCCACCAATGGTCGAAGCACCGTCATTGCAACTATCGACAACGCAGGCATGCTGACGGGGTCCAGCGACCTCGATCGACGAGCAGATCGCGCTCGACGAGTCGCGTTTGGCGATTTCGAACGCAGCTTGAAGATCGACCGGACGCGGGTGGAAGAGGGGCTCGCCCCTGCCAGCCTGCTGCGCCGCCGCCCGGACATCGCCGTCGCCGAAGCACAGCTGTACGCCGCGAACGCTAAGATCGGCGTACAGACCGCAGGTCTGTTCCCGGACGTCAGCCTGACGGGGATTGTCGAGCTGCTCACCGGCAATCTCTCGAAACTGATTTTGACCGACAGCATCCAGGCCGTGGAACAGGGGCAGGTGAGTTTTCCGATTCTCGATTTCGGGCGTAGCAAGACGCTGGTGGGCCAGGCCAAAGCGTCCGCCGACGAGAGCTACCTGACCTGTCAGCGCACCGTTCTGGTCGCCATGAACGACACCGAAACCGCGCTGAGCCAGGTGGCGACCGCCCGCAGGGCGCGGGACACGGAAGCCGCGATTGTCGAGAACGCGGCCAGCGCGCTCCAGTCGGCGCAGGCGGCGCATGATTCCGGCCTGACCAACCTCGCCCCGTCTTGCAACGCCGCATCGCGTATCGCGAGGCAGAGGCCAGCCTGGTGCAGGCAGAGGCGACGCTGCGCATGGCCACTGTTCCCTTGTTCAAGGCGCTGGGCCTGCCGGCACGCAATCTGGGCAGATGGCGAATATGCAAACCGCAGCCCGTTGACATCCGCGCTGCGGTTAATCGTCACCAGACCCGACGGAAAAGAGCCCGTGATCGATGTGATTTAATGGGTGGGGAGGTGGTGGACGCACTAGGGTTCGAACCTAGGACCCGCTGATTAAGAGCGGCAAAATAGCTGTTTCAGAACGTCTCACCATGCTTGCTTTTCATAGGGTTAAGTGTCATACCTTACCATGCGAATTCACCGTATTTCACGCCAAATGTAACCTAAGGTTACGCTCCGGTGATTGAAAATCAGGAGGTCTTTAGCATGGTTTCCACAACTCTGACCGATGCCAAGCTGGCATCCTTGAAGCCTCCCGCCACCGGTCAGGTTGAAGTGAGCGATGCCGTCGTGCCAGGACTTCGTGTGCGGATCGGCGTTTCAGGTAGCCGCACGTTCATCATTAGAAAGCGCATCGGCGGACGCGTAAAGACGATCACTCTCGGTCGTTATTCGCCGCGCTTCAGCCTCGCGGTTGCACGCAAGAAAGCGCGCACAATCCTATCGGACATCGAGGCGGGCGGCGATCCTTCGAGCAACGTTTCGACCCGAAAGCGTCAGGCGAGCGGAAGGACTGTCCGCACTATGTGGCCGGACTACCGGTTGGCTAAGTCCGATCGCCGTTCGATTAAGGAGATCGAGCGGATATTCAATCGCCACATCCTGCCACACTTCGGGGACCGGATGGCCGAAACGATAACGCGCGCGGAGATCACCCAGTTCATCGACGAGATCGCGCGGAACTCACCGGTGATGGCACGAAATGTCCTCTCCCATCTTTCGTCTTTCTACGGATGGGCGCTGCCACGGCTCGACGCCCTACCGGGCAATCCGTGCCGGGATGCCGGTCGCCCGCCTGCCCCCAAAGCCCGCGACCGCGTGTTGAACGATACCGAACTCGGTATCCTATGGAATCTGCTCGATGAAGAGCCAGCGCCATTTGGTCCGGCAATTAAATTACTCATCTTGACCGGACAGCGGCGCGGGGAAGTGTTCGAGGCCGATCGAAGCGAATTCGATCTCGAAGAGAAGCTATGGACGATACCCGCCAATCGGGCGAAGAACGGTGTGGCGCATCTGGTGCCGCTGTCTGACGAGGCCGCAAAGATTGTCGAAAGTCAGACCGCCAAGGACGACAGCGAGAAGCTGTTCCCGGCGAGAGGCAACGGTGCAAATGGCGCGAGCGGTTTCAGCAAGACTATGTCGCGCCTTCGCCCGGCACTCGAGGAGGCGATCGCGCAGCCTGTGCCGCGTTGGACCTTGCATGATTTGAGGCGGACCCTTGCCACCGGCTTGCAGCGTCTCGGCGTTCGGCTCGAAGTGACCGAAGCTGTATTGAACCACGTCTCAGGTTCGCGGGCTGGTATCGTGGGCGTTTACCAGCGGCACGACTATTTTTCGGAGAAGCGCGAGGCGCTTGATGCCTGGGCCGAGGAGGTCCTGCGATTAGGTCAGGCGGGTCGTTCGAAACATTTGACCACGAAGGAGGGGGCTGGGGAAGGCTAAGAGTCCAGCCTTTCGTCCGCTACATAGTCCGTTGGATTCCTGATCCATTCGTTGACTGCGGACTCGTGCCATCCGGCGGAGTGTTCTCCGAGTTTAACCGAGCGGGGAAAGCTGCCTTCCGCCATCTTGCGGTAGAGGGTCGAGCGGCTGAGACCGGTCCGGTCGAGCACGGTCCTCATGCGGATGATGCGGTCAGAAAAAGGCATGTGAACTCCATCGTGTGAGATATGGCGATGCGATGAAGAGCAGCATTGGAACGGTGTCAGCGACCGGCAAGGGGGTAACGGTACATCGTAGTGCTGTAGGGTGTAGATACGTGTAAAAGGGCGAAATTCGCCTTCGCTTGATCAGCACGAATCGAGGCTTACTGTCTTATCCACGGGTTGTAACTGGACGACGATATGTGTGCTGCCCTGCGGGCGACCCGCTCTATCCGCTGCGCGGATCGGGCCTATAGCCCCGGCCCATCCGGGTGACGATCAGGAGCAGTTTCAGATTGAGCGGGAGTTTCCGGAGGACGCGCTCGGTCCCGCGCATTCTGCGCACCTGCGGGCGCGGCGTCCTTACGCTGACCCGCAGGCGCGCTCGCCTCTCTTCTTGCCGGGCGCGAGGGCCCCGTTTCTGTGAGCCGCTGACGCGGCCCGGGCAGCGTCTGACGGCGCAGTTTCTTCGTTGAAGGGAACGCCAAGGGCTTCGCCCTCTCGTTCCCAAACCGGAACAGACGCCCCCGGGTGGCGGGCTTCGCCCGCTGGCCCGCGCCAAGGCATCGGTTCCGGCTTTCCCTCCCCCTCCCATCCTCGCCGGAAGGCAGAGCCGCATGCCGCAGGCAGTGCGACCTTCAGCCGGAGGAAAAGGGACATGACCGATTTGTTGCTGATGTATCGAGCGTGCGGAGCGGAGACGCGCGACGACTATCTGCGTTCCCTGACGCATGAGAATGGCTTGCCGCTGGAATGTGTGCGGAGAATCGCGGACCGGCTTGGCGAGCGTGAGGATTTTGGAGCGCTTGTGTTGATTTGCGAAGATCACGACGCGAGGGCGCGATAGCTCCCCAAGCTGCTAGTGTAGAAGCAGGCGATCACGCGGATTGAACCGCGCTCTCGAGTTTGGACAGTTGCCCCGAGCACACTTCGTGAACCACCCGGCCAAGTTCCTCAACCTGTTCGCCGAGCCATTCAAGCTCTTCCTTGGTGATGCGATAGTGCTTTGAGTAGCGCGCCTTCACATAGGCCTCTTTGAGCTTCTCGAAGCGCGCTCGGTCGCGTTTCGTCTCGCGCGGCCAGACATAGATCAGGCGCTGATCGATGCGCTCAGCCTGGGTGCGCAGGAAGCCGAGATTGTGCACGTGGGGCGTGTAGAAGGTGCAGACCAGCAGCACACAGTGATAAAGCGTTTCGGTGCCTTGATGCAGAAGAAATGCCGCTTTCTTCCAATCTCCCTCCGACATGTAGAACCCATAGCCCTTCAAGAAGCTGGCTGCGCTCGGCATCCACTCGTCAAAATACTCCTTCGCCATCGTATGAGCTTGTTCTGGCGTTTTAGGCTTGGGCGTGTGCAGTTCGGTGTCATCGGACTGGTAGAGCGCAACGCCATCTTGCTTCACATCCATGAAGAAGTAGCGCCCATGGGCCAGCCCGTCATTCACCTCCTGCAGAGTGTGGACGATGAAGTTGACGGGAGTCTTGAGCGCCTTCGTGACGCCGTACTCACGCATCAACCGGTCATCGAGCTTTGACCAGTATTTGACCCGATCAGTCAGCCGCTTGTCGTTGACGATGATGAGCAGGTCGTAGTCCGACTGGTAGCCCTTCGCCGTATGCGGCTCGTCAACCCAGGTGCCGCGCGCATAGCTTCCGTAGAGGATCACCTTCAAAATTCGCCCAGCCTTTTTCCATTCGTGTTTGGCTAACGCGAAGGCATCGTCGAACTCCTCGAATATCAGCTGCACCACGCGCTCCAACTCGCGCTGTTTCTGTGGTGGGAGGTGATCGAGATCGCTATGCATTTGTTTCAGCCTAGCAAAGCCGGACTCGGCCTGCACCCTCAATTCGCATCATTCCCGTCGGAACGCGCGGCGACCCCGACGCCGCCACAAGGTCAGCGCCTGTTCGCGTTCTTCACCTTGAAGCTTCGCGGCAACCGTAAGGAACGCGCCGAGCAGAACCGCGCGGTCATCGTCGGTCAGCTCGATCAGACCGGCTTTCTGGACCAGTCCGCCCAGCTCGATCAGATGGCGGGTGCGCTCGCGGCGGTTCACGACCCAGGCGCGCCGGTCATGTCGCGCCCGCTTCGCTTGCAGACGATGCTGTGCTGCCATCGCTCCTCGCTGCGCTTTTCGCATTGCCGCCAGTTGCGCGCGCAGCGCGGCGTTTTGTCGTTCGAAAGAAGGCAGCGCCGCGTTCGCGCAATTCCTCCTTCCGTCGCGCATCATCAAGCGCGACCAGTTCGAGCATTCCGCCCGCGAGCAGGTCCGGGTCCAGCGCGTCGGCCCCGGTAGCCGCGACCAGTTCGCCATGCTGTATTGTCTTTCGCTGGCGCAGCTGTTTGGCTTTTTCGTTGAGTGCCTTGAGTTCAGCATCATAGTCCTTTGGTTTGCGCATCGGTTCATCTCCAGACTGTCGATGCGCGCAGTGTAAATCAGTAGGAGCCCAAAGGCTTTAGCAAGGCCGGAACAGGGCGGGACGGTCTGGTCCCGAGCAAGAATCTTTCTTGTGAGGGCGCGCTTATACGTCGTGCCGACGTGCGCTTTGCAGTGTAACTGGATGGCCGTCATGGCGATCTACCATTTCTCGGCCAAGGTCATCTCGCGGGCGGCGGGCAGCAGCGCGCTGGCATCCGCCGCCTACCGCTCCGCTTCGCGGCTCCACGACCAACGGCTCGACCGGCACCATGACTTCACCAACAAATCCGGCGTCGTGCATTCCGAAGTCCTGCTTCCGGAGCACGCACCGCACGACTTCGCCGACCGCGAGCGGCTGTGGAACGCGGTCGAGACGGTGGAGGTCCGAAAGGACGCACAGCTCGCCCGCGAGGTCGAGTTCGCCATCCCGCGCGAGATGAGCGAGGCGCAGGGCATCGCGTTGGCGTGCGATTTCGTCGAAGCCGAGTTTGTCGAGCGCGGCATGATCGCCGACCTCAATGTGCATTGCGATATCGGGGCGGACGGCCTCGCCAAGCCGCACGCGCACGTCATGCTCACCATGCGCGAAGTCAGCGAGGACGGGTTCGGGCCGAAGAACCGCGACTGGAACCGCACCGAGCTGCTGACAGGCTGGCGCGAACGCTGGGCCGATCACGTCAACGAACGGCTGGCGGAACTCGATATCGACACCCGAATCGATCATCGCAGTTTGGAAGCGCAGGGCATCAGCCTCGAACCGCAGCACAAGATTGGCCCCGCCGCCTCGCGCCGGTTGGAGCGCGGCGACATCGCCGAGCGCGCCGAGGATCATTTGCGCATCGCGCGCGAGAATGGTGCAAAGATCATCGCCGATCCTCAAATCGCGCTTGACGCGATGACGCACAGCCAAGCGACGTTCACCCGTGAGGACATGCTGCGATTCCTGCATCGGCATACCGAGGGGCAGGAGCAGTTCGAGCAGGCACGGGCGGCGATGCGCGGTTGCCCGGAGCTTGTGCAACTGGGCCAGGACGGGCGCGGGCAGACCCGCTTCACCAGTCGCGACATGATCGCGGTCGAGGAGCGCCTCACCCGCGCCGCCGACGCGCTGGCGAAACGCTGCGATCATGGTGTCGCGCTTCGCCATCGCGACGCGGCGCTGACCGCATCGCGCGAGCGCGGCCTAACCCTGTCCGGCGAACAGCGCGATGCACTTTTGCATGTGACCGGGAAGGAGGGCCTCGCCTCGGTGGTGGGCTATGCGGGGTCGGGCAAGTCCGCGATGCTGGGCGTTGCGCGCGAGGCTTGGGAGGCATCGGGCTACCAGGTCCGGGGCGCGGCGTTGTCCGGGATCGCCGCCGAGAACCTCGAAGGTGGATCGGGCATCGCTGCGCGCACCATTGCGAGCTTGGAGCATCAGTGGGGCCAGGGCCGCGAGTTGCTCGCCGGGCGTGACGTATTAGTAATCGACGAAGCGGGCATGGTCGGCTCGCGCCAGTTGGCGCGTGTCTTGACCGAAGCGGAGAAACGCGGCGCGAAGGTGGTGCTGGTCGGCGACCCGCAGCAGCTTCAGGCCATCGAGGCGGGCGCGGCGTTTCGCTGTGTTGCCGAGCGACACGGCGCGGTCGAGATCGGCGAGGTCCGTCGCCAGCGCGAGGACTGGCAGCGTGATGCGACCCGCCAGCTCGCCACCGGACGGACGGGCGAGGCGCTGGCGGCCTATGAGCAGCACGGGGCTGTACATCATGCGGTGACGCGCGCAGCGGCGCGGAATGATCTCATTGGACGGTGGGACCGGGAACGCGCCGCCTCACCCGATGAGAGCCGGATCATCCTGACCCACACCAATGACGAGGTGCGGGCGTTGAACATCGCCGCGCGCAAACGACTGCGTGGGGCAGGCGAGCTTGGCGATGAGGTCACGCTCGCCACTGAGCGCGGTGAGCGCAGCTTTGCGCCGGGAGACCGCGTCATGTTCTTGCGAAACGAGCGGGACATGGACGTGAAGAATGGCAGCTTGGCCACCATCGAGCAGATCAACCCCGAGCGCATGGCCGCACGGCTCGATGACGGGCGGCATGTCGCGTTCGACCTGAAAGACTACGCGCATATTGACCACGGCTACGCCGCCACCATCCACAAGGCGCAGGGGATGACGGTCGATCGTGCGCATGTGCTCGCGACGCCGGGCCTCGACCGGCATGCCGCCTATGTCGCGCTGTCGCGCCACCGGACGGGCATTGATCTGCACTATGGCCGGGACGACTTCGCTTCGACCGATAAGCTGGTCCGCACTCTGTCGCGCGACCGCGCCAAGGATATGGCAACCGACTACACACCCGAGCGGGCTGATGAGTATGGTCGTGCGTTTGCCGAGCGCCGTTCGCTCGCAGGCGATATCCGTAATCGCCTGGAGGATGGCTGGAAGCGGTTCAAACGAACAGTGATCGAGCACGCCCGCTCGGTATCGGATATCTTCCGCGCAGGCGAGCAGGGGCGGGCCGTCAGCCCCGAGCAGAGCGACTCACTGGCCCAGCGGCGCGCGGCGCTCGACGCCTTCGACCCCAATCACTCGCGGGACATCGAGCGCGCCTATAAGGCCGACCCGGCGCTCGCCCACAAGACGGCGAGCGGGCGCACCGCCCGCGCTATCCGCGCGCTACAGCTTGAAGGCGAACTGCGCCAGAATGCACCGGCGCGCGCCGACCGATTCGTTGCCGACTGGCGCAAGCTCGATAGTGCGCGCGAGACGGCCTATCGGCAGGGCAACATGACCGGCATGAAACGGATCACCGCGCAGATGGGCGGGATGGCAAAGAGCCTGGAACGCGACCCGCAGCTCGAATCTCTCCTTGCCGGGCGCAAGCAGCAGCTCGGCATCAGTATCGGCATGGGCCGCAGCCTTGGGCGCGAGCTGGCGACAAGCATCGGGTTCGATTGGGGGAGGGGGCGAGGGTTGGGAAGGTGAACGCGATGCGCCAAGGACCCTTGAGGCGCGGCGATGCGTATAGCGAACACCATCACCTTCACTACAAACGGCTTGCCAGAATGTATCGGATTTGATACGCGCTTATGATGAAGTTGATAGAATGGCTGGGAAGTAGCCGGGCCGATCTTCGCGCTTTTCCCGAGGACGCGCGTCTTGATGCCGGTTGGCAGCTCGAACTTGTCCAGCGCGGTGAAGACCCCGATGACTGGAAGCCCATGAAAACCGTGGGCAAAGGCGTGAGGGAAATTCGCATCAGGGAAGCATCGGGCGCGTTCCGGGTGATCTACCTGGCGAAATTGGAGGACCGGGTTCTGGTGCTGCATGCGTTTCAGAAAAAGACCCAGGCGACAGCAAAGAAAGACCTCGATTTAGCGACGCGGCGGTTGAAACAGTGGAAGGCGGATCAATGACTTCGGAAGTGTATGAAAATGTGTGGGACGCGCTGGCCGATACCGAGCAAGAGGCCGCGAATCTGAAACTGCGTTCGGCGCTACTCTTTGAAATCCGCAAGGTGGTGCTGAGCTGGGATGTCCCGCAACAGGAAGCGGCTACCCGGCTTGGCCTGACCCGGCCCCGGACCAGCGATCTGTTGCGCGGCAAGCTGGCCAAGTTTTCCCTCGATGCGCTCGTCAACATTGCCGCCGCCGCCCATATGAAAGTCGAGCTGACGCTTAAAGAGGCGGCATGAGCGTCAATTCGGGCCGCGCTCTGCCTCGCGCAGCCCGTCTAGCTATGGGGCAGGGCACTGATCGCGGCTGCTGACCTAGGTGTATCCGACTACAGACGGTCTCTCTCCGGAAACTCAACTGGACCTCATCTGTTTTCGGAGATGGAAACGGGAGAGTGTTTTCGGAGATGCGCAGGAATGATCTTGGAGTTTCCAAGCGGCTCAGTGCCGATCTCCGAAAAACGACCGTTATCAAGATGCTTGCTTCCGACCCTCAATTTCGGTCGTAGCAGCGCATTCGACCTATCGCCAAAAGCGGTCGTTCATGAAGAACCGGTTGTCGTCGGTAACGCCCCCCGATCCCAGCCATTCTGGTACAAGATCTGAACCCCCCAAAAACGGTTGATCGTGAAGCGGTAGCTACGCGCTACACTCTCCGAGACTCAACAAATCGTCGCGAAAATTTCAGAATGTCAGCGGTCGACAAAAGGGCAGTCGCAACCCGCAGTCGAAAACGGCGCCGAGTTTGAGCCCGGCGCCGTTCATCCTTCTCATTCAATGCAAAGTGGCTTGAGAATTAACCGTTGCATGAATACTCGAATTGCGCCGCGTAATAACCGGCATTCTGGATTATGCGAATGACGTTGAACGAGGCCAGACCGCCATTCGAAGCACAGATGTTTTGCGCACCTTGTTCGGCCGCAGCTATGGCCTGTCCCACTTCGGGTAGAAACGGCCCGATGTCCGTCTGCTGAGCAACCGCGGCAGAAGAGCCGAATGCGATCGCAGCCGAGAGTGCCAGAACCTTCGTCTTAGTTTTGAACATGGTATTTTCTCCGTGAGCTCTAAGCCCTTCACGCCGATATAATGGCTTGGATCTCCGAACCTCGGCCGAACAGCCTGGTCAACGGACGCTATACGCCGACCGGGCGTGCTCGGAGCAATCCAAGCCGCTTATCGT
>CEOS01056566.1_pt1 | contig 12218 bp, 11 predicted proteins | sample 530601 | NCBI WGS metagenome assembly CEOS01 (sample SAMEA2620666, study PRJEB7988) | marine metagenome | biome: marine biome (ENVO:00000447); feature: mesopelagic zone (ENVO:00000213); material: "saline water (ENVO:00002010), including plankton (ENVO:xxxxxxxx)" | depth 1000 m
TAGGAAAACAAAGTTGCTTTTCATATTGATGTCCAGCGAAGTAGGGGATACGTTGGCATTCACCACTTCGGTAATTCCCAGGATGTTGGCATCCACACTAACATCAAAGGATTCTTTAGAGGTATCGAAGTTAAAATAAGGTCCACCGGCTTGTACACCTTTCCCTCCGGTACCATTACCCGTCAGGCTGATCTTTCCACCCAATAAGGATATAGGGTTGGTACTGGCGGTTCCGGTGATACCGCTTCCCTGGTTGATCATTAAAGCAGAATAGGTATCAAATCCCCAGAAATCAATGGCAGCATTATAACCATAGCCTACTTTACAGGCTGTGCCATCCGGAAGGGTTTGCGCCTTATCGCACCAGTACAGTGTAAGGTCCGTAAACTGGAAACCACTGAGTACGGACGGCAGGCTAATACTACTGTCTATTAAAGCATTAAAAAGTGTAGGTAGGCTTAGGTTCTTGCTTTCTACATAGAGTAGGGAAGGATTGGGTACATCATCGGTAAACTCCATGGTTACCGCAAACTTTTCACTCAAGGGTTGGTCGCTGCCCAGCTGGAAAGCTCCTTCCAATGTAACCCCGGCCCCCGTTTCCACTCCAAAGGAAACATCCAGACCCACACCTACATCCTGTAGTGTTACTCCATAAAAATTGAAAGGTTCTTTAATGAGCGTGTTGCTATTGAGGGTGGCTTCTACCGTGCCGGTGCCATCGCTGTACACAAAATCAATAGAGCCGGTAACGCTGATGCTGTTTACGGTAGGATCCGCAGGAATGGTAATAGGCAGGTCCAGTGTTCCGGCCAGGCTGGCAGAAGGAGTGGTGTCCAGGGTAAAATCAATATTGGATAAACTAAGCTTGCTGAAGCCAGGCAGGGAAAAGGGTTTGTCAATGGAGGCCTCCAGTTTAAAGTCGGTGGCACTGAGATCGAGGGAAATGCTCAAAGGTAGGTCACTCATGCTCTTGGCCAGTTCATTCATGATCTCAGCCAGGGCACCGGTTCCGGTGGTTTCATTTACGCTCAAAGTTGAACGGAACTCTACCCCTTTTACCACTCCGGTTATGCCGGCAATCGGAATGCTGCTGTCCGCAAAATCGGCAACCACTATGGCTGAATCCGAAAAGCTGAGGCTATTGAATACGGTGAGGTCACTATCAATTTTGGATAAGGTAAAGGTATCGCTCACGCTGATCCCTAAAGCAGCACCCCAGGTTCCGTTGTTATCCTGAACCAGCAATTCAACCGCTCCCCAGGTGGTGGTGGCTTTCAGATCCAGTTGGTATTGTTTGGTGGTGGTGTTCAGCGAGGCGTCAAAGCCCAGCTGGGTAAGTTGTAGTCCGCTAACGGAAGAGGGTATGTCCGGCACATCCGAAAGGAACTGCTGCAGTACCGTATTTACGGAACTGGTACTGGTTGAGCTGGCACTTATTCCCCAGGTGATGGAACCATCACCTCCTTCGGTAAACGACCAGGTGATGTTAACTGCAGCGCCCAGGAACATCCAGGTACCGGTTAAGGTAACGGTGGAGTCATCACAGGCTACACTGGCCTGGCCCAATGCAATGCTGTTGGTCTTAAAAATGTTGGTAATAAAACTGTTAAGATCTACCGCAGTAACTGCGCTATTGGGTAGGGTAACAGAGCCCTGGCCGGTAACGGCTTTGAGCTCACTGCAAAGAGTAGATAAATTGGACATGACTTGGTTTTAAATTGGTTGAAATAAAGATGATGCACGATGGAAGCACGGAATAATAAGACTATTCCGTTTTAAAATACGGGTAAAGGAGGCCCGGTAGCGGGTGTGGTAATAAGGTTTGGCCCATTCATGGATGCCGGATAGAGTGAGTTTCAAATTGTTGTCTCAAGTTAAAACATTTGCTCTAAAGAGGGAAGGATAAAATGCCAGGAGGGTGAAATTTTGAGTGAGTGGAAGCGATGCTATATGGAAGCACAGCAGCATGATAGGCCGAAAATGAGGAGATCTTGTACCAAAAAAGCCCGGCATTAGCCGGGCTTTTAATTTTAGACAGTTAAATGATCACGGAAAAAAAGTATAACAGGTAGGTGTGAAATGTGCCTGTACTTCTACACCTATGGCTCCACCTCCGTTCTGGAGTACGCTATATGAAAAGGTATACGAAGTAGGGTTAAGCTGTCCGCCCTGGCAGGTAAGGCTTAAACTATTGGCATGAGCTTCCACACGGTCCAGGAGAGCCTGTTGGGTAGCTGCAGTGCAGGTACCACCAACCAATTTACCATCTCCGGGACCCCATATCTCAAACACATCCATGCCGGGTGAGTAACCATAAGAAGTTAAGTAAACGGTAACACCACTGCAGCAATTCGGGTCATAGGGTGGGGCCGGGTAGTTACAATCTACGTAGCCATCCATAGTTCCGGGATTATCACCCGGATAAGTCCACGCACCAAATAAAGCATCCCCCAACTGGGGAGAATAGTTGGTGGCACTCACATCAGAGAAGGAGCAAAGAAGCTTTTTGTCAGGCGTTTCCTGGGCCTGTTTTTCTTCTTTGGAACAGCTGGTACTGAGAAAAAAGAGGGTAGCCACCAGTATGGTTATGCCAGTGAACGAGAGTTTTAGAGTTTTCATAATGTTAATTGAAAATGTTGCCTACTCTGTTTAAGCTTTTCGGCTTCCGCTTATTGTCATTAGTAAGTATACGCTTAACGTACCTATACTAAGACAATAAATATCAATCCCGTTGCTTCAGTCACAGTTTTTACGTCTTGAATCGATGATGCTGTGGACCTTCCAACCTTCGGTATCCTGGACCAGGACAAACAGGTTGCTGCCGCAATGGCTGAGCTTTTCATTTACAAAAAAGTGATAGTCCATCCATGCCATTGCCAGGGGGCCATCGGTATTAACCTGAAGATCACGGATCCTTTCTTCCAGTATAAGCTTTGGATTTGAGACGAGCATTTTAAGAAAGGCCGGGATGGAAACATTTTTCACACTACCATCCGCTTCGGTGGTTTCCAGGCGGCAGGAGGGAAGCAGGGTGGTTTTAATAAGAGTGGTGTTTTTTTTATTTAAGCCGTCAAAAAATTGTTGTACCACGCTATTTATAGCGTTTGTCTCTTCAGAGGGCCTCACCTGGGCGGTGACTAACGGACTAAATAAAATCAGAAAAATCAGTACTCTCATTGTATTCAGGGTAAATTTATATGCCCCAGGCCGTTACAATCAGTTTACGGGAACCCGCATCATTACGGTGCTCACAAAGATAAATGCCCTGCCAGGTGCCCAGGGCCAGCTTTCCGTTGGTTACCGGAATACTTACCGAGCTACCCAGTAAAGAAGCTTTGATGTGAGCAGGCATATCATCCGGACCTTCGTAGGTGTGCTTATAATAAGATTGATCTTCCGGTACCATTTCGTTAAAATGGCTTTCAAAATCTTCACGGACCGTAGGGTCTGCGTTTTCGTTTATGGTGAGTGATGCTGACGTATGCTGGATAAATACTTGGCACATACCGGTCTGTAATTGCTTTACTTCCGGTAAGGCTTGTTCAACATCAGCGGTTATCAGGTGAAAGCCACGGGCTTGGGGTTGTAAACGGAGCTGTTTCTGGAAGATCTTCAAGACTTTGGATTTTAGGGTAAATATAGGACACCTTTGAGCTTATGGGGTTCAATCGATCCTTCCAAGGCTAAAAGTGTGAAAACAGGTTTTCAAAAAGTTCAATAGTTTATTCCAGTAAGCCCTCTTTAACGGCACGGTACACTATTCCCGCGGTATTTTTGGCACCCAGTTTTTCCATCAGGTGTTTACGGTGGGTTTCTACGGTGCGTACGCTAACAAAAAGCCTTTCTGCAATTTCCGAGGTAGTGTTTTCCTGGCACAAAAGTTCCAATACTTCCCGCTCTCTTTCGGTGATGTGGGAAGAGTTGTTGAGGGCTGGGGGCGCTTTTCGTTTTCTGCGTAATCCGCTGAGCATAACACTGGAAACGTGCTGGTTAAAATAAAAGTCCTTTTCCACCACGGTGCGGATGGCGGTTTGTACTTCTGTAGCGGAAGAGTTCTTAAGGAGGTATCCGTTGGCTCCCATATCCAGCAGGTGAAGTATGTAGTCATCCTGGTCCAGCATGGTAAGTATCAAAACCCCAATCTCCGGGTATTCGGCTTTAAGCTCCCGGGTGGTTTCTATCCCATCCTTTACCGGCATTTTCAAATCCAGGAGAACTACATCGGGTTTATGTTTCATGCCTTCAATGGCATCCAATAGTTCCTGGCCGTTGGACGACTCCAGGACCAGGTGCAGCCCCTGGTCGCCTTCAATGATAAGCTTAAGGCCTTCACGGAATAAATTGTGATCATCAGCAATAGCTACACAAATAACGGTATCATTCATATTGAGCAGAGTTTTGAGTCTGGGTATTCGGTATGGTGATCTTTATATGTACTCCCTGGCCGGGTTCACTGTTTATCTCAATTTCACCACTCAGGATCTGTACCCTGCTGGTTAAGGATGTAAGCCCCAGGCTTTGCGCGGTGGCTTTAAGCTGTGGGTCAAAGCCTATACCGTTATCGGAATAATCAATGGTAAGCCTGGAAGAGGTGTGGGTAAGTTGTAGCCGGATTTCCGTGGCTTTGGCGTGCTTAATGGTGTTGTTGAGCAATTCTTGTATAATGCGGTACACGTGAGTTTCTACTTCCAGGCCCAGCCGTTGTTTCAGATTATGGTTAAAGTAAATGGCCATGGCCCCGCTTTCTTCCAGCATGATACACTGCTCATTAAGAGCACTAATCAGCCCGAATAACTTTAGATTTTCCGGAGATAGGTTCCGGGAGATACTACGCAGTTTATGCACGGCATCATCCAGCATTTCCTGGGCTTTGATACGGATGCTCTCTTCTTTTTCGGTATGACTTTCTGCGGTAGCGGGGTAACTCATATAAAGCTTTACGGTAGATAGTAAAGCTCCTACTTCATCATGCAGGTCAAGCGCTATGCGCGAGCGTTCACTTTCCCTTGCCTCAATCTCCGCTTCCAGCCTGTTCCTTTGCTCTGCAATACGCATTTGTTCCATGGTTTGTTGTTGAGCAAATAGCCTCCTTTGGTAATAGAGAAAAAAGATCACCACCGCCAATGAAAGCAGGAAGGTCAGCGAAATGCCGATCAGCATCAGCTGGATAAATTCGAGTTCTTCGGGACGATCCATAAACCAATGGATAAGATGCAATTAAACAGGATAAAAAACAAGGAATGTATAAACCATATTTGGATTCCTGCCTGGTGCGAATAGTAAAGGAGGTAGTTGCTGTAAATAAACACAAAGAGGCTGCTGGAAAAATAGATGAGGATGGCGGTATTGATCCAGAAAAACGGATGGCGTTCCAGGTGGAATACTTTCATTTCAAGGATCAGTTTATAATAATAGGTAAGGGATAATAGTATGAGAATTGCCGATTCCAGTATTTTTATGTAGGAGTTGTTATGCTGGAAATCCTGAAGAAAAGTACTATTGGCAATGGCCAGTAGCGAAAAGATGGCCATAACAACATACATAAGCCTGGAGGAAATAAAGTTTCCGAAAGTAAGCCGGAAAGCATTGGTCAGAAAAAGAAACTCTACCAGGGTGCTGATATGTCCGAAAAAGAGATTAGGAATGCTTAGCAGCCACAAAATACGGGAGCAGGCATCCAGGAGAAATGCGCCTACACAAAACCAGAAAATGTTTTGTAAGCTGGGAGGCAACTGCCGGTAACGCCTCCATCCTGCCGCAAGGGGGAGCAGGATGGAGAGGAATGATCCTAAAATCACCCACTGAAAAACCGAGATTGTGGCCGGCATGCTGAGTATTATTCAGGGCAGGTAGGAGGGCATGGTGCCGAGAAATCAAAAAAGGACGAGGTAAGGTTGTTCTTTTCAGAATTGTAAGCAGCAACCATCAGTCCCAAAAAACCACCAATATCTTCCTGCGGCTGGTTATCACCTGCTATCTGGCTGTGGTTAACCAGGTAAAAACCAATTTCCAGGTTTTCAGTATTCCCCTCAGCGCCCCTCAGCGTTTCAATAAAATCAATTTGTTGGAATTTATAGCCTTGCAATACCTGTAGGTCTTTGTAATCTCCGGTGTAGGTATAAAGTTGGCAGAAGGATGCGGGAATACGAGGTGCATTCAGAAGGTTTTGCCAGGCACCGGTCCATTGTTCAAATAAGGGCCTGGGAACACAGTTGATCCCGTTTTCGTAATCTCCCCACGCGCAGGCCTCCATAATGGGTGTCTCCAGCAAAATATAATCACCACGCAGGCTTTTATTAGCCCCTAAAGCCCTTATAATAAGCCGGAACTTAAAATCGGCATCCTCATCATAACCAAAGTGAAGCATATAATGAGCTATTCCAATTTGGCTGACCACCTCAATAAATTCGTTCCCTGAGAGGGTGAAGCCGTATAATGATCTTGAGTCATTTTTAAACAGATCCTGAATATTACTTTCCCCTCCATCCCTGCTACTTGTAAGTATACAATTGTGGAACGCTTGTATTAAAGCAGAGGCCTGGGACTGGGAAATTTTACGAAAACCGGATGTAGTTGCCATACTTATAAAGTTTAATTGGTTTAACACCCTACAAACATCCCCCAAAAAAGGGCATAAAGCAAACATCCTGCTTGTATGCTGAAGGTTCAATATTGTCCATAATGGTTTGTTTATCAAATTCTTGAATCAGGAGTCTTCAGCGTGTACCTGCTTAAATATCCGTATTAACCCGTACTTAAATAAGGGTTTTCAGTTTCCAAGGCCATTGTAAACACGGATTTATCCAAAATCACCAATTATACCTAAAAACTACATCGGTAACTAGCGGATGTTTGTCCTGTCCATTTGATTGAATGGAGGGCGAAAACCGAAAAGCCATTAACAGAGTAGGTGTAAATCAAAACAATTAGTCATGAGCTTAAATGGAACCTACAAGTGCGCTCAATTAGGAGCTACCCTTGAAATAACTGAGTCAAACAACTCTAATGGACAGGGGTCCGGAACTTTTACCATTGGAGGGAATTCTTACCCTGTAAACCTTCACTATCATTTTGAAAACAACGTAGGGCCTAAAACCGTGCTGCAAATATGGGCCAGCAGGGTTACGGCCTGGGATTATTTGGGTGCTGCCGGCAATACAGCCAGTACGGATGGCTCTGCCGGTATCACTTTATGCGGTGGCGTTTCATCCATTGGAACTGCTTCCGGCTTCAGCGGGCTCTTCACCAAGTAATACCAGACATTCAAAATTCAGGGATGTTTTCTATCCGGGATAAAGCATAAGGTGCTTAGCCAATATTTCTAAACCAAACTGTCCTGGGTTAGCCTGACATCTCCATTAAGGTGGAGCTAAACCACCTTAAAAAGCAATCCATTCTGCAGGATTTTAGTTGCAGAAGGAGGTAGCCGAAAAGCCTTACGAGTAGGAAACCAATAAACTTAAGCTATGAGTACTTTAAAAAAACAAACCATTGATTTCTCAGTATCGAATCCCCAGCAAACTGAAAATCTTTCTTTACCTCTTTACCAGGGAGCTGGTTTTCGTGAAGATTTTGACACCTGGTCATTACTGCAGGGCGGAGGGTTCATGAAATTCAATCTTAAGATGCCGCTGCAAATACCGGTAGCCTGGACTATGAATATTTGTGCTGCCTTAGTAGATGGCAAAGCCAATTGCCCTATTAGCATCACCGTAAATGGTGAGAGTTTTGTAAACTCTTACAGTGAGCACAACGCTAATTTTCATGATGTTACGTGGACTATTCCTGCTGATTTGCTGAAAAATGGCGATAACGAGGTCAGGGTAACCCTTGATCAGTCTGCAACTACTCAGCTTTTTATTAAGGCAGTAGGGGTTGACCAGGCGGTTTTGGCCAGTCAATCAATAGACCTTTCTATTCCGAATCCATCTCGTACCGATCAACTTTCTATGCCGTTGTACCAGGGTGCCGGATACAGAGCTGATTACAGAACCTGGTCTTTGCTTGTAAATGGCGGTTTCATGCGTTTTCAGCTGGATATTGCGGAGGCAATTGATGTTCAGCTTCAATTGGACATTTGCTCTGCGTTGGTAGGTGGAAATGCAAATTCTCCCAGCACCGTTACGGTAAACGGGCAGAGTTTCTGGGAATTAAACCCAACGAGTGGCAATTTCAGCCCTTTCACCAAGACTATTCCATCCAGTGCACTTAAGGCAGGCGCTAATATTATAGAGCTAAGTCTGGATGGCTCTGCCACAGGGCAGTTGTTTATCAATAAGATAGGCGTTTACGGAGGCTAGGATGCCTCAGTACTTTGTGTTATTTAAAGCCCGGTTTGGTATTCCATGCCGGGCTTTTTTATGAGCCTTTGAGCCAGGTACTTCTACCTGGTTCAAAAAATCAGGTACTTCCGCTGCTGGCAGGTATAAGGCGTCTTTTCACATTTGAAGCGTTCAATTTGATTTAACCAAACTTCAGAATTATGCCAAGTAAAGGAATTACCAGCTACGGTTATGTAGCCTCGTCTAAACAAAGTAATGCACAATTGCAGGTGTTGGTACCCTCCGCCAATTATAGCTGGCTTGTGGCCTGCGACCAGGGTGTAAAGCAAGTTTTTCCCAACTGGAGCAATGCACCTTTTACCGTTCAGTCCGGCAATGCTCAGATCAACCTCACTGACATTTGCCACGCCAAGCCGGATACACCGGGCAACGTAACCTTTCAAACCCTTAATCTGTCGGATAATTTCAAGTACTCTACGCAGATCTATCCTATCAGTGGAGAAATTGGAGCCAGCGGGGCCGTTGATCTACTTAAAACTCCGGCCAATATTAATGCGGAGCGTGCCATAAGTTGGGCTTTATACAGGGCCGGAGCTGGTAACTTCGGGCTTACCGATCAATACCAGCAGTACCTGTATCTTACCGATAACCACAGCCAATGGATGGGAGACCTGGTAAACAGTAATTCAGCCTACGGGCAGCAGGCTTTTAATCGCTTTGTGTTACCCGGAGCCCATGATGCCGGTATGTTTGACCCCACCTGGATCAACAACAACCTCAGTGCTTTAAACAGCAGTATTAGTGCGATTCTCAACATGGTCATGGGGCCAACCTTTGGCGGTTTGGTCTCTGATCTGGTCACTTCGGTAGATTCATACCTGCCCCGGTTCCTGGTTTATTTTGCCTTTACACAAAAGGAGCAGGTGCCCACTATGCTGGACCTGGGCGTTCGGTATTTTGATTTCCGACCCGGTAAGGTGGCTGCAGAGGTTCAAAAGTACCTTCCCCAGCCGGATGGCATTCTATATCACCAGCACAACTTTATTCCCGGCTATCCTTACCTGAATTTCCTTACGGACATGCTGAACTGGTTAAAGGCTCACCCCACGGAGATCGTGACCATTAGCTTAAGTACCAATGGATTTCTGGATCATGCCTCTATGGACCCCACCGAGGAGGAACTGGAGAACGTTTGGAATGAGGCCATGAAAAACACCAGTGCCGATGTAGTGATTGGCACCAGGGATGACCTGGCCAGTAGTTACCAGACCCTGATAGAGCAGAAAAAGAGGATCATATTCCTGAATAATAGTAATGCGATCAGTGATAGTGCTACCAACAGCTACTATCCGGCCAGTAAGTATGATACGTACGATGGTAATGATGATCAGTACGCTACCTTTTCTTCCAATACGATTATCGACAATGTACTGAACAAGATGAGTGCTTCCGATCAGGCTGGAAAGGATTATACCGTGGTACAAATACAGGGAACCTGCACTGCGGCACTGATGACCAATCTTGAAAATGCCTGGAATGACAATGGCGCCAAATGTGCGGCTGAGGTAGCCCAGGAAGTAGTTACTTCTACAGACAGTAATGCTGCCTCACCTTTACTATCCACCAAAGCTTTATTTGATTCAGCCACTTACCCCTGGGTACATCAAAACCTGACCAGTCATTTAAGCAACGACCAGTTGGCCGTGGTACTCAATGATTTTGCCGATAATGCTCTGGCGGACGTTTGTAAAGCTGTAACCGAAGAGCGTATGAAAGCTTAGTAGATATTTATTGATTTGCCTTATTATGCACCCCGGCCATAACGGCCGGGGTTTTTTCATGTCAGTTTAGTTGTGCCAGAATGTTTTGGAGTGAGTCATTTGTTATACCCCAATAAGTAGTTGAAGTATGGGTTTTGATCTGGGCCACTTTAGATCTTCAGGATTCAAAGTGGCAGGTATATTGTTCAGTTTGAGTTATAAGCATCGTAGATAAAAATCAACCGAAAAAAACTAATAATCGCATTAGTAGGAAAAAGGTTTAATTCTAAAATGCAACGAAAACCAGCTTTAACTTTATAGATGCCGCCTGAAATTCAATTGGCATTGGGTAATTCGGAGTGTAGTTGCTGTTTTGCACACTCAAATTTAAAGCGAGCGAATTATGCGTGTTTCACATTTTCAACTAAAAGATTTATATCTGATACCGGAGAGTTAGATCCTCATTGCTCCGCAATGCATTATTCGCTCCCGGTCAGAAATGGTCGGGATTTTTTTTGCCCTGACCGAACGGTACATCACCGTTCCAAGTAACCCATTATCAATGTATTAAGATTATGCAAAATGGCAACTTTACTGGCCGATGGCTATTATTTAAAAGCCATGGAAAATTACCCGTGGGAGCTTTCCGAAGCTCTCGAAAACCTGAACTATACCCTCAGTTATGATCCTGAGCATGCCGGAGCTAACTGCCTGATGGGGCAGCTGCAAATGCATTACCTGAAAAACTACCAGGCTGCTGAAGAATATTTTGAAGCAGCCATGGCCAGTGATCCGGAATATGTATGTGCCTGGGAACACCTGGTGATCCTGTATATCCATCAGAAAAGAATGGACAGGGCTCAGAAAGTGCTGGAGTATGCGCAGCGCATTCCTACCATGAACCGAACCTTTGTGCTTTGGGCCATGTCACGCATACTGGAAACCCGTTATGAGTTGAGCCTGGCCAAAAGATATCTGAAAGCCGCTTTTGGTGAAGTTTTCAGTTGGGAGGAGCAGGATTACCTGAATGCAGAGCTAAAGAGGCTTAAGGTTAAGACAAAAGCCTGGAAAAAACGGAAGCAAAGGTAATGTCAGGCTGAGTGACTGACCGAAGTGAAGGCGTATCGAAGCCTGAATGCCACCCTTCGATACACCCCGAGGTAAGTTCGGGGCACTCAGGGTGACTGGGAAAAGCTTATAAACCCTCGCTCCATTCCAGTCCTTCCGGCAGTTCTGCGTTGGAAAATTCCAGGTGAATAACCCTGCGGGAACGTTGTGCTTTGGATTTTGAAGAAGCATGGAGTAGCAGAGGTTTCATGAACTGAACTCCGCCTTTGGGGATCTCGCAAACCGCAGGACTGGTGTTTTGAGTGATCAGCTGTATGTCATCATCCGAGAGTCGCTTTTTATGGGTACCCGGTATCACCTTAAGGGTACCGTTACTTTCCAGTGAATCATCTAGGTGAATACGGATAGTAAGAGTTTGATGAAGGTACTCTTCGGGTGGACAAACGGCAAAGAAACCCTCTTTGCTGGTCCACCCGGAAAAACCTTCCGTTTCAATACGTTCTTTGACATTTATCGTAATGTCCTGGTGCCAGGTAACATACCAGTTACTCAAATGGGGCTTATCAAAGTATATGGCTTTGGTGAGTCTGGCTCCAGGTGCTAACTCTGCCAGAAGCATATCCATATTGGCGTTAAAAATAAGAGGTTGTACAGCCGGTACTTTTTGCAGAAGTTGCCGGATGGACATACTTTTTTTGCCCCCGGGATTTTCATTCACGCTATTGAAGTACCTGCTGATAAGATGTTTCATTTTATCCGTTTCCCGCGTGGTAAATACGTTTGGCAGTATGTCGTAACCACCTTTTTGCAAGCGGTTACGGGATTGTTTCAAGCGGTTGCCGCTGATCTCCGAATCGTAGGTGTCTACAGCTTCCCTCAATAGGCTTTTCATTCTTCTTTTAAAATGATCGGGAGCCAGTACTTTCATTTGTGGACCGAAACCGAGTATTTCCCGTTCCAACTCATAATTGAGTTGAACATGCAAGGAAATGACAATGCCAAACTTATTACTTTCCAATACCTTCTGGCTGGGATGAATGGGTTTGGTGATCACGTAGGGAGCATTACTGCGATCCACAAAGAGTATAATGTTTTCGGGCTTATCACC
>CEOS01076903.1_pt1 | contig 12211 bp, 5 predicted proteins | sample 530601 | NCBI WGS metagenome assembly CEOS01 (sample SAMEA2620666, study PRJEB7988) | marine metagenome | biome: marine biome (ENVO:00000447); feature: mesopelagic zone (ENVO:00000213); material: "saline water (ENVO:00002010), including plankton (ENVO:xxxxxxxx)" | depth 1000 m
CCATCAGGCCCTCATGCGTCCCATCCTCCACAATCCGCCCACCCTCCAGCACCAGTATCCGGTCCGCCCCGGCTATCGTCGACAGCCGGTGCGCCACCACAATCGAGGTCACCCCGCGCGCCGCATCTGCGAGACGTGCCGCGATCCCGGCTTCGGTCTGTGTATCGAGCGCCGAGGTCGCCTCATCGGCCAGCAGGAGACCCGGCCGTCGCAACAGCGCCCGCGCGATCGCAACGCGCTGTTTCTCACCGCCCGAGAGATGCAAGCCCCGTTCGCCAACGCGCGTGCCATACCCATCCGGCAGCCGGGCCGCCAGCGTATCGAGCTCTGCCATCCGCGCCGCCCAATCTATATCCTCCATCGCTCCTTCCCCGATCCCTGGCCCCGCAGGAAACCCGATATTGAAGGCGAGCGTATCGTTGAACAGGATCGTGTCCTGCGGGATGACCGCAATCATCCCACGCAGGACCTCGAGCGGATAACTGGCGAGCGGCGCCCCGTTCAGCAGGATCTCTCCGCGGTCCGGCTCATGGAACCGTAGCAGCAGGCGCAGGACAGAGGACTTGCCCCCGCCCGAGGGCCCGACCAGCGCCGTCATGGTCCCCGGCGCCGCCTCGAAACTCACCCCGTCCAGCACCTTTCGCGTGCCGTCATAGGAGAAGCTGACCGCTTCGAACCGCACACTAACGGCCTCATCCACGGACTGCCCAGACCGGCTCCCATGACCCGCAACCCGCCGCTCGGGCGCTTCGCCGAGCAGACCGAGCAGGCGTTCGACAAAGGCGAGCCCCTGCCCGATATCGCGGATCCCGAATCCCAGCCGCTCCAGCGGCTGAACCAGCTGGATCATATAGGCATTGACCAGCACGAAATCCCCGACCGTCATCGCGCCGGAGTTCACGCGGGCAAGTGCCAGCCACAGTGTCAGTCCGAGCCCGGCAGAGAAGATCAGGGCCACCAGCACGCCGTTCAGGACGCGGGCCCGGTAGAAACCGCGCCAGGCATTCTGGACATCCGCAAGCCGTCGGTCATGGCGCGCGGTGATCGTGGCCTCGCCGGTATAGGCCTTGATCGTCTCGACATTCAGGAGTGTATCGGCAAGGCCTGCATTGGCCCCGATACGCGCCCCCGAAACACTCCGGCTGGCGGCCAGCACACGCCGCGCCCCGTGGGTGAATACCAGCCCGTAGGCCACCGCGCAGGTGGCGAATATGCCCAGGAAGACCGCATCGAAGAAACCTGCCAGCACGATCGCGATCACGGTGATTTCAATGAGACCCGGCAGCAGGGTGAACAGGCTGTGCTGGAGCAGCAGTCTGTAGCCCTGCAGACCGTTTTCCAAGACCTGCAGGGTCGCGCCCGTGGCCTGCCGCAGATGATAGCCCATTGGCAGGGCCAGGATGTGGGTCAGCACTTTCCGGCTGAGCCGCCGGCTGATCGACTGGTCGGCCAGCCCGAACAGAAAGGTCCGCCCTTCGCCTGCAAGCCGCACGACACCCAGCGTACCGACATAAATACAGAGAAGACCAAGAGCGGGCAGATGAATCCCCCCTACCACAGCACCTTGCTCCTCGCCTGCCAGCGTATCGACAAGGAGTTTCAACGCGACCGGGGCAAGTCCGGCCAGCAGGGAAGCCAGCACGACGCAGGCGAGCGCCGCGACAAGCACCAGCATGTCCCGCCGCACGGCGACCGCGCGGAAGACCGCAAGGCTTTCGCGCATCGGGTGGCGTCCGGGACGTGCGTGGGGCTTGGCCATTGAAGGTTCCGGTTACAAGGCCTGGGCACAATAGCACGTCCTGTTGAAAGTTTCGCGGAAAGGTTGAGTCGCACCGGGATGACACGCGTCGACTGATCGGGCTTGGTGGGATGTCAGGGAATGACTTTCACCCTGTACAGGTCAAAACTCGCCCATGCTCAAATTGCAAACAATGCCGTGGACGCGGAGGAGTTCGGAGCGAGCGTTCAGAGCGGTGATGACAGAAGCCGACATGGAGAATTGTCTTCAGACTGCAAATGGGCCTCAGCTCAGGCAGCTGTGCCATGATCGCAATGAACAGCTCGCCGACTTCCCGGCGTACAGCAAGCGATGCCTGAAAATGCAAGACGGCCCTCTATCTCTTAATTGAGCCATCGGTTCCAGGGACCTTGTGTAGACATCCCTATCTGAACAGCAGGACCCTCACCTCGAACGCTCTTCCGCTCCCGTCAGCAAAAGAGCGATGATATCTGAACGGGTGACCACGCCGACGGCCTTTTCGCCTTCCGTAACCAGCACAGTCTGCACACCCTGTCTGGAAAAACGGTTGAGCAGTGCCCCCACAGGCGATGTAGCCGGCGCGGAAGCACCTCCGGCATGCATGATGTCCGAGGCGCGCATCCTTCGGCTGTTGGGCTGGCGCAGAAGGTTCTTCGATACAAGCGCCTCAATAACATCACCCTGGCTAATGCTGCCAATGAGACGGTCATGTTCTACCACAACAGGAAGGCTTTTCAGCTCATGCTTGCGGAAAAGCCGAACGATCCGTTCGAGTGAGACCTCCGGACCGACTGCGATCAGCGGCGTGGTCATGACATCGGCGCAGGTCACCCCGTCGAAGCGATGCAGCGCGGCCTCTTTCTCTGCCGCCGCCAGCATGCGGGCAAGATCGGCCACGCCGATATTCGGAGACTGGTTGAATCTCCTGAGCAGGCCGGCAAGCTCTCTGTTGGAAAGGCCGAGCCGGATCTCTTCCTTGCCCGGCGGATCCTTCCTGGGCTGGCGGAACGGATAGAAGCGTCCCGTCAGCCGGTTGAACAAGATACCGGCCAGGACGAGGCTCACTGTCATCACACCGACCGGCACCAGCGCGAAAGCAAACCCGGTCTCCAGAACGGCGTCGCGCTCAAGCGCTGCCAGAAGCGCGACAGCCCCACCGGGCGGATGAAGCGAGCGTGTCAGGAACATCGCCAGAATGGCACAGCCAACCGCCAGACTTGGCGCCCAGAGCGGCGGTGCCACCATGAGAATGGCCACGGCCACGACGCCGGAGACAATATTACCGACAATGGCCGACCATGGCTGGGCAAGCGGGGAATTGGGGACGGCGAAGACCAGCACAGCGGAGGCGCCGAGCGGCGCCAAAAGATAAAGCGGCAGCCCCGGGACCTCAGGGGCCAGCAGTCCCACAATCGTACAGGCGGCAATCCCGGCAAGTGCCCCGAGGGAGGCGCGCAGCATCTCTGCCTTGTCTGGTACAGGCAGCGCCGGAAAGAAATGCTCAAGCCGTACGGATAGCAATTTGTCCAGCGACACAGGACACCCCCTTCAGCGACTGGGGTGATCACCTATCGCTAAAAATCTCCAGTCGCCACCGCCCACCAGCAGATTCGGTTCTGAATGACGCTTGATGCAAACGTGAATACACGTTTCCCATACGGGACGATCCTACAATCAGCCGTTCAATGAAAATCCCGGCTCGCAGGAATTATCCGAGCATTGCGGGGATGGCGCCCACCGGGCTGGCTTTTCCACTCGGGTATAGGCCGGCGAACCTCATCCGCTCTGGCCACTGTATGCCTGAGCGGGTCGTTCTGGGCGTCTTCCGTTAGCAGGTTCAGGTCACTGGTCAGGTCGATCAGCTGGGCCGCCACGATATGGGTGACATTGTCAGCCCTCTGGACGCGGCCATTGATCAACATGATCCGCGCACTCATAAGCGCGGCCCGGTATAGCTCGCCGGTCCGCGGCCAGATGACGGTATTCGCGATGCCTGTTTCATCCTCCAGTGTGACGAAGTAGACCCCGTTGGCTGAGCCGGGCCGCTGACGCACCAGCACAACGCCGGCTGTTCGTACACGGGCCCCGTTTCGCCGGGTGACCGCCTCCTGTGTGGTCATCAGGCCGAACCCCTTATAACGCTCCCGCAGAAAGCTTATGGGATGATCTTTCAGCGACAGGCGGGTCGTCTGGTAGTCCTGCAGGACATGTTCCGATGCCGGCATCTGAGGCAACCGGGTTTCCGCCTCGTTTCCCTGATCGGCTGCATCAGCCGCGGCAAACAACGGCAGGCTTTGCCCGGGCGCCTCGCCGCGTACCGCCCAGAGCGCGCGACGCCGGTCGAGCTCCATGGACCCGAACGCATCCGCCGCGGCCAACAGCTCCATGGCCCGGCGGCTGATACTGGTTCGGGGGCGAATATCTTCCGGCCGCTCAAAGCCTGCTCCGCGGGCCGCCATAAGCGCTTCCATTTCGTCCTCACGCAGGCCGTCGACCTGCCGGAAGCCGAGACGGACCGCGTAGTTTCCGTCTTCAGCAGGCTCCAGAATATTGTCCCAGTCCGACAGGTTCACATCCACGGCGCGCACCTCGACACCATGCTCACGCGCATCGCGCACGATCTGGGCCGGTGCATAGAAGCCCATGGGCTGGCTGTTCAGAAGCGCGGCGCAAAAGACATCCGGATGGTGGCACTTCAGCCAGGAGGAGACATAGACCAGTAGTGCAAATGACGCAGCATGGCTTTCCGGAAAGCCATATTCGCCGAACCCCTTCACCTGGTCGAAACAGCGCTGGGCAAAGGCGCGCTCATACCCGCGCGCAGCCATGCGCGAGACCATCATCTCTTCATAATTCTGGATCGTGCCGACCTTGCGGAATGTCGCCATGGCGCGGCGCAGGCCATTGGCTTCGTCGGGCGAGAAATGCGCCGCATCGATCGAGATCTGCATCGCCTGCTCCTGGAAAAGCGGGACGCCGAGCGTGCGCGAAAGAATACGCTCCAGCTCGTCAGGCGGCCCTTCTTCCGGGGCAGGACTGGGATAGCTCACTTTCTCAAGCCCCTTGCGCCGGCGCAGATAGGGATGAACCATGTCCCCCTGGATCGGTCCGGGCCGGACAATCGCCACTTCGATGACGAGATCATAGAAGGTCCGCGGTCGCAGCCGCGGCAGCATGTTCATCTGCGCCCGGCTCTCCACCTGGAAAACCCCAAGCGAGTCCCCCTCGCACAGCATGTCATAGGTCGCACTGTCATCTGGCGGGATACTGGCGAGCGTATGCGCGATCCCCTTGTGCAGCTTCAGGAGATCGAATGCCTTGCGGATACAAGTCAGCATGCCAAGAGCGAGGACATCGACCTTCATCAGGCCGAGCGCATCGATGTCGTCCTTGTCCCATTCGATGAAGGTGCGTTCCTCCATCGCTGCATTGCCGATCGGCACGGTCTCGACCAGCGGGGTACGCGTCAGCACGAAGCCGCCGACATGCTGGGAGAGATGTCGTGGAAACCCGATCAGCTGACGCGTCAGGATGATGGTGCGCCGGATCGTCAGATTGTCTGGGTCGAGCCCGGCCTGGCGGATCTGTTTTGTATCGATATCCGTGCCCCAGCTGCCCCAGATCGTCCCGGCCAGCGCCGAGGCGATATCTTCCGACAGGCCCAGCGCCTTGCAGACCTCGCGTACCGCCGAGCGCGGGCGGTAGCATATGACCGTTGCTGTCAGCGCCGCCTTGTGGCGGCCGTAGCGGCGATAGACATACTGGATGACTTCCTCGCGGCGTTCATGCTCGAAATCGACATCGATATCGGGTGGCTCTTTCCGTTCCTTCGACAGGAAACGTTCGAAAAGGAGGCTGGTCTTATCCGGATCGACGCTCGTAATGCCGAGACAGAAACAGACCGCTGAATTCGCCGCAGAGCCACGACCCTGACACAGAATGTCCTGTGCTCGCGCCCAGGCGACGATGTCGTGCACGGTCAGGAAGTATGGGGCATAATCGAGCGTCCGGATCAGGCCGAGCTCTTTTTTAACAGCGCGGTCCACCTTGTCAGGCACACCCTCCGGATAACGCCAGATCGCTCCCTGCCAGGTCAGGTTCTCCAGGTGCTGCTGGGGTGTCAGGCCCGGTGGCACGGGTTCGTCGGGGTATTCATAGGCCAGTTCGTCGAGCGAAAACGTGCAGCGCTCCATGACCTCCTGTGTCCGGCGCAGGGCCGGTTCGAAACCCTTGAACAGCCGTGCCATTTCCTCAGGCGGTTTCAGGTGCCGTTCGGCGCTCGCCTCCAGTCGGAAGCCGGCGTCTTCGATGGTGCAATGCTCGCGGATACAGGTCACGACATCCTGAAGCGGGCGGCGCTCGGGCGCGTGATAGAGAACATCATTGACCGCAACGAGCGGCACCCCGCCCGCCTTCACACAAAGCTCGGCCAGCCGCGCGATCTGCTCGCGGTTCTGCCCGGCAAAGCTGTATCGCGCGGCGAGATAAAGGTGCCCTGCCCAGAGTCCCTGAAGACGCTCCAGACGGGCCTGGAAATCTGCATCGGGCGCATCTGGCGGCACGGCAATGAAAACCTGGCCGTCGGCTTTCGCGATGACATCATCCAGCGTGATGTGACACGTGCCTTTCTCTGCCCGCATCTTACCCTCTGAGAGCAGCCGCGACAGACGCCCATAGGCCGCCCGGTCGGTTGGATAACAGATCAGCTCGAGCCCTTCAGCCGTGACAAGCCTTGCCCCGACAAGCAGGCGCAGGCCCACCTCCTTTGCGGCGAGATGCGCGCGCACGACCCCGGCCAGCGTATTGCGGTCGGCAATACCTATGGCCGACAGGCCCAGCGCCTTCGCCTGCGCGACCAGCTCCTGGGCGTGGCTCGCCCCGCGCAGGAAGGAGAAATTCGTGGTGACGGCGAGTTCGGCATACCGTGTCATGCGAAGAGCCCGTGTATGTACCAGTCCGGCGATCCGCCGCGGCCATCGCCATAAAGCCCGTCACGGAACAGCCAGAAACGCCGGCCGGCAGCATCCTCGACGCGGTAATAGTCCCGTGCGCGTGGCAGGCTGGGGAACGGCACGGCTTCATCAATACTTTCAAGCTCCTGCCAGGCCTGCGCGATGAGTTCAGCATCGGCACGCGGATCAAGCTTCGGCGCCAGCCACTTGCGGTCAATGCCAGGCGGGTTAGCGGCTTTTTGCGGTGGGGCGTCATGGCGCCACCATTCCGGCGCAATACGCTCCGGCCCGTCGGCGCGGACGACTTCATGCGAGATGCGCCGCCAGCTGAACCGAAGCGGCGGGCCGTCGGGGACCTCGGCCATGACCTTGATGACTTCGGGTGGCTCCAGCAGGCGCAGCGGGCGAGGCCCCTGCCGCTTTGCTTCAGATGTTGATGTGGCGAGTTCACCATCGAACGCTCCCCTGACTTCCGCCTCTTCAGGAACATGGCTCTCGACCTGGCGCATCAGACTGACAATGCCGCCTCCAAGGCGGGCGGTCAGCCGGTCAGCCAGCGCGGAAAGCATGACCGGGTCATGCGCCCCGGCGGCAAGATCGCCGGAAAGGGCGGGCACGCTGACGTCCATCGGGCCTGTCCTATGCGCCTCGAGCATCAGGAGGTCTATGCCGAAGCCCGGATCGATCCGGTCGATCTTCTCATCGAACAGGCGCAAGACATGGGCCGCCGTCCTGACCGGACGCGCCAGCGAGATCGAGACCGATCTGACACCTCCTTCGGCCAGAAACGCATGAAATGTATAGCCACGTGCGCCTTCGCCACGGGCCGACAGAACCTTGCAGAGTTGACCGGCAAGGGTCTCCAGTCCCGCCACGAGGCCCTCCTTCGCCAGGAGCGGTTCCGGGCAGACCAGCTTACAGGTCAGTTCAGCCTGCGGCATGATCGTGTGGACCGGCTCATGGCGCAGGCCGAGCGCCTGATCGAGCCTGACAAGCACTGCATCTGCAATCGCTGTTGACTGGAAGCGCCGGGCGAGCGCCTTGCGATCTATCCCGTAGAGCTGGCCAATCCGGATCAACCCGAACCGCTTCAACAGGCCGACCGCTTCGGCCGATAACCTCAACGCCGTCACCGGCAGCTCCGCCAGTCCATCTGCTTCGCCGCCCTGCGCAAGGCAACTTCCCGGCCGAGTGTGGGCCAGCGCGCTAGCCGCGCCCGGCGTTCCAGCAAGTCCAAGCTGGTGTGGCAGGCCGTCCCGATCCAGAAGCGCTGAAACAGTCTCCAGCATTCCGGCCTCACCCCCATAGAGATGCGCGCATCCGGTAGTTTCCAGCATCAGCCCGTCAGAGCCATCAATTGCAACGAGCGGAGCGACCCGTATCATCCAGGCGCCGATGGCCTTGAGCGCCTGTCTGTCAGCGTCACGGTCAATTGCCTCATATTTGAGATAGGGACAGCGTGCCCGCGCATCTGGCAAGCCAAGCCCTTCGTGCACGCCAAGCTTGCGCGCCGATGGATTAGCGGCCGCGACACTCACCCCATGCGCTCCCTCCTCGATGAGAACGAAGGGGTAAACAGGCTCAGGCGCTTCGTCTTTGTGGCGCGGGTGCGACTTGCCGGCCTGGCGCCGTTTCGCCCGGCGCAGGCGTGTCAGTGCCCAGTCCGGAAACCACACGGAGAGATAGCGTTTCATGATCGAGTTCCAGGTCGAAGCTGTGACCACTCATTTGCGGATGTGTCCGGCAGCGTTCGAGAGAGGCTCGCCAGCGGGTCGCGCCGGGAGCGCGGCTGTCATACTGGTTGGGAGAAGAGGCCCGTGAGCTAATCCGCCATCGTGCCGTTGCCGCTGTTGCGCCCTGATGCCGGTAGGGCAGCATGAGGATCACCGGCACGCCGTGACGTGAGGCCGCCAGGGCGAGCCGACGTGAGGCGGTAAAGTTCACATCATCCAGCTCGGCGATAACCAGCGAGACCGCCTTCGAGACGATGCCTTCCTCGACACACCACAGGGCATCTGCCGTCCGCCGGGGCCAGGCAAACAAAAGCCCGGGCAGCTGCCTACACAGCTGGTTCATACCCGAGGGTCTGATCGTTCCATGATCGCGCCCCGTCTTCCATTGCGAAACCCAGAGAACAGTCCCGTCCGACGCACTGGCCATGGCAGTCAGCGCAAAGCCGGCTAGAGTCGGCATATCTCCATACCGGGCTTCGATGAGTTCATGGACGCCCTGCTGGCCGAGGCCATACGGAAACCGTCCCGCTGAGGCATTTGCCTTCGCGTGCGTCCAGACCAGTCCTTTCGCCTTGAGCGATGCAATATCCATAATGTTCTTATTTTGTTCTAATGCCCGAGAGTCAAGAGACGTCTCGACTTGCCGCGTTCTGGCCTTATGACTCTTATCCATGTGCGGACGCTATTTCAGACACGACGTCACCTGGGCAGATTATCACGCAGCGCTTTCGATCCTCTCCCCGCCGCAAGCAATTGAACCGCCTGAATCTGCCTACAACATGGCGCCGACCCAGACCCTCCCCATACTGCGGCTAAAACCTGACCAGCCAGGCAGGAACACGGTCGCAGAACTAGCGCCAGCCATGTGGAGCCTTGTGCCTTCCTGGTGGACCAAACCCCTTAACGAGAAGAAATTCTCCACCTTCAATGCCCGCTCGGAAACCGTTGCTACGAGCAACACGTTCAGGGGCGCCTTCCGGCACAGGCGATGTCTTGTGCCTGCCAGCGGCTTTTATGAATGGACAGGCCCCAAAGGCAGAAAGCAGCCGTTCGGTATTGGCCTACGCAACCGTCGCTGGTTCTGCTTTGCCGGACTATGGGACAGAGCCATGATCGATGGGTCGGAGATTGATAGTTTTACAATCCTCACCACCACCCCGAATGACGTGATGGCGGGCCTGCATACACGTATGCCTGTCATCCTCCATCCCTATAATTATCGCCGTTGGCTCGACAGCTCGGAAGGCAAGGTCGAAGATCTTTTTGCCCCCTTCCCGGCGGAGGAAATGCATGCCTGGCCGGTCAGGCCCGAGGTTGGCAATGTCCGCAATCAGGGAGCGGAGCTAGCCGCAGAGATCTAGGCGGCGACATACCGGGCTGCCCAGGTAACAGATTTCCTGCATTCAGTCTGTATCCGGTGCCATTGATGACGGACTACTCGCAACCAACACCGTCATTGTCCCTGTCGAGATGCCGTCCATATCCCGGATCACCGCGTCTGACAGGCGCTGCCCCCGCAGACCGCGCATGCGCACAATTCCTGAAAGCTCCGCCGGCAGGAGTTGCAGGCCGTGTGAACGCCTGAGGCTGTTCGTTCACCGGCCTGCGGGAAACGGGTTTCGTCCCTAAGGAGGATTGCGGACGGTGACAGTGATAGTCCCCGGTTTTCCGGTTATTGTGACAGCCCTGAGCATTGAGCCCGCCGCCATGCGCGAAGGCAGGAAGACCAAGCATGAAGGAGAGCATCAGTACCGATAGAAGTTTCATTTCACCCTCCACATCAGGAGTCTAACCTATCATTGAGCAATACCCCGGACAATAAAATCAGTTACGGACGGCTGGCCGGTCAGCATCCTGCGTGTCAGGTTTCATAAAGCGTGTTCTCAAATTCGAACGGGCAACCGAGCAGGTCCGACAGATACCCCCCGTCCCGGAGCCCTTCCGCTTTCTTCAACAGGTAGCGCAGGGAGTCTTTCATGTTCGAACCTCCAGCGCTCCATTCGGCCTCGACCGCTTCTGCTCCATAGAGAACACATGCGGTCTCCTTCCGGCCAAGGCCGAGTGCCTGGCAATCAAGCGCGACCAACCCATCACGCAACATCTGTGACCGCTTGGTCCAGAGAGGTGTCTGGGCATCCGGTTCCGGACCATAGATGGCAAGTGCCTGCTTGTAGGTTTTGAGCTGTCGTTCATAGGCTTCAACATCGGAGATCTGGAGTTTCATGCGCACAGGCTCGAGGCTCAGGAGTGACAGGCCCGTACAGCGCACCTGAACTACGCAGCCCTTACCACGAAGTAGGAGGAATTCCCGCCCGACCGCGTCCGAAATGTGAGTGACCTCACAGATCGGAACGGTACGCTCGAAAATGTCACACGTCTCATCGGCCGAACGTGGACTTACATGGACTTCAAACTGGTCGGGAAACACGTCTGGCTGCCAGATTACATCCGCCTCAATCGCGTTCAGGACAACATCCGGCATGAGCACCAGGCCCCAGCGCTCAGCCAGACACTGGCTGACACGCGGCCGGACAAGCCTGATCCTGTCATGGCAGGCGCAGCCCTCGGTGATATTGTCAGCCGACCACGTCTTCGCATCGGCCAGGAACAGCGGATTGCGCCGGAGGTACTCCCAGGCCCAGCGGTCTGGTGTCAGCCGCCAGAGATAGTCATATCGCTTCAGCGCGCCATCATTCTTCAGGGTATAGGTCTTCATCACCAACTCCCGGATTCGTCGGAATTCGCGCAAGAGGCATGCCACTTTGGGTAGAAGTACAGACCACGCATATTTTCTGAATTGCTGTTTTATCTACACATCGGACAAGGTCGGCATCACCCTTTGGTTCTGAATCCAAACTTACTCATCGGGATAATCCCGAATAACCATCGGAAGATTCTCGTATCACACGAATCTCCACGGTCGGTCGGCTCCTCACCTGCCAGCATCGCGCAAAACCTGTCTCCAGGCGCATGGCGGCCGGCCCCGTCCCTCACTCATTCAAGACCTCTCATGCTCGGCATTGATGACCTCGGATCCCCGGACCTCGCCTCATATCGTCCCGAAATGGCGCGATCGCCGGGACTTGCAGATTGCTGCGTCCCGCTGCCTGAATTGGCCTCACCTCCAACTCCTACCTATCCCCTTTGCCTGACAGGATTGGTCCGACCAGTCAGAAGGATGTCGGACCATGGCAAATGCGGCACATGCGACAGAAACCAGGACCCGCCAGTCAGTCATGCTGAGGACCGCCTTCTGCCTGGTCGTGCGTGAAGCCCTTGAAGCGTCCGACACGATCGAAATCATGGCCAATCCCGACGGTTCGGTCTGGATCGAGACAGCCGGGCGCGGCCTCATCCTGTCAGACCAGAAGCTTCAGGCTTCGGACCGCGAGCGCATCATCCGTCTCGTGGCCTCCGGGGCGGGAGAGGCCCTTCGGCCCGCATCCTCCATCGTCTCTGCAGAACTCCCCGGCAGCGGCGATCGGTTCGAAGGGCTTCTCCCGCCTGTCTCGACAGCCCCCTGTTTCTCCATCCGCAAACCGGCGCCAACGCTTTTTTCGCTGCAGGATCATATCGACCAGGGTACGCTGTCTCCCGCGCTTGCCGCTGCGCTTCGAGACGCCATTCACACACGCGCAAACATTCTCATCGCCGGCGGGACGTCCTCGGGCAAAACGACATTTGCAAATGCACTGCTTGCCGAACCGGGGTTTGGCGAGGACCGGATCATTATCCTCGAGGACACCCGCGAACTTCGCTGCGCGGCC
>CEOS01014832.1_pt1 | contig 12168 bp, 14 predicted proteins | sample 530601 | NCBI WGS metagenome assembly CEOS01 (sample SAMEA2620666, study PRJEB7988) | marine metagenome | biome: marine biome (ENVO:00000447); feature: mesopelagic zone (ENVO:00000213); material: "saline water (ENVO:00002010), including plankton (ENVO:xxxxxxxx)" | depth 1000 m
GCTGTCCGCCCTGAATCGCCCAGGGGTTTTTAAGGCTTCGCTCTCGCTTTGCTTTCGCCATTGTGCACCTCGAACATATTCGGCGCCAGATAGCATGAAAATTACGCGATAGGGAGTGGTTTCATCGTCATGCATGTCCCTTCAGTATCCATACCGCGTTCCATATTCGCCAGTGTGGGGATTCCTGTTGCCCAACGTGCTCCAGTTGTCATGAGTCGTTGAATTAGGAGCGGTCCGGTAGTGTCCCTGAACTGGTGTGCCATCGCTACGGACATAGGAGTCTACCCACACCTCTCCAGGTGTTTCGTAAGAATGAGATCCGCTATATGAGCCATTGTCGTAATAGTCGTAGTCATCATGGTATGCATATTCGTCATACTGACGTGACTGGTTGTTTTCCGGATCCGAGTAGTCGAGCAGATCAGGGTTGTCCTCCTCGTATGATCCTGAATTGGGTGAGACCGGTCGGTCAGGGTCTTCATACGACTGGACGCTCGCTATGTCATCTGTCGATGCGGATGCCCTCCGGGCCGCATCTGAAGCAGAGGAATGCTGCCTTCTATCGGTGTCGCGATCGAAAGCACCGAAGGCGCCGAGCAGGAACACGCAGAAAATGATCATCATCGGCAGACAGCCGAAGTAGAAGTCCATGTGCTTCTTGGATTTTTTTCGTTCCATGGGCGCCCCTTAACGGAGAAATTCCTATCCTCAAAGAAGGGATTGGGCAATCTGGATAAGAGCAGCCGGGAATGGTCTTGATTTCGCCGAGGAAGCCGGTCGTCCCTCTAACCAGGGTGCAGGGCGGCTGGCGCCCGCTTTCCGCTCCTTCCCTCTCTCACGTGACCAGAACGTCATCTTCCGTCTCGTTGACGCGGGAGAGACGGGCGAGGGAGTGGGCGGCCTCAAGGATGAGGGAGGCGTCCTGGAGGGTCACCTCGATCCGGTGGGGCCGCGGGTCGGTATTGTATCGGCTCCGGTACATGCGACCCTGGAATTCGCAGAGCCTGGAGACGAGGTCGTTTTGCAATCCTGGAACAGTGCGGAACTTAGTGGCGTAATCGGGAAGATCATTCCATTCCGGCATATCGTCTTCGTGCTGCGAGTCCCAGCATTCGGCGCATACGGCGACCCCGGATGGGGACAGGGCAAGGTCCTCGATCGGATGGCAGTTGTTTTCGTCATGGCAGGTCTCGCACTTGAACAGTGCCTCCTTCATGACCTGCGCCACAGCGAAGAGAGTCCCTGAGCCCTTCTGGGCGACGTGGTTGCTCAAAGCGGGTTCGGCATTGTTGGTGTCGGGCACTGGCTTTTCCTCGTTGGAATGGTGAAACAAGGCTGAATCGAGGTCGCGTAGGAAATCATTGCGTCCTGCCGAACTGTCCTGCCTGTTCTTGGAATTGAGGCAGAACAGCTCGGCGATTCCATCAATCGGTCAGGTTCGCGCTGAAGCGCTCATAAGCGATCCTCGCAGATCGCGAGAAAGTCTCGTAGGCCGAATCCTGAACACGCTGGATGTGGCCCGGGTTGTAAGGCCGGACGATGTCCTCGGCGTCACGGGTGAGAACTCTGGTATCGTCCTCCCCGAACATGCCCCCCAGGGATCCGGAGAAGAGCTTCTTCACGGCCCTGCTGTTGCGATGCTGGTCCGCTCCGTCGATAAGGCCGTAGTGATCTATAGCCATGAACGAGACAACGTCTTCGCCGATGTCCGTAGAGAGAGCACTGAGCAAGCGCCTCGCGATTCCTTTGCTGCGATGGCCACGGTCGACTACCAAGGATTCGAGGACGAGGATCCCGCCCTCGATGAAGCGGTCCTCCTCGCTGATCATGAGCATCGCGGTCTCGTCTCCGATATCGGCCTCGAACAGCCGGTTTGCGAGATCACGTGTGTCGAGGTAGCCGAGTCGACCCGGCAGATACAAGGTCGCGACCGCAACGCCGATGGTCTTCCGTCCGTCCTTGACGACCGCTTCCATGGCTATCATCTCGGCACCTATCGACATAAAGTCGGGGACGCCAAACTCGTCCTTTTCGGCCTCGGGATCGACCCAGTCACCATCGCCTTCGCTCTCCGGCCGGCTATCCGGGTCCTGAACGTAATCGGCGTAGCGGAGCGTGCTCACCTCCACTCCGTCAACGATGATGTGCCTGGCCCTTGTGGCCTCGCTGCCGGTCAATGCGAAACTCCAGTGTCCGTTGATCGGATCCTGAATTCCTGGCCCGCTGGCCAGAAGGGCTCTGTCTCCGTCCGGCTCAGGGATGATGTCAGCCGCGATGGCGCCAGCCAGTCCGGACTTTCCATGGGCGAGCAGGTATTCGGTCATTCGAGAATGGAAAGTGCCAGCCGGCGCATTGGGGGTTCCGACAACGGCCGTAAGGTGGTGCCAGTCCCTGTAGCCGGCATAACGCGCCACGGTCTCGTTCGCGACCGATGCCTTGAGGGAGTGATTGCGCGCGATGCGCTTGGATGCAAGGCGTGCGCCTGAGATATTGTCGAACATCTTACGTCTCCTCGGGCCCATGGGACCGCCGGCTGGACCACTTGCCCGGGATGGACGAAGATGGTTGATTGTTGTCTGGTAGACTGTGTGACGATGCGGATGCATGGGACTGCCGGCCCCGAGGCGTCGTCTCGCCTCGATGGCTTTTATGCACCCAAGTCGGCAGATTCGCAAGAGATTTTCTGCTGCAGTCGTACTCAGGGTCTACTGGGCAGCCACGGTCAACCGCGTCGCGAGCGTCATGATGACCGACCTCATGCCGATGATGGTTCCGCTCCCCATGGCCTCCAATGATGGATGGTCGATCAGATGTTGCTCCGTGGCATCCACGAGATGCCACCACCATTCGGCCACACCTGCATCATCCGATTGAGTTACCTCAGACAAGGCGGCCGCAATCTTCGTCAATCCGGTGTCATTGCTGACAATGCCGGGAAGGATGTCTTCCCGGTTCTCCGAGAGGATCAACGTGGCGATGCATGCTCCGAGCTCGGCAGCGGTTCTGGCCGTCTTGGCATTTGGTCCGGCTCCTAGCCATAGCCCTGCGTGGAGCATGGCGCGCCGTTCCTCATGTGCCTCTGACGGATCTCTGTTGGCCGGAAGCATGAAGGCCCTCCGGACGGCGGTCGGATCGATCGTCCGGTTGATCATGGCATGGTATGCCGGGGAAGGTGCGATGCTCATGTGTTCTTTTAGGACAAGACGACAGCATTAGGAAGATATGCTCCCCTCTATCAAGAGGGGAGCATGGCCAGCCTCGCTGACTCACGCTCCTCGATCTCCCGGTCGGCTTCAACGGCTCTTTCGGTCAGCCGCGGGAGGCCTCCTCGCAGATCATACCCAGGACGACGGAGCTGACGGATCCGCGTAGCTTCCCGAAGACCCCTGAAATGCGGTCCGTGTTCTCGTTCATGGTCATGTATTCCTCTTCTGTCGGGAGGTCCTTGTAGGACAGCGATTCCGTGATCGGCAAGCGGGCCGTCTTCCGTATGCGCCTTTTGGGGGGAGGCGGGCTGGAGGCCTGTCACTGACCGGATGGCATGTCGAGGTACTCGCCGGCCGTGTTGAATGCCATGTGCGGAAAGCGCAGCACCACCCGATGATATGGATCGTTCCTCTCCCGCAGATAGCACGCCGCGCAGGTCCTCCTGTAGGACGAGCCCGGATCCATGCGTCGAAGGCTTCCCGAACCGGCACGCTCCAGCGCCATGATGGAATAGAGGGACGTGAGGATCGCCCAGGACGTTCCGTGCTCCCCCTTCCCTTCGATCCGGTCCAGGATGGAAGGCCGCCTGCTTTCCGTGGCCTTCAGGATGCGGCATATGTCGTCGGATGCCCTTTCCTCGTATTCCTCGTGAGCCTCCTCGTCGATGTCCTCGTACCAGTCGAGAAGGCCTTCGGTCCCGTATCGCTCCTTCATCATCCAGACGAGTGACGAGGCATCGCGCCATGCGAAGTTGATGTATGCATCCATGGGATGGGTCAGCTCCGCGACTGCACCGGATGGTGATGCGACCCTTCGGGTCTTCCCTTGTCCGCCCGGACGATGACGGGCCTGACCCAGTTCAGTCTCGGCACGGTCCGGCCCGGACCCGTCCAGTAGAGGTGGTAGTGACCGCGGCGCCAGTGCGACGCCGTCCCCTCGCCGGCTTCTCCTTCCGATCGTTCCTTCGCTTCGACGGCCTCCTTGCGCCCGGCCACGACGATCGGCAGGACGCCGATCCTGTGCATCTCGGCCCTCGCGTTCCTGCGGTCGCGCTGGCTGCCCGTCGAGGCTTTCTGGGCGAGTTTTGCCGGCGGCCGGGGGCTGTAGTCCACATCGAGTTCGGGTTCGGTCGAGAGGTAGCACATCAGGTTGACGATCAGCCCGAGTGCCTTCGCCCCGGCCTCCGCGCCTTCCTCGTGCCTGTCGGCCCGGATCGCGTTGTTGCGCTCGCCCACGGATACGACATGACGACCGGCGGCATTGCCGTGCTCGGGATGGGCGTTGATCTCTTCCGCGGCCTTGCGGAGATTCCCCGATTCGGCGTGGGCGAGGAGTTCCGCGACGCGGGCCTCGACGCAGCGCTGCGTGAACCCGGCGACGGTCTCGTCCGCTTCCATCTCGGCGCCGTAGAAGTAGACGGGCTCCGGCGTCATCGGCCAGGTGGTCCGGCGCGGCTGGACGTCGGTCCTGCGCGTGGTGATCGCGATCTGCATGATGCCGGATATCCGCATGTCGACATAGGCCCCGTCGACCTCGTTCGGATCGCCTGGCAGGGAGATGCCGTTTCCTTCCGGAAGGGCGATGTAGAGCAGGGGATGCGTCCAGCGCACCATGTCCATCGGCACGTCGCCTGCATCGGTCTCGCGCAGAAGGTCCAGCAGGGCCGGATCCATGGCGACCACGTTGCGGTTGCCGTTCCAGAAGCTCGACGCGTAGGTCGAGAGGGAGAGCTCCGGCGTCAGGAAGTCCATGGGCGTCTCGGGACGGTCATCCCGGGGCAGGCGCATGATGGCGGGATTGTAGCGCATCATGATGGACTGGAACATCTGCTGGAACTCGGACTGTGTCACGCCGCCCCGCGGGTCGGCGTGCTTACGGGCGGAGATGACGTCCTTCGCGTATGGCTTGGTCTGCTTCCATCGCACGGGATGGACGTCCTCGAAGCGGGTCTTCTTGTGATACATGATTGTCCCCTGTGTCTTGCTCGTGGTGATTTCGTAGGATGGTCTACCCCCAGAAGCCCATTCGCCGGGAAGTGTCCCCTCTAGCCGGGAGGCGGGCGGCCGTGGTGGATCACTTCTCGGCGAATGCGGCGAGGGACCGGGCCATCTCCTGATCGTGGAGCCTGTTCTCTTCGCTGCATATGACCGCCATCCGCTCGAAGTCCTCGGGTCCGAGACCGGCTTCTTCCAGGGATGCGACGGTGACCGGCCATATGCCTTCCACATCGAGACGCCCGAGTATGCGTTCTATCCATCTCATGGGGAGGAGTGCCGTTCTGGCGGTGTCCTCCGCCCGCCGTCCGCAGATGTCCGCGGCGAATGCCGTCAACACCATGCGGTGAACGGGATCGGTCCGGTCCACCGCGCAGCCGAGCATGTTCCTCGCCCTGCGTTCGACATCCTTGCGTCTTCGTCCTGTCTCGGTCAGTCGTCGATCGCTGCTGTGCCAGCCGGCCTTCCGGTAGATGTCGTAGAGACGGTGCATCGGCATTCCCTGGACCAATACGCCTGCCTCCTTCGGAGGTATGTCGGCGGCCAGGCACATGGCTAGCATCCTACGATCCCGTGATCCGATGCCATGCGAGGGTCTTCCCCTCTTCCCTTTCCGCCGAGGTGCCTTCTCTGCTGTGTCCCGGGTCTCCAGGCCGAGCTTGTGGGCCTTCGCGTAGATGGCGCGTTCCGTCCGCGAGCCTCCCAGTCGGGATCGTATCCGTGAGATGGCGTGTTTTTCTTCGTATCCTTCGCGCAGGATCCTTATCTCTTCCTCGCTCCAGTCGTGCTTGGCCTTGTTAGGGGTAAGGCCCATCTCGACGAGCCTGGTCACGATGGCGGTTCTTCCCTTGCCGTCGAGTTTCCTGCTTATGGCGGTAGGTACGAGTCCCTGCCCATGCATGTCGACCAGACGGGCATCCTCGCGCCTGGTCCAGTTGGTGGTTCTCGCCATATCCGGTTTTCCTTTCTCGGAATCCTGTCGGGTGATCTCCAGGGAATCCTGGCCGTATCACTTCGTCTTCCATCCCTCTTCTGTCGCGCGCGGATGGTCCGCGAGGATCTGGCCGAGCGTACGGCGCTTCCTGGTGGACTTCAGTCCGATCCGCGTGATCTTCCCGTCGACCCTGAACCTCGTGACCCTCAGGCCCTCGAGGAAGGGATGTTCCACCAGTTGGAGCGGGTCCTTGTTCGTCCCCAGTCTGGTGAGGACCGCCTGCGGGATCGACTGCAGGATGTCGAGCGTCATGCCGCGGATCTCCACGGGAGCCTCGAACCTGACTGACGCGGTCAGGTTTCCGGGTGTGACGTGGATGCTGCGTACTCCGGGGAACCGGTCGTCATGGCGCAGCCGGTATTCGAGCTTGTGGCCCCGTGCGCAGCGTTCCAGTATGTTCCGCACGTCCTCCTCGTGTACCCTCGTCAGGATGCTCTCGCATATCCGCGAGGCCGACCTGTCGGCGAGCGCACGGAGCAGGGGGTCGGGTATCGCGGTCATGATCGTGCTCCCTTGTCATGCGAGATCGGGATGGACTAGGCGGATGGACGGGGAGCCTCCCTCCAGTCCCGGACCTCGACCTGGACCCCGCTGAGATCCACGAACTCCATGATGCAGCGCGGCAGGTTCGGATCCTCCGGCGTCCCGAAGATCTCCGCTGCGTCTTCCGGTGTGTCGCCCTGCGACAGCCAGCGCTCGGTCGCGGCCTTGTGGAGAAGCCGGGGGTCGAGAATCCCGAGCGACATGCGCATATCCATTTCGATGGGGTCGGTCTCGGATTCGTTCGTTGTCTCGGTTCTCATGGAATTCTCCTTTCCTTGTGCTTGCCTTCGGGTCGTATCGGCCTACCGCCCGCTCTCGGGGTCGACCCAGTCCCGGCCACGCCAGGAGTCGATCTCGGAAGGGGCGATGCTGTCCCGCATGTTGCCGACCATGATATCGTGCATCGATCCGTGCATGGGGTCGAACGCGGCCATGAGCACATCCATGCGCTCCTTGCGCTCCTTCTTCTTCCACGAGCAGAACATGCCACCGAGCGGATCGACCTTGTCGATGACGCTCTCGACCCTCGTGTTCAGGTGCGTCATCCTGGCTTCGATCGCGGGAGCCGCTGCACCGAACTGGTCGGCGAGCGCGGTCTCGACGACGGCCTCGAGATCGTAGGCGCATGCCTGGTGCGTCTTGCTGGAGGGGCCCCAGGCGAGGGCCTGGCGAAGCTGCCTGGTCTGGACGAGCAGCATGGGCCAGATGATCCTCACACCGTAACGCACTCCGATCTCCGGATAGTGCTTGGGCGGCTGGATGATGTCGCGCATCTGTTCGTAGGCCTTTCGCAGGTCGTAGGCGAGCGCGAGGAGGTTCTCGCTCTCCTTGTGCTCCATGCGTTCGTCTCCGGCCATCTGATGGATGGTCTCGTGCAGCGCGCGTAGGGAGTGATAGTCTCCCTCCAGCCGGATGCCTGCGAGGTTCTTCATCGGGGTGTAGCTCAGCATGATGTTCTCCTGTGGGTTTTGGGGAATTGATCGGTTGGATTGTATCTGCGTGTTGACAGCTCATCGCATCCGCGATTATGAGGATCGTCATGAACACGATTCGTCTCGCCCTTGCCCCCGTGGCAGCAGTCGTCGGCGCCGCCGCGGTGGTCGCGGTCGCCTAGACCCCGGACGTGTTCCATGCGTCCGGGAAGGCCGGACGCGAGTATCCTCTCAAGTCCAGCATCACGAGACGCAGCGCAGGGATCGATGTGTTCCTGTGAGATCTCGATCGGCTGCCGCATGTCGGCAGGGTTGATCGTGATGATCGCCTGATCGCGCCCGTAGCTCAGCGGTAGAGCGCCGCCTTGACATGGCGGAGGTCGCTGGTTCGAGACCAGCCGGACGCACCAGGCATGCAGACGGTTCATGACGGGGCCTTAGCTCAGCTGGGAGAGCACCTGCTTTGCAAGCAGGGGGTCATCGGTTCGATCCCGATAGGCTCCACCATGAACCGCCCGCGGCCCGTTAGCTCAGTGGTAGAGCGCCTCGTTCACATCGAGGATGCCGGCGGTTCGAATCCGTCACGGGCCACCATCCTGTTCGGGGCCGTAGCTCAGCCGGGAGAGCGCCTGCATGGCATGCAGGAGGTCAGGGGTTCGATCCCCCTCGGCTCCACCAGGATCAGAATCCCGCGCCGTGCGCATTGCTCCGTTCGTATTCCCGCAGGTTCTGCGCCCACTTCTCCGTGACGTTGTTGTATCGGGTGAAGGTCCTGCGGCAGATCTGGATCTGGAGCGCGACGATGACGGTATCCCTCTTCCTCCTCGCGCGGACCGCGCGGACGCCGATGCCGAGATCGTAGTCCGCGAGAAGACGGTCACCGCCCCGGCCGACCAGTGCCTCGGTGTCGAGGATGGTCTCTGCTGTCCGTCCTGTGATCGTGATCTGACTGAGCATGAACTGCTTGCTTCCACGATGGATGAAGCCGTCCTCCTCGTAGGCGATGTCTCCATGCCGGAAGAATTCCAGACGGGCGACATCGCGCCGCCTAACGATCCGCAATTCGGGCCTGTCTCCGGGATGGTCGCGCAGGGCCAGCAGCGGGATGAGCGGAGAATAGCGTGGGGCCAGAGCGTAGGTCAGTGCGTCTTTCGGTCTGATCCATCTGTCCCAGTCGGAAGGCAGGTCGGAACCCTGCAGGCCGTTTCGCACGTAGCCGAGAGCCAGGTGCTTCTCGTCCCATGTCACGGGCGGCGAGACCGTCATGATGTTGTGCACGAGTGCCATCTTGTTGTCGTGCTCGCGCTTGATGCGGCGTCGTTCCTCGTCGTATCTCTGGAACTTCAGCATCTGCCTCTGTCGGGCCTTTTCCTCACGTTCAGCCTGCTTCCGCTGCCGTGTCTCCTCGTCCTTCCGCCGGGCGGTGACATGCTGTTCGTGATTGCGATAGACCCTGTCGATGGCTTCCGAGAGTACGGCGTCGCTCCGGAAGTCCTCCTGCACGAAGCGATACTGGACATGCTCCATGTGGGCCTCCTGCTCATGCGTGGGAGGAGCGCGGCTCGCGATGAGCGCGAGATCGAGATCGATGTGGTTGGCGTGTGCGGTCACCTTGAAGCGATAGCGATCCCGTCGTGCGATTATCATGCCTAGGAGTCTTTCGCTCTCCTCCGCGGTGGAGTGTCCGTCCGGTTCGAGCCAGAGCGGCATCCGCATGGGCGTCGTGGCCGGCATGGTCCGCTGTTCGGGGATGTCGCTCTCCTGCATGAGGGGGACACTGCGCGGATGGATCTCGACGATGACGCGGTTGTAGGCCCCCGGACCGGTCTCGCGGCGAGCACCCGCGACGCGCAGGGAAGGATGGATCCTGTTATCCGACAGTATGGAGGAGACCGATCGCCTGGCGCTGCGGTAGAGATCGAGGCGGGGCAGCATGGCATTGGCCTCGATGGTCGGTCCGCGCTCCGCATGGGCCGGTGGGCTCCAGTGCCAATGGACGGGTGCGCCCTCATCGTCCTTGCCGTCGAGGACCAGTCGCCTCGTCTCGAGGCTGCGCCCACGCAGCCGGAAGATGGCGGGAGGGAAGGACGGTCCGAGGCAATCGAGGGGCAGGGCATGGTTGGAGCGTGCGGCGGGAGAGGAGAGCTCGATCATCGTCCGGCCGGAATGGCGATCGAGTTCTCGCCGCAGATGCTCGATGTCTACCTCGTAGTATCCCAGGAGCCCGTGGACGAGAAGGTCGATCTCGTAAGGGTCCCGGTCCCTCCTCAGGAGATGGGGAGGCAGTAGCGGTGCTGCACCGCGTGTCTCCTTCGGCTTCTCGAGGGGTATGGCGGGGGACACGCTGGCGAGAGCCCTCCCCGGGGCCTTCGTCCTCTTGCGTGAGAGGATCTCGACATTGTGGATCGTCTGGACGTGCAGCTGTTCGGATATGTCGGAGAGCAGTTCGAGTTCGCAGTCCGCCGTTCCTGGACCCGTGCTCGTCCATAGGGGGTTGGCCAGATGGTCCCGGGCCCGTTCGGTGAGGACCTCGCGCAGATTCCCTGTTGGCATGGAAAGGCTTGTCCTGTCTCCTGACAGGGGATCGTCCGCGATCGTCTCTCCGAGGGCCGCATGTCCGTTGCGCAGTATGCTCACCGCGGCGAGGTATCGCTCTGCAGCGAGGGTCAGCGCCATGGTCGTCCTGGTGGGACCGGATGGCAGGCGCCGGTAGTGCTGGACGTCGCCCTTGTTGGTCTGGGATGTCATATGGTGTTCTTAGGATGGATCACGGCCTCAGGCCAAGCGCCTCTTAGAGATCTGTGAGCCGAGCGACAGCGCGCTGAAGTCATCGAGGATCTCTCCGATCCTGCGCCGACCGTATCTCTCCTCGTTGCGCAGTCTCTCGCACAATTTCTCACGACATCCTTCGATCGTCCTCGAGGCGATGACACCGCTGAAAAGGACGCGGCGTCGGGCGGGCGTGCGGTAGCTGATGGTGGCGTAGTGCAGGGGCTTAGGTGCGGTCACGGATCTCTCCTTGTCGGATGGAATCGATTCTTCTTCTCATCCTGCGAATAGGATGTATCATTGCGTGGTATTTTCAGGATGAGGAATATCATGGCGAGTCAGTCGGAGATCGAAGAGGAACGCAAGAACGAGGAACTCGCACAGACCATCCGCAAGCGGGCGGGTGAACTGTTCCGGAATCTCAAGAGCAACCTGGATAAGCCTTTTACGGGTCCGGATGACCAGAGATACAATGGTCCTGATGATCGTCTCTATTCCGGTCCCGATGACCGGTCGCATTCTGGCCCCGATGACCGCTCCTATCGTAAGCCGTTGGATCGTGCTTATTCTGGACCTGAAGACCGGTCATTTTCCAAGCGACTCGATCGTATTCTCGTTGGTCCCGAGACGGCGCAGAAGATGAAAGAGGTCCATGAGAAGCGCGTCGAGGAGTTCAGGGATCGTCAGGAGACGGGTCGTCCTTCGATGATGGACAGGTTCGTCTCCTTCGCGTCCGGTGACAGCAGGAGGGCCCGCAATGCGGAGTTTCCCGGGGATCATCTCCGGCACATGATGTCGAAGAGCAGGAACCCGGCCGAGATCCTCGCATGCAGGGTCGCTGATCAGGCCATGTCGATGTCCGATCGCGATGTCGTCCGTCAGGTCCCGGGCATCTATCAGGCGATGGGGACGACGACCCTGCCGAGGGATCGCGAAGCCCGCTGGAGCGCGATCGCCCTTTCGATGAAGGACTACACCGAGGAGTTCATCATGCAGGGCAAGGGGTTCCGCAACGTCCCTGGAGAGGAGATGCCAGGTAGGCCTGCATCTCTCCCGCGTGAAGTCGCTCCCCATGCCCGTGCCCGTGCGGTACTCGAGACCGCGAGGTCCTGGGAGCCGGGGCAGCGCGTGGAACACGCCCTCCATACCGATCTCGAGCGTGTCTCCTGGAGGACTAGCAAGATGTTCGCCTACGGGGAGAAGCACGAGGCGGACGTCGCGCGTCAGGCCCGCGAGATGGAGATGGACGACAAGCAGATCTCGGCCCGTATGGCACCGATCTCCCGCTATCATGACCAGGAGATCCCGCAGGACCCGCAGAAGAAGCGCGAATGGCTCCGTGAGGGTCTCTCGACCGAATATGCCGCTGTCCGTTCCGGGATGACCGGTCCGCGCCACGCCGTGGACATGGCGATGCGTCCCGAGTTCGATCGGCTCGAGAAGGATCGCGAACCGGACAACATGATGCGGATCGTCCCGAACTACGAGAAGGGGGCGCGCGCCAACGAGTCCCCGGAGAAGCAGGCCGAGATGCTCTCGATGACCCGGTCGACGCTCGACCGGCCGATCCCGGCCGCCGTCACCCAGCTGCAGGAGAGCGCCCGCTCGGCTCCCGTCGTGGAGAGGCCGACGCCGGCGCCCAAGCGCAGCATGGAGCCCTCGATGATGCAGCAGGTGGCGCAGGGTCTGGGCCGCTGAGGATCGGATTTTAGTTCGGACGTCAATGAGA
>CEOS01124719.1_pt1 | contig 12120 bp, 11 predicted proteins | sample 530601 | NCBI WGS metagenome assembly CEOS01 (sample SAMEA2620666, study PRJEB7988) | marine metagenome | biome: marine biome (ENVO:00000447); feature: mesopelagic zone (ENVO:00000213); material: "saline water (ENVO:00002010), including plankton (ENVO:xxxxxxxx)" | depth 1000 m
CGTCTCGACCGCCGCCGCCAGATGGCCGCCGATGGCGACCGGCAGACCCATGCGCAGGTCGGCGCGGGCGCGCGAGACGGTCTCGGCCAGGGTCGGAATCAGGCTCATGATCGCTTTCGGCAGCTAGACGGGTTTGAAACAATCTGAAACATAGTGGCTTTTTCCGACAAAACCATGTGAGATTTCGAACATGCCGCTGGACCGCAGGCCCCGGCACGCCCACTCCTTTGCGCAATGACACACAGGAGGCAACATGGCCGGGTTGAAAAAGATTCTGCTGGTCGATGACGAGGAAGACCTGCGCGAGGCGCTGGCCGAGCAACTGGTCGCGACCGATGATTTCGACGTGACCGAGGCAGGCAGCGGCGCCGAGGCGGTCGAGGCAAGCAAGGGCGCGATCTACGACCTGGTCGTGCTGGACGTGGGCCTGCCCGACACCGACGGGCGCGAATTGTGCAAGAAGCTGCGCAAGCTGAACGTGAAATGTCCGATCGTCATGCTGACCGGCCACGACACCGATGCCGACACGATCCTGGGACTGGATGCGGGGGCGAACGATTATGTCACAAAACCGTTCAAGTTCCCCGTCCTGCTGGCCCGGCTGCGGGCGCAGCTGCGCACGCATGAGCAGTCCGAGGACGCGATCTTTCAGCTTGGACCCTATACCTTCAAGCCGGCGATGAAGATGCTGGTCGATCAGCGCGACAAGAAGATCCGCCTGACCGAGAAGGAAACCAACATCCTGAAGTTCCTGTATCGCGCGCAGGACGGCGTCGTGCCCCGCGACGTGCTGCTGCACGAGGTCTGGGGCTACAACGCGGGCGTCACCACCCACACGCTGGAGACGCATATCTACCGCCTGCGCCAGAAGATCGAGCCGGACCCGTCGAATGCCCGGCTTCTGGTGACGGAATCGGGAGGATATCGGTTGGTCGCGTAAGGATCGGCCGGCTTGAAATCAGGATTCGGCGCCGCGCGCGCCGGTCCTTCTTTCATGACCATTTTCATTTTGCTTCTGACAGTTTACGTCGCCCGAGCCAATGTGCTTGGCATTGCATAGGTCATGGGTTCAATATGGTTCGTTTTATCAGTCATGGCGTGCGCGCCCACGCTGCCGCAAGACGTTTGGCAAAGGGATGCGCGCCGATCACACGGCTCTTGCTGTCGAGACGGTTTTCATCCCAGGCCAGGGTTCGGGTTCTGATCTTCCATCATCCCAACCGGATATGCTGGGCCAGCATCTATCCCTATTTCCACTACGCAGCAGAACTTGCCGACCGTTATGGTGCCGACATTCGCGCCCGGCCGCTCGCGGATATCCATTCCGACAAGGCCCCTGCGGCGGACGTCATCCTGGTTCAGCCCTGGTTCACCGAGGACATGAGCCGCCTGGCCGAGGCGATTGCCCGATACCGCGCCCGCCACGATCCGGATCGGGTGGTTTTTCTGGACAGCGCCGCGCATGTCGACCTGCGCGCCGGCCGTGACCTTGATCCGGTGGTCGATCTCTATCTGCGCAAGGCGTTGTTTCGTGATCGCAAGATGTTTCAGAAGCCGCGGCTTGGCGACACGAATCTGACCGAATATTACATGGAGCTTCACGGCATTCCGGGACAGGTTGTGGACCGCCGTGTTCCGGACGGCCTGCTGACCCGCCTGGGCCTTTCGCCCAACTTTCTGGTGGCACCACATCTGATGCCGCATTTCCTGATGGACCGCCCCGATACAGGCGCCCGGCCCATCGACCTGCATTCCCGGATCGCCACCGGGGGAACACCCTGGTATCAAGCGATGCGTAGCCATGCGGCCGCGGTGGCGCGGGACATGCCCGGAATCAAGACCACACCACAGGAAAGAATCAGCCAGCCGCGCTTTCTGAAGGAATTGCGTCAATCGAAACTGTGTTGGAGCCCGTTTGGCTATGGCGAATTGTGTTGGCGCGACATCGAAGCCTTCATGACGGGTGCGGTTCTGGTCAAGCCGGACATGTCTCATCTGGACAGCCTTCCCGACCTCTACCGGCCCAATGAAACCTATTTGCCGGTGCGGTGGGACTTTTCAGATTTCGGAGATGTCGTCCGGCAGGCACTGGCCCAGCCGGAGATTCTGCGTCGCATCGCTGCGACCGCGTTCGACGCTTGCAGTGACTATCTTGCCGCACACAGATTTGTCGAGGATTGCGCACCGCAATTGTCGTTCGCCCGGTAGCGCGCTTTGCCCTGGCGGCCCAAGCCGATGACCGTTCCCTGCCCGAAATCTTTGCCGCTGTCTGTCGCCCCGCCAGAGAGATCGGTCAAATTGCGTCCGCATCGTTCATTTCTGGAACCGAAGCCTGCAGCGGGCGTTCATACATCGAAGCCCAGTGGTCGGCGGATGCGGCCACACCCTCCCTCTCTGATAACCCCGGCGTCTCCCGCGCCGGGGTTTTCTCTGACGCGGCCTCCGTCGCTGTCGTGACTCCGTGGGTCCGCGGCAGCCGGAAGGGCGAGGATTCCGATCAGCCCCGCTCGTGCGGCCGGGTCCAGTCCTCATCGGGGCCGATGGGGATGATGCGGTGCGGGTTCACCATGTCCTGGCTGTAGTAATAATGCCGGACGAAATGATCCGGCCGCACCGTCGCCGCGATGCCGGGCCATTGGTAAAGCTCGCGCGCCCAGCCCCACAGGTTCGGATAATCCACGATGCGGTGGCGGTTGCATTTGAAATGCGTGTGATAGACCGGATCGAAGCGGGCGATGGTGGTGAACAGGCGCCAGTCGGCCTCGGTGATCATTTCTCCGGTCAGATAGCGGTGCCGCGCCAGAAGCCCCTCGATCCAGTCGAGACTGTCGAACAAGGGCGCGACGGCCTTGTCATAGGCCTGTTGCGTTGTCGCGAAACCGGCCTTGTAGACGCCATTGTTGACGGTGTCGTAGATGCGGCCGTTCACCTCGTCGATGCGCGGCCGCAGATGTTCGGGCCAGTAATCATCCTCGTTCCCGGTAACGGAATCGAAGGCCGAATTGAACATGCGGATGATGTCGGCGCTTTCGTTGGACACGATCGTGTCGCGTCCGCGGTCCCACAGGACCGGCACGGTGACACGACCCGACGCCTGCGGATTGGCGCGCAGATAGATGTCGCGCAGGAAGGGTTCGTCAAACAGCCTGTCGCCGGTCGCGCCGGGGAAATCCTCGCGAAATTCCCACCCCTCGGCCAGCATGTCGGGATGGACGACCGAGACCTCGACATGATCGCCCAGGTCCTTCAGCGCGCGGAAGATCAGCGTCCGGTGCGCCCAGGGACAGGCATAGGACACATACAGATGAAAGCGCCCGCTTTCGGCCCTGAAGCCGCCCTCGCCGGATGGCCCGGGCGTGCCGTCCGCCGTCACCCAGTTGCGGAACTTTGCCGTATCGCGGACGAATTCGCCGCCATGCGCATCCGTATCATACCATTCGTCCTTCCAGACGCCTTCGACAAGTTGGCCCATTCTGTCCTCCTGTGATCTGGCATCAGAACGGGCCGGGGCGGCGGAAGGTTTCGCGGCTCAGCCGATGGCGGTGTCGCGGGTCTCGGCGCGAACCAGCAGCAGGGCAGCCGCAGCGACCAGCAGCAGCACCGCGAAGACCCCGATGGCAAAGCCGAAGCCCCTGGCAAAGACAACCGCCAGCAGGCTGGGTGCAAGGATGCCGCCCAGCCGCGCCATGGCGCTGGCTGTGCCCATGCCGGTGCCGCGCAGGTGGGTTGGATACAGCTCGGGCGTGAAGGCGTAGAGCGCGCCCCAGGTGCCCAGCAGCGCAAAGCTCATCAGGATCAGCGCGCCCGCGATCATCGCCGTGCCGGATGCCAGGGTGAACAGGAAGCAGCCCGCCGCGCTGAGGATCAGGAACCCCATCAGCGTGGCACGCCGGCCAAGCGCCTCGACCCCCCAGGCGGCCAGCGCATAGCCGGGGATCTGCGCCAGCGCCAGGATCACCAGAAAGCCGTAGCCGCGCACGAAGCCGAAGCCTTCCGTCGCAAGCTGACCCGGCACCCAGACGAAGACGCCGTAATAGCTGACGGAAACCAGGAACCAGACGATCATGACACCGATGGTCCGCATCCGCAGGATCGCGGAAAAGATCGACCGCTCGGCGCCGGCCGGAACCGGTGCGGGGATCAGTTCGGCACCCGCCGGCAGAGTCTGCATCCCGTTGGCGGCCAGCACCCGGTCCACCACTGCCTTCGCTTCGGCAGCACGGCCCTGGCGCACCAGATACATCGGCGATTCGGGCACCCAGAGGCGCAGGAAGACGCCGATCAGCGCCGGGATCGCGGCGATGGCGAAGATCCAGCGCCAGGGCGCCGCCGCGCCATAGGTCGCGGCGATCCATGCCGTCAGCGCGATGACGATGGTGCCGATGGCCCAGAACCCTTCCAGCCAGACCAGCCAGCGGCCCCGGTTCCGGGGTGGCAGGAATTCGGCCATCATCGCGTAATCGACCGGCAGGGTGCCGCCAACCGCGGCGCCGGTCAGGAAGCGCAGCACCAGGAGCCACGTGAAATCCTGCGCGAAGACCGAGGCCAGGCCAAAGACCGCATCCATCGCCACGGTCGCCATCAGCAGGTTCCGCCGCCCGATCCGGTCGGCGAGGCGGCCGAAGATCCAGGCGCCGAAGAACATGCCCAGAAAGAACACCGTGCCGATCTGGAAAGCGGTCACACGTTCGATCCCGAAACTGGCCGCGACCGATGGCGCGGCAAAGCCCACGGCGATGACCTGCATCGCATCGGCCGCCCAGACCAACCCGAAGATCGCCAGAAGGCGGGCCTGAAACCGGCCCGTGCCACCGCGCGACAGCGCCTCGTCCACCGTGATCTGCATGTCGATCCCTCTTGTCCGCGTTCATTCTTTTCAGCCTCTTAACGCTAGGGAAGCCGATCACCAAGCGGTGATTGCGGCAGCGCGGCATCACCGGCGCCAACTCGACACAGGCAACCGCCGCCGCTAGGGTCCGCCCGAAGAAGGAGATCCCATGTTCACGCTTGCCACCTGGAACATCAATTCGGTCCGCCTGCGCGAGGGCCTGGTCGCGAGATTGCTGCGTGACGAGGCACCTGACATCCTGTGCCTTCAGGAATGCAAGTCGCCGGTCGAGAAGATCCCGCTGGACCAGTTCCGGGCGCTTGGCTATGGCCACATCGTCGCGCGTGGGCAAAAGGGCTATAACGGCGTTGCGATCCTGTCGCGCCTGCCGATCGAGGATGCGGGCGACCGCGATTATGCGCAGCTTGGCCATGCGCGCCACGTAGCGGCCCGGCTGGAAAACGGTGTGGTGATCCACAACCTGTATGTGCCCGCCGGCGGCGACATCCCCGACCGCGAGGCAAACGTGAAATTCGGGCAGAAGCTGGATTTCCTGACCGAAATGCGCGACGTCTTTCACGCCGACAACCCGCGCAGGTCGATCCTGGTGGGTGATCTGAACATCGCCCCGCGCGAGGATGACGTCTGGTCGCACAAGCAGCTTCTGAAGGTCGTCAGCCACACGCCGATCGAGGTGGATCACCTGCTGGCCGCGCAGGATGCGGGCCAATGGGTGGACATCACCCGCAAGGACATTCCCGACGGCCGGCTCTATTCGTGGTGGAGCTATCGCGCCCCCGACTGGAACGCGGCCGACAAGGGGCGGCGGCTGGATCACGTCTGGGCCAGCCCCGACATCGCCAATGCCGGTCATGGCAGCCGTGTCCTGCGCGACGTTCGCGGCTGGGACAAGCCCAGCGATCACGTGCCGGTCTTTGCCAGCTTCGATCTGTAAGCGCGGCAGACCCTTTCGCTTGGCACGATCTGGCCCCATATTGCGGGCAACGAAATTCGATCCGAACCATCCGGGGCCGACATGACAATGCTTTTCGATGGCGCAGCGACCGCGCCCAAGACCGACGATTTCATCAAGGACGTGACCGAGGCCGATTTCATGGCCGAGGTGGTCGAGGCGTCGATGCAGGTGCCGGTGATCGTGGATTTCTGGGCGCCGTGGTGCGGCCCCTGCAAGACGCTGGGCCCGCAACTGGAGGCCGAGGTCACGCGCCACAAGGGACGCGTCCGCATGGCCAAGGTCAATGTCGACGAGAACCAGATGATCGCCGGGCAGCTTCGCGTGCAGTCGATCCCGACGGTCTTTGCCTTCTTTCAGGGCCAGCCCGTCGATGCCTTCCAGGGCGCGGTGCCGCAAAGCCAGGTGAAGCAATTCGTGGACAAGCTGGCGGCGATGGGCGGGGGTCAGGATGACGGCCTTGCCGACGCCCTGGCCGCGGCCGAACAGATGCTGGAGGATGGCGAGGCCGGCGATGCCGCCGAGACCTTTACCGCCATCATCGGCGAAGAGCCCGAGAACGCCGATGCCTGGGGCGGCCTGATCCGTGCGCATCTGGCCTCGGGCGATGCCGCCGCCGCCGCATCGACCCTGCAACAGGTGCCCGACGCCGCCGCGAAATCCGCCCCGGTCGAGGCCGCGCGCGCCCAGTTGCAACTGGCCCAGCAGGCCGAAAGTGCCGGGCCGCTGGGCGAATTGCAGGCCCGGGTCGAGGCCGATCCCGCCGATCAGCAGGCGCGGCTGGAATACGCCACCGCACTGCACGCGGCCGGTCAGGTCGAAGAGGCCATCGACGTGCTGCTGGAGAGTTTCCGCCGTGACCGCGACTGGAACGATGGCGCGGCCAAGGCGCAGTTGCTGACCATCTTCGACAGCCTCAAGCCCACCGACCCGCTGGGCCGGCGTGGCCGCCGGCGCCTGTCCTCGATGATCTTCGCCTGATCTGCGAACTGATGGGATTCCGCTTCGATCTGCCGCCCCGCATTCCGCTGTTCCCGCTGCCCGGCGCGGTGCTGATGCCGCGTGCCAAACTGCCGCTGCACATCTTCGAGCCGCGCTATCTTCAGATGATGGAGGACGTGCTGAAGACCGATCACCGCCTGATCGGCATGGTCCAGCCCGAAGGCGACGGGCTGGCCACGATCGGCTGCGCCGGCCGGGTCATCGCCTTTTCCGAATCCGATGATGGACGGCTGATGATCTCGCTCAAGGCGGTGTCGCGGTTCCGGCTCGCCGATATCGAGGAAGGTTTCGCGCCCTATCTTCAGGCCCATATCGACTGGACCGGCTTCGATCGCGACCTGAAAGGCCCCGAGCGGGATCCGGGGCTGGATCGCGAACGCCTGTTTCCGCTGCTGCAACGCTTTCTGTCGCAGCACGAGCTGTCAACCGATTGGGGCGCCGCACAGGAGGCCGAGGACGAGATGCTGGTCAATTCGCTGTCGATGATGCTGCCCTTCTCGAATTCGGACAAGCAGGCGCTGCTGGAATCGCCGACCCTGGCGGATCGGCGCGAATTGTTGCAGGGACTGATCGAATTCGCGCTGCATGGCGGCGGCGACACCGAGGAACGGCTGCAATGAGCGATCTCGACCACCCCGGCTTCGACCGGCACATGCTGGAGGCGCTGGTCTGCCCGGTCAGCCACGGTCGGCTCAGCTATGACGCGACCCGGCAGGAACTGGTGTCGCAGACCGTCGGGCTGGCCTTTCCGATCCGTTCCGGGATCCCCATCATGCTGATCGACGAGGCGCGCCAGATCAAGGCGGATGACTGAGATGCAATCGCCCCGCGCCGTCCCCAACACGGTCCGCGCCCGTCGCGCGCGTCCGCCCCTGCCCCGTTGGGTGATCGGGGTTATGGTGCTGTGCACGGTGATCGAGGCCGCCTTCTGGCTGGCCCCCCTGGTCGGGCTGGGAGGCCTGCGCCGCGCCGCGGATTTCCTGGGCGGCTTCTGGTCGCCGGTCTTCTGGGCCGGTCACGGCATCTATCCGTTTCAGCCGCTGGTGATGTTCGCCAGCTATGGCCTGCTGCATTCCGGGCTGGCCCACCTGGCCATGAACATGCTGTCGCTGATGGCCATCGCGCGCGAATTGAACGTTCTGATCGGCGCGCGGCGCATGTTTGTGGTCTATGTCGTCAGCCAGATCGCCGCGGCCCTGGCCTTTGCACTGATGGCCCCCGATGCGGGCCCGATGATCGGCGCCTCGGGCGCGATCTTCGGCCTGGCCGGGGCGCTGATCGGCCATGCCGCCGTGGCGGGCTGGCGCCTGAATCGCCCGCTGGGCCAGTTGTGGCGCGGCGTGGCGCTGATCGTGGTGCTGAACGTGGCGCTGACCGTGCTGATCCCCTCGATCGCCTGGGAGGCGCATCTGGGCGGCGCCGTCACCGGTCTGATGATGGGCGCCTTCACCGGCCATCGCGCGACGCGCCGGCGCTGATCATGCCGGCTTCGGGCCGATGTCTTCCGGTTCGGGCGCGGGATCGGCCGGCGCGGCCCTCGGGCCTTGCGCATCTTCCCGTTCGTCAGGCACGCCGTCGCTGCCGACCAGCCGCCGCATCGCGGCGCGGAAGATGTCGGCCTTGCTCCATGCCAGCGTCGCCGCAGTCTCGGTCCCGTCCGCCTGCGCCAGATGCTCGGCCACCAGCCGGTGGCCCAGCCCGTAGCCGGTCCATTTGCGCAGGTCGCCCTTTCCGAAGAACCAGCGTGCATGGTCATAGCCCAGCCGCGCCCATTCGTTCATCGCCGCCCGCGCCGCCCCCGAGGCCGGCGTCACCGCATCCCAGGGATCGGGTTTTCCGTCCAGAACCTGCCGCACGAAATGCCCCGCCAACCCTTCGCTGACCAGCGCCTCGCCCAGCGATTTGCCATAGCCCGGCCCGTCCCAGCGGATCAGATGGTGGAATTCGTGAACCAACGTGCGCAGCATCAGGCCGGAATCGAATCGGTCGGGGTTCAGGCTGATCTGGATCAGCCCCGGCGCCGGGGCATGGCCCCCGATTCCCCATTCCGGAATGACATCGCCGCCCGCGCGCACGATCAGATCGAAACGCGGCAGATCGGCGTGGCCCTGCGTCCGGGCCACCGCGTCCCGCAGCGTGGCACGAAGCTGAGGCATGATGCGCGTCAGATCATTGCGCGCGTTCAGAAGATGAATGTTCCAGACCGTCATGGCAGGTATTTTCGCAGGTTCGAAAGCGACGCGCCAGCGGCAAGCGGCGCCAGGCAGCGGTCATCGGCAAGGTTGCGCAAGATGACGCCAGTGACACACCGACCCATCAGGCGAGGAGGTCCTTGGGTCCGGCCGTACCGTCCTGATCAAGCCGCACCTGGCGAAAGGCTCACATCTCGGGCACCAGGACCTCGCGCTTGCCGACATGATTGGCGCTGCTGACGACGCCCTGATCCTCCATCTGCTCGACCAGCCGCGCGGCCTTGTTATAGCCGATGGCCAGCTTGCGCTGGATGTAGGAGGTGGAACATTTGCGGTCCCTGGCCACGATCATCACCGCCTGGTCGTAAAGGGCGTCATCGCCGTTATCGCCGCTGCCAAGGCCCAGCACCGCGTCGATATCGTCGGCCTTCTCGTCATCCGGGCCCTCGACGACGCCGGATTTGTAGCTGGGCGGGCCGAAGGATTTCAGATGGTTCACGACCTCTTCGACCTCTTCGTCGGAAACGAACGGCCCGTGGATGCGGTTCACGCGACTGCCGGTGCCCATATACAGCATGTCGCCCTGGCCCAGCAATTGCTCGGCGCCCTGCTCGCCCAGGATGGTGCGGCTGTCGATCTTGGAGGTGACCTGAAAGCTGATACGGGTCGGGAAGTTGGCCTTGATCGTGCCGGTGATGACATCGACGGAGGGGCGCTGCGTGGCCATGATCAGATGGATGCCCGATGCCCGCGCCATCTGCGCCAGACGCTGGATGCAGGCCTCGATTTCCTTGCCGGCGACCATCATCAGGTCGGCCATTTCGTCCACGATCACGACGATATAGGGAAAGGTCTCGGGCTGGAACTCCTCGGTCTCGAAGACCGGCTCGCCGGTATCGTCATCGAAACCGGTCTGGACCGTGCGCTTGAACATCTCGTTCTTCGACAGCGCCTCGCGGACGCGGCCGTTGTAGCCCTCGATGTTGCGCACCCCCATCTTGGACATCTTGCGATAGCGTTCCTCCATCTCGCCCACGACCCATTTCAGCGCCACGACGGCCTTCTTGGGATCGGTGACGACGGGCGACAGCAGATGCGGGATACCGTCATAGACCGACAATTCCAGCATCTTCGGGTCGATCATGATGAGCCGACATTCATCCGGCGTCAGCTTGTAGAGCAGCGACAGGATCATCGTGTTGATCGCCACCGACTTGCCCGAACCGGTGGTCCCCGCGATCAGCAGATGCGGCATCTTGGCAAGGTTCGCCACGATCGGATCGCCGCCGATATCCTTGCCAAGCGCCAGGGGCAGCGGCTGCGTGCCGTCGCCAAAGGCGCGGCTGGCCAGAATCTCGCGCAGGATCACCTTCTCGCGTCGCGCATTGGGCAGTTCGATCCCGATCACGGTGCGTCCCGGCATGGTCGAGACCCGCGCCGACAGCGCCGACATGGATCGGGCGATGTCGTCGGCCAGGCCGATCACGCGGGATGCCTTCAGCCCCGGCGCAGGCTCCAGTTCATACAGCGTGACGACCGGACCGGGCCGCACCTCGGTGATCTGGCCCTTGACGCCGTAATCGTCCAGCACCGCCTCCAGCATCCGGGCGTTTTCCATCATCGCCTCGTCGGAAAGCTGCAACCGCTCGATTGTCGAAGGCGCGGTCAGCAGAGAGAGCGGCGGGCGCTCGTAGGCGTCGGGATTGTCGTCAAAGGACAATTGCGGCTCGGCCTCGGCGCGGGCCTGCCGCGAGGCGGGCACCGGCTTGCGCGGGGGCGTAAGCTTGCGCGCGTGGCTTTCGCCAAAGGGCGCGGGATCGGCCGCATCGGCGGGGGCGGGCGGATCGCCCGCTGCATCGGGGACGGCATTCTCGCGCACCAGCCTGCGGGCAACGGCGGCCAGCACCGAGGATTTGGCCGAGCGGCTGCGTATCGCGTCGCTGATGCGGCCGCTGACCTCGTCGGCCGAGGGCGCATCGCCGTCGTAATCGGCGTCGCGTTCGATCAGTTCGGGTTCGGGCAGTTCCGCGTCGAGATCACGATGGCCGGCCTCGCTGCCCGGCTGACGGCGGGTCAGGATCGGTGCACGCGCGGTTTTCGCAGGCGTCCGGGGTGCCGTGGCCTGCTTGTCACGGGCCCGCCGCGCGATCCCGGCCGAGGCGCGCGCGCCGCGCCCGGCCAACCGCATGGCCGTGTCATAGGCGGTGATCAGCCCGATCAGAAACCGCCGCCACAGCGCGCGCAGTTCGGATCGTTCGAATCCCAGCACGAAGGCGATGGCGATGATCGCGGCCAGCGCCAACACCAGCGCGGCCAGCCGGATGCCGATCTGAGCCTTGACCGGCATCAGATTCAGCAGCGCGCCCATCACCATGTCGCCGAAATGCCCGCCAAGGCCGTAGGTCTGCTGCCAGGCTCCGTGCGGCACGACGGTGCTGAAATAGACCGAGACCAGCGCCACGGCGATCGGCGTGAAGATGCCGCGCATCAGCCGGTCTTCGCCCCGGTGCAGCATCAGCCGCAGCCCCCAGACAAAGGCCGCCACGACCAGCATCCACGACCCGTAGCCCGCGATCATCATCAGCGGCGAGGCGATATAGGCACCGATACTGCCCAGCAGGTTTTCCGCCGGCTCGTCAGTCGCGGAAAGAAAGCTGGGATCATCCGCCGACCAGCTGCCCAGCATCATCGCGATGATGACGCCCAGCACGACAAGCCCGGCCCCGGCCAGTTCCTTGCCACGCCGTTCCAGCGCCGCCTGCGTGTTCCGGTCGAACAGCGGATCGCGTTGTTTTGCCTGCCAGCTTGCCATCCCTCTACCCTTCCCCGGCCTCATCCGTCATCGTACAGCACGTCGCGCAACCGCGTCAGCGCGGCGTCCGTCGCCTCTGCATCCGCGACCAGCGCCACCCGCACAAAACCCTTGCCCGGATTGAACCCATCCACCTCGCGCGACAGATACGCCCCCGGCAGAATCTGGATTCCCACCCGCGACCACAGCTTTCGGGCCGCGGCCTCGCCATCCTCGACCGGCAGCCACAGGAAAAAACCGCCCTGGATCGGCCGATAGCCCGGAACACTGCCCAGGATCCGGTCGGCGATGTCGTATTTCTGTCGATACAGCG
>CEOS01005424.1_pt1 | contig 12117 bp, 9 predicted proteins | sample 530601 | NCBI WGS metagenome assembly CEOS01 (sample SAMEA2620666, study PRJEB7988) | marine metagenome | biome: marine biome (ENVO:00000447); feature: mesopelagic zone (ENVO:00000213); material: "saline water (ENVO:00002010), including plankton (ENVO:xxxxxxxx)" | depth 1000 m
ACCGCGGCCCTGTTCGTCCACGGTGAGGAAATCGTCGATCTCAAGCGCGGGTTCGCCGAAGAACATGTCGCCGCCCTGCGTGCGCAGCGACAGCAGGTTGCGCTGGATCGCGCCGACGCTGGCCTTGGTGACATTGCCGTATTTCGTCGACAGTTCGGACGCATTCTCGGCGCAATGGACCAGCATCGCCTGCAGATCGTCTAGGTCGAGCAGCAGCAGCCCCTGTTCGTCGGCATAATGGAACGCGATATTGAGCACGCCCTCCTGCGTTTCGTTCAGGTCGAGCAGCCGCGCCAGCAGCAGCGGGCCCATTTCGGAAATGGTGGTGCGGATCGGGTGCCCCTGCTCGCCGAACAGGTCCCAGAATACCGCCGGATTGTCGGAATAGGCATAATCGTCCATGCCCAGTTCCTTCGCGCGGCCTTCCAGCGAAGCGGCGTGTTTGAAGGTTGCGGAGCCCGGCATGGCGATGCCCGACAGATCGCCCTTCACGTCGGCGACGAACACCGGCACGCCGCGCGCCGAAAAGCTCTCGGCCAAACCTTGCAACGTCACCGTCTTGCCGGTCCCGGTCGCGCCCGCGATCAGCCCGTGGCGATTGGCACGCTTCAGGTTCAGCCATTGTTTTTCGCCATTGGCGCCGAGGCCGATGAAGATGCTGTCCGAACTGTCCGCCATGTCGTGCCCCGCCTGTTCCGATCCGGCCCCTGCCGGTACGCCATGATGCTTGCCGCGACTGGCGGCATGCGGTCAAGCGGGCAGCTTCCCCGCAACCGCGCCTATTGGAAAAGGTGCAGGGGCGATTAACTTATGCCATGCAAAGGGATGCGGGCCTCGACCACAAGAACCGCGCCCGCCATCTGGAGGATTGCTTGAACCCCGTGCCCGAACCGAAACCGCCTTCGCGCGGCAAGCGCCGCCGCCTGCTGTCCGCGCTGCTGGTGCTCAGCGCGGTGGCGCTGGGCATCTTGTTTTCGGTGCTGCTGGTGTGGTCCACCATTTCGAAGGAGCGGACCGAGCGGCTGCAGACCGCGCGCTATGCCGAGGTCGTGTCGGCGCTGCGCGACATCAACCGGGCCGCGCTGAATGCGGAGACGGGGCAGCGCGGCTATTTCATCACGCTCGACCGGCGGTACCGCGCGTCCTACGAATTCGGGCGCGACCTGTATCCGCGCGCGATAGAGCGGCTCAAGACCCTGTCGCGCAGCAGCGAGGATGCGCGGATCGAGCGGCTGGTCGCCGAGGTCGAGGACGCAGGCGATGCCAAGATCGAGGAACTGGCGCAGACGGTCGAGCTGATCGAGGCGGGCGAGATCGTTGCCGCGCAGCAGCGTATCCTGAGCAATGAGGGGCGGCTCTACATGGAGCGGCTGAACGATGCGCTGACGCGCCTGGAAGCGGTGGAGCGCGGCCTCCAGTCCAATGCATCGCAGCAGGCGTTCCGCTCCGAACGCCAAGTGCTGCCCTTGCTGGTGGTGACGCTGGTATTGATGGCGGCGGGGCTGGGTTTCGGCATCGTGCTGGCGATGCGGGCGTCGCGGGCCGAGGCGCTGGCGGGACGCGCGCAGGAACTGGAGGAAGCGCGCGACCGGGCGGACCTGCTGGCGCGCGAGTTGAACCACCGCGTGAAGAACCTGTTCGCGGTGATCCTGGCCATCGTGCGCATGAGCGGGCGGGGACAGCCCGAGGCCGCGCCCGTGGTCGACAATATCGCGGCGCGCATCCACGCCTTGCTGGAGGCGCATAATGTGACGCAGGGCCCCGACGGCGGCGCGGGCGAGGGCGAGGCGCGCATGGCGGTGCTGGTCGACAAGGTGCTGGCCCCCTATCGTAGCGAGGGCAACAAGGCCGAGATCGGCGGCGACGAGGTGTCGCTGACCGCCAAGCAGGCGACCCCCGTGGGGCTGGTGCTGCACGAGCTGGCGACCAATGCGGTCAAATACGGTGCCTGGTCCGGCGAGCGGGATTCCGCCGACAAGGGTCATATCACCATCGACTGGAAACGGTCGGAGGGCGGCATCGTGCTGTGCTGGACCGAAACCGGCGCTTCCATCGCGGTGCCCGACGGGCGCGAGGGTTTCGGATCAATGCTGATGCGCAGCGCCGCGCGGCAGCTGGACGGCGAGATCGAGCGCCGCTTCGAACCGGGCCGCATGGTGGTCGAGATGCATATCCCCGAGCGGGACTGAAGCGCGACCGAAGCGCCGCTGGCCCAACTTTCGGCCGATGTTGCATTGCAGCATGACTGGGGCTAGCTTGGGGCCATGAACCTCGATCAATTGCGTAGCTGGATCCGGGATCAGGTCGGCAGCAATGGCGCGACCGAATGGATCATTGCCCTTGGCGGTGCGGCGCTGGCCGTGCTGGTGGCGCTGGTGGTGCACCGCGTGGTGTTTCACGTTCTCCTGCGCTTTGCCAATGCCAGCGATCTTGAGGCGGACAACATCGTCCTGCGCCGGATCGCGCGGCCCACGCGCTATGCGCTGGTCGCGCTGGCGCTGGTGCTGGTTGCGCGCGAATTGCCCGCGCTTGAGCATATCTGGGAGCGGCTGGCGGGCTTCGTGATGCCCGCGCTGATCGGCTGGATCGCGATCACCCTGTTCCATGCGCTGATCAAGACGATGATCCTGCGCGCCGATGTCTCGGTCGAGGATAATCTGAGCGCGCGGCGCAAGCGGACGCGGCTGGTGATCTTCTCGCGCATCGGCACATTCATCATCGTGTTCATCGTGATCGCGATGATGCTGCTGTCGATCCCCGGCGTGCGCGACATCGGGATCACGCTGATGGCTTCGGCGGGGCTTGCGGGTCTTGCGGTGGGCGCTGCGGCGCAGCCTGCGCTGAAATCGCTGATCGGCGGTTTCCAGCTGGCGCTGACCGAGCCGATCAGCATCGGCGATGCCGTCATCATCGGCGGCGAATGGGGCTGGATCGAGGAAATCCGCATGACCTATGTGGTCGTGAAGGTGTGGGACGAGCGGCGGCTGGTCGTGCCGACGTCCAAGTTCCTTGATGAGATCTTCCAGAACTGGACCAAGAAGACGGCCCAGTTGATGGGTACGGTGATGCTCTATGTCGATCCGCATACCAAGCTGGACCCGATCCGCGCCAAGTTCATGGAGATTGTCGAGAGCAACCGCCGCTGGGACAAGCGGGTGAAGCACATGCAGGTGACCGAGCTGACCCGCGATGCGATCGAGGTGCGCTTTCTGATGACGGCCAAGGATTCGCCCACATTGTTCGACCTGCGCTGCGACGTGCGCGAGGCGCTGATCCAGTGGCTGGCCGAGGAAATGCCCGAGGCGATCGTGCGCCAGCGCATCGCGTCGCCCGAACCGCTGCGGGTGGAAAGCAGCGGGGCCGAGGTCGGCAGTCCCGGCGGTCAGGCGATGGGCTAAGGCGTCAGGGGAAAGGGCGGCAGGATAGTCCCCGCCGCCCGTTCAGGTCAGCCTTCGTCTTCGTGCTTGCTGTCGCGTTTGGGCGTCAGCATGCCCGGCGCGATGAAGCCGATGGGATTGGTCTCCGCCGCGCGCCGCTTCAGCTCGCCGCGCATGTCTGCATATTCCTTTTCCATCTTGGCGGTGACGGTCGCGCGCGAATCCTCCAGCGCATCGGCGAAATCGGCCGCGCTGACGGCGGTCACGTTCGAGCCCTGACGCCGGATGGCGTTGAGGCCCGCGCGGCGCACCACGTCTTCCAGATCCGCGCCGGTGAAACGCTCGGTCTTGCCGGCGATGTCGGCCAGCTCCACGTCGCTGCCCAGCGGCATCTTCGAGGTGTGGATCTTGAGGATGTGCAGGCGGCCCGGCTCGTCCGGTGCGCCGACATAGACCAGCTCGTCAAAGCGGCCGGGGCGCAGCAGCGCGGGATCGACCAGAGTGGGGCGATTGGTCGCGCCGATCACCACGGTCGATTGCAGCTCCTCCAGCCCGTCCATTTCGGCGAGGATGGTGTTGACGACGCGCGCCGTCACCTGCGGTTCGCCCCCGCCGCTGCCGCGCGCGGGGACAAGGCTGTCGATCTCGTCGATGAAGATCACACAGGGCGCGACCTGACGTGCGCGGGCGAACAGCTTTGAGATCTGCTGCTCGCTCTCGCCATACCATTTGGACAGCAGGTCGGACGATTTCATCGAGATGAAATTCGCTTCCGCCTCCTTGGCGACGGCCTTGGCCAGCAGCGTCTTGCCGGTGCCGGGCGGGCCATAGAGGAGGAAGCCCTTGGCCGGACGAATGCCCAGACGCTTGAACGCCTCGGGGTTCTTCAATGGCAGCTCGACGCCTTCGCGCAGCATCTCGACCGCCTCGTCCAGACCGCCGAGGTCGGACCAGCCGACGGTGGGGGCCTGCACCATGACTTCGCGCATGGCGGAAGGCTGAATGCCCTTGAGCGCATCGGTGAAGTCGCGGCGGGTGACCGACAGATCGTCGAGAACTTCGGGCGGGATGGTGCGCGCGTCGAGGTCGAGCCGGGGCATCAGCTTGCGCACCGCCTCGATCGCGGCCTCTCGGCACAAGGCGGCGAGGTCGGCCCCGACGAAGCCATGCGTGGTGCGCGACAGTTCCTTGAGGTCGACGTCCTCGTCCAGCGGCATGCCGCGGGTGTGGATCGCCAGGATTTCGCGGCGGCCATTCTCGTCCGGCACGCCGACGATGATCTCGCGGTCGAAGCGGCCGGGACGGCGCAGCGCCTCGTCAATCGCGTCGGGGCGGTTGGTGGCGGCGATCACGACAAGGTTGGAGCGCGCGTGCAGCCCGTCCATCAGCGTGAGCAGCTGCGCGACGAGGCGCTTCTCCGCCTCGCCCTGCACGTTCTGGCGCTTGGGCGCGATCGAATCGATCTCGTCGATGAAGACGATCGCGGGAGAGGCCTTTTCGGCTTCCTCGAACACCTCGCGCAGGCGCTTTTCCGATTCGCCATAGGCGCTGCCCATGATCTCGGGTCCGTTGATCAGGAAGAAATTGGCATCCGATTCGTTCGCCACCGCCTGCGCCAGCCGCGTCTTGCCGGTGCCCGGCGGGCCATGCAGCAGCACGCCCTTGGGCGGATCGACGCCGAGGCGGGTGAAGAGTTCGGGATAGCGCAGCGGCAGTTCGACCATCTCGCGCAATTGCTTGATGGTTTCTTCCATGCCGCCGACATCGTCGTAATTGACCGAGGCGCGCGCATCGCGCGGTTCCTCGAACTCGGCCTTCAGCTCGACCTCGGTATTCTCGTCGATATGGACAAAGCCCTTGGGGCTGGTCGACACAACCGAGAGGCGGATCTGGGTAAGCGCGAAGGCGGGCGCGTTGAACATGCGCGCCACCTCGGGCGGCATGTCCTGCACGCGCTGCTGGCCGCGAGTCGCGACGAGGTCGCCCTGTGTCAGCGGGCGGCCGAAGAAATTGCGCTTCAAGGCCTGCGGCGGGCCTTGAAGCCGCATCTCGCGCTGGGCGGGGGCGAAGACGACGCGTGTGGCGGGGCGCGTCTCGGCCTTGCGGACGATGACATGCTCGCCCGATCCCACCTCGGCATTGCCGCGTTCGAGGCCGTCGAGCCGGATGACATCCAGCCCCTCGTCCTCGGCATAGGGCAGCAGCGCGCGGGCGGGCGTGGTGCGCTTGCCCTCGATCTCGATGATGTCGCCTTCGGTAATGCCCAGCTTGCCCATCGCTTCGCGCGGGATGCGGGCGATGCCGTGGCCCGATTCCTCCTGACGGGCCGCCGCCACCTGCAATTTCACTTCGCGCGCATTCAGCGCCGTATCCGCATCCGCCATCGAGGATTCCTCAGTTCAGCCGTTCGCTTGTCATGTCGCCCGGAGCGCGGGGCGTCCGGAAAGGCCGACATGGGGACTGGCCGGGCGAGTTGCAAAGGGTTCGCGCGCGAAAGAATGGTCAGCGTCCGTGCCGGCCGGACGCGGCGGCGGGCAGGGGGCGCGGAACAAAAAAAAGGCCCGACCGTTGCCGGCCGGGCCTGAAAGTTTTGGGAGAGGATGCCTATAAGGCCCCTCCGATGTAGGTCAGGGCCGACTCTTGCGCAAATGCGAAAAGGGCGAATGCAGTTGCATTCCATGCAACCGAGGCGCTGAGCCGCAGTTTCGCGCCGGTTCGGCGTCCTGACATAGATGTAAATTGGCGCTATTTCGAATGGCATCGGCACGGTCATGGTGCAGTGCAGCATCATCCGTCCATCGGACGACCGCAGCCGGACAGCGATTCGCCGTCGAGCACGATTCGGGCGGTGAACGGATAGACCCGATCGCTCATCCCGTCGGAGCATTGCCCGACGGTCAGCTCGATGCTGAAATCCTTGCCGTCCATCGTGCCGCTCAGGCGCCGCATGGCGGGCTGCACGCGCTCGTCCTCTATGGTCACTTCGGTGCCTTCGATGTTTTCGGGCGTCGAATAGCGCAGGCCCGCCGCCGTGCCGGGGCCGCCGGTGGTGACGGCCCAGAACGGCTCGGTCCCCAGTGCGCGGAAATTGGCGGGGATCTGCGATTCGATGTCGCCGGGCGCGCTGGCCTGTTCGGCGGGCGGCGCGGTCGATGGCGTCGCAGAGGCGGTCTGCGCGGGCTCGGCGGCCGCGGCCTCCTCTTCGGAGGTCTGGCTGGCGGGCTGACCGCATCCGGCAAGCACGGCCAGCGGCAGCAGCGCCGCGAATATGGCGGGCGCGGCGGGACGTTCGGGGGCTTTCGCAATCATGGCCATTGTTCTAGCAGCGCGGCCTGACACAGGCGAGGGCGAAGCGCGGCGCGCGGCCGCCATGCCGCCCTCCGCGAGAGAGGTGACGAATGGCGAATGTCTGGCGCATGCCGCCCGAGTGGGCGAAGCAGGATTGGCTGTGGATCGGCTTTCCGCACGATCCGGTCGAGTGGCCCGAAGCATTGCCGCGCGCGCAGGAGCAGATCGCCGCTTTTGCCAATGCCGTCGCCGAAAGCGGGCAGGAGGTGCGCCTGCTGGTCCGCGACGCCGCGAACGAGGCGCGGGCGCGGCAATTGACCAGTGCCGCCGTCACGCTGGAGCGGCGCACCTATGGCGATGTCTGGCTGCGCGATACCGGGCCGTTGGTGGTCTGCGACGGCGCGGGTGGACGGCGCGCGATGCGGTTCGGCTTCAACGGATGGGGCGGCAAGTTCGAGATGGAGGGCGACCAGACCATCGGCGCCGAGATCGCGCGCGATGCGGGCCTGTCGGTCGAGACGTCGGACTGGATCCTTGAGGGCGGGGCAATCGACAATGACGGCGCGGGCACCGTCGTCACGACCGAACAATGCCTTTTGAACCCCAATCGCAATCCTGCGCTGTCGCGGGGCGAAATCGAGGAGCGGCTGAAACGCGACCTGGGCTTTTCGCGGGTGGTCTGGCTGGGCGAGGGACTGCTGAACGATCACACCGATGGGCATATCGACAATCTGGCGCGCTTTGTCGGGCCGGGGCGGATCGCCATTCCGCGCGCTTCGATGGCGGACGATCCCAATCGCGCGATCTATGACGATGCGCGGGCGCGCGCCGAAGACGCCGGGCTGGAGGTGTGCGAGATGCCGTCGCCCGGCCTGATCAGCGCGGGCGATTTCGCCGAGCCAGCGAGTTACATGAATTTTACCGTCACGACCCATCTTGTCGCGGTTCCCGTATTCGGCAGCGTGCGTGACGAGGAAGCGATCGCGGTGCTCGGCTCGCTGTTTCCGGGGCGGCAGGTGGTGGGGCTGCCCGCCGATGCGGTGCTGGCGGGCGGCGGGGGCTTTCACTGCGCCAGCCAGCAGATGCCCGCGGCGGAACCGGCCTAGTCGATCTGCGGCGCGTTCAGCCAGGGGTTGCGCTGTGTCATCAGGTTCAGCCACGCCTTGGGCTTGCGCATCAGGTCCTTGGGAAAGCTGACCGTCAGGCCGACGATCTCGGCGATCGCGCCGACGAAATGGATGCAATTGCGCGTTTCGAGGTCATAACCCTTGCCCGGCAGGTCGCGCCACGCATCGACTTCGCGGCGGATGCGCCAATAGGTTTCGTCGGGCACGGTCACGCTGAAATGGCGATTGGTCGAGGTGATGTATTTCTCTTTCTCGATGCTGATGTCGTGTTCGACCGGGCCGGACAGGATCGCGGGGCTGACCCGTTTGGCGGTGAAGCCGTAATTTTCGTGGATCCGCTGACCCGTCGCGTCGAGCGTGCCGTCGAGCACCACAAAGGTATGCGGATAGCGGCCGAACAGCACCGATCCGTTGAAGCTCTGGAAATGGACCGTCACCGCCGCCCACGCGGGCAGCGCGGCCAGTGCCGCGACCGCCGCGAGCATCAGGGCCGCCAGACGGGCCCCGATGCGCGCGAGGGGATGCGCCCTATTCGTCGTCCGGCGTTTCATTCGCGGCGGGATGGACCTTGGCGAGGGCCTCTGCGATCTGCTGGCGGGCATAGGGTTTCAGGATCACGGGAATATCCGCGAACTGCTGCGGGATCGTATCGTCCCCGCCATAGCCCGATGCGAAGACGAAGGGGATCTTCTCTTCGCTCAGCCGCGTGGCGGTGGGGACCGAATTCTCCTTGCCGAGATTGAAGTCGAGCATCGCAAGCTGGATCTCGCCCGTATCGATCGCGGCGGCGGCACCGGCGTTTGAGGCCGTCACCGTAACCTCGCGTGCGCCCAGTTCGCGCAGCTTGTCCTCGGCGTCGAGCGCGATCAGAGCGCTGTCCTCAAGCAGCAAGACATGGCGGCCCTCGATCACTTTGAGATTCTCCATTCCGCGGGGCTTGCTTTCGATCTTGGCGCTGCCGCCTTCCACTATGCCCGCGATATAGCGGGCGGGCAGGCTGAAACGGGCGTGCAGTCCGGCGGTGCGATATTCGATATTCGCTTCTCCGCCCAGTTCGTGCGGGATCGAATCGTGGATGATCGTGGTGCCGAAACCGCGGCGCTTGGGCGGCATGACCGCGGGGCCGCCGCTTTCATCCCACTCGATCTTGAGATCGCCCGCATCGTCCAGCGCCCAGCGCACATGCACCGATCCGCTGTCGCTGAGCGCGCCATATTTGGCGGCATTGGTCACCAGCTCGTGGAACACCAGCGCCATGACGGTGAAGGCGGTGGGCGCGACGGTGACATCGGGCCCTTCGACGATCAGGCGATCGGCCGCTTCGCTGAGATAGGCCGACGCCTCGGTCGAAAGCAGCTCCTTCAGCGGGCCGGGACCCCATTGTTCCGCGGTCAGCTGGTCATGCGCGCGCGCCAGCGACTGCACCCGGCTGTCGAGCGTGCCGACGAATTCCTTGACGCTGACCGCCTCGCGGTTGGTCTGGCCGATCAGCGCGCGGATCAGCGCGAGGATGTTGCGCACGCGGTGATTGAGTTCGGCGATCAGCAGTTTCTGCTGTTCGCCCGAGCGGCGACGTTCCTCGCTCGCCGCTTCGGTCAGGCGCAGCACGACTTCCAGCAGGCTGGTGCGAAGCGCCTCGGCCACGCGGACTTCAGGGCCTTCGAAGCGCTTGGCTTCGCCCCGCACCAGATTGGACCATTCCTCGAAGCTCTTGCGCGGGGTCAGCCGCGCGCCGTTCGGGCCATATTCGACATGCTTGGCCTGATTGCCCGCCCAGCGGACCGAGCGCAGCTGTTCGGCGCGGAACAGCACGACATAGTCGCCGGGGCGCCGTGAGATCGGGATTGCCAGCAGCCCCGCCGCGCGATGCGCGTAATCGCCCGCGCCGGGCAGCATGGCATCGATGTTCTGCGTGCTGAAGACCTGCGTCACCTCACGCCTTTTCAGTTCCTGCACAATGCGCAGAAATTCGTCGTTCGATGGGGTAAGGCCCGACAGCGAGGCGCCGCCGTCGATGCTGACCCCGACGCCGTCCGCCGGAATCGCCTCGAGCACGAGGTCGCCCATCCATTCCGCGTCGTTCAGCCGCGCCGCGTCCTGCGCGGCGGCGGCCATCAGCCGGTCGGAAATCTTGCGGGCGCGTTCCTCGTATTCCGACGCCTCCTTGCGCAGCGCATTGCCGAGCAGGAGCGAGAACATCTGGCCGAACAGTTCGGCGGCGCTGCGTTCGGCAAAGCTGGGCAGGCGGGGCGAGTAATGGTGGCAGGCGAACAGGCCCCAGAACTCGCCGTCGACGACGATCGAGACGGACAGCGACGCGCGCACGCCCATGTTGCGCAGATATTCGATATGGATCGGCGAGACGGCGCGGAACAGCGACATCGACAGGTCGAGCGGTTCGGACGCGCCGACCGGTTCGATGGGCTTTGGCATGTCGTCGATATCCGCGATGATGCGGAAGAAATTGCGCACGTAAAGCGCGCGGGCCTGCTGAGGAATGTCGGTCGCGGGGAAATGCAGACCGTGAAAGCTGTCGATGCCGGGTTCCAGCGCTTCGGCGACGACTTCTCCGCTGCCGTCGGGGTCGAAGCGATAGACCATCACCCGGTCGAACCCCGTCAGCATGCGCAATTGCCGCGCGCCTTCGCGCAGGATCGAGCCGACCTGTTCGGTCGCGCCCAGCCGCGCGACCATGCCGCGCACCATCGAAGACACCTCGATCTCGTCGCCCTTGGCCGGTTCGCATTCGAGGATGATCGTGCGCCCCGTTCTGTGGACGGCCACATCGAACAGGCTGTTGTCGTTCAGCAGATGGACCGAGAACATCCGCTCCACCGAATCCTCGCCCCGTAAATTGGCTATGCGGTCGCGAAGCAGCCGGACGGCGCTGGTCTTGAGGATTTCCGTGGCCGGCATGCCGATCAGCCCGCGCGGCGACGATCCGAGATAGGCCTCGGTATTGGCGGCGCGCTCGATCATCCACTCTGCGCTCAGCGCCAGCAGGAAGCCGAACGGCTGTATCGCGCCGGGGATATGGATCGGCTCGCGGTCGCAATTGGTGAGGTCGACGGTGTCGGTGAGAGTAGCTGCGCCCGTCCCACGGTCATGCAAATTCAATTAAGGTCCTCCGCCACAGCAATTGCAGCACGTCTGAAGAACTGGAACGTTTCGATGGCCGCATCGCATGCCTCTTCCAGCCATATATCATCTTTTTCCAAGGCCGCAGCATCGAATGCCGCGCAGAAATCCTGCCAGTCCGCGCTCATGCTGTCGGCGGGCGAAAGATAGCTGGACGCCAGGCTTTCGGGCACGATGCGCGCCAGCATCCGCCCGCCCAGCTTGGACCCTTCCAGCACATATTGCGCGCCCCATACGCCCGCATCGCCCAGATCGCTGGCGATCATCGGCGGCGGCAGCCACGCACCCATCGCGGCAAGGTCGTCGGCCAGCAGCGGCAGGCGCGGCGTGAAACCGGTCCAGCCGCGGCCCGTGACCGCCAGTTCCAGACCGGGCAGCGCGACCGCATGGGCGGTGAGGAAGGCGCGGTAATGGGCAGGGATGGCCAGATCGTAACTGGCGAAGGCATCCTCGGTCGCCTGATGCTGCCCGCCGGTGCGTTCGCGCAGCATCATGCGCGCCGTTTGCCGCCCTCTGTCGCCATCGGCGGGCGCGTCTTCACGGCTGCCCCGCTCTTTCGGGGAGGGGCCGTGCGTCAGTGGGCCATCGGGCCCCGCGCTACGCTGATGATCGACAGAGAGCATGGGTCGGGCCTGCCTGCGATCAGGCCGAGAGAAGCTTGGATTCGATCCGCGACAGCGGTTCGCCGCCGACGGTCTTGGCTTCTTCGGCGATCAGCACGTCCTGCAGGGCTTTGTGATAATGGCGGCGCATCTCGCCCAGCGACTTGGGATCGGCAACGATCGCCAGCCGTTCGAACATGCCGTCGAGTGCGGCCCGGTTCAGCCATTCGGCGACGGCGGCGGCATGGGCCAGCTCGTCCAGATCGGTGCGGCCGTGGCGCTGGCCGACCTCGTCCTGATGGCGCACGCCCGCACTGTAGTTCTGGCCGTCGAGTTCGGGGCTGGCAACCTCGCCCAGCGAGGGCTCGTCGGGCGATCCGTTGTTGATCATCAGCACGAAGCGCTCTCCGTCTACGATAGCCAGATGGGCCTTGTGGGGGAGTCGCATCGATTATTCTCCGGGAAAAAAATTAGACCTAGGGACATGCAACGAGCGATGCGACGAATTGTGCCCGAGAGGTCTTTCGCGGCTTAACTTAATTTATGATTTTCAAAAGAAAAGGGGCGCCCCGTGGCGGGGCGCCC
>CEOS01135963.1_pt1 | contig 12016 bp, 13 predicted proteins | sample 530601 | NCBI WGS metagenome assembly CEOS01 (sample SAMEA2620666, study PRJEB7988) | marine metagenome | biome: marine biome (ENVO:00000447); feature: mesopelagic zone (ENVO:00000213); material: "saline water (ENVO:00002010), including plankton (ENVO:xxxxxxxx)" | depth 1000 m
GGTAGTGAGGTTAAACTCTTCGCATAGTTTATATACGGAGGGGTCAATGGGGATCTTATCCTCATGCAAACGCATACCAACGCCAGACTGACGACAAAGGTGGAGGATCTCAGAACTCAGTCCGTCCGACACATCGATCATGGAGGTTGGTTTAACCTCTAAAGCCGCCAGTATTTCGGGAACGTCCTTACGGGCTTCCGGCTTAAGCTGGCGCTGCAAAACGTATTCATAGCCTTCCAGGTTGGGTTGCATATTGCGGTCGGCTTCGTACACCGATTTCTCACGCTCCAACAACTGCAGGCCCATGTAGGCACCCCCCAGGTCACCGGAAACCACCAGCAGGTCGGTAGCTTTAGCGCCCTTGCGGTACACAATGTCTTTTTCGTCCACCTGGCCAATAGCGGTAATGCTGATGATCAACCCGGAATAGGAAGAGGTGGTGTCACCCCCCACCAGGTCTACCTCGTATATATTGCAGGCAGCACGAATACCTTCATAGATCTTTTCAATGAACTCCGCACTAAAGCGGTTTGAAACCGCCAGGCTCACCGTAATTTGGGTAGGGCGGCCATTCATGGCGTAGATATCTGAAAGATTTACCACCACCGCCTTATACCCTAAATGCTGGGGAGGTACATAAGTGAGGTCAAAATGCACACCTTCCACCAGCATGTCGGTAGTAACCACCGTTTGTTTATCCAGCATCTCTATAACCGCTGCATCGTCACCCACTCCTTTTATGGAAGAGGCATTGCGCAATGGAAAGTCTTGGGTCAGCTTGTCGATCAATCCGAATTCACCTAACTCCGAAAGGGGAGTGAATTCTTCGTTCGTGTTTTCCTGGTTTTCGTTCATGCCGCAAAATTACCAAAAGGAATCGGCCCATAGTCTCCCCCTTTATTCTATGGCGCCCTGAATCTTATTTAGTAATTTTGCATTTATTTATACTAATTCTAAATCAATATGATAAAGGTTTCTGAATCAGCTAAAAAGAGGCTGGAAGCTTTGATGAGCGAAGAAGGACATGAGCTGAGCCAGTCATACGTACGCGTAGGCGTGTCCAGTGGAGGATGCAGCGGCCTTTCCTATAAACTGGATTTAGATACAGAAGTAAAGGAAAGCGATAAACTTTTTGAAGATCAGGGTGTACGTATCCTCGTAGATAAGAAAAGCTTCCTGTACCTTGTGGGAACTACCCTTGAGTATAGTGGCGGCCTTAATGGAAAGGGATTCAGCTTTAACAACCCCAACGCCTCACGCACCTGCGGCTGCGGAGAGAGTTTTGCTGTATAAACGGAGAGAAAGGAATTATGAGCGAAGAACAGTTATTAGAAGAAGTAACGGGGTCGGAATACAAATACGGCTTCTACACCAATATAGAATCAGATAAAGCCCCTCCCGGGCTCAATGAGGAGATCATCCGCTTTATCTCGGCCAAGAAGAACGAACCGGAATGGATGACCGAATGGAGGCTGGATGCCTATCATAAATGGGAGAAAATGAAAGAGCCCAATTGGGCCAACGTTCATTACCCTTCTCCTGATTTCCAAGCCATCTCCTACTACTCTGCCCCAAAAAAGAAAAAGACCCTGGACAGCCTGGATGAGGTGGACCCGGAACTTTTGAAAACCTTTGAAAAACTCGGCATTTCCCTGGATGAGCAAAAACGCCTGAGCGGGGTGGCTATGGATGTAGTAGTTGATTCCGTTTCGGTAAAAACTACCTTTAAAGAAAAGCTGGCTGAGCTCGGTATTATCTTCTGCTCGATTTCCGAAGCCATACAGGAACACCCGGAGCTGGTGCGTAAGTACATCGGCACGGTAGTTCCCAAATCCGATAACTTTTATGCGGCCCTCAATTCAGCGGTATTTACCGATGGCTCTTTCTGCTACATCCCGAAAGGCGTTAGATGCCCCATGGAGCTGAGCACTTACTTCCGCATCAATGAAGCCGGCACGGGCCAGTTTGAGCGTACCCTGCTTATTGCCGATGAAGGCAGCTATGTAAGCTACCTGGAAGGCTGTACCGCACCCCAGCGCGATGAAAACCAACTGCACGCTGCGGTGGTGGAGCTCATAGCTTTGGATAATGCCGAGATCAAATACTCCACCGTTCAGAACTGGTATCCCGGTGATAAGAACGGTAAAGGTGGGGTGTACAACTTTGTAACCAAGCGCGGTATCTGCGAGCGCAACGCCAAGATCTCCTGGACCCAGGTGGAGACCGGTTCTGCGGTAACCTGGAAATATCCTTCCTGCATTCTGAAAGGTGAGAATTCAGTAGGTGAATTTTATTCGGTAGCGGTTACCAACAATTACCAACAAGCCGATACCGGCACCAAGATGATCCACCTGGGCAAGAACACCAAAAGCACTATCATCAGTAAAGGTATTTGTGCCGGAAAGAGCAATGGCAGTTACCGTGGGTTGGTGAAGATCGGCCCAAGAGCTGAGAATGCCCGGAACTTTTCGCAATGCGACTCACTATTGATGGGCAGCAGTTGCGGGTCCCACACTTTTCCTTACATCGAAACTAAAAACAAGACCGCCAAAGTGGAGCATGAGGCCACTACCTCCAAGATCGGGGAAGACCAGATCTTCTATTGCAATCAGAGAGGTATTGGAGAAGAAGAAGCCATCGCCCTTATTGTGAACGGCTACTGCAAGGACGTTCTGAACCAGTTACCCATGGAGTTTGCCGTGGAAGCACAGAAATTGCTGGCGATTAGCTTGGAGGGATCGGTGGGTTAATGCTCCTTGAGTTGCAAAGTCTTAAAGTTGTAAGGTTGTAAAGAACTGCAAATGGGCAAAATCGAAAAGTTTGAGGATTTAAGAATATGGCAACAGGCCAGGGAGCTGTCACAGTGGTTCTTTCATTTAAAGAAGACCTCTGAACTTGGTTCTGACTTTAAATTATGTGGGCAAGCTGACCGGTCCATTGGTTCTGTTATGGACAATATCGCAGAAGGATTTGAGCGTAATGGCAAAAGAGAATTTCTGAACTTTCTTTCCATAGCCAAAGGTTCGGCTGGTGAATTCCGTTCTCAACTTTACCGGATTTACGATAGAATTTACATCAACGAAAAGGAATTGAATCAAAAACTGGAGTCTTGCGAGCAATTGAGCAAAGGCATAAGCTCCTTCATGAATTACATAGCTTCAACTGAACTTCCGGGATGGAAGTTTCGCGAAGAGCAGCAAGAATATAAAAGGCAGGAAGAAAGGCCTTAAAACATTGAATCTTTAAAACATTAGAACCAATAATGTTAAAAATAAATAACCTCCATGCCGGGATTGACGGCACTGAAATTTTAAAGGGAATAGACCTGGAAGTAAAGGCCGGGGAAGTACACGCTATCATGGGACCCAACGGCTCCGGGAAGAGTACCTTATCATCGGTAATTGCCGGACGTGAAGAGTACGAGGTTTCCCAGGGGCATATTGATTTTGAGGGTGAGGACATCATGGACCTGGCCCCCGAAGAGCGGGCTCATAAAGGTGTTTTTCTTTCTTTCCAGTACCCCATTGAAATTCCCGGGGTAACGGTAACCAACTTCCTGAAAACAGCCATCAACGAAACCCGTAAGGCACAAGGCATGGATCCCATGCCGGCCAACGAAATGCTGAAGAAGATGCGCGAGAAAATGGCCTTGCTGGAAATGGATAAGGGCTTCCTGAGCCGCTCCTTAAATGAGGGCTTCTCCGGAGGTGAGAAAAAGCGCAACGAGATCTTCCAGATGGCCATGCTGGAACCTAAACTGGCTATACTGGACGAAACTGATTCCGGGCTGGATATTGATGCCCTGCGCATTGTAGCTAACGGTGTGAACAAACTGCGGAGCAAGGACAATGCGGTGATCCTCATCACCCACTACCAGCGTCTTCTGGACTATATCGTTCCGGACGTAGTACACGTGTTACACAAAGGAAAGATCGTAAAGTCAGGCGACAAGAACCTGGCACTGGAGCTTGAAGAAAAAGGTTACGACTGGCTGAAAGAAAGCGCGAGCACACTTTAATCCCAAAAAACCAGGCTGTGGAGCAACTCAAGGATAAATTAGAATCGTCATTCATCATATTTGAGAACGAACTGAACGGACAGGCCAAAACGCCTATCCATAAGGTTCGGCAAAAGGCCTTTAAGACCTTTGAGAAAAAAGGCTTTCCCACTAAACGGGATGAGGAGTGGAAATACACCAACCTGAGACCCATTCTCAAACACGATTACCGTATTTTTCAAAAGGGTGAGAACGTTATTGACTTTAAGGATATCAGACGCTACTTCCTCAGCGATATGGATACCTACAAAGTGGTATTTGTGGACGGGGTTTTCAGCTCATGGCTGAGTGAAACCACCCACCAGCGTTTTGACATCTGCACCTTTAATAGTATGATGCAGAAGTCTCCGGAAATAGTGGAAGAATATTTTAACAAAGCCCTTCCGCAGGAAGAATCGCTGGGCGCCATTAATACGGCTTTTGCCCATGAAGGAGCGTTCATTCGCATCAAAAAAGGCCAAACGGTAGATAAACCCGTAGAAGTTGTATTCTTTACCACCAGCCAGGACAAAGAGGTTATGATGCAACCCCGCAACCTGGTGATCGTAGAGGAAAATGCAGAAGTACAAATACTGGAGCGCCATCAATCGCTCAGTGAACTCCCGGTGTTTACCAATTCCGTTACGGAGATCTTTGCGCATAAATCTTCAAGACTGTACTACTACAAGGTTCAGAATGACAACCTGGAGGCTTCCCTGATCGATAACACCTCAGTTATTCAGCATGAGCAGAGCAATGTATCCATCGGTACCTTTTCCTTCGGAAATAAGTTTGTGCGCAACAACCTCAACATTTTCCTGAAGGGTGAGCATACCGAAACCAATATGGATGGTATTACCATTATTGGTGACGACCAACTGGTGGATCATCACACTTTGGTGGATCACAAGATCCCCAATTGTCACAGCAGCGAGCTGTATAAAGGAATATATGACGGCTCGGCCCATGGTGTTTTCAACGGTAAGGTGATGGTACACCCACATGCTCAGAAGACCAACGCCTTCCAGGAAAACAACAACATCCTGTTAACAGACAAGGCTTCCATTGACACCAAGCCACAGCTGGAGATCTATGCCGATGATGTGCAGTGTTCACATGGCTGTACCATCGGTCAGCTGGATGAAGATGCGCTTTTTTACCTGCAATCCCGGGGTATCCCGGAAAAGGAAGGAAAAGCATTGCTGCTGTATGCCTTTGCCAACGATGGCCTGCGGAACGTGAAGATCTCCGGGCTGCGCAAAAAGCTTAATAAGCAAATAGCCCAAAAGCTGGGTGTAAACCTGGATTTTGAATTATAATGAGCATTTCCCTCGATACAAAAACTTTTAACGTTGAGAAGATCCGGGAAGAATTCCCCATTCTTCACCAAAAGGTGAATGGCCGGCCGCTGGTGTATTTTGATAATGCTGCCACCACCCAAAAGCCTAAGGCAGTTATTGATGCCATCAGCCGGTATTATTCCACCATAAACAGCAACGTTCACCGTGGGGTACATCACCTCAGCCAATTGGCCACCCAGGCTATGGAGGATAGCCGCCTTACTTTGCAAAAACACATTAATGCCCGTGAATCCTATGAGGTTATTTTTACCCAGGGTACTACAGACAGCATAAACCTGGTGGCCATTGCCCTGCAGCGCAGCGGACTCATCAAGTCCGGTGATGAGATCATGGTCTCTGCCCTGGAACATCACAGCAATATCGTTCCCTGGCAAATGCTCTGTGAGCAATCCGGTGCACGTTTGGTTGTCATCCCCATGAACGAAAAGGGAGAACTTTCCGTAGAAGAATACCGGGCACTGCTCAACGAAAAAACCCGCCTGGTGGCATTCAACCATATCTCCAATGCTTTGGGAACGGTAAACCCGGTTAAAGAGATGGTAAAGATGGCCCATAATGTGGATGCCCTTACCTTTATTGACGGAGCCCAGGCCACACCGCACATGGCCGTTGATGTGCAGCATCTCGATACCGATTTTTACGCCCTCAGCGGACACAAGGTATACGGCCCAACCGGCATTGGTGTGCTTTACGGTAAGGAGGATATCCTGGAAAAACTTGCACCCTATCGTGGCGGTGGTGAGATGATCGAGAGCGTGTCTTTTGAAAAGACTACCTATGCTGGCTTACCCCATAAATTTGAGGCAGGCACTCCTCATATTGAAGGCGCCATTGTACTGGGCACAGCCATCGATTTCCTGAATGAAGTGGGTGTGGAGAATATTGCGGCTCATGAAGCTGATCTGGTACACTATGGAATAGAGCGTCTTAGCAGCGTGGAAGGCATGCGTTTTATCGGTGAGGCGCGTAACCGGGCCGGGCTCATTTCCTTTGTAATAGAAGGCGTTCATCCTTATGATGTTGGGGTGCTCCTGGATAAAATGGGCATTGCCCTGCGCACTGGTCACCACTGTGCACAACCGGTTATGGCCTATTACAAGATTCCCGGAACTTTACGCGCCTCCTTTGCCATGTACAATACCAGGGCGGAGATCGATCTGATGATGGAAGGCCTGGAGAAAGCGCTTCAGATGCTGCGTTAATTTACACCTTACCTTTACCCCATGAAAAAGTGGATCCTCAAGGCCGTTATCCAGAAAGCGATCTCCTGGTTACCGGCCAGCCAGAATATCAATTTCCTGTTCCAGAAATATGTTACCAAAGGAGTACGCCTTTCGGACCAATATTTCACCGATAAGCTGGTACACGCTTCGGATCACCTGATGTATTTTCAGAATTACCGTAAAACCGAAAGTTTTAAAGCCCTGGAACTGGGAAGCGGCTGGTACCCCGTAATTCCGGTTGCTCTGTTTCTGGGCGGTGCCGATGAAGTGGTTTCCATTGATGTGAGTGCCCTGATGAAGCGTAAAGGTATCCTTGAAACCGTTCAGAAGTTTCTCAGCTGGCAGGAACAAGGAAAACTGAAGGACCTGGAACCCTATATACAGGCAGAGCGTCTGGAAGCCCTGAAAAAATTGAATAACCCGGCACTGAGTGGCGCGCAACTCCTTGAAGGTTTAAAGCTTACCCTCCAGGTACGCGATGCACGGAAAACGGGTTTTGAGGAAAACCATTACGACCTGATTTGTAGCAACAATACCTTTGAGCACATCTACCCGAACATATTACTGCCTATCCTGAAGGAATTCCAGCGCATTCTCAAACCAGGCGGTGTCATGAGTCACTTCATCGACATGTCAGATCACTTTGCCCACCTGGATGACTCTATATCCATTTACAACTTCCTGCGTTACAGCGAAAAGGAATGGGCCCGTATTGATAATAACGTACAACCTCAAAACCGCCTGCGCCTGAAGGATTATCGGGAAATGTACCAACAATCGGGCATTGACATCATCAATGAAAATTACCGTCCCGGCTCGGTGGAGGTTGTAGAGCAAACGGAACTGCACCCGGATTATACCAGTTACACTTCCGAAGAAATTGCCATCAGTCACGCTCACCTGGTGAGTACCAAATAGATAAACCCTTTATCTCATCTTAAGTACCTTCTATGAACTTTGGTGAGGCGGTTACTCTTTAAGATATTTGCAAAAGATTATTGGAACTTATGACCATACGTGAAACGCAGGAGGATATAGTAGATGAGTTCGGGATGTTTACGGACTGGATGGAGAAGTATGAATACCTCATTGAACTGGGTAAGTCATTGCCGCTCATCGATGAACAGTACAAGACCGAAGACAATCTCATTAAAGGCTGCCAGAGCCAGGTATGGCTGCATGCCGAACATGAAAACGGCAAAGTAAAGTATACGGCTGATAGTGATGCCATCCTTACCAAGGGGCTGATTGCTCTGATGATCCGCGTTTTAAGCAACCATAAACCGGAAGAGATCGTAAAGGCCGACATGAGCTTTATTGACGAGGTAGGCTTGAAAGAACACCTTTCTCCTACCCGCGCCAATGGCCTGGCCAGCATGATCAAACAAATGAAATTTTATGCATTGGCCTTGCAGGCCAGGTAGCTGAAAGTTGAAGGTTATATGTTCAAAGTTTTTCCAACCTTCAATCTTAAACTTTTAACATTGAACTAAAAGAAATGACAGACGCAGAATTACAGGCAGTAGGTGAACAGGTAGTAGAAGTTCTGCGCACCATATACGACCCTGAAATACCGGTGGATATTTACGAGCTGGGACTTATTTACGATGTTCAGGTAAGCAGTGACCTGGATATTAAGATACTGATGACCCTTACTTCTCCCAATTGCCCGGTAGCTGAATCCTTACCCGAGGAGGTAAAGGAGAGAGTGCGCTCCATAGGCGATGTGCAGGAGGTGGAAGTGGAGATAACCTTTGATCCGCCCTGGACCAAGGACATGATGAGTGAGGAAGCAAAGCTGGAACTGGGTTTTTTATAATAGTGTACATTTGACACTATGTGAACAATAACCTTATTCCACTTTCATGAGCACACCTATCGGGATTGATGCCCTTTCATTTCACGTTCCTTCACTTTACCTACCCATAGAAGAATTAGCCCGGGCCAGGGATATAGAATACCCCAAACTGAATAAAGGCTTGGGCCTTAGCGAAATGGCGCTTTGCGACATCGATGAAGATGTGGCTACTATAGCTGCAGAGGCAGCCTATAAGCTTATCGCAGACTACCAGATAGACCCCCGGAAATTAGGACGCCTGTATATGGGCACCGAAAGCGCGGTAGATTCTGCCAAGCCCACTGCCTCCTACGTTATGTATATGCTGGAAAAGAAGCTGGAAGCACAATATGGTCCCCGCTGCTTCAGAAACTGCGATGTAGTAGATATGACCTTTGCCTGCATTGGCGGTGTGGATGCCCTGCTTAGTTCCTATGATTGGGTGTCTCTGGGCACCGATCGTGTAGCCATGGTTATTGCGGCAGACATGGCCAAGTATGAGTTAAAATCTACCGGGGAATATACCCAGGGAGCAGGTGCTGTGGCCATGACCGTAACTGCCAACCCCCGATTGTTTGCCATAGATCCTAAAGTAGGAGTAGCTACTGAAAGTGTGGGTGATTTCTTTAAGCCCCGCAGATCCTATAGTAAAACCGATCTTCTGCAAAAGGCGGCTCATCTCCTTGGGCAGTCATTAAGCGATGAAGAAGCCCGGGCACTATTACAATCCAGTGGACACCCTTTTTGGAACGATTCTGAAATTACCGTTGATATATTTAAAGAAGAACCTGTTTTTAACGGCCCTTACTCCAATGCCTGCTATCAACACCGGATTTTTGAAGCACTGGATCACCTAAGGGCACAAAAGGGGCCAATTGACATACTCAAAGAGTGGAACCACCTTATATTCCATTTACCCTATGCCTATCAAGGCCGGAGGATGATCACCGAAGCATGGGTTACCTGGACCTTGCACAGTGCCTCCAGGCAGAAATTATTAGATCAGCTAAAGCTCCCTCAACCAGAGCAAGGTTCAGAAGATTGGGCACCCTTTGTCAAAGCCTGTTCCAAGACCCAACTTTACCTTGATTTTGTAAATAACACCATTGAAAGAGGTGAACGTGCATCCTCCCGCATTGGTAATATGTACACCGCTTCCATATTTATGTCTTTATTAAGCCTGTTGAGAATCCACTTTGAAGAAGATAATTCTATACAGGGTGATACCGTAGCCTTTTTCGCATACGGCAGTGGATCAAAATCCAAGGTCTTTACAGGCACCATTCAGCCAGGCTGGCATAAGGTAATCCAAAAGCAAAATGTATTTAATACCCTGGATCAACGTAAGGCAATAGACTTCAAAACCTACGAAAGCCTGCATAAAAAGGAAATAAACACACCCATCATACATTCCAAACACCTTTATCTGGATAGGATTGGAAATAGCGGCACCGAACACGGTTTCCGGTTTTATGTTATTCAATAGAGATTATGGAGAAGGAAGAAGAATATACCCTGGAAAGCATTCCCAATAAAATAGCCAATAGCGGGCTTATCACTATTGATCTGGAAGATTATTACATCAACGGTGAACGTATGCAGCTGGACATCGCTCCCTGGCTTTTTGAGGGTATCATCCTCAAGGAGAAAGATTTTCGCCAACACGTGAAGGATCACAATTGGAGCCAGTATCAGGATGCTTATGTTTCGGTACATTGCTCTGAAGATGCCATTATTCCCCAATGGGCCTATATGCTATTGAGCAGCGCCCTTGCCCCCCACGCCAACAGGGTTATTTACGGAAATGCAGAGGTATTGGAAACCGTACTCATGGAAGAAGCTTTGCAAAAGGCCGATCTCTCGGAATATCACGATAAACGGATTATTCTGAAAGGTTGTGGCCACTTGCCTATACCACCCCAGGCATACATGAAAATGGTGAGCCTGCTGCAGCCGCTGGCCAAAAGCATTATGTTCGGAGAAGCCTGCTCTACCGTTCCCATTTACAAGAAAAAATGACCAATTACCACATTCTTGGCATACATCAAAAGATAGCTCCGCTTCGCGAAAAGCTACTACGTCACCCTTTGTACGAAAGGTTGAATACGCTGGAAGATCTTCAGCTTTTTATGGAGAATCATGTATTTGCTGTCTGGGATTTTATGGTATTGCTCAAGGCGCTGCAAATACGGCTCACCTCAACTTCTGAGGCCTGGGTACCCAGCAAAAGCCCCGTAGCCCGCAGGCTGATCAATGAAATTGTACTGTGTGAGGAAAGTGACCTCGACATCAACAACAAGCCTTCCAGCCACTATGAAATGTACCTCGCTGGCATGAAACAATGTGGAGCTGATATTTCCGGCATCGTTCGTTTTGTGAAGCTGCTGGAAAAAGGATACTCCCATAAAAGCATGGTCAAGTACAATGTAGCAGAAGTATCCAAACCGGTACAGGAGTTTTTAAGGGCTACCCTGGAAATTGTACGGGCCGGAAAAGTGCATGAAATAGCGGCTGCCTTTACATTTGGCCGTGAAGATCTGATACCCGACCTCTTTACGGAGATCGTTAAGGACCTGGATCATAAGGCACCGGGAAAGCTCGATGCTTTTATCTACTACCTACAACGCCATATTGAGGTGGACGGTGATGAACATGGCCCCATGGCCTACCAGATGATAGCCGACCTATGCGGAAATGATGAAATGTTATGGTTGGAGGCCCAACAGGCAGCTTATAAAGCTCTCGAGGCACGCCTTCAGTTCTGGGACGCTATTGCTGCTCTGCTTCCGGTTCCTGTGGCCGGTACTTAGAAGCTACCTCTTTGGCAAACTCGATAGACTTTTCCGTTTGATCCTTAATATGGATCATCTTTTGTTTCTCCTCTTCCAGGTAGGTCATCTTTTCCTCGTCTGTACCACCCTGCTCATCCGGTGATTCAAAATTGCGCATCCAGTTCATCATGGCCTCATCAGCCGCTTTCAGGTCACCTATAGCCTCATCCAACATAGCCGAAGAGCTATCTGCGGTGCGGTAGGACTCCAGTTCTTTTTTGGTTTGCATGAGTTTACCCCTCAACTCCATGGTATGATCATGTACCTCCAAGACTTCGGCCTTCAGCTCATTCAATTCATTGGATTGGTTTTGACAGGAAATTGCAATCAAGCTGATCATTATTCCCCAAAAAGCGCTCTTCATAACGGATGTACTTTTATTAATTACGCTGCAAAAATAAGGGCTTTATTAGTTTTTCCTTTAACCTTCAATACAGAACTTTGTAGCATGAAAGTGCAGCGTTCGGACTGGTTGAAAATTAGTGTGGTACTCCTGGTGTTTGTGGTTGGCCTCATTAGCAGTTACTACATTATGAAGCCTGAAAGGCGGCTTCCGATATACAATCCTTCTGAACTTGACAAACGCCTCGTTGACCCTCAGTTGCAGGGCAAAGGGCGAAACCACCGGGTGCTCCCTTTTAAACTGGTGAATCAGTACGGGGACACCATCACCCAGGATGCCCTGAACGGCAAGATCTATATCGCTGATTTCTTCTTTACCACCTGCC
>CEOS01042016.1_pt1 | contig 12009 bp, 11 predicted proteins | sample 530601 | NCBI WGS metagenome assembly CEOS01 (sample SAMEA2620666, study PRJEB7988) | marine metagenome | biome: marine biome (ENVO:00000447); feature: mesopelagic zone (ENVO:00000213); material: "saline water (ENVO:00002010), including plankton (ENVO:xxxxxxxx)" | depth 1000 m
CCCGAGACGACGCTGGCCATCAGCCAGTGCATGATGGCCGAGAACACCGCCTGGGACGATCTTCTGAATCGCGAATACAAGAAGACCCGCTCGCAGATGAGCGACCAGCCCGGCCTGGCCGATACGCTGCTGGCGGCGCAAAGGGCCTGGATTGCGTTTCGCGACGCCGAGTGCACGCTGGCCTATGATCGATATGGCGGCGGCTCGATGCGGGTGATCGCGGCGGCCGATTGCCAGATGCGTCAAACCGCGCGCCGCACCTTCGAGTTGCGCGACATGCAGGGATTCTAGGATGAAGCTGAAATCCGCAGCCCTGACCGGATCGGATGCCTTCCGCGCCAATCGCGAGGCGCATCTGGCGCTGTTGTCCGATGTCCGCCAGGCCGCCGAGGCTGCCGCCGCAGGGGGTGGCGACAAGGCGATGCAGCGTCACGTCGATCGCGGCAAGATGCCGCCGCGCGAGCGGGTGGCGAACCTGCTGGATCCGGGATCTCCGTTTCTGGAGATCGCCGCCATGGCCGCGCATGGATTATATGACGGCGCGGCCCCCGGCGCCGGCGTGATCGCGGGCATCGGCCGCGTCCAGGGGCAGGACGTGATGGTGGTGGCCAATGACGCGACCGTCAAGGGCGGCACCTATTACCCGATGAGCGTGAAGAAACACCTTCGCGCCCAGGAAATCGCCGAGGAATGTCATCTGCCATGCCTCTATCTCGTCGATTCGGGCGGTGCCAACCTGCCCAACCAGGACGAGGTCTTTCCCGACCGCGACCATTTCGGCCGCATCTTCTACAACCAGGCCAGGATGAGCGCGAAGGGCATCGCCCAGATCGCGGTGGTCATGGGTTCCTGCACGGCGGGCGGGGCCTATGTGCCCGCCATGTCCGACGTGACGATCATCGTCCGCGATCAGGGCACGATCTTTCTGGCCGGTCCGCCCCTGGTGAAGGCCGCGACCGGCGAGGTCGTCAGCGCCGAGGATCTGGGCGGCGGCGATGTCCATACCCGGCTGTCCGGCGTGGCCGACTACCTGGCCGAGGATGACGCCCACGCGCTGGCCATGGCCCGTCGCGCCGTGGCCAACCTGAACCGCAGGCTGCCCGATGACGTGGCCTGGCAATCGGCCGAACCGCCCGCCTTCGACCCCGACGAGATCCTTGGCGTGGTTCCGGCCGATCTGCGAACCCCCTATGACATCCGCGAGGTGATCGCGCGCATCGTGGACGGATCGCGCTTTGACGAGTTCAAGGCCCGCTTCGGCGAGACGCTGGTCACGGGCTTTGCCCATGTCGAGGGCTGCCCGGTCGGCATCGTCGCCAATAACGGGGTGCTGTTTTCGGAAGCCGCCCAGAAGGGCGCGCATTTCATCGAATTGTGTTCACAGCGCTTGATCCCTCTGGTCTTCCTGCAGAACATCACCGGTTTCATGGTCGGCCGCAAATATGAAAGCGAGGGTATCGCGCGTCACGGCGCCAAGATGGTCACGGCGGTGGCCACGACCTCGGTTCCAAAGATCACGATGCTGGTCGGCGGCAGTTTCGGCGCCGGCAATTACGGCATGGCAGGCCGCGCCTACAGCCCGCGCTTTCTGTGGACCTGGCCCAACAGCCGCATCTCGGTCATGGGCGGCGAACAGGCGGCGGGGGTGCTGGCCACGGTCCGGCGCGAGGGCGTGGAACGGCAAGGCGGCACCTGGTCGGCCGAGGACGAGGCCGAATTCAAGCGCCCCACGATCGAGATGTTCGAGCGTCAGTCGCATCCGCTTTACGCATCCGCGCGACTGTGGGACGACGGCATCATCGATCCGCGCAAGACCCGCGACGTGCTGGCGCTGTCGTTGCGCGCAGCGCTGAACGCGCCCATCCAGCCGACGCGCTTTGGCGTCTTCCGGATGTAGGGGGCGATGATGGGTGCCTCCGGCGGGGATATATGGGGACCGAAGACGGGCAGGAGGGCAGGATGATCAGGGTCTGGCAGGGCGATATCACGACGCTCGACGTCGATGCGATCGTGAACGCCGCCAACCAATCGCTGCTGGGCGGCGGCGGTGTGGACGGCGCCATCCATCGCGCGGCGGGGCCCGACCTGCTGGACGAATGCCGCAAGATCGGCGGCTGTCCGACGGGCGAGGCGCGGATCACCGGCGGCTACCGTCTGCCCGCGAGGCATGTCATCCACGCCGTCGGACCGGTCTGGCGCGGCGGCGATGCGAGCGAGGACGATCTGCTGGCCTCGGCCTATCGCAGCGCGCTGCTGCTGGCGCGGCGGCACGATCTGGCCAGCATCGCCTTTCCGGCGATCTCGACCGGCGTTTACGGCTTTCCGGCCGATCGCGCCGCCAGGATCGCCGTGCAGACGATCCGTTCGCATCGCGGCGGGCTGGCGGTGACGCTGGTCGCGTTCGATCCCCGCTCGGCCGGTCCGCTTGAAAGGGCGCTGGCATGAACGGTTCCTCCTTGTCCGGAAACCCTGCGGCAGTCCGGGGGCGCAAGGTCCCAAGCCGCGCTGCCACAGAACAAGGCCAGCCATGTTCCAGAAGATCCTGATCGCCAATCGCGGCGAGATTGCCTGCCGCATCATTGATACCTGCCAGCGCATGGGCGTCTCGACCATCGCCGTCTTTTCGGATGCCGACCGCGCCGCGCGCCATGTCTCGATGGCCGACGAGGCGGTGCATCTGGGCGGGCCGGCGCCCGCCGACAGCTATCTGCGCGGCGAGGCGATCATCGCCGCCGCCGCGGCGACCGGCGCCCAGGCGATCCATCCGGGCTACGGCTTTCTCAGCGAGAATCCCGATTTCGTCGAGGCTGTCGAGGCGGCGGGGCTGGTCTTCATCGGGCCGTCCTCCCGCGCCATCCGGGCGATGGGATTGAAGGACGCGGCCAAGCGGGTGATGGAAGAAGCGGGCGTTCCGGTCGTGCCCGGCTATCACGGTGCCAATCAGGATCCCGGCCATCTGGCCCAGCAGGCGGAGCGGATCGGCTATCCGGTTCTGATCAAGGCCGTGGCGGGCGGCGGCGGCAAGGGAATGCGCCGTGTCGACGATCCGAAGGATTTCGCCGATGCGCTGGCCTCGGCCCGGTCCGAGGCGCGGACCGCCTTTGGCAATCCCGACGTGCTGATCGAGAAATACGTGCTGCAACCGCGCCATATCGAGGTGCAGGTCTTCGGCGACGGCCACCGCGCGGTGCATCTGTTCGAACGCGATTGTTCGCTGCAACGGCGCCACCAGAAGGTCATCGAGGAAGCACCGGCCCCCGGCATGACGCCCGAGATCCGCAAGGTGATGGGCGCTGCGGCGGTTCGTGCCGCCGAAGCCATTGGCTATGCCGGGGCGGGCACGATCGAATTCATCGTCGATGGCTCGGAAGGGCTGCGCGAGGACAGGTTCTGGTTCATGGAGATGAACACCCGGCTTCAGGTCGAACATCCCGTGACCGAGGCGATCACCGGCATCGATCTGGTCGAATGGCAGTTGCGCGTCGCCAGCGGAGAGCCCTTGCCCGCCAGGCAGGACGCGCTGACCATTTCGGGCCACGCCTTCGAGGCGCGGCTCTACGCCGAGGATGTGCCGGCGGGTTTTCTGCCGGCCACGGGGCGGCTGGCGCGGCTGGCCTTTCCTCAGGGCGCGCGGATCGAGACCGGCGTCAGGCAGGGCGATACGATCAGCCCCTATTACGACCCGATGATCGCCAAGATCGTCACCCACGGGCCCACGCGGGCGGTGGCGTTGCGGGCGCTGGAATCGGCCCTGGTCGATACCGAGGTGGCGGGATCCGTCACCAATCTGGATTTCCTCATCGCGCTGACCCGGCATGACGGCTTTCGCGCGGGCCAGGTCGATACCGGGCTGATCGCCCGCGACCTGGATGATCTGGTCGCCGCCGCGGAACCCGATCCGGCGGCCCGCGTGCTGGCCGTGATCGGCCTTGCCGGGCTGGCCGATCCGCAGGCGCGGGGCGGCGCGACGCTGTGGCAGCCGCTGCGCCGCACCATTGCCTGGGATGGCGGCCAGGCCGTGCTCGAGGTTCTGGGACCGGGCCGCGCGCGCGTGTCGCTGGACAATCAGCCCCACGAGGTGCGCTGGCAGGGCGACCGCTGGTGGGTCGATGATGCGTTGCGGCGCAACCGCATCGTCACCCATGATGCCGGCGTCAGCGTCTTTGGCGGCCGGACGGTGCATCTGGTGCCGCGCGATCCGCTGGCGCGCGACGCGGCCGCGGCCGGCGGCGACGCGCTGACCCTGTCGCCGATGCCGGGATTGGTGAAATCGGTCCATGTCTCGGTCGGTCAGCCGGTCAGGACCGGCGACCGGCTGGCGGTGCTGGAAGCGATGAAGATGGAACATGCGCTGACCGCCGCCCGTGACGGCATCGTGGCCGAGGTGCTGGCAGCCGAAGGCCAGCAGGTCGAGGCCGGCGCCGCGCTGATCCGGCTGGAAGAGGAGGCGTCGTGATCCGGCTGCATCATGTGCCCGGCTCGCGTTCGATGCGGGTGCTGTGGCTGATCGAGGAACTGGGGCTTGATTGCCAGATCGTCGTCTGGTCGCTGACCGACGGATCCCTGCGCAGTCCGGAGTTTCTGGCGCTGTCGCCCGCCGGTCGGATCCCTGCCTTGCAGATCGACGGGCGCGCGATCTTCGAATCCGGCGCCATCGTGCAATACCTGACCGAGCGCGAGGGACGGCTGGCGCCGAAACCGGGCGAGTTCGCGCGCGCGGATTTCCTGGAATGGGTCAGTTTCGCCGAGACCCAGGCCAATATTCTTCAGGCGCTGAACATCCAGCATATCTTCCTGCGCCCAGACAGCGCGCGGTCGTTGCCGCTGATGAAGCTGGACACCAGGCGGCTGGCGGTGACGGCGCGGGCGCTGGAAGGGCATCTGTCGCGTCAGGACATGCTGCTGGCAGGTGGCTTTTCGGCGGCTGACTGCATGATGGGTTTCAATATCGAAGCCGTGTTCCGGTTTCTGCCAAAGGCCGAATTCCCGGCACTGGCGGCCTATCGCGACCGGATGACGGCGCGGCCCGCCTATCGCCGTGCGTTGGACAGGGCGGGCGGCGACAGCATCTATCAACGCGAATTCTACGAGCTGCCCGATGCCTGATCACGCCGAGATCTTCGAGATGGGACCGCGAGACGGGTTGCAGAACGAAAAGCGGCTGATCCCGGCGGCGCGGAAGATCGCGCTGGTCGATCTGCTGTCGCTGGCGGGATTCCGGCGCATCGAGGTGACCAGCTTCGTCAGCCCGAAATGGGTGCCGCAGCTGGGCGACGCGGCGCAGGTGATGGCAGGCATCGCGCGGCGGCCGGGGGTCCGCTATGCCGCGCTGACCCCGAACATGAAGGGCTATGAGGCCGCGCGCGAGGCAGGCGCCAGCGAGGTCGCGATCTTCGCCAGCGCCTCGGAGGGGTTCAGCCGCGCCAATCTGAACGCCGGCATCGCCGAAAGCCTGGACCGTTTCGCGCCGGTCGCGCGGGCCGCGCGCGATGACGGGATCCCGGTCCGCGGCTATGTCAGCGTCGTGACCGATTGTCCCTTCGACGGCCCGACGCCGCCGGGCAATGCGGCACGGGTCGCGGCGGCGCTGCGCGAGATGGGCTGCTACGAGATCAGCCTTGGCGACACGATCGGCCAGGGACGCCCCGAGACCATCGACGCGATGCTGTCGGCGGTGCTGGACGAGGTTCCGGCAAACCGGCTGGCCGGACATTATCACGATACTGCCGGTCGGGCGCTGATGAATATCGACGCCAGCCTCGCGCGCGGGCTGCGGGTCTTCGACGCGGCGGTGGGCGGCCTTGGCGGCTGCCCCTATGCGCCCGGCGCCAAGGGCAATGTCGCGACCGAAAAGGTGGCGCGGCATCTTGAGGCCCTGGGCCATGCGACCGGGCTCGACATGGCGGTCATCGACAGGGCCGCGGCGATGGCGCGCGACATGCGAAAGGAAGCCGATGTCTGAAACGATCCGGATCGAAACCGATTCGCGCGGTGTGGCGACGCTGTCGCTGGCGCGACCGAACAAGCATAACGCCCTGTCACAGGCGATGATGGAGGATCTGACCCGCGCCGCGGCCGGGCTGGGCGCCGATCCGGCAGTGCGCGTGGTGGTGCTGGCCGGAGACGGGGCCAGCTTCTGCGCTGGCGGCGATCTGGCCTGGATGAAGGCGCAGATCGCCGCCGAGGCGGAAACCCGGCGCGCTGGCGCAAGACTGCTGGCGGGAATGCTGTCGGCGCTGAACACGCTGCCGAAGCCGCTGATCGGGCGGGTTCACGGCAATGCCTTCGGCGGCGGGGTGGGGATGATGTCGGTCTGTGACATCGCCATCGCCTCGCTGGAGGCGAAATTCGGTCTGACCGAGGTGAAGCTGGGGCTGATCCCGGCGACCATCGGTCCCTATGTCCTGGCGCGGATGGGCGAGGACAAGGCCCGTCGCGTGTTCTTCTCGGGCCGGATCTTCGGGGCCGAGGAGGCGGTGACGCTGAACCTCGCGGCCCGCGCCGTGCCCGCCGGCGATCTTGACGCCGCGGTCGAGGCCGAGGTGGCGCCGTTCCTGCTGGGCGCGCCGGGCGCCATTGCGGCGGCCAAGGCGCAATGCCGCGCGCTTGGCCCGCGCATCGACGCCGCCGCGATCGAGGACAGCGTCGAGCGGCTGGTGGCGGTGTGGGAGGAAAGGGAGGCGGCCGAGGGGATCGCCGCCTTCTTCGACAAGCGCAAGCCCGACTGGCAAGTGCCGACTTCGCCCGCGTCCTGACACGGTGCCGCGCCGCGCCGGCTCGCCTCCGGGCGCCTGTCAGGCCCTGCGCAGACTTTCGGTCAGCGGTTGCCGGAGATGGGGCGATCTTCACGCCGGGAAGAAGGCTCAGCCGCCGGTATGGCTCATGTGGCGGGGCATCTGGCCCGCCACGTGCTGGCGGGAATAGTCGAAATCGTGGCCCTTGGGCTTGCGGGCGATGGCGCCGCGGATGGCCTCGCGCAGGGGGGCGTCCTCTGCGCTGGCGCGCAGCGGCGCGCGCAGATCGGCACGATCCTCCTGGCCCAGGCACATGTAAAGCTCGCCCGTGCAGGTCACGCGGACACGGTTGCAGCTTTCGCAGAAATTATGCGTCAGCGGCGTGATGAAGCCGATCTTCTGCCCGGTTTCGCGCAGCCGGACATAACGGGCCGGACCCCCCGTGCGTTCGGCCAGATCGACCAGTGTGAAACATTCGGCCAGACGGGCGCGCAGATCGGTCAGCGGCCAATACTGGTCCAGGCGGTCCTCGTTGCCCAGATCGCCCATCGGCATGACCTCGATGAAGGTCAGGTCATGGCCCTCATCGCCACACCAGCGGACCAGATCGAACAATTCGTCGTCGTTCACGCCCTTCAGCGCGACGGCGTTGATCTTGACCCGCAGCCCGGCCGCGCGGGCGGCGCGGATGCCCTCCAGCACCTGCGGCAGCCGGCCCCAGCGGGTGATGGCGGAGAACTTGTCGGCATCCAGCGTGTCCAGCGAGACGTTGACCCGGCGAACCCCGCAATCCACCAGTTCCGGGGCGAAACGGGCCAGCTGGCTGCCGTTGGTGGTCAGCGTCAATTCGTCCAGGCCCGCGCCCAGATGGCGCGACATGGCGCCGAAAAAGCCCATGATCCCGCGCCGGACCAGCGGTTCGCCCCCGGTGATGCGCAACTTGCGCACGCCAAGATCCACGAAGGCGGAACAAAGCCGGTCCAGTTCCTCCAATGTCAGCAATTCGACCTTAGGCAGGAACTGCATATGTTCGGACATGCAATAGACACAGCGGAAATCGCAACGATCCGTCACCGATACCCGAAGATAGGTGATCGGACGGGCAAAAGGGTCGATGAGAGGCGCGGCTTGCATGTCGTCCATGAGCTTCAATCTAGGCGTCTCGGCGCCGGTGCACAAGCATCCGCCGATCACGCAACCGCCGGTGGACGCAGGCGGCGGGGCTGGTCTAACCTGCCCGCGCCACGCCATCCAAGGAATGCCCCGATGCGAATGACAACCCCCGCGATCCTGTCCGTCATGGTCCTTGCCGCCTGCCAGCCCCTGGCGACGACGACAGGTGATCGGCCGTCAAACACGGTGCAACCGGCCAGGATCGAAAGCGATCTTTCACCACAGCAGGTGGCCGCAGCGACCGCGATCACGCGCGCACCGCCACCGCCGCCCTCGGCGCGCGCCTCGGCCCGGCAGCTGGATACGACGACTGCCGAACAAAAGGCCGCCGCCGCCGGGGCGCCCGAGGCGGCCGAGACCAGGCTGGGCAGCACCGTCGCCTCGCTGGGCGATCCGACGCAGGGCGGGTTCTGGATCAAGACACCGCTGGTCAAGGCGCGCGGCATCGGGCGGATCGTGAATCCCGCCAACGGCAAATCGGCCAAGGTCGATCTGATCCCGCTGGCGGGCGGTGGGTCGGGCAGTCAGGTCTCGCTACCGGCGCTGCAACTGATCGGCGTGTCGCTGACCGAACTGCCGACGATCGAGGTCTACAAATCCTGACAAGCCGCCCGGTGCGCCTGTAATTCGGGTCCCTCGGGCGCGACACGCGACATCGGTTGCCGCGGGATCACATCTTCCATGACCGGGCGTTCCGCTCCGGCCGCGAGAAAACCCTGGCTGCGACGGCAAGAAGGCGGTGGCAGCGGGCTTGCCCGGCGGCTAAAAGGCCCTCGCAACGAACAGGTGTCCCATGTCCCATACCGCCGAACCGTGTCCCATGACCTCGCGTCGCAGCGGCCCGCTGAAGGGCGTGGCGCAGGTGCCTGGCGACAAGTCGATCAGTCACCGGGCGCTGATCCTGGGGGCGTTGTCGGTGGGCGAGACGCGGGTAACCGGCCTTCTGGAAGGGCAGGACGTGCTGGATACGGCAAGGGCGATGGCGGCTTTCGGCGCGCAGGTCGAACGGCTGGGCGCGGGCGAATGGTCGGTGCATGGCGTGGGCGTGGGTGGCTTTGCCGAACCCGAAGGCATCATAGATTGCGGCAATTCCGGCACCGGGGTGCGGCTGATCATGGGGGCGATGGCCACGACCCCGATCACCGCGACCTTCACCGGCGATGCCAGCCTGTCGCGGCGCCCGATGGCGCGGGTCACCGATCCGCTGTCGGCCTTTGGCGCGCAGATCACGGCGCGCGAGGGCGGACGGCTGCCGATCACCATCCAGGGCGCCGCCGATCCGGTTCCGCTGCGCTATCGCACGCCGGTCGCCAGTGCGCAGATCAAGTCGGCCATCCTTTTGGCCGGCCTGAATTCGCCCGGCGAGACGGTGGTGATCGAGGCCGAACCCACGCGCGATCATTCCGAACGGATGCTGGCGGGGTTCGGCGCCCAGATCCGGACCGAAACGACGGATCAGGGCCACGTCGTCACGCTGGCGGGCCGGCCCGAGTTGCGGGCGCAGCCGGTCGCCGTGCCACGCGACCCATCCAGCGCGGCCTTTCCGGTGGCGGCGGCGCTGATCGTGCCGGGATCGCAGGTCCGGGTGCCCGGTGTCAGCCGCAATCGGACGCGCGACGGGCTGTATGTGACGCTGCTGGAAATGGGCGCCGACATCGCCTTCGAGAACGAACGCGAAGAGGGCGGCGAGCCGGTGGCCGATCTGGTCGTGCGCCACGGGCCGCTGACGGGCGTGACCGTCCCGGCGGACCGCGCCGCCAGCATGATCGATGAATTTCCGATCCTGTCGGTCATCGCCGCTTTCGCGGAAGGCAGGACGGTCATGAACGGGGTTGCGGAATTGCGGGTCAAGGAAAGCGACCGAATCGACGCGATGGCGCGGGGACTTGCGGCAAACGGCGTCGAGGTCGAGGAAACCCGCGACACGATGGTCGTGCACGGCATGGCGACGGTGCCCGGAGGCGCCAGCGTGGTCACGCATCTGGACCACCGGATCGCGATGTCCTTCCTGATCCTCGGGCTTGCGGCCCAGGCCCCGGTCAGCATCGACGATGCCAGCCCCATCGCCACGTCCTTCCCCGATTTCCTGCCGCTGATACAGGGCCTCGGCGGCGATCTGGGCTAGGTCTGCTCGTCAAGCTTGGCTTCGATATTGTTGCCGTCGGGATCCAGCAGAAAGGCCGCGTAATAGCCCGGATGATAATCGCGCAGGCCGGGCGCGCCGTTGTCGCGTCCGCCCGCGGCAAGCCCGGCTGAATGAAAGGCCGCGACCTCTTCGCGCGAACGGGCGCGAAAGCACAGATGAAGGCGGCTGGGGGGTGTGATGTTGTCGGACTGATCCAGATAAAGCGGGCCGATCTCCAGCCAGTCGCGACCGCGGCGGATGTCCGCGCCCCGGCCCAGGGCGTTCAGGATGGCCACATAGAACGAAACGCCCCGGTCGAAATCGGACAGGCGCAGATGGATATGGTCGATCAGGTCGCTGTCGTCGTGCATGAATGGCTCCGGTCGGCAAAACGCATGACCGGGACAAAGGTTCAGCACCGAATCCTGTCCGCAAAAGCGTCATCCTGTTTCGGCGCGTCCCATCACATATGGCAGGCGGCGTTCGTCCCGGACTGCGCCAGGTCGCGCCGCCAAAAGAGAACAGCCCGTCCTTGATTCTGCCGCTTCCACGGGCGGGCCTGGAGGGATGGGATGCTGGTAGGCCCGGAGGGACTTGAACCCCCAACCAAGGCGTTATGAGCGCCCTGCTCTGACCAATTGAGCTACAGGCCCGTAGCGCGCGATCTGACTAAAGCGGCCGGCAGGCGCGGTCAAGCGCGTTGGCCCGTTGCCCAGAGCCCCGCCATCCGCTATCGGGGGGCGCGACATTCCAGCCGGGGACGGGCCGATGACGAAGAACGGGATCAGCTATCGCGATGCAGGCGTGGATATCGACGCGGGAAACGCGCTGGTTGATCGGATCAAACCCGCGGCAGCCGCCACCGCGCGGGCCGGTGTGATGGACGCGCTTGGCGGCTTTGGCGCCCTGTTCGACCCGGCCGCCGCGGGCTATGACGATCCGGTCCTGGTGGCCGCGACCGATGGCGTCGGCACCAAGCTGCGGATTGCCATCGACACCGGGCATCTGGATGCGATCGGCCAGGATCTGGTCGCGATGTGCGTGAACGATCTGGTCTGTCAGGGTGCCGAGCCGCTGTTCTTTCTTGATTATTTTGCGACCGGCCGGCTTTCGGTCGATCAGGCCGCGCGGGTCGTCGAAAGTATCGCGCGGGGATGCCGGATGGCCGGCTGTGCCCTGATTGGTGGCGAGACGGCGGAAATGCCCGGCATGTATCACGATGGCGATTTCGACCTGGCCGGTTTCGCCGTCGGCGCGATGCGGCGTGGCACCGCCTTGCCCGCCGATGTGGGATTGGGCGATGTGCTGCTGGGCCTGTCCTCGGACGGGGTTCATTCCAACGGCTATTCGCTGGTTCGCAAGGTCGCAAAGCGCGCCGGCCTCGGCTGGGACGATGCCGCGCCTTTCGCCCGGGGCTCGCTGGGTCAGGCGCTGCTGGTGCCGACGCGGCTTTATGTCAAACCCGCGCTGGCCGCGATCCGCGCAGGCGGGGTTCACGGGCTGGCCCATATCACCGGCGGCGGCATCACCGAAAATCTGCCGCGCATCCTGCCCCGGGGCCTGGGCGCCCAGATCGACCTTGGCGCATGGCCCTTGCCGCCGGTCTTCGGCTGGCTGGCACAGGCGGGTGGCATCGGGCGGGACGAGATGCTGAAAACCTTCAACAGCGGAGTGGGCATGGTCCTGTCGGTCGCCGCCGACCGCGCCGACGCGCTGACCGCGGTGCTGGCCGATCAGGGCGAGCGCGTCCACCGGATCGGCCGCGTGACGGAGGGCGAGGGGGTGCGCTACAGCGGAACGCCTGCGTGAAGCGCGTTGCGATCCTGATCTCTGGCGGCGGATCGAACATGGTCCGGCTGGCCGAGGACATGACGGGCGATCATCCTGCGCGGCCGGTTCTGGTCGTCTCGAACGATCCCGCCGCCTCGGGCTTGGCCAGGGCCGCCGCGATGGGCATCCCGACCGCCGCGATCGACC
>CEOS01087807.1_pt1 | contig 11971 bp, 10 predicted proteins | sample 530601 | NCBI WGS metagenome assembly CEOS01 (sample SAMEA2620666, study PRJEB7988) | marine metagenome | biome: marine biome (ENVO:00000447); feature: mesopelagic zone (ENVO:00000213); material: "saline water (ENVO:00002010), including plankton (ENVO:xxxxxxxx)" | depth 1000 m
ACAGACTAACCTCAAAACGAGGGCAATTCAGGGGAGCAGGTCACTACGCACGGCCTGAAAAGAGGTGCAATCGAGACCGCCCAATGGCGCAGCCACTTCCTGAACGGGACAGAAATCGGTCTGGCCCGAAAGCCCAGGGAGGCCATGATGATACCTGACTTTAAACCATATGAGCTTTGCTCATTGAGCAATGACGAATTAGACGCGCTCTTCGTCTATATCCGAGAAAAGCTCTGCGAAACCGCGCCAGATAGCGTTGATCGCGAGAGAGCACTCAAGTTGCTGGATGCGATCCGCTTTGAACTCAAACGCCGGATCGCGAAGCGTTTTGGTTGGATTGACCCAGCCTCCTAAAGAGGCTGAGCGATCCAGGTGCGACCTAAAATTTCGACCTCGGTGATATCGCCGCCAATAACCATATCGCGTGCGAAAGCTTCGGTGTCGAAGTAGTAGCGAAGGTGCTCCGGAATTTCATTCAAGAGGCCCGTGTCCTCGATATAATTTTCAACATATTCCAGTGATGAGCCCTCAAAAAGATGAACGTCATCGAGATGACCTAACACCTCATCGGCTGTGCAGCTGAGATGCTCCGCAAGGTAGATTGCCTTTACGGCTTCATCTTCATCGAACGCCTCGAATGTCTCGAACCAAAGTCTAAGATTGGCCTGATTGACGCGGATCGCTGAGAAGAGCGCGCAATTCTCGCCGTCGATGAATTGGATTTCGTATTCCTCGACTGGATCGCCGTACTGGTTGCGGTGGGATGCAGATTTTTCGAGATAGTCTTCGTGAGTGCTGAAATAAAAGCCAGTGGCTGAAATGTCGTAGGGTGTGGCGTGATAAATGTTGGTCATGTGTTCCTCCTTTGCTTTGAACGCAGAAGAAACAGCGGGTGCGAAAAGTGGCTGGCACAATTGCCTTCACGGGGCCGTTAGGCCGTGGCGCGGAAGGTCCGTTGTGGCTGTCACAGCAGCCGCTAATGATGCGGGTAATTCAAAGCGGGAGGATATTGCGAACTTAATCAGGTGGTTAGTAGCCTAGACAAGCAAAACGCACGTGTCGCCTTTAGGGGTGAGAATTGTGGTACGCTGACGCCCTCGCGTAACGCTCACCCGAAAATTCTGACGTACGCTATCAGTTACCTCCGCAGAATCATTATTTCGGACAATGCGATCCACGTTGGCAACTATCTGCCCCTTCACAACTCGTGGCCAGCCTTCGAAAATGATAACTTCATCGAACTGCTTCCCCTTGGCCTTGTGCATATTCATGACCACTACGCCACTTTCCGGCTTCGCACTGGTGGCAAAATGGTCCTGCACAAAAGCCTGCCGGACAATTTCCAAAGCGTTTGAGTAGCAGCCGTTTTCACGCCAGTTCTGAGCAAGCTCCAATCTCAGCAGCGTTCCTCTTTCTAGGAGGCGGATGTTTCGAACCTCGGCTCCGATCTCTTTGAGCCGTTTGCATCTGCCATTCTCCAGCGCTGCTCGAATCGCACGCCAATCTTTGTCTGGGTCACCGGTTAGTAAAATGGCGCGCGCCGTGTCATAGGATTCAAAGGTGGCCTTTAAAACACTATTGCCGGGAGGCTGCTTTCCTGCATCGAGCGCCGCGCACCACTTTGCGTAGGCCTTTCGTAGACCCTCAGCTTCCTTCAACGCGCCTTTCGTAGGTTTGTCACCGCCCTTACCTTGATAGTAGTTACAGATCAGCTCTACGAATGCTTCAGAGTGGCCCGCGTCACCCGGCTGCAACAGGTGAGCGATAATTTCCGAACCAAGGATTGCAGCCTCCAGCTCAATGACAGCGCTATGCGAAATGGCCTGCATTCCTGCCGGAGGTTCACGAAACTTATCGGAGACGAGGCGCGTCATCTTCTTCGTTGGCACCAGGACGGCCAACGACCAGTCAATTCTCCCTGCATCGATCAAGCGTTTTCGGGCCTTGTAGACGCTCGTAACCAGCGCCGTCATTGCTTGGTCGGCATAAGGTTCAAATAGAAGGCAATCGATCCCTTCGTAATTTTCCTGCCCGAAATTTCCGGAGAGCACATCATTGCCGAATTTAGCGATGTCAGTGCCCGCGCTACGGTGATTGGCATCGCTGAAATCAATCTCAGTAGGATTGAACGCATCTCGGAAATGGTCGAGGCGTTCGGGATCGGCTCCGATGAAATCGAAGATGCGCTGCTCAGGATCAGCCAAGGCAATCAGATTTGAACAAGCGCCGAGCGCTCTTACAACCTGCCATTGCTCGGCATTCGTGTCCTGAAACTCATCGAGAATAACGGTTGGATACATCGTAGCCAGGAGGCGTCGCAGTCTATTGCTCCCATGGAGCAAATCACCGACATATGGCGCAAAGAGGTCAAAGCAAATGCGACCCTCGTCGGTGGCGAGCCGCTTCCTTTCCAAAACTTCAGCATCTTTTTTATTCGTCTTCTCCACAGTCGAGAGCTTATTGTCCGCGTCAAAGCCATTCCTTATGTCAGAGAGGGCGATGGCCTCGACAGGTGGGGTTAGAATATCCAAGCGGCGCGGCAAACCGATCAGGTATCCGTGTGCCTTTAAAATGCGCCAGAAGAAAGAATGGTAGGTTTCGACCTCAATTTGCCGCTTGGTCTCGCGCGCAATGCTATTCTCCTGCTCAATAGCTTCAACGACACGCGACACGCTTGCGCGTGCAAAGCTCAAGAAAAGCACTTTCTGCTGAGGCTTGAGTTGCTTCTCAGCAAGCTGGGCAGCCTTCAAGATGGAGATTGTTGTCTTGCCGGAGCCCGGTCCGCCAGTGACGAGCAAGTGCCCATCACTGGCCAAGACCTCGAGCTGCTTTTCAGTCAGGTCCATCGGCGGCAGCCCCGAGTTCGGGTGTGTCGTCGGCTGGAGCACCTGCTTCGTCCTCGTCAGACGCAGTCTCACAAACCTCCATCAGCTTCTTGCAAGCTTCGCGCAACCACTCTGGAATTTCAGCTTCTGTGCATTGAGCGAGGAAGTCCGCTAGCCCCCAATTGCCTTTTGCCCATGCAAAATACTCGGAGAGGGCTTTGCGTATATCCGCAATCGGATCGGGGTGTTTTTGAGCCAAGTGCGGTGGCCACTCCAACGTATTGGCAAAACGCTCAAGGGCAGCGTCGGTTGTCCCTTCAAGCACCAGTGCTTCAATTCCCTTTTTCTCATGCATCAGAAGCAGATCGACTTCAGCTGCTATAGCAGCCTGGCTGGCGGCTTCTTGTTTGTCACAGAGTGCGAAAGTACTCTTACCAAGGCCTGCAAACAGTTTGGCCATGCCGGCGATCTTAGAGTCGCTACCTGCGTTCAGGGTGCAAATCCCCAGTGCCTCCAGCGATTTATAATTAGTCGGATTCAATTCGGCTAATCGGCGGCAAACCACGGGGAAAGCGGTAGTTTCCGTGTCGCCCTCTGCGATGAGGACACGCCGCGACAGCAGACCTTCGCAAAACCGTGTTCGAAAATCTTGCCGGTAGGCCTTCAGTTTCAAATTTTCAGGCAACGTGATGGACTGCCGACTTAGCTCGCCGATTGCGTTTCGACCAAGCACGACAGTCTCATCGAGTGCAAACTCTTCCAGAACGTAAGGAGAGTGGGACGTGAAGATAGCCTGTGAAGCAAGCGACCGGATCTCGTGAACAATCCGCTTTTGGGCATAGGGAGGAATGGCCGTTTCGGGTTCTTCCATCGCGAATATGACGTTCTGCTTGTCAGCAGCTATCTGTGACAGCATTGCAAGAACCAGCATATTGATGGTGCCAGTGCCCTGCCGATAGAAAGGCGCGGCATGGTTGCCCTCACCTGTGGCGATAAAGGCAGTGATGACCTTCCGCAGATGCTCCCTCGTGAGATTCGAGATTTTGAGGTGAGGCTGAACGCCCCACTCCTTGGGAACGTATTTCTTCAGCGCCGCATTGATGCTCTCCAAAATCCCGGAGATGCCCAACTCGGGGTCGGCTGCGACCGTAAAATCCGCGAGCTTGTCGATGGTGTCTTCCCACATCTGCGGGCGGACTTCCTTTAACCGAAGGATGATATCCAGAAGGCTCCCTCGCTCTAGGCTCAAAGCGCGGCTTCCAGTGCGTAAAGAGCGCAGATATAAGAAGCCGCATATCTGCTTGTCCTTTTTTCGGAACTCCACAGGTGTGCCCGCCTCGTTCAGGCTGCGGGTGAAATAAGTCTTTCCCTGAAAGTCGTCTTCATCAGCATCATACCAGCCGTGAAAGGTGACGCGCAGCGCTTCGCTAATATGGTCTGGGTCAACACCTTCGGGGTTTGGGGCGTCGTAGAAATTGTCTGCTTTCGCGTCCCAAAACTCCACATAGTCTCCAAAGCGAGCCTTTTGGTCTTCGGATAGGTCAGCGATAGCCACCTCGATTACAATGCGTGGAGCTCCGTCAAGTTCAACCTCTCCCGCGTCGGAGACTTCATCCTGATCTCCCTCGGCTTCACTGTCGCCTTTAGAAATCTTGGCTAGATATTGTCCCTGGTAGAAGTCATGTTCATCGATGGGCGGAAAGCGATTGAGACGGTCCGGACCGAGTGCAAGATCCAAAGCTTCAAGGATTGTGGTCTTCCCCGTGTTGTTATCGCCTATGAGAACGGCATGTTTAGGAAGGACGAGGGTCGAATTCTCAATACCGCGGAACTTCCTTATATCGATTTTTGAAACTCTCATTTGCGCCTCGCCAAGTTTGCGCCACTCGTGTCATAGGTATAGTCACCGATCGTGCCGTCCCTGAATTTTTCAATCGCCTCGTCGATCACGAAGAGCGGGACCAGGAACCACTCACGCGGCTCGACGGGATTTCCAAAACGGTCCTTGATGTCGATCTTCAACTGCGCGGGCTCAAAGACGCGGTGCATCAGCCGTTCGAACTTTTTTCGGTTGATATTGAACAGTTCATAGGTGGCGACGACCTCGACATCCGCCAGGAGATAGGTCGCGTCTTTTGAAGCATTGGCGATGCGCTTCTCAACGCTACCGCCGGTAACGCCGATCTTGTGCAGCACCTCACGATTTTCAGCTACGACCGGATGGCTGGATTTGCTCCTGAGCACGTAAATTGTCCCACTGGCTAGGTCTTCTTCTTCCTGTTCTCCGCCGAACAGGGGGCCAGCAGACGGTTCGGAGACGCTTCGGCTTGTCGCGTCCTTGTAGAGCGCGCGTTGAAGCGATCTCAGCAGCAAGTTGCTCTCTGTGCCATTCGAGTAAATGACCCGCAATCTGGCATCAAACTCGCCATTCGGTGCTTTGATCCGTTCTCCGACCTCAGCAACGTACGCCACTTGCCCACCGAGAATGAAAAACTGTCCCTGGGAGATATCGGTTTTGAGAAAGCCCGCATCCTTGCGGATTTGGCGGGTGATCCGTACACCTTGGTCTAACTCAGCCTGGACTGCTTCGAATAGCGGTTTGAATTTTTCGAAATCCTCACATTTCTCGCGATTAGCAATTTCTTCCGCTGCTCGCTTTTCCGCAGCCGATCGTACATGACGCAATTCGGTGATAGATGCAGTTTCGCTCTCGACGCCCAGTTCGCGGAGAAGGGCATCATCATCGAGTTCTTCTACATCAGGCGAGTCCGCTGACGATGGTCCTGCCAGAAGCCCTTGGTGATCCAGCGGTTCGACCAGTGCCCTGCACTCTTCCAGCTTACGGATACGATCTAACCGGACGGCATAGAGACGCTCGAAAATATCTTGCTCTTCGCCGTGTTGCGGGACGCGGTCATGTTCTTCGACGAAGCGCTGAATTTCCTCAAAGCCAGCGATGATACGCTCCTCGCGCGGTGTGCGTGTGACCGCTTTCTTGGCTTCAACCTCGACGCCTAACTCGGCTAATAGGGCATCATCTTCTTCAGTGAACTCTTTAGCCATTGGCAGCCTCCGCTTTCATGCGGGCGAGGAAAGCCACGCCTTCGGCCATCTTCTTTTCCCAGGCATCCTGCGAGGTAATCGACGGCAAACGTCCACGTTCCTGCTTGAACTTCAGGGCACGTTTAGCGAGGTCGCGTGCCTCTTCAGCGGTGAGCTTCACCTGCTTACCAGACATGATCGCTTTGACTTGTTTCAAGCGGTCTTCGTTCATGGTCTTAGAGAGGATGGCATAAGCTTCAGAGAACGGATTGATCCGGTCGATCAGGTCGATATCCAACTCGCGTACGTCGGTAACATATTTCCGGACACCTTCGACAAACGCTGTGTTCGCTTTGATTTCGCTGTCGCCGCTTTCATTAGCGGCTTTCTTGGCTTCTTGAGTGAGGTTCAGCGCCGCGATCGCGCGTTGGCGAACCGCTTCCTGATCATCTTCGTCCAGTTCGGGGTAGCGATCCTTGATGATCTTGCCCATGCGCACCTGGGTCAGTTCTTCGGGCACAAGCTCTTCATCGAACAAGCCGCGCTCGATGGAGGTTTTGTCCTGTACGAACGCTGTGATGACCTCGTTCAGGTCTTCGCGACAAATTCGTTCAGCCTCTTGTGTCTTCGGCTCTTTCAGCCCCTTGATTTCGATCTGGAACTGGCCGCTGTCCTCGTTGAAACCGACATTGCATTTATTTGGATCGTAGCCGTCTTCGCCATAGTCGAAATCGGCCTGCGGCCCGGCATTCGGGTTCTTAGGTGTGAAGTTAAAGCGTGGCGCGAGAACCTGCTCCATAAGCAAGCTTGCGGCGATGGCTTTCAGCGTATCGTTCACCGCTTCAGTCACGGCTTCCTCGGAAGCGTCAGGCTCAGCGATCAGATTGGTGAAGCGGGCTCGTGTCTTGCCTTCAGCGTCACGGGTTGCGCGTCCAATGATCTGCACAATCTCTGTGAGGCTTGAGCGATAGCCAACGGTCAAAGCGTGCTCACACCAAATCCAGTCAAAGCCCTCCTTGGCCATGCCCAGGGCGATAATGATATCCACATAATCGCGGTCTGTTTTCATTACAGGCGAGCGCAAGCTTTCCTGAATTCGGCCTTGGTGTTGAGGATCGACTAGATCGGCAATTTTTAAGATGCGGCCATCTTCACGCTTCACAAGCTGAAAGCCGGTGTCAGGGTCAATCCCTTGCCAGTCTCCCAGCTCCTCGATGATGTGCTCCACCTCGCGGATTTTGTCTTTCGTACTCTCGCGGGAATTCACGCTCGGAATGTGAATGATCGTCTTCTGATCAGGATCGAGCACTTTAAGAATGTCGTCGGCGTAAGCACCTGAATAGAAAAAGTAACCGATATCGAGCGATTTCAGCCACGTGTATCCATTCAGTTGCTCGTAATAAGTGTAGGTGACTGGCTCGAATTTTACTTCGTCTTCCGGCATCAGAACCGGGTCGGCATCTCCTCGGAAATAAGAACCCGTCATCGCGACGATATGAACCTTGTCGCGCGCGATCAGAGCGGCGAGATGCTGACCTAGCTTATTGTCGGGATTGGCTGAGACGTGGTGAAATTCATCAACAGCTATCAGACGGCCATCGAAAGCTTCGATTCCGAATTTATCGACGGCAAAGCGGAAGGTCGCGTGGGTGCAGACCAAAATCTGGTCGTCGCTTTCGAGGAAGGCTTTAACGGAAATGACCTTGCCGCCGTCTTCTCCAGGCGCGTTGCAGAGATTCCACTTGGGAACGACAGACCAGTCAGCCCAGAAGCCGAACTTCGAAAGCGGCTCGTCGTTGAAGCTTGAACCGATGGATTTCTCTGGCACAACGATGATCGCTTGCTTCACACCCTGATTGCGCAGCTTGTCGAGCGCGACAAACATGAGTGCGCGGCTCTTCCCTGAAGCAGGAGGGGATTTGATCAGAAGGTATTGCTCACCTCTCTTTTCATAGACCTGTTCTTGCATCGGGCGCATGCCCAGCTCATTCGATGTGGTCGAATTGCCGTTGGCGGCATATTGGACCGATACGGACGGGACGGATTTGATAGTTTCTTGTGTCATTGCGCCCCTGCCTTTCTCGATTTGGGTGCTCCCTGTTTGGTTGTCATCTTGGTGTAGAGCTCAAATAGCTTTTCCAGCCGTTCAGTGTCGTTCTTAAAGCGGCGTCCGATATAGATTCGCTCAAGGACTTCGTCATTTCTGTCGTGAGCTGCGCGCAGGTCGGCGGGCATCTTTTCGGGGTCGTATAGATCGGCAATTGTCGCGGGCCAGTGCGCTTCACGTGCGAGGAGTATCTCTTCCGCGCTTCGCGTTAAGTCGGATTTATTCTTGTCGGTGAGCGGAGGAACAGGGAAGGTGTTCCAGCCAAGTGTATTTGAATATCTGTATCGCGTTTCGAGCTGACCACATATTGTTGCGATCCAGTTTATGTGCAGTCTCGATGCAAAAACGGCCATATTCCAGAGAGGGGCATCATAAAGGCCGAATGCATAATTGACGATTGATTTCCTTGGTAGAAATCCGATGGGAAGAAATTCTCTGTTCTCAGAGCTCACAATAGGCACAACCATCGCTTCTTCATACTTAGGAGAACGGACTTCCACGAACCTGTATGGCTTTCGCGACCACTCTGAAGTTGCTTTTTTGGGACTTCTGAGTCGGTTCTGTCTAACGAGTTCGAAGCGCGTTGCCAGGATGGGGCTCTGAAGCGCCGTTTCAACATCGTCTTCTTCAACCCAAAAACAATACCTTGCTTTTCCGCTGATAAACTCTTGACCACCATACATTGGCCTCAAAAAGCTCTTTGCGATTTCGTCGAAGCTTTCAATCTCGTGGTGACCGCAAATTAAATGGCCTCCGTCTTTCGCGAAATTTCCGAGTAACATCTCTGAAAGTTGCGAGATCGGCTTTGAGCGAGCCTCTACATACAAAGTCTTATTGGCCGTTAGGTAGGGGGAGATATTTTCGACAATTCTCGAATTCTCTCCGTCAAACAGCATTGGTCTTTGTGTCGATGATGGCGATACTAAGCCAACAACTATGCAAGTGACACCGGCGTTGTTTGCTGCAAGATTCGACCATTTGAATTCTGTAACTGCAAAACCAATTGGAGCATTTGGCAATACCAGCGGCCAGAATTGAGCAACCTGCATTCCTTGGCAGATAGAATTCGTTGATACGAGCGCGGACGATGAGTTTTCGGTTAATTGTATGTATTTGGCTGCTTTGTAAATAAAGCCAGCGATGTAGTCGAATGACTTCCATCTGCCTGTGACATCGTCGAAAACCCACTCCATATCGGATTTTTGAGATTTCGATTGCTTTTTATCGCCAACGTAAGGCGGGTTGCCACAAATAAATGTTTCACCACCCTCATTCTCGAAATCGATCTCGGCTTGATCCAGCGGCGTTTCAAACAGGTCATCCGATGAAATTTTCACACCCGTACCGGTGGGTGGACAGATGCTTAGCCAATCTAGGCGAAGGGCATTGCCACAGGTGATCCAGTTCATGGCGTTCAGCGGAAGAAATTCCTTCAAGGCTTCCTGCTGACCGCGATGCAAAACGTCACATTGGAACTCAGCGATGATAAGTGCGAGGCGCGCAACCTCGGCAGAGAAATCCCGAAGTTCGATGCCTCGAAAGTTCGTAAGCGGGATATCCGTTCGACGCTCTTTCTCGCCGCGCCGCTTGTTGATTTCGGCCTCTATCGCACGCATTTCCTTGTAGGCAATCACAAGGAAATTGCCTGAGCCACATGCTGGATCGAAGACGCGAATTTTCGCCATTCGGTTTCGAAGATTCAGAAGCTTGCGTGAGTTGTCGCCTGCCTCCTCCAACTTCTCGCGCAAATCATTCAGAAAAAGCGGATTCAGCACCTTCAGGATGTTGGGCACGCTCGTGTAGTGCATGCCCAAAGCACCGCGTTCTTCATCATCCGCGACCGCCTGGATCATTGAACCGAAAATGTCAGGATTGATTTTCTTCCAATCGAGACTGCCGATATGGAAGAGATAACGCTGTGCGATACGGCTGAAGTGCGGAACATCTGTCGAGCCAGAAAATAGGCCACCATTCACATACGGGAATTTGTCAGCCCAGCGTGGAATCTTGGCGTCAGAACGTTCTTCAAACTTGGTGTTCATCGAACGAAAAAGCTCACCAATTACCTCATGCGTGTTTGAGGAATCGCGTTCGCTCATTTGCTCAATAGTGCCGGTGAACAGGTTCTCACCATCGAAGATGTCTGTGTCTTCAGCGAAAAAGCAGAAGATCAGCCGCGCCATGAAGTGATTCATGTCGTGTCGGCGTTCTTCCGTCCCCCATTCGGGGTTGTCTTTCAGAAGCTCAACATAAAGCCGGTTCAGCCGACCAGTCGCCTTGATGTCGAAGGCATTCTCGCGAATTTGCTTGACGGTAGAGATGCCCGCCAGCGAAAGAAAGAAGCCAAAATGGTCGGGGAAGTCTTTGTAGGCACAGGCGACCGTCTCGCCGCCAATCAGGTCTTCCGCCTCGAACTCGCTTCCATCAGTCGCGAGCACATACTTGGCTTTGGCCTTTGTCGTCGCAGGGCTTTCCTTCAACGCGCGAAGCGCCTCCGTCACCGTGCCAGGATTGCAGACTTTGATATGGATATTGTTGGTCTGAAGAACGCCGCCTTGGTCGGACTTGTTCGATGCGCCAGACCTAAGCTTCTTGATCGTGGTGGCCTTGTTGCCAAACGCCTCAAGGAACGCGAACGGGAACTCCTGCGGCTCAAATGGCTGCTCAGCTAGCTCCGAGATAGCTTCTTCAATTTCAACTGCGTTCACGGTCGGACGTATCCTTGTTGTTTTGTTCCTCGTCGTGATCCCGGATGTGCGCCCGCATATAATCCCGAAGGACTTGCGCCGCTGGGCGATCCTGCGCGCGACAGACTTCTATGAATTTTTCACGGAGGTCTCGTTCCACGCGGATACGGAAACCGGAATCTTTTCCCGACATCTCAAAAGTGTATCCATTGTTGTCACGATTGTGAAGGAAGAATGCAACCTTATGTAGAGAAGAATCTAAGTCGCACTTTCAAAGCTGGTCAATCGCAATCTTGGGCAGAACGCACCCCCCACAGAAGAAACAAGCACTTTTGGCTTCAAAACGTGAGATAGACGGATTTTTTCTTATCCTGCCCATCATCATCGCTCCACACAATCTCGATGGGTTGCTTCCTTGGGGTCTGCATGTGGACAAATGCAATCAACTCCACAGACTGGTGTCTTTCCATGAATTCCATTGGGAATTTATCTGAAACTTCTCGCTCAGTAATAACATTGGTGCCTTCAGGGATACGGATGTCCACGTTGTATGCGGTCGCTTCACCCTGATTCCATACTTTCACACGATAGTTCGTCTTTCCCACTTTTATGAGCTTTGCGCCCATATCAGCCTTGTTGGATGCCTGGATGTTTTGAAGCTCACGCGCCAACAACCGTTCGTTCAGCTCATGCTGGGTCTCTACGAACTTTTTTTGCCGCGCATTGCGCATCTCACCGAGGACTAAGGCCACCAATGAGACGAGGAGAGCTAGACCCGCAATGATGGCGCTAGCGAGGCTAGAATAATCAGCTACCGGACTTTCCATTTGCCCCCCTTGAACATGTCTTTGAATTGTTTTTGGACATCCTTAGTGACCTCGCCGATGACCTCATTCTTGTTGATTTCGATATTCTCGGCATTCGCTTCGATCAAATCGTCACGAGACATCTCGGTTTTGCACTGCTGGCAAATGACCGGGCTCAATTCGTCCTCGTCATCAAATTGAAATTGGTCGTTTCCGCAGGTCGGACAGAGCAATGCTATGCTGCGATCGTACTTTTCAGCGTTCATTTGAGTCTCCAATTTTAATGATTGCGCCACAAAGTATACCAAGTCGAGGCGTGGAACAAAAACAAAACATCCACGATATTCACAGCATCGCGTTGAACGGTAGAATGACAGGCTGGCTCAATAAATTTCTTTGATCGATGGGTGCAGGGAGAGCGAATTCTCACCTGCGAGTAGTTCAGCGGCGATACGCTGACGGCATCCAAACGGCGCACGGTTGGTCTCGATGAAGTCGTCTCCA
>CEOS01046775.1_pt1 | contig 11964 bp, 10 predicted proteins | sample 530601 | NCBI WGS metagenome assembly CEOS01 (sample SAMEA2620666, study PRJEB7988) | marine metagenome | biome: marine biome (ENVO:00000447); feature: mesopelagic zone (ENVO:00000213); material: "saline water (ENVO:00002010), including plankton (ENVO:xxxxxxxx)" | depth 1000 m
GCCCGATCCGCCGATAGGCCTCGGCCGGGGTTTTTCCGGCCAGGCTCGAGTGCGGACGCTGGGTATTGTAATAGGTGATCCAGCGGGCCAGGCCAGCTTTCAACCCCGAGCCGGTCTCGAAGGCGTGGAGATAAACGCATTCGTACTTCAGGGATCGCCAAAGGCGTTCGATGAAGATATTGTCCATCCACCGGCCCCGCCCGTCCATGCTGATGCGAACCTCGGCCTCGCGCAGCACAGTGGTGAAGGCCCGCGACGTGAACTGGCTGCCTTGGTCGGTGTTGAAGATCTCCGGCTTGCCGAAGCGCGCCAGTGCTTCATCCAGCGCCGCGACGCAGAACCCGGCGTCCATGGTGTTCGACAGCCGCCAGGCCAGGACCTTGCGGGTTGCCCAGTCCATGATCGCAACCAGGTAAAGGAACCCGCGACGCATCGGGATATAGGTCACGTCGGCGCACCAGACATGATTGGGCCGTTCGATCGCCAGCTTGCGTAGCAGATAGGGATAGACCCGGTGCTCGGGTGTGGATCACTGGTGCGGGGCCGCTGGTAGATCGGTGACAGGCCCATCTTCGCCATCAGGCGCCGTGCCCGCCGTCGCCCGACTTCGTGGCCAGCACGCCGCAGGTGCCGCGCCATCTGGCGGCTGCCATACCACGGGCAGTCCAGGAACGTCGCGTCGATCACCGTCATCAGCGCCAGCGTCTCGTGCGTTTCCGGCACCGGCGCGTAGTAATACGACGAGCGACTGATCCCCAGAAGACGGCACTGCGCCGAGATCGACAGACGGTGGTGAGCAGGCTCGATCATCGCCCGCCTCCGGTCCACGCTCATCGACCGAAGGCTTTCGCTAAAAAATCCCGCTCCACGACCAATTGCCCGATCTTGGCGTGCAGCTTTTCCACCTCGCTCTCGCTGACGGCCTTGGCCGCATCACCGGCCCCGGAGAACGTGCTCGTCATCCCCTCGATCGCCTGGCGCTTCCAGGCCGCGATCATCGTATGGTGGACGCCGTGCTTGGCCGCCAGCTCCGCCAGCGTCAGGTCACCACGGATCGCCTCCAGCGCTACCTTCGCCTTGAAATCCGCGCTGTAGCGCTTCTTCGTCGTCTTCATTCCCGTACCAATCCATCAGGTCGGGACCAGCTTAACACCCTGTCCGAATTTCTGGCACCACCTCACTTGCTGCATCGCGCACCATGTCGATCAGGTCGGGCGCTCGGGACATACCGGTTGGCTTCCCTCCCCATTGCCGTGCCATGAGCATCAACGATTCGCTCAGACTGTCGGGAACGGCATCGACGTCCATCGCGGCCTTACCCGGTTCGACCAGTTCATCACCATTGGTCAGGATGTGCACACGTGGTCGGCGCCAGACGGTCACGCCGTCTACGTCGGCGGCGGCCGCGACGACCATGACGCGCGCATCGATGCGCGTGCCCTTTGTCAGAAGTATCTGCCCCTGCGCGAAATCGTCGCCGCGCTGCCGGACATGGGCCTTGCCGCCCTTGTGCGTCAGGATCACATATCCCTCGTCGACCGTCGCATATTCACGCATGACGACGCAGTCCGCGCCTGCGGGCATCGGCGCACCCGTCGATACCCCGACTGCCATGCCGGCAGGCAACAGACCCGGAGACGCGCTACCGGCACAGCTTTCGCCAAACAGGCGAAAGCGGACGATTCCTTGCGCAAGATCGCCAGAACGCACGGCATATCTGTCCATCGCCGCGCAGTCCCGCCGGGGGGAATCAATCCTAGCGACGACATTTCTGGCAAGGACACGTCGGCCCGCATCGCCCAGCGGCACGAACTGCGTCCCCAATGGCACGCTACTTTCCCGAATGATGTCCTGCGCTTCGTCGAAGCCGATCGTCGCGGCACAGGGGATGCTCGGAGCGGATGCCATGATGCGGGTCAGTCCGTCAGTGCAGCGTCGGCCATCGTGCCGATGGCGATGCCCAGATCGGGCTGAGCGACCGCCTCACCGATCAGGATCAATGTCGGGCGATCCTGAGCAAAGGACTGGATGACCAGGGGCAACAGGTCCAGTCGGGTCCGCAGCATCTGTTCATGCGGCAGGGAGGCGTCGCAAGTAATGAGCGTCGGCGTCCTTCCGGGCAAGCCGGCCACGATTAGCGCGCGACTGAGCTCAAGCGCTGCATCCCGCCCCATATAGACCGCAAGCGTGCAGGCCGGATCGGCGAGCGCATTCCAGTCGAGATCAAGCGCCTGCCCCCGCCGACTATGCGCGGTGACGAACTGGACGCGGCGCGCAATGCCACGGAGCGAGAGGGAGATACCCGCTGACGCTGCGACGGCGCTGGCGGCCGTCACGCCGGGGCAGATACGCACATGTGCGCCGATCGCACGCAGGGCCGTCATCTCCTCGGTCGCGCGGGCGAACATCGCCGGGTCGCCCCCTTTCAGCCGGACGATACGCTTTCCTGCCAGGGACGCGGCGACCAGCATCTGGTCGATCGTCTGCTGATCCCTTGAATGCCGACCGGACCGCTTGCCGACGCTCACCGCCTCGACGTGGAGGGGGATCAGGTCCAACACGCCCGGTCCGACCAGTGCATCGTAAAAGATGATGTCGGCGGCCGCGATCAGCCTTTCTGCCTTTCGCGTCAGCAGGTCCGGGTCGCCCGGACCAGCGCCGACCAGCCAGACTTCGCCCGGCGCGATAAGATCATTCGGCTGCATGCAGTGTCTCCTGCGTGGTTTGAGCAAGAATATTGGCGATGGCGGGGCGGCACGATCCGCAATTGGTCCCCGCGCCTAGTGTTTTGCCGACGGCGGGCACATCGACCAGTTGCCGGTCGCGAATGGCGGCAACGATCTGGTTCAGGCCGATGTCGAAACAGACGCAGATGGTCGCGCCCTTGTCCGGCTGGCTGCCGGGGCCGCGCGCAGCAAGAACAGAACCACCGACATTGTCGGCCTCCAACTGGCGGATCAGCCAATCACGTGACGGCAACAGGCCGGTGCGGGTGACGAACAGCACCCCGTTCAGCCTGCCCCCACTGATCGTGGCAATGCGACGAGTGCCGCGCGACATGTCCATCGCCTCGACCCGGTCGCCCTTGGGCAGGAAAGCATCGAGCCGGGTCGGATCGCCATTTCCCGCAAGCTCGTAGAGCGCGCCACCCGGCACGCTGATCTTCGTCGCCCACAGACAGGGCAGCTTCACCGCATCTTGCCCACGCAGGATCAGGAATCCCTTCCATTCGGCCGCGACCCGCTCAACGCTGGCGGGGGTCGATTTGAAGCCCGGCTGACCCGAATGGGGATCGACCAGCGGCCGGGGCAGTAGGCCGGTGCGGCCGCCGCTCGACATCTGGTCGGTCCAGTGGATCGGCGTGAAGATTTCGCCCGGACGCTGCTCCTCGCTCAAGCTCGCGCGGAAGATGCTGTTGCCCTGCGCGGTCTGGACGCGGGCGAGGTCGCGATCGACGATGCCGAGTGCAGCGGCATCGGCGGGATGGATTTCAACCAGCGGCTCCTCGCGATGGCGCGCCAGTCTCGGCGACAGGCCGGTGCGGCTCATCGTGTGCCACTGGTCGCGATAGCGGCCGGTGTTAAGCGTCATCGGCCATTGCTTCAGCGGCGCCTGAATGTCCATCTGCTTCGTCAGCACCAACCGCGCCTTGCCATCCGGCGTGGGGAAGCGGCCATCGGCAATGGGCCGGTCGCCCCAGCGGAAGGGCTGCATTGCGTCATAGGCGTCATTGCCCATGGTCGCCTGCGCGCGCAGGTTCAGCATCCGCTGCCCGTCATTCTGATAGGCGGTCAGGCGTGCATGTTCGCGCCAGATGTCGGCCGGCCGATCATAGGCGAAGGCATTGCGCCATCCCATGCGGCGGCCAACTTCCTTGACGATCCACCAGTCGGGCTTTGCCTCTCCCGGCGGAGCCAGAAAGGGGCGCTGCCGGCTGACCGTGCGGTCGCTGTTGGTGACGGTGCCGTTCTTCTCACCCCATCCGGCGGCGGGCAGGCGCACATGGGCATGGGTGCTGCTGTCGGTATCGGCCATGATGTCCGACACGACGAGGAAGGGGATTGCTTCCAGAGCCTCGCGCACGCGGCCCGCGTCGGGCAGCGAGACTGCCGGGTTTGTCGCCATGATCCACAGCGCCTTAATCCGCCCTTCATGGATCGCGCGGAATAGGTCGACGGCCTTCAACCCCGGCCTGGTCGCCATGGTCGGCGCGGCCCAGAAACGGCCGACCCGTGCGACATTCTCGGGCTCAAAGTCCATATGCGCCGCCAGCGTCGAGGCGAGGCCACCCACTTCCCGCCCGCCCATGGCGTTGGGCTGACCGGTGATCGAGAAAGGCGCCGCGCCCGGCTTGCCGATGCGGCCCGTCGCCAGATGCACGTTGATGATCGCATTGACCTGATCGGTGCCGCGGATCGACTGGTTGATGCCCTGGCTGAAAAGGGTGACGGTGCGCGGGGTGGCGGCGAACAGCCGGTAGAATTGCTCCAGCAAAGCGGGCGCGATGTCGCAGGTCTTGGCCGTCGTCCAAAGGTCATGGCCGGTGGCGATATGCTTCCAAAAGCCTTCGGGCGCGCTCACATGGTCCGCGATGAAGGCGGGATCGGTGATCCCCTCCGCCGCACACCAGGCCAGCAGTCCGTTCATCAGCGCGACGTCGGTGCCCGGCTTTACGGCCAAATGCAGGTCGGCACCCTCGCAGGTTTCGGTGCGGCGCGGATCGATCACCACCAGCTTCGTACCGCGCGCCGCGCGGGCCGTCTGGATGCGCTGATAGACGATCGGGTGGCACCAGGCGGTGTTCGACCCGACCAGTATGATCAGGTCCGCCGCGTCCAAATCATCATAGCTGGCCGGCACCACGTCCTCGCCAAAGGCGCGCATATGCCCCGCCACCGCGCTCGACATGCACAGGCGGCTGTTGGTGTCGATATTCGCCGACCCGATGAAGCCCTTCATCAGCTTGTTGGCGACGTAATAGTCCTCGGTCAGCAACTGGCCCGATACGTAGAAGGCGACGCTGTCCGGACCGTGTTGCGCGATCGTCTCGCGAAATTTCCGCGCGACCAGATCCAGCGCTTTGTCCCAACTGGCGCGCTTGCTACCGATCATCGGGTGGAGCAGGCGGCCTGTCAGCCCTACCGTCTCGCCCAGATGCGTGCCTTTGGAACAGAGCTTACCCGCATTGGCAGGATGCGCGTCGTCGCCTTTGATGACAACGGATCGCGGCCCGCTGGGCGTCGCGGATATCCCACAGCCTACGCCGCAATAGGCACAGGTGGTGCGGATCGCCTCGGACATTATAGTCCACCCCTCACGCCGCCACCGGCCGCGCCATCCAGATGCGTGCGCCTTCCTGCCTGACCGCGATTGTCGGCGTGCAGCCGCTATCCGCGCCCTGCGCCTCGCCGGTCTTGAGCGCTATGTTCCAGTTATGCAGCGGGCAGGCCACGCTATGCCCATGGACGATGCCTTGGCTGAGCGGCCCCTTCTTGTGCGGACATTCGTTCACCAGCGCGAAGACCTGATCGTCGCCGGTGCGGAACACCGCAATTTCTTTGTCCCCGCCAATCTGTACCGTGCGGGCGCCGCGCTGCGGAATGTCGGCCAGCGTTCCGATGTCGATCCAGTCGGTCATGTCGTTCACTCCGCAGCGATGGCAATAGGGGCGAGCGGCTGGTGCAGGTCAGCCTGTGCGCCCGCGACACGCTCTGCCCATGGGTCTTCCTGGGAGAAGCTCTGCGAATAGAGGAAGCGGGCACGCAGCGCTTCCCGACCTGCATCGTCCTCCACTATTCGGCTCTTGATATAATCGACGCCTACCCGCTCGATCCAGGGCGCTGTGCGCTCCAGATAGCGCGCTTCCTCGCGATAGAGCTGGGTGAAGGCGGCGCAATGATCCATTGCCTCCTGCTCGGTCGCGACCTTGCACAGCAGGTCGGTGGCGCGGACATGGATGCCGCCATTGCCGCCGACATGCAGTTCATAGCCGGAGTCCACGCAAACCACGCCGAAATCCTTGATCGTCGCCTCCGCGCAATTGCGGGGGCAACCCGACACCGCGATCTTGAACTTGTGGGGCATCCACGATCCCCAGGTCATCCGCTCGATCTTGACGCCAAGGCCGGTGGAATCCTGCGTGCCGAAGCGACACCATTCGGACCCCACGCAGGTCTTCACCGTACGCAGCGATTTGCCGTAAGCGTGGCCAGATACCATGCCCGCGGCATTCAGGTCGGCCCAGACGGCGGGCAGATCTTCCTTTTTGATCCCGAAAATGTCGAGCCGCTGGCCGCCCGTCACCTTTACCATCGGCGCATTGAACTTCTCGACCACGTCAGCAATCGCGCGCAATTCACGCGGGTTGGTGAGGCCACCCCACATGCGCGGGACGACCGAATAGGTGCCGTCCTTCTGGATATTGGCGTGCATCCGCTCATTGACGAAGCGGCTGTGCTGGTCGTCCTGATATTCGCCCGGTAGCGCGCAGAGCAGATAGTAATTGAGCGCAGGGCGGCAGGAGGAACAGCCATCCGGCGTCGACCAGTGCAGCAACTGCATCACTTCGGGGATGGAGCGCATATTCTGCGCGACAATCTCCCGACGGACATCGTCATGGGTGAAGCTGGTGCATTTGCACATCGTCTTCGGCCCAGACTTGACGTCGTCACCCAGGACTACCGCCAGCAGATTTTCGACGACACCGGTACAACTGCCGCAACTGGCCGACGCCTTGCAGGTGGCGCGCACCGCGTCGAGGCTGCAATTGCCCGCTTCGATGCAAGACACGACCTGACCCTTGCTGACGCCGTTGCAGCCGCAAATCTCGGCATCGTCCGAGAGCGCCGCAACGGCCGCCTTAGGGTCTAGCGCGCCTCCTCCTGAGGCGAAGGCATGACCGAAGATCAGCAGGTCGCGGATGTCGGCGACATTCTCTTCACGCTTCAGCATGTCGAAATACCAGCCGCCATCAACGGTATCGCCATAAAGCACCGCGCCGACGATCCTGTCGTCCTTGACGATGACGCGCTTGTAGACGCCGCGCGACGCATCGCGCAGCACGATATCCTCACAGCCTTCACCGCCGGAAAAATCACCGGCCGAGAAAACGTCTAGCCCGGCAACCTTCAGCTTGGTAGAAGTAACGGACCCTATATAGCCGCTATGCTGATCCGTCAGGCCATCGGCGAGGCTGCGGCACATGTCCCACAGCGGCGCGACAAGGCCGTAGACATTGCCGTCATGCTCGACGCATTCGCCCACGGCCAGAACATCGGGGTCGCTGGTGACCATATGGTCATCGACCTTGATGCCGCGATTGACCTCCAGCCCCGCCTCGCGCGCCAGAGCCGTTGAAGGACGGATGCCCACCGCCATGACGACCAGGCTTGCCGGGATTTCGCGGCCATCTTTCAGGCGTACGCCCTCGACCTTGCCGTCGCCATAGATGGCTTCTGTATCGGCGCCGGTCAGGATGGTCTGGCCACGCCCTTCCAGCGCGCTCTTGAGCAGCCAGCCGGCGGCCTCGTCCAACTGCCGCTCCATCAGCGTGTCCATCAGGTGGATCACCGTCACCTTCATGCCGCGCAGCGTCAGCCCATGCGCGGCCTCCAGCCCCAGCAGGCCGCCGCCGATCACCACCGCGCTGCCGCCGCCTGCGGCCTTGCCCGCTTCCGCCGCCGCCAGCATCGCGTCGACATCCTTCATGTCGCGGAAGCTGATGACGCCGGGCAGATCCTTGCCTGGCACCGGAATGATGAACGGATCGGAACCGGTCGCGATCAGCAGCTTGTCATAATGAACCGTGCGACCGCTCTGTGCGGTCACGCATTTGGCGTCACGATCAATCGACGCCACCGGATCACCAGCGATTAGTTCAATGCTGTTGTCGTCGTACCAGGCGCGGTCGTTAATGACGATCTGCTCGAAAGTCTTTTCCCCCGCCAGCACCGGCGAGAGCATGATGCGGTTATAGTTCACATAAGGCTCAGCCCCGAAGATGGTGACGCGATAGCGTCCCGCATCCCGCGCCAGCAGTTCCTCGACCGCGCGGCAACCGGCCATGCCGTTGCCTACGACCACCAGATGTTCCCGTACGTCGTCGGCGGGGACGAGCATATCCCCTTCGCACTCTGCCGCCGGCGCCAATCCGTCCTGAAATTCCATCCCCGTTACTCCAGAAAAGAAAAAGCCGCCATCCTGGCCCCCGGAGCTTTTCGCTTCCGAGAGTCAGGATGGCGGCTTTGCCATCATGTCGCGCCTTGCCGGTTCTACCCTGAACCGCCCCGGCAATGTGAAGGAGGACATCCTTGTCCTTTGCAGTGCAGCATATGGAGAATAGCCTGATGGCTCAAGCGATTCTTCTGATAGATTTTCAATCAGATGGCCCAGTCGGCCTGAAGCCACAGCTTTTCCGTGTTGGTCGCCATCGCCCTGGCGTCATAATGGGCGTACCGGATCGACAGGCTCATCTTCTTCACTCTCGCGGACGCAAGAAAATCGATCTCATTGCCATAATGCTGATCGAGCCGGTCGCTGTCGAACCGATGCCAGCTGGCCGACAGTGCTACGCCCGACAGCGGCCCCAACTGCTTCCAGCCATAGCCGCCACCAACATAGAGGTCGCGAATGCCATTGACTGGCGTGGTCAGGAATTTGTCGGCCCAGCCCTGAAATTTGAAATTGGTGCCCAATGGCGTCTGAAAGCTGGTGAAAGGCGCCCCGCTGCTGGCGCCCAGCACTTCATAGCCGGCGTTCAGCTTCCATCCCTTCATGTCCAGCGTGCCGTCCGCCAGCCAGTAATCGGCGCTGTAAGCGTTGGGATTACGATGATAGTCCGACTGACGGGCATAGCTGAACTGGTAGCTGAACTTCGCCACTTTCGACAAAGGCTGCGCCCCCCCAGTCGCACCCCGTAATTCTGGCTGGACAGGCGAAACGCCTGCACCGCCGCTTCATCCTGATCGACCAGATAGGCAAAGCCGTTCAGCGTGCCGACAGGCGTGGCATAAGACAGATTGGCAAGGATATTGTCGCCGCTCACCGCCTGCTGCCGCACCCCCTTGCCCTGAAACCCCCAGATGGTTCGCACGGACCAGGCATAGGCTATATCTAACTTCAGGCCCTTGGCCGGCGTAATTTCGGCGCGCACGGCGTCGAAGGTCTGGCCGTTATCGCGAAAGGCGACGTTGCCAACGAAACGCTCGTCATCGAGCACGATCTTCTGCCGCCCGCTGGTCAGGGTCAGCACCTTCGTCTTATATTGCAGCTGGGCGATATAGAGGGCTATATTTTCAGGGTCGGCCACGATCGGCCGGGTGGCCGCACCATTTACGCCGTCATAATAATCGTCGACCAGCGCCAGCGTCCCCTGCCCCACGATCGTCGCGGACAGCGCCCCGCTGCTGGCCGTCAGTCCGGCGCGGGCGCGGACGGTCAGCGCATCGGCTTTTTCCTCCGGCAATCCTTCCTGATCGGCATGTTCGTAGCGCAACCGCCCCTCGGCAACGGGTTTCAGGCTGATGGTCTGGGCACAAGCGGGCCCTGCGACGGCCAGCACAGCCGCCGACGCGAGAAGATATTTCATGGAAAGCACGTCCCCCCTCGGACGAGATAGATGCGACCCGAATGGGGCGGCGATCATTGCCGCCGCCCTCCTCTCCGGATCAGATGCGGGCGCCCGTCTTCCAGGTTGCGCGCCACTTGGCCTTGACCAGCACCACCCCCAGCAGGGCGACGATCGCCAGCCCGGCAAAGATCAGGAAGCCGGGTGCAAAGCTGCCGGCTAGTTGCTTGGCAAGGCCCAGCGAACTGGCGAGGTAGAAGCCGCCAATGCCGCCCGCCATGCCTACAAGGCCGGTCATGATGCCGATTTCAGCCTGAAAACGCTGGGGCACCAGCTGGAACACCGAACCATTGCCGGTGCCCAGTGCCAGCATCGCGACCACGAAACAGGCCAGAGCCGCCGCCAGCGTCGTTGCTTGACTGACGCCCGCCAGAGCGATAGCGGCCACGACATAGACGATCATCAGCGCCTTCGACCCGCCGATCTTGTCAGCAAGAGCGCCGCCCATTGGCCGCACCAGCGATCCGGCAAAGACACAGCCAGCCGTGCAATATCCCGCTACGATCGGCGTCAGACCGAACTGGTCTGTGAAATAGATGGGCAGGCTGGCGGCCAGACCGACGAACCCGCCGAACGTGACGGCATAGAAAGCCATCAGCCACCAGGCGTCAGCCTGTTTGAGCGGTTGAAAATACTCGACGATCTTCTTGGGCGCGGGTGCATTGGGTGCGTCCTTGGCCATGATCATGTACAGGACAAAGACGATCGCCAACGGGATGCAGGCCAGACCCAGCACCGCATTCCAGCCGAAAATCTTGGCCAGCACCGGGGCAAAGAGCGAGGCAAGCACCGTGCCCGAATTGCCCATTCCGGCAAGCCCCATCGCCTTGCCCTGATGCTCAGGCGGGTACCAGCGGCTCGCCAGCGGCAGCGCGATCGCGAAGCTGGCGCCGGCAAAGCCTAGGATCACACCCAGCGCCAACGTGCCGCCGAAGCTGTTGATCCCTGCCACCCAGGCGGTGAAAAGACCGGCGATGACGATGATCTGGCTGATTGCGCCCGACAATTTCGGCCCGATCCGATCAACCAGCAAACCTTTGACGACGCGCAGCAGTGCCCCCGCCAGCGTCGGCGTCGCGACCATCAACCCCTTTTCCGTCGGGGTCAGCGCCAGTGTCTCGGAAATCATCGGCGCCAGCGGGCCGAGCAGCACCCACACCATGAAGGCGAGGTCGAAATAGAGAAAGGCAGCAACAAGGGTCGGCGCGTGGCCGGCCTTCCAGAAGCTGGTCGTCGGCGCCAGCGCGGCGTCTTGTGCTTCGCGATCCCAATAAGCAGTTGCCATGATACGTCCCCCAGTAAACGGAAATGGACACGAAAAAAGCCGCAGCCCGGACAGCATCCCTTGGGATGATCCGGTCAGCGGCTTTGCTGCGATATATGGTGAGGATGGCGGCCCCTCCCTTGGGACGGCACATCCAGATAAGCGCGCTTCGTCGCGCGACCTGTATGTTATCTCGCGAATCGCATCATGTTGCAAGGCACAAAATTTCCCGCCGATTCAAAGCGGAGACACAAAATTGGTCAGATAATCCTCCATCCGTTCCGGATCGAACACGCGCCCGTCAAAGAAGCGATCAGGCCCCAGCGTCAATCCGCCCTTGCGCGATCCCACAGCCAGAGGCAGGCCTAATGCCCCTTCCACCTTCATATTCGCGCCCGGCATCGGTACATCCGCGTCGGCCAGCGCCCGACGGAAGATATCGGGACGGAACACGGCACCGGCCTTCGCCAAAACCTCCGGGCCATGTTCGACCATGTTCCAGCGCACGAACTGCGAATAGATCCAGAGCGCCTGGCTACGCCATGGAAAGGGCGTGGCTTCCCGCGAGAACAGCAGGAAATCAGGGCTGGCGATAGGCGCTTCCCCCTGCCGCACAACGATCTGTCCGCTCATCGCACGTGCGATGAGGTCGGCAGGCTGATCGACATAGCGCGGATCGGACAGCAATTGCGCCAGCGCGTCATGATTTGCCGGATCGTCGCACCAGGAAGCCGACCGGATCAGCGCGCGCAGCAGCCGATCGACAATGTCGGGATTCTCCTCCAGCCAGGGCGTGCGGAAAGCGAGCACCTTCTCCACGCCCCGCTGCCAGATGCGCTCGCCGATCGCGACCGTCTCAGCCAGCCCCTCTTCTACCGCCGCACTGCCCCATGGCTCGCCGGCTATGAAGCCATCTATCTCGCCCGCGCGCATCGCTTCCACCGTCAGCGACGGCGGCAGCACACGCAGCACCACGTCCCGGTCAGGATCGATGCCCGCGCTGGCAAGCCAGTAACGCAGCATAAGCGAATGACTAGAAAAACGATGCACCACGCCGATCACCGGCTTGCGCCGC
>CEOS01016349.1_pt1 | contig 11963 bp, 9 predicted proteins | sample 530601 | NCBI WGS metagenome assembly CEOS01 (sample SAMEA2620666, study PRJEB7988) | marine metagenome | biome: marine biome (ENVO:00000447); feature: mesopelagic zone (ENVO:00000213); material: "saline water (ENVO:00002010), including plankton (ENVO:xxxxxxxx)" | depth 1000 m
GAAGAACCTCAAGCGCATCATGATGCTGTGCAGGCTTCCCGATGACGAACTGTCCCTGGCGATGATGCTGGCCGCTCGCGCGGCAGCCCAGATCGACAGTTCGGCGCGCCCCGGCGATCACGATGATCTCCTGCGGGCCTGCGGACTGGACATCACCAAGAGCTCGACCTCGGCTCTCGATGACAAGGCCCCCAAGTGCGTCCTGGTCAACGCCGGCCAGGCGACCGGAGAGAGCTTCGACATCACCTTCCGCGGTCAGACCATCAGCGTTATCGGCGGTGCCATGACGGGAGAACACGAGACCGACGACTTCGCGGATGCCTGCCGGACCGTCGATCGCCTGAACACGCGGGGCGGCGGACATCGCTATATCGAGCTGGACTATCGTGCCGCGCAGAACGGTGACGAAATCGAGATCTTCGACACCGTCCATGATCCGTGGCGTCCCACCACCGTCTTCAGCGAACGCCTGAAAAAGCACCCGACCCAGATCATCGAACCTTCGACACTCGCCGCCACTCCCTATCCAGATCCGGCCTACAAGCCGATGCTTCCGGTCGAGGCGATCGAACGCGGGTTCATTTCCGATGCGCAGTTCGAATGCGTCACCTACTGCCTTCAGGCCATCACCGCCTTCCTTCCGGGTTCCCCGATGGGGCCCCGCGGTCCGCGCATGAAGGGCGGCTTCATCATCGGCGACGGGACCGGCGTCGGCAAGACCAACGAATTCTGTGCCGCGATCATGGACCAGACCCTGCGTGGAAAGCCCCGGCACATCGTCGTCGTCGAAAGGGCGAAGCACGTCAAGCATGTCGGTGAAGGATGGCAGATGATCGGCGGCGACCCTCGCAACGTTCTGTTCCAGGGAGAACGGCACGCAAGCGAACCGCTTCCCAGTCGGAACGGCATCATGGTCACGACCTACGCTCTCCTCCGGGATCCGCGTCGCTATCGTGCGCTGCTCGAATGGGCGAACGAGAACGACACCATGGACGGCGTCCTCGTCTTCGATGAAGCCCACAACATGCGCAACGCCGTCGAGGACGAGCACAAGGAAGGAGCAGGCAGGCGCAACCAGAGCCAGCAGGGCATGGCCGGCGTCGATCTCCAGCTCGATCTCCCGAAGGCCGGTGTGATCTACACCTCCGCCACCATGGCGACCGACGTCTACAACCTGGGCTACGCAGTGCGGCTCGGTCTGTGGGGCGAAGGAGCCCCGTTCGAGAGCACCGCGCACTTCATCAGCGAGATGCACAATCTCGACGAGGCCGCACTCGAGCAGATCTGCATCGATCTCAAGTCGGCGGGTCGCTACTGCTCGCGGAACCTCTCCTTCGAAGGCGTGGAATACGAAGAACTCGAACATCGCCTGACGCCCCGTCAGCGTGAACGCTTCGACCAGACTGTCAAGACCTATCGCCTGTATTCCAACATGGTCGTCGCCGCCATGAAGGCCTGCACGGGCGGCAAGATCAAGCACAACAGCAATTTCAACGACTTCATCCGTGCGCAGCGTAACACGGTCGAGACGCTGTTGACGAACTTCAACGTCGAGACGCTCATCCGCGATATCCACGAAGAGCTGGCCCAGGGCAACGCTCCCGTCGTCCAGATCTCCATGACCGGCGAGGCCCGCATGATGCGGATCATCGGCGACAAGAAGGAGATGTCGATCGAGGAGTATCGTGACGATGCACTCAGGAACTACATCGCCAACCACTTCCCGATCCATCGCCGGGTCAAATCCGGGAAGGACTGGATCATCGACACGGACGGCAACGGCGACCCCTTCGAGGTGCCCGAGGCCATCGCGCTGCGTGACGAGGCATACCGCCTGGCAGCCGACGTCGCTCTCAGCATGAACGCCATCGATCGCATCTACCTGGAATTCGGCGCCGACAACGTGGCGGAGATGACCGGACGATCGGCCCGGGTCCTGCCCCGCATGGACAAGGGCAAACACGTCGGCTGGTATGTCGAGGAACGCAGCGGGAAGGCAGCGAGCGATGACGTGGTCGCATTCCAGGAAGGACGCAAGAGCATCCTCCTCTTCTCGCTCGGAGCCGGGGGCACCGGCCTCTCCTATCATTCTTCGCCGGAGGTCCGTAACAAGGCCCGGCGTGTGCACTACATCCTCGAACTCGGGCGCCGAGCCGAAAGCGCTGTGCAGGGCATCGGTCGCACCCACCGCGCCGGACAGATCGAGCCCCCGATCGTCAAGATGCTGGTGAGCGACATTCCCGCGCACACCATCTACGCCAGCAAGACGCTCGCCAAGATCCAGAAGATGGGCGCACTGAGCCGTGGCCATCAGCATGCGACGAGCAACGCCATCTTCGAACAGCGTATCCCGCTCCACACCATCTATGCCGAACGCGGATGGAAGAGCCTGCTCGCGGCCGTGCAGCGGGAGGAGATCGACGGGATCAAGGAGACGGATCTACAGCGTGATCTGGGACTTGAGCCCAAGGACATGGGCAAGTTCGACATGGTCCTCAGCCGGCTCGCCATCCTCACCGACGGCGAACAGCGACAGCTCGTCGACGAACTGCGTCACCGCACGGAAGAGGCCATCGCTTCGGCCATGCGGAACGGCAGCTACAACCAGGGCATGGAGACGATCCGGGCCGAGTCGATCGAGATCATCGACGAGAACCGCATCGAGAACGGCAATGGCTCGAGGACGAACTACTATCGTCTCCTGCGTCACGACAAGATCACGAAGACCGAATTCTCGCGGGCGATGATGCTGATGGCCGCATCGCGCAAGAAGAAGAACATCAAGGCGGTCTTCATGCGTCACAAGGTCAACGGCAGGATCGTCCTCGGCGTCGCACGCGAAGGCGGCGTGATCGTGGACGTGACCAGCCCCGGCGGGACCATCACCCGCAGGGTCGAGGCCATCCGGTCCGAGCCCTGGAAGCTCGTCGGCGACATCGAGGAGGCCCGTCGCTACTGGGAGCTCGAATACGAGAACATGGACATCGAGGAGACCTCCGAACTGCACATGCTCTCCGGATCGCTGCTCTACAACTGGGACAAGCTCCCCAAGAGCGGCATCGGTCTGACCCGCTGCAAAGCGAAGACCGGCGAGGTCATCGTCGGTCGTCTCATCGGAAAGTACGACATCAAGAAGACGCTCCAAGAACTGGGAATGCGCTCGAACTACAGCGCGCCGCAGATCGCATCGATGCTCAAGCGCATCGAGAACGGGGCAGAACTCAAGATGGACAACGGCTGGATGATCGACCTGCCCGCAGGCGACACCAACTACCGTCTCAACGTCCCCGACGCGGAACAGACCGGCAGCGTTCGCCGCATGCTGAACGAGATGGGCGTCTCGGAGGTCAGCACCCCGCTGGGTGCCGAGTTCTCCATCGAACGGTCGAATGCGATCGACATCATCCAGCGCCTGGCCATCGGGAGCGATCTGGAGCTCACCGGCACCCTCAATGCCGGGAACTCCAATCCCACGACCGCTGCGATGGCGGCCATGGTCCAGCCCTTCTAGCAAAGAGACTTGAAGCATCGCCGTCTTGATGGGACAATTCATCCTGAAAGACGGCGATGCACATGCTCGCACGAGGAAGGCCACAGGAACATGACCACAGCAGCGACACGGCTCCAGGACAGAATAATCGACGATGCCGAGACCAGCCTCGGGGCGGGACGGGACGTCACCCTCGACGCTCCGACCGGAACCGGCAAGAGCCGCATGTTCAGCAAGATGGCGGAGAACGCCGTCCGAAAGAAAGAGCGGACGATAATCCTCAACAACCGCAAGAACCTCGCGCGTCAGGCGTCCAAGAACCTCAAGCGCTGGGCGGACGGCGAACTGGATATCTCCATCGGCGTCGAGGGCAACTTCGATCAGAGCGGGGACATCGTCTCAACGACTGTCCAGACCGCCAACCTGCACATCGAGGAGATGGCGAGGTACGACCGTGTCGTCGTCGACGAAGGGCATCATGCACTCGAGGACAACAGCGACTACACGAAACTCCTCGACGAACTCCGACGGCAGAACCCGCAGATCAGGATGGTCGCTGCGTCCGCGACCTTCCCGGACGGGATGGATGGCATGTATGAAGCCTTCAGGAAGGCCGACAGGCACGTGATCACCTTCGAGGAGGCCATCGAGGCTAAGCTCATCGACCTGCCGGTGACTGCCACACCTCCCGAACGCCTGAAGAACGGAAAGACCATCAAGGAAATGGTCGCCGAGAGCCAGCGCAAGGGACACGGATCGGATGCCGAGGGCATCGGAGGCGCCATCAAGAAGAACCTTCCGGACAACTGGGCCGAGACGCAGGCCTGGCACTATGCCAAGAACCTCTCGGACAGGCAGAGTCTCTCCTTCTTCGACACCGTCAAGGAGGCGGAGGCCTTCGCCAAGGAGGTCGGAGAGCAGGGACTCGAAGTCCGGACAATCCACTCCGGGAAGAAGTCCGCCGAGAACGACAGGGCGCTCGAGGACTTCGAGGCAGGACGAATCCAAGGCCTCGTGTCGGTCGACATGATCTCGGAAGGCTACGACATCGATGCCCGCGGCCTCTTCAATGGCAAGATCACCACGAGTCTGAAGGAATACAAGCAGATCGTCGGACGCGGCGCCCGCTCCTTCGGCGAGGACAAGGACGAGAAGACGCTGCTCATCGATATGGGCGCCTCCACGCACATGCATGGAGAGATCGGCGCTCAGGCGAGCATCAACAACATCGCCAAGAACATCGAGAGCACCAGTCGCCAGACGATGGACCTGTCGCCCGAATCCGAGGAAGCTCGCGCCATCTGGCGTCCAGTCGAGGGAGGCAAGGCGTATGCCGCTACGATCGAGAACACGGTGATCTACGCAGCGCCCAGCGACAAGGGCTATATCGTCATGCAGAGCCTGAAGGATCGGAAGGGCTCGCGCATCCAGCTCCTCGAGATCGAAGGAGAGCGCAAGGGGCGACCGAGTCGAGAGGCCTTCCGTGCCTGGAGCGAGGATGCCATCAGGAGGAGCGAGCGCTCCCTTGCACGCATCATGAGCAGTGAGGGCGGCGTCGACGGATTGATCGCCGAGGACTGGAAACGCAACGGAAGCTCGGTCAACCGCAACATCGAGATGATGCGCATGCCACCCGTCGCCGCGATGCAGTCGACGGGGATCGGACGATGAACAGGATAGGTTTCTCCACACGTCTCGGAGGAGACGGAAAGCTGCATCCGTATCTGGCAGCGGTCGAGATCGACGGTCGCCTGAGAACCAGTCTCATAGCCCTCCCCGCTGGCGGCAGCTACGTCATACCGCCGGTCCATCCGCTCTACGGCAACCTCCTGTCCGGTCCTTCACTGGATGAGGTCACCAATGCGATACACGCGCATCTCCAGGGCAGACGGGTCTACAGTCACGCGGACAACAGAGGCATGGACATACTCGACGGCATCGACATCGAGTATGTCGACACAGAACTTCCGGACAGTGGCGAACAAGCCCATTCCCAGATAAACGCTCTGCGCGAGCATCAACACAAGAGGCAGGCAGCATGAAGGCAATCAAGATCGCGTCCAACGGCGAAGTCACGGAACATGAAGGTCCGGAGGACTTCTGGATGGACGACGAGATCGTGTGGGCGGAGACCGAACCTCCGGCCTTCCCCGGCAATACGATCTACTACGACGACGAATCCTTCGCCAATCCCGGTGAGGTCCGCGCCGTCGTCGGCGGTGTGGAGATCCCTCTTCCGGCCTGGCTCATGGGCATTTCCGGCGAGGACACCTGCGATCCCACCGTGGGCGTGGAAGAGGTCAGAAGGGCCATCACACTGCCTGGCTGAGCCAGGACAGAGCCAAGAAGAAGACCATAGACGAGGCGGCGCCTGGAGACGGGCTGCCGCCTCGAATGCATTTTAGGAAAGGAAAAAGACATGTCCTACAGCGAAAGCGATCTCTCCGCCGCGGTGTCCGACCTGTGCAACGACCTCATGACCGAAGGCAGCATCTCGCCTACCGACATCGACGGAATGGCCAGGGTCACCGACGACGCCGAGAAGATGATCGTCGACCAACTCATCCGTGAAGGCGTGTCCATGGCGGATGCCGCCACACTCGTTTCCCAGTCCGCGACGAAGACCGCCAAGTCCACCTCGATCTCACGGCAGCTCGTCGATGCGGCCATGCAGAACCGGTTTCTTCCCGTGGAAGCCTCCAACGATGCAGGCGAGGCGCCTGCCGATACGACACAGGAAGAGCCCGCGGAACCGGATGCTCCGGTGAACGATGCGAACGAGCAGACCGCTCCGGTCGCGGCGGACATGGTGAAGACCGGCGACGCATCGGAAGGACCGGATGCACCCCAGGCCGTGCTAACCCCCACACGTAGTGCGCCTACCGGGAACGCGGAACGTGCCCAGCGTCTGCATGCGAAGATCGGATTCAGCATCGAGATGAAGAAGGTGAGCGAGGTCTTCACCGCCATCGAGAAAGACAACAAGCTCTTCGACTTCGAGATTCCCGTCGCCATCTGGGACAGGCCGCACCCCGGCATCCCCGTGATCGACAAGGCCTACAACATGGAGGAGGAGAGCCTCGCCACGGTCCTCTACGCGATCGCCCGCAAGAAGAGCACGGCGATCGTCGGCCCGCACGGCGCAGGCAAGACCAAGCTCATCGAGCAGATCGGGGCACGGCTCGGCTTTCCCGTCACCGTCATTCCGATGGATGGCCAGATCACCAGGAGCGAACTGTTCGGGCAGGAGAAGATCCGCTCGACCCCGACGGGGCCGGAGAGCTACTTCCAGTACGGAATCCTTCCCATGGCGCTCGAGGAGCCTGGATTCATCATGTTCGACGAGATCGACCGTGCCGATCCCAGCATCCAGTACGCCTGTCACAGTGTCTACGAGCAGACCTATCTCGCTCTCATGGAGCACGACGGTCGGCGCATCAATCTCCACAAGTACAACCGCGTCTTCGCCACAGCCAACACCAAGGGCCGGGGCAGCGAGGACGGGATGTATAGCGGTGACAACGAGATGAGCGAAGCGACCCGTGACCGCTTCTCCCTCTGGATCGAGATGGACTACCAGGATCCCGAGGACGACATCATCGTGCTCAAGGCCAAGATCGACGGCATCGACGACCGGACGGCCAAGGTCATCGCGAAGCTCGCGCACCATATCCGGAACGGGTTCAAGCAGTCCTCGCTCTCACAGACCTGCTCCATGCGCCAGCAGCTCGAGACCGCCGACATGGCCGTCCACCTGATCAAGATCATGAAGGCCAGCAAGGTCGAAGAGAAGATGGATTGCCTGCGGAGGGCCATCGACAAGGTCATCCTTGGTCGTGCCAACGAGCAGGACCAGAATTCCATCGAAGGATACATGACCTCGATCGAGCCCAAGCTCACCCCGACTTCCTCCGCTCCTGCGGCTGCGGCAGGGACGCCCTGATCCCGACAGACGGGACGGAATGACAGGGAACATGGATGAAGGAAAACCCAGATGACTGAAGCGACAACGGCCACGGACAGCCGCAAGAAGCTCTTCAAGCGTGCAGAGACCTTCGGCAGCCGGCCGCAGGACATGACCGAGGCACAGAGGGCGAAGGCCATCACGGGCTACGATCTGCGGATGCGCATCGAGGCCCTCATCGCCGGGATCACGGGAAAGAAGATCAAGACAACCTTCTACGGGACCGGGGCCGCGACGGCCGAAGGTATGATGATCCTTCCGACCATACCCCAGGCGCTTCTCTTCACCCGGGAGGAGGCCCAGATCCTTCTCGGATACACCGCCCACGAGATCAGTCACCAGCTCGAGACCGATTTCGACATCATGTCCCGGATATTCTCCGACATCACGAAGCCGACCAAGCGGGAGCGCCAGCTGAAGGAATGGTGGAACGCCATCGAGGACTATCGCATCGAGAAGATCACCCGTCGCGAATTTCCCGGATTTCCCATCTACATCGGCGCCACCCGCCATTATACCGCAGAGCGTTTCGTGCTCGCGGTCGAGAGCGGCAACGTCATGCCGGGCGTGACCGGTAATCCATACCGTATCGGAGCGGTCGGCCTCACCTGGGTCGGCGCCATCCTCAACGGCTACCCAACCCAGGCCAACGACAAGGCGCTGACACTTCTCGACGATGATCTCGAAGCATGGCTCCGTGGTACTTCCGACCGTCTTTCCAGAGTGGAGAGCAAGCAGGATGCTCTGGATCTGGCGGAGGCTCTGCTCGATGAACTCGAACAGAACCAGAGTGACGAGCAGGACGACGACCAGGACGGCGGAGACGGCAAGTCCGACAACAGCCAGCAGAAGCAGCAGGGCGATCCATCCTCCTCCCAGGATCAGAACGACGGTCAGGAGACGGAAGACGATGGAGAGAAGTCCCCATCGTCCGGCAGCAAGGACGATGCTTCCGGAGAAGCGGCCGATGACGCAGAGCCTTCCCAGAAGGAAGACGCCGGTGAAGAGAATGATCGCGATTCTACCGGAAACCAACACGGAGAGACCTCCGAGGAGACATCGGACGAAGACGAATCTTCGGAAGGCAACGGCGGCGTCGAGAGCGACGAGGATCATACCGGCAGCGACGGCGACGGCGACGGTGACACCGATACCGATGCCGAAGCTGATGAAGGCGATGCCGGTAAGGACTCCCAGTCATCCGATGGAGACGCGAACGGCGACACGGACGTGGACCAGGCCGAAGGAGGCGAGTCCGGCGAAGAAGCTGACGATACCTCCGGCACGGATAGCGGATCAAGCGGATCCGAAGGTGATGCCGGCCCCTCCGATGGCAAGTCCGAAGGGGGCGGCGGGTCGGATCAGTCGGACGATTCAGGATCGCCATCCGGGCAGAGTGCCGAGGATCAGACGGCAGAAACAGGTGAGATCGGGAGTCCCGACGAAGATTCCGACGGAGAAGAGGACAAGGGCCAGAGCAGTCTCCGGGGCGGAAACGAGGCCCCCGCTCCTCGGACCAGCTCCGAACAGGCGGAGGCCGAAGCCGAGGAATCCGATCTCACCCTCGAGGACATCCTCGAGCAGCTCGCGGCGATCGCCATCGAGAACGACAATGCCCAGGTCGACATCGAGGGCGACATCGGAGGGACCGCCCGCGAACAGGTCCAGCGTTCGCAGCAGCGGTATGCGGAACTCAAGCGGACGATCGGAAGTCCGGGAGCCAGGACCGCAGGTGTCGTCCGACGGCTTCTCGCCGCTCGGAACCGCACCCGGACCCGACGTAATCTCGAGCAGGGAAAACTCGATCTCAAGCGTCTGGTCCCCATCGTGAACAGCTCCCCCAACATCTATCACGACAAGTCCACCAGGCGAGACGTTAACACCGCGGTCAGCATACTGGTCGACAACTCGATATCGATGTCGGGTCATCCCATCGAGGTCTGCCAGAAGGCAGCTATCGTCCTCGATTCAGCGATCACCGGCACCGGCACGGATCTCGAGATCACCGGCTTCACCGGGAGCGACTGCAATCCGACGATCTACCAGTATCGACGCTTCGGACAGCGCAGCCAGGCAGCAGCAGCCTCGCTGGGAAGCATGGACCAGGTTTCCATGGGCGGTACCCCGGTGTCCATTCCGATCCTCGAGGCCCACCGTCATCTGATGGCCCACAAGGCGCCACGGAAGATCATGATCATCATCAGCGACGGAGCCGCCAGCGACGCCGGCAGAGCCAAGGAGGCTCATGACGTAGCAGTCGCGACTGGATGCATCGTCTTCGGCATCGGCATCGGCAGCCTCGGAGCGGCCATCGGTGCCTGGTGCGCGAATCATCAGGTCATCGACGAGATCGACGAGCTCCCGAATGCTCTCGCCATCATCGTCCAGCAGGCCATGAATCCACGAATGAGGAAAGCCGCATGAACATCATACACGATAGCACGATCAAGACAGCCAAGGGCTGGCAGACGATCATCAGGGTGGAGGGCGATGATCACGAGATCGGCCTGGTCATCCGCCATGACGCTCCGACCTCCAAGGTCCTCGCTCATGACATGGAAGTCATCGAATCCGCCATCGCTCGGGAGACCATCATCGACCGCCGTGAGGTGATGGACACGGAGACAGCCTCCAAGATCGAGGAGTCTCTCATCGAATGGATCAGCAACGAACTCGGTGAGCAGCATCGTCACATACGATGGCGCGACGAACAGATGTTCGGCTTCGATACGAGGACGCAGGCCGAGGAGTTCGCGCAGGCCAGCCTGCAGGGCGAGGTTCCTCGTGCTCCGCGCAAGAAGAGGATCATGCTCGGATGAGGATCGATCGGGTCGAGATCGACCTCTCACAGGCCCTCGTCAATCAGGCGGGAGACCTCTGTCACATAAGGATCATCGTCTCGGGAGCAGAAGGGGAAAAGAGCGTCCTCCTGCAAGCCGACGCGGCGGGCGTGCGCAAGCAGTCTCCCGCCTTCGACGGCATACCGCTCCAGGAACCATACGAGATAACAGTGGATTGGCGCTTCGTCGAAAAGGCATGCGAAGTGGCGGGGTTCGATCTCCAAGGGGAGATGCTGTCGGAGTCGGGCTCCAGCCCTCGCCATCGCGTGTTCCTGCCCATGAGACCGAGAAGGACATACATGGGATGAGGGAAAAACCCCTTTGGGGTCACGCCTCCCTTCATCCTATAACCTCACCATGAGCAAGAACAGCAGCTACAAGCCCAACGAGAACACCGGTGTGCTCTTCTACGACGCACCGGGCGCCCCGACCATGAGCGGGAACATCCAGTCCGGCGGAAAGCTCGACATCACGGGTGAGCCCGCGACGGACAAGAACCAGAAGGAATACACCCGCATCAGCGGAGAGGGCGTCAATGGCGCCCTGTATCCCAACGAATACAAGACCGAGGACAGGCATCCCGCCTATACGGGGCCGATCACGGTCAAGGGCAAGGAACTCCGTGTCGCCGCATGGGTGAGACAGGTCAAGACCGGTGAGAACGCCGGGACCGATTTCCTCTCGCTGTCGATCAGCGAGAAGCGCAACAACCAGAAATAGGCCAAGGCCACCATGCTGTTCGTCGCGATCGACGAACTGGTCCGCGATGCCGATTCGCTCGGTGTCGAAATGGATGTCGTCGTCGACGAGGACGACGACATGACCAGTATATGGCTCGCTTCCATCGAACGCACCGGCGGCCGCGCGGGTGCAGGCGGAGTGGTGCTCGAGCGCCTCATGGAGATATGTTCCGAGCACGACGTCATCATCGAGGGCGCGATAGAGCCACCGAACAGACGGCTCGAAGAATACTATACGCTGCATGGCTTCGACATCGAACGCCACGGACACAGGACCATCATAACCAGAACACCATAGGAGATCGAAATGGACGATCAGGAGTATTCCCTCCTTCGCAGGAGGGGGCTCGTCATCGATCTCTTCGCGGGCGGGGGCGGTGCATCCATCGGGATGGAAAAGGCGCTCGGGCGGCCTATCGACATAGCCCTCAACCACGATCCCTATGCTCTCGCCCTGCACGGGGTCAACCATCCGCGAACAAGGCATCTCCTGCAGAGCATCGAGGATGCCGACCCAGAGGAGGTCGTCGCAGGACGTGACGTATTCCATCTCCACGCATCTCCCAGCTGCACCCAGTTCTCACGCTCCAGACGCGCTCTTCCTGCTGAGAAGCAGTTGCGTGATCATGCCTGGAAGGTCCTCGAATGGATACGACAGGTGCGTCCCGTCATCTTCACATGCGAGAACGTCCCCGAATTCCGAACATGGGGACCCCTGCTTCCGTCCGGATTTCCCGATCGCAAGCGCAGTGGTGAATACTGGGATTCCTGGACCCGCCAGATCAGGGAGCTGGGATACGAGATCGAGGATCGCGACATCAACGCAGCCGATCTCGGGGCCCATACCGCTCGTGAGAGACTGATGGTCATAGCCAGACGAGATGGTCGTCCCGTCGCATGGCCTGAAGAGGATCACGGACCGGGCCGGC
>CEOS01144603.1_pt1 | contig 11947 bp, 14 predicted proteins | sample 530601 | NCBI WGS metagenome assembly CEOS01 (sample SAMEA2620666, study PRJEB7988) | marine metagenome | biome: marine biome (ENVO:00000447); feature: mesopelagic zone (ENVO:00000213); material: "saline water (ENVO:00002010), including plankton (ENVO:xxxxxxxx)" | depth 1000 m
AGGACGTCGGTGGCGATGAAACAGCGAAGTATGGGGAAGCCGATGGCACCTCCGATGAAGAACAGGAAGATACGGACATGAGCATCGAAGTTCCGCTTAGCTGGGAGCAGGCCTCTGCGATCTTCAAGACCATGAACGATACGAATCTCATGCCGGAGGGCAAGTATGAGGCCCTGATGCGCATCGAGAAAATCGAAGGCAACATCGATACGGTCTCGGCCTACAGGTCGAAGGCGCTGATCGAGCACTTCGGTGAGAAGCCGGCGCATGACCTGAAGAACCAGATCATCGCCCTCTTCCGGGACTTCAAGGACTCGGAAGCCGCCAAGTTCGGTGAACTGGCCTCCGAGGCCGAGGCGAAGATCGCTGACATGCGTCAGTTCCCGCACAAGATCGATTCCTCGAAGTTGAATCTCCTCGCGACCTCGGCCTCCCAGATGGACGCGCTCCTGAAGGGCAACCCTTCGAACATGGGGATGGAGCGCAAGATCAGGCTTTCGCGCATCCGTGCTGACATCGAGAACCTGAAGGATCTGCTCGAGAGCCAGACGACCCCTCCGGTCAGGAAGTCGGCTGCCGCCTCCGAAGAGGGAAGACGCAAGGCCGAGGACATGATCAAGAGCCTGTCGGGGCACGACGTCTCGGTGTCCACGGCTCAGGATGATGACGCCGAGGGCGAGGAAGTGGACATGGCCGCCGTTGCGGCCGACGACGGAGAAGATGAGGACATGGTTCAGGGGCCGTTCGCGGACAAGCCTTGGCTCGATCCCGAGCTGGGTGATCTCGATGAGGAATTCGTCCTCGTGCCGGAAGGCCTCGACATCAACACCTCGCAAGGTGCGGCCACTCTCCAGGAGCGCACGGCACTGCTTGCCCGGAGAGTCAAGGCCAAGGAGGCGCGTGACGCCTTCGAGGAGACCGAGAAGGCCGCTCGTGCGGAACGCGAGGCCGAGGAAGGCGAGGAACGTGCCCGAGTGATCAAGGCCTCCGAGATCGCCCAGAAGGAGGAGAATCTCGTCGAGCGCGAGGATGACCTGGCACGTCGCGAGGCCGATCTCGCCGAGCGCCTCCGAGATCTGACGAGAGAAAGGGAGGAGGATGCCAAGGTTCTCGCCGAACAGCGCAGGACGATCGAGGAGGAGCAGACCCGCCTCGGTGAGCGCGGCAAGGTCCTCGACCGGCTGTCCGACGTCTTCAAGGGCGACGCGGAGAAGAAGGTCGAGATCGTCCGCTTCGTCAGCGACAACATGTCGGGGCTGTTCTCGGTCCGTGAGGTTCCGGAACGCTTCGCGCAGGTCAACGGCATGTTCATGGACCTGGCTCTGGCGCGCGCCATCCAGAAGCGCGTCAAGGGTTCCTCCGTCGGTCTGCAGGACGCCCTCATGAGCGAGGGATCGGAAGGCCTCCCGGAGAGGATCTTCCCGAACAAGCTCAACATGGCGTTCCATGGCGCCACCGTCTTCCGCAAGTCGGCCGAGATCGTCCACAAGCTGGCGACGGAACTCGAAGTCGAGGTCTCCGTCCCGAATGCGTTCGAGGAGGAAGTGGACGTTCAGGCACTGATGGACGCTTGCACCAGCGAGGACGAGAAGGCCTTCGTGGCGGACATATCCAACTGGATGAAGTCCTCGCGCACGGAATTCTTCGAGATGACCAAGGCCATGGAGGACAATGTCCACGACTACCGCCTGGCACGGAAGATCGAATCCTCGAATGTGCAGGACGTGGAAGAGCTGGCGGCGGCCAATGTCCAGTTGAAGAAGGAACTCGAGGCGCGCAACGGCGAACTGGTGGAAGTGCGTGCGGCGCTGAAGCTGGCGGAATCGAAGCGCCCGATCGCCAATGCGACGACCGAGACGGTTGAGGGATACGTGGACAGCGGAACGGCCGCCATGGAGATCCACGAGATGTTCGACAAGGAGGACTTCACGGCTCCACGTGGCAAGGGCCTCAGGGAGGTTGGTCAGCGCAAGGTGGCCATAGGTCTGCTTGACGGGAATTCCGGCTTGCCGTCGAAGAAGAAGATCATGGCAGAGCTGGAGGCCGGCTCCTCTTTGCCGGTCGTCATCTTCACCAACGCCCCTGACGATGAGCAGGAGGACATCTCCAATCATCTCGCCGAATTCGCTCAGGTCACCATCTCGTTCCAACCGCTGGACCCCGATGTCGCTCGGGATTTCATGCTCGAAGAAATCAGGAAGATTGAAAATGAATAAGTTCAAAATGATCGGTCTGCCGCTGGTCGCGGTCGCATCCATGTCGGCATTGTCGAGCCCGGTTCATGCCGCGGACCCGGAATCGCTGGCGATCGGTCGGTGCGACATCCCGCGGTCGACATCCCTCTTCGAGCGCACGCCGGAGAGACTGCCGGCATCGTGGGTGATCGAGACGCGCGGAGCGTCTCATGGTTCGGCGCTCCCTTCGGTCATGGTCGACGGCTGGCCTGCGAAGAAGGCGCCGGCTGACGTGCTTCTACGCGAACTCATGGACGAGGCCGGTTTCTCGTACGCAGGGAACCAGGCACTCCCCATGGTCGACTGGGATGGCCGCACCGCCTCCTTCGAGGAAGTCGTGAGCGGTCTCGTTTCGCAATTCGGAGGCCACTGGACCTTCGACGGATCGCGACTCTCCGTTTCTCCGACGGTGCCGGTCACGTCCTCGACCGCTTCGGTGGCACTGCCCTCGGACAGGGATGTGCGCCTGGCAACAGTCGATGTCCTTCGCGCCTATGATCTCGATGTCTCGATCGGGGCCTCCTCCATCTCGCTGGTAGGAAGCAGGGAGGAACTCGACAAGGCGCGGAAGGCGCTGGCAGAAGCCAAGTCGATCACCGTTCTCGATGTCATCTTCTTGCGCGGTCGTCCGTCAGATGGTCGCTATGACTGGAATGCGCTCGGCGCCGTGAAATCGAGCCCTAACGGTGCAGGAGGCAACTTCGTGTTCACCGATCCGGAGCCCGAAGCGTTGATCAAGCGCTTGGTGGCGCGTGGTGATCTCGTCGAGGACAGTGCTCAGTCGGTCGCCGCTCCCGAAGGATGGGGGCATGCCGTACCGCCCGAGCAGTGCGGAGCCGGCAATGGTGAGATCGTCGTGACCACGAAGAAGAGCGGCGACAAGCTGGACCTGACCGTGGAGGGATCCATGATGGACGCGCAGTTCCCCGGGTTCGTGCTGGGGAGTACGGCCGCGTCGGTCTCTCCGGCTCCGCAGGGAGGCTGGATAAAGATGGTTCTGGTTCGTCCGCGAGTGGTGAGCTTCAGCACTCGTTGAGAGTCAGCATCCTCTGTCGCCCGATGGCGATCGAAAGCGTCTCCTGGGTCGTCATCGCGCTGATGTCGTCCCAGGGGATCGACCTCTCGGATCCGAGGTTAAGACCCTCTTCGTCGACGATGAACTCGGCGGCGTCCATGACCTCGCATTCGTCATCCGCGTCCTCGGACAGAAGGATCCTCGTTCCGCAGTTCATGGAATTGGTGGCTGCGACATCAATGGCTTCGGCGGCGAACTGCATCTTGAGCTGCCTGCCGGTGTCACGACCGACGACGGTAAGGAAGCTACGATCCTGCGATCCGTAGTCGAATACGCACGCCTCCCCTGCCATTATGTCCTCGATCGTAGGCAGGTCGCCATGCGGGACCCTTGTCACGATCCTGAGATTCTCGTAGGGGATGGTGATCCCTCGCAGGCGCAGTGCGCTGCTGCCGATCATGACGTCACCTGCGTCGATGTCCTGCAGGGTCTGTTCTGCGATGATCGTGACGCTCTCTGAGTGGAGCTTGAGGATCTCCGATAGCCGCATGAGCGCGGTCGCGGACTTGCTCGTATCATTGGCGGCGACGGCCGCGATGATCTTGCTCGGTTTCATCATAATCTTTTTTCCCTTCTCGGACTTCAACTTAGCCCGTCCAGGATAAAGGTCTACCTTCGCCTCGCGAAGCGAGGTGCACAGATGTGGGTTCTCATGTCGGTATTGTCCTCTTGCTTGTTTGGGCCGTGACCGGCCGCATCCTATAATTGGCTGATGAGATTCTCGCCCGTTCCCCTGATAGTAGCCGTGGCGTGTCTCGCTGGTGGCGCGGCCGTGAGCATGTCGTCCCTGCGGATAGACAGCGACTTGGGCTCGGAATGGGATCAGCGGAATCCTACGCCGGTGGTACAGTCCGACCAGCCATCCTCGCTGGCGAGATCCGTGAGGGAGGACATCGAGACCGAGGCCCTGATGGCCATGAGGATACTGAAGGACAAGGAGCGCAGGAACGTCGTCCTGGAATCCAGCAGTTTCTCCCGTGGGGGCGGTGCGGTCCGCGGACAGGGAGTGTTCTGGGACGGTGCCGGTCCACGGGAGATAAGGATGTATCTCGACGCCTACGGAGACGGTCGTCTGCCGATTGCGTCATTCCCGTTCGATTTCGTATCGACGGGGCAGAAGCAGCCCCTGTCCGTGTCCGCGCGGGACTATCCGGCATTCAAGAGGTTCGCCTTCCGGTTCTCGCATGAGGGGGTCACTCTCGATCTCCAGGCGCAGCAGGAGGGCGATCTTGCGGTGTCCTCCGTGTCACCTTCGGCGATGCTGTTCCATTCGGACTACGGAGAGCTTGCCGGGCTGCTGGAGGCTGCCGGATTCCGCTCATCCGCGAGTATCGAGCCGGAGGCCATGCTCGGCGCGGTGCGCCGCTTCCGAGCGGAAAATGGAATATCGGGACCCGATTTCGTATCGGTGGGCGACCTCTTCGCGCTGCGGCGGGTGACGAAGGTCCAAGGAGGACCGACCTCCCTTATCCCCTATGTGGAATGGTCGACGGCATCAGGCGGAGCGCGCGAGAAGCACCAGGAGGAGTACTCGGAACCCGTTGCGGAAGACGAGAGCACGAAGCGGGAGCCGGATCCCGAGGAGATATATGCGGACATGGATCCGCCAGCGGAACAGGACAGGGATTACCCACGATGAACGAAGCAATGAGAGAACCGGCACCGGGATGGAGGATCCTTGCGGAGAGATCCATGGTAACAGGGACGCTTATTCTGGGATGCGTGCTCTTCGTGAGCATGATCGCTGCGCCTTCGGTCATTGCGGATCCGATCTCGTCGGGGGTGGCGACCGCCGGCCTCATCCTTGCGTCCGCTGTCGGAGGATGGTGCTACGCCGGAAGGACCGACAGATCCGCCGTGATCGGGTTCGGTCTGGGAATGCCGCTGGGCTTCTTCTATTTCCAGAACGCCTACGCGAGGAAGGCCAGCATCGTCGATCTCGCAGCGGGTTCGGCCAGGATCATGCTCGTTGCCGCGATCGTCGCCATCGTTGCCGGCGTCTCCGCGTGGGTTGTGCGCAGATTCATGTCACCCGGGAATGGCGATCAGAGATAGTAGCCGGGATCCAGCGTGCCGTCGCTCTTGACGAGCTGGCATCTGTATCCTCCGTGTTCCTGCATGAAGTCCACGACCTCGTGGAGACGCCGCCGGTTGAGGATCCGGTAGAGCGCGACCTTGCGCGCATTGTTCGGAGCGCCCGGCCCGTTCGCGGTGCTCAGATTGACGAGCTGGATGATGTCCTTGTGCTCGTCCTCGGGATATCCGATGTCCATCGGGATCGCCCCGCTTATCAGGAGAATCTCTCCGTCTTCGGATTGCGCCATGTCGCGAGCCAGGTCGAGCGGCATCCTGCTGGTGGCGTAGGCGCGGAGTTCGTGTAGTTCGGCATGTGCCATCACCTTTTCCTCCTCAGTGCGAAAGGCATGAGCACGTCCCTCAGTTTCCTCCTCTTGTCCGGTATCCATGGTGCGAAGATCACCGAGGGGTGATCGATGTCCCCGATGTCGATGTCCTCATCGGGGAATGACTCGGAGAGCTCACGATGTAGCAGATAGGCAAGCTCTCTGGCGCTCGAGAGAGCTTGCCTCCAGATGAAGATCGACAGTCCGATGCCCATCACGACCGTTGCCGCGGTCTTTAGGAATCCCTCCAGGCCATGGGTGTCGTTGGCGGTGAGTACTGCGGAGACGGCGGTCATGACGACGGCCAGCCCGGCAGCGCGACGCATGAGACGGACGCGGTGACCGCGCCGGATGAAATCCGGATGCAGACCTTCCCATTCCTTGTCGTTCCGCTTGGTCCTTCCGGCATCGAGCATCGCGACGAGCGTGGCGCTCAGTTCGTCGATCCAGACAGAGGCAAGGGAAACCAGCCTTGCTCGAGTCTCTTGTATAGAGGATGCTCGGGTTGTCCGTCCTTCGAAATCTTCAGGGTGACGGGACTCCTGCCCTTCTTCACGATTCTGCAAAGCACTTCCTCGCTTCTGTTCAAGTGTGTTCCGTGGGTCCCCCATGCACACAGGAGGACGCAGTCTTCGGCCTCGAGAGCCGTGTCGATGGCGGTGTCATTATGCGGTCCGACCGGGTCGGATGCCTTCTTCATCTCGGAGGGCTGCGTGGCCCGCCAGGCGAAGAGATTCAGGACGAGGATCCCCCCGTGGCCCGTCATCCTCGCTCTCGCGATCAGCGTCTCTATGGTCCGATCGTTCTTGTCGTGATCGGCCGTCGACGGATTCAGCATGATGACGAGAAGGACCGGCAATGAGCTGTCCCATACTCGCCAGAGCAGGTAGCGGTATAGCGCCTCCTCTTCCGCGCTGAGGACCGCTCCGCTCAGCTGCCCGCTGCCGAAGAGATCCTCCTCGTCGGAGGTGAGGAGGACGAGTTCGGGGCATTTGCCCATGAGTCCCTCGACCGTCGTCTCTATCATATGCGGAAGGCGCACGGCATGATCTCCCAGGTCTTCCTGTCTTCATCGAGCATGCACGAGATGGCATCTATGCATCCTGAACGGTCATCGGGATGGTGCCATGCCCCGGTGAGGAGGAAATGGTCCCCATCCGTGGCGCCGATCGCCTGGCGCGCGATATCTATCCACATGGGATCGCTTGCGCAGGCATGGGAACGCCTGACGTCTTCCAGACCGGAAATGGCCAGCCCTATCTGACCGTAGGTTGCCAATTCGTCGTTGAATTCATTGTCGAATACGACTGCAGGACCCTTCCACTGGTGAATGGTCCTGCCCAGGGCATAGCGTGCTTCGGCGGCCTCTATGTCTCCCATGCTGAAGTCAGCGGAGCCGCACGCGGAAGCAGGGTGCACGACGACGAGCACGCATTTTCCTCTTTCCCCCATCTCTTCCTCCAAATTCATCATGTCGGGCATGGAACGCCGAGCACGAGAGTGATGGCGGATTGCCTTCCGTTATACCGGTGCAGGCGTGTTTTCAACGTCCTAGGAGGATGACAGAAGTCCTCTCAGGACATCGAGAACGTCCGAGAGAACGTGGTGCTGGGCGCGTGAGGCATCGATGATGGTGCGGGGCGAGAGATCGTATGAGAGCATGGTGGCTCTCATCCTGTCGTGGAAAGAGAGATCGTATCCCTCGAACCTGTTCTCGCTGTTCTCCTCCTTTGCGAGGCGACCGATGCTCCGCTCGAGTCCGACTCTCGGATCGACGTCGAGGATTATGGTATGATCGGGCATGAGATCGTCCGTGGTCGAGGCGTGGAGCGATCTGATGAATTCCGCATCGACGCCTTCCGCGCCCTGATAGGCGAGAGTGGAAAGGAAGAAGCGATCGCACACGACCCAGTGACCGGCCTCGAGGGAGGGACGGATCAGCTTCTGGACATGATCCCTCCGTGCAGTGGCGAACAGGAGCGTGTTCGAGATGCTGTCGTATGTCGCACCCTCGGTGATGAGGATGGAGCGGATGATCTCCGCATTGGGAGTGCCGCCTGGCTCCCTCGTCAGGACGACGGGCAGGTCGTGGCTGCCCTTCAGGTAAGCGACGGCCTCGCGGGTCGCAGTGCTCTTTCCCGATCCTTCGCCGCCTTCGAATACGATGAACTTGCCTCTCATGCGAACTTCCCCTTGGTCATGTCGTGATTGATGCGCCGGACGAGAGCCTCCTCGTGAAGCGCGGGACTTCCGCCCTCGCAATGTGGTCCGTCCGCCCATGCCTCGAGCGCCTCCCGGTCGAACAGTGTCTCGATATGCCACCCGATGCCGTCTCGATAGAGCACCGTGCCCACCTTCCGGAAGGTCTCGGCGTCTCCTCCGGTCATCTTCGATGTAGGATAGCTGTCATGGAGTCGCCCGGCGGCATGGCGTATTCGGTCCTCGTGCGTCACCACATTGCTCGCGTCGCCGGGTTCTTCGAGGTGGACCAGATAGCGCCCGTCTTCGAGATCCATGCCGACGAAGGCGGTCTGCGGTGCGAACATACCCCTCATCACCCCGATGGGGACCATGAGATGATAACGTCTGGAGGCATGACCCATGTCGTTCATCAGCGGGCTCCCATGTATCTGCGCAGGCTGTCCTGCATCATCTCGCGATAGCGTTGCTTCAAGACCGCTCCCGTAGGCGTGCCGCCCACTCTGGATGCGAGATCGCCAAGGAGCCTGATCTCGTTGTGGACGAAGGACAGGAGATGTTCCGCGGTCCGCTCGTCGTGCATGATCTGGGTGGCGCCATAGAGCTCGTCCCAGTCGTCATCCTCCCTGACGAGACGGTATGTGCCGGTGAATTCGGCATCGGGCTCGTCGCGGTACTCGATGTTCCGACCGTAGAGGCCCTCGATCAGGAAGCCGTCCTGTCCGTCGCGAGGTCTGCTGTGGAACAGGAGCGTCTCCTCGTACCACCCCTTCTCGTCGCCGTTGATCTCGGTGTTCACCATGCAGTAGTGAGGCTCCTCGTCTTCCTCGTAGGGAAAGACTTCGAGGGCGGTCTTGCGGATCTTCACGGTGAAGATGCATGGCCCGTCCTCCTGCTGCTCGATGGATTCGGGATATTCCCCGCAGAGACGCTGTATGTGATCCGCGGCCGCGAGGATGTGTTCGTCCTTCTCCGTCATGTGGTCTTCGTCCTTCATGATAGTTCGATGAGCCTTCCGAACGGAGGCTCCTTGCCCTTCCCCTCGGGTGCTACCCAGATCACGGGAACTCCGCATCTATCCGGGAACGGTCCGTCCATATCGGTCATGTAGATGATTAGATCGACGCACATGGCCTCGGCCGACTCCAGCGGCTTTATGAAGTTGGTCCCGCCCCTTCCTTCGAGGCTCAGTCCCCTGAGATCGGTGGTGTCGGTTATCTCACGGACCTCCCCGAGCTCCGTGTCGGCGAGGGCGAAGAGGAGTGTGGCGTTGGTCCTGCGCCGCATCCCCGATAGCTCTCCGAGGAACCCCAGATACATGTCCATGCTGATGGAGCCCGAACTGTCAGAGATGACCAGTGCCTTCGGCCTGGGAGTGCGCATCCGACCCGGCTCCCATACCGCACGCGAACCCATCGCGTCACGACTGATCATGGACCCGCTCGGTTTGCGGTTCGTCTTCTTGCGCTCGCGCGTGAGATGCTTGGCGGTTATCGTCCTGAAGGATGATTCCCAGGGGACCCTTCCCTTGGGAATGTCGCCCTTGATCCTTTCCAGAAGATCGCCCTTGGAACTCCCGAAGGAGCGCGCGTTGTCGAGACGGGCCGTCTGTTCCCTGATCCTGTCCTTCAGCTCCTCGAGGGTGCCACTGTCGGCGACGAGGTCGGGCTCATCGTTGAACATGGACCCGATGCGGTCGAGCGCCTTCTGTTCGGCTTCGGTCCTCTTGCCTTCAGCCGGCCCTCCGCCTGCGGCATCGTTCGGGTTGTCTTCGTCCTCCTGTTGCATGGCGCGAGCCTGCATCAGTTTCTCGTAGATGGTCTCGACATTGGTGGCGACAGGATCCAGTCCGTCCTTGTCGATGATGCCGAGTGTCACGAGATCCTCGCGGATCTTCCTGATGTCTATGCACCCATCGGGAAGCGCCAGCAGGCTGCTCCGTGCGGAATCCTCCCTGATGACATGGTTGATGAGGGCATCAGCGGCGATGTTGAAGCCCGTCGGGCAGTATGCATCATGCAACTTCAGCCGAAGGAGGCCGGCCCTTTGCGGGTGAGAAAGCACGCAATGCATGTATTCGTGCAGCACGACACCGTTCTTCTCCGCTTCCGTCAATGGCATGAAGCCGGGGCCGAAGATCACCTGCCGTCCGTTGGTCGCGGCGATGGGGACATCCCCCTCGACGTGATCCATGAAGAGCGCGGTCGAGCCCATCATCGGATAGACCTCGAGTATGCGAGCGGAATTGCGTTGAGCGGGATTCCTCCTCATGCCGCCTTCATCTCCTGGAGGTTGTCGTTGGTGCCGTCGCCGTCTTCGCGGCCTTCCCTGCGCCACTTCCTCAGCTCCTCCTTGATCCGCGGACTGTCCTGGACCTTGATGCCATGGAGGTTGCGTGCGCGGTCGAGGATGTTCTCCATGACGTTCGAGCGGCATTCCACGAGCGGAATGGAGGTCTTCCGGTCGAACGCGTCGAACAGATCGATCACCTGGAGGATGCGCTCGTTGGTGCTTGCGTACCAGATCATGGACTGACCGTAGGCCCACATGACGTCCATGCTCTTCGGAGTGTTCTCGGCCTGCTGCTTCTGGGACATCTTCAGCATCTCCTCGAGACTCGGCAGGTCGGCGAGCGTGCCGAGAAGGGTCCAGAGCGAGTCCCCGATCTCTTGGCCGAGCTTGCCCATCAGACCCGCCTTCATGACTGCGGTGTCCACGTTGTTCTCGCGGCAGTGACGGATGAAGTCGGAGACGGCGATCCACGAACGCGGGCTGGGCTTGATCACCTTGTCCTGCGCGTTCTCCTCGTCGGTGAGATCGAAGTGGTCGGTGCGCATGCGCAGGTATCCCATGATGGCGGGATCGACCTTCTTGTTCTCGGCGTAGCCGTTCGCCCAGATCTCGAAATCGGGTCGGACGAGAATGATGCCGAACCGATCGGCTGTGGCGCGATCCAGTTCATAGACGTTGGATCCGTCCTCGACGCTGTTGCCGGCCGCCATGAAGTAGCAGTTGTCCGGGATCCTGTGATCTCCCAGATGGCGCTCCAGAAGCGCGCTCATGATGCCCTTTCGGTATTCGTCCGGAGCCTGCATCAGTTCGTCGAAGAAGACCACGACATTGCCGTCCTTGCCGTCCTCGTCGGGCACCCAGCTGGGCGCATAACGGATCGTCCTCTTCGCCTCATGATCGAGATACTGGAGACCGACCGCCTCCTCGGGGGGAACGCTGTTCAGCCGGATGCCACGGAGCGTGGCGCCCATCTCCTTCGCGATGGCCTCGGCGGTGGTCGTCTTGCCGGTTCCGGGCGGTGAGATGAGAAGCGGGATGATGCCGCTTCTCATGTAGGCCAGCGCGAGGTTCATGGCGACATCGAGTGAGACTGGCGTTGTGTTGTACATTTCCTGTTCCCTTCCGGAATGATTGCCTTTTCCCCCCATTTCGGGAGGATCGTTCTCTTCTCCCTCCGAACTAGAGGGGCCTCATCTCGTTGCGCGAGTAGGTCAGATTCCCGGCGTTGCCGTAGTCGCTGATCGCCGGAACAATCTCCATTCCGATCTTCGCGAGCAGTCGCATGGCGTCTGGAGCCTCGTCCGGCCACATGAGTTCGAGCGCGTATTCGGCATCGGACTGTGCGATCGCCCTGTCCGTCTCGGAATCGATCCTGATCGAACGATGCTGCGTCTCGAAGAAGGGGTCCTGCTCGAGGTCGATGACGACATGCCCGATTCCTGTGGGAATGAGAGCCTGGGCCAGGCTCTGTTCGTCGATCCTCATCCCCCATCCCTTGATAGGGAGGCCCTGGGCGCGGGACAGGGCTGACAGAGCGACGCCGGGAGTCTCGTCGTTCCATTCGACCAGATCCTCTCCTTGGGTGGCGGCGAGGTCCTCGGACAGTGCCTTGCGGACCTTGTCTACGATGTCGTTCATCGGGTGTGCTCCATATTGAACTGGAAATGGGTGAAATCGAGTCCGTCCATCGCGGTCGTCAGGTCCCTCTCTTCGTCTAGATCATAGGAGAGGAGGGTCCTGCGGAT
>CEOS01130877.1_pt1 | contig 11917 bp, 10 predicted proteins | sample 530601 | NCBI WGS metagenome assembly CEOS01 (sample SAMEA2620666, study PRJEB7988) | marine metagenome | biome: marine biome (ENVO:00000447); feature: mesopelagic zone (ENVO:00000213); material: "saline water (ENVO:00002010), including plankton (ENVO:xxxxxxxx)" | depth 1000 m
CGGCGGCCCCGCCCGTCGCCGGCGGCACGGCCCTGCCGGGTCTCGCGCGCCGTCAGGCACGCCAGATCGCGGAAGGGCTTTATGATCCGCGCAATCAGGCTGGCGATCCGCTGAAACAGACGCTTGCGGGAATGATGCAATGGGCCGAACTGATGACGCGCGACCGCGCACGGATCGTGGCGCAGGCGATCAATCTCTATGGCCGTCCGGGCGAGGTGCAGGTCTTTGCCAATCAGCTGCTGGATCTGGCTTACTGGCTGAAGGCACGCGAGGTGAAGCAATCCGATCCCGATGCGCTGATCCGGCTGTTCGCGGAAATCTCGGCCCGCCGCAGCGATGTGCTGATCCTGAATTTCGTGGGCTTCTGCCCGCTTCGCGCCGCGATCGAGGGCGATGTCGCCCATGAACGGGTTCGTCGCGCCGTCGCCGAACACGGCTTTGCCGGCGTGAAACTGTATCCGCCGATGGGCTTCAAGCCGCTGGAGAATGCCGGCATCGGTTTCGGCCATGCCCGCGCCCGGCCCGCCGGCGGCGGCGCGGCCCTCGATCGCGAACTGCGCCGGCTTTATGGCTGGTGCCAGGCCAATGATGTCTCGATCGCGGCCCATGCCTCGGCCAGTATGGGCGCCGGGCCGGGCACCGCAGCCTATTCCGCACCCTGGCTCTGGGCACCTGCCTTGCGCGAATTCCCCGATCTGAGGGTCAGCCTGGCGCATTTCGGCGGCTTCGGCGGTCACGGCAATCCGCAATGGGAGACCGAACTGATCGGGATGCTGGACGATTTCCCGAACCTGTTCTTCGATACTGGCTTCTGGACCGAGGCAATGGCCGGCGCCGCCACACGGCCGGCCGCGCTGGCCACGACCCGGCACCTGTTCGAGGCCGAGCCGCTGGCGGGCGAACGGATGCTATACGGCAGCGACTGGTCGATGATCGCCCGGATGCCGGCCCATCCGGCCTATCTGGCCGGGCTCGGCAGTTTCGCGGAGGAATTGACCGGCGGCGGTGCGCCCGCCCGCGCGATCATGGGCGACAATGCACGACGCTGGCTGGGCCTGGATCGCGACGGCCTGCAAAAGGCGCGGCTGGCGCGGTTCCATGGCGACCATCCTGTCTGGCGGCGGCTGGCCTAGCGGTCCGGTCCCAGCATTCGGCGAAAGGCGTGCCAGCTTGCCTTGGGCGTGCGCGCCATGGTCGTGTAGTCGACATGGACAAGGCCGAAACGGGGACCATAGCCGAAGGCCCATTCATAATTGTCCAGCAGCGACCAGTAGAAGAAACCGCGCAGGTTGACGCCCTGATCCATCGCCGCGCGGGCGGCGCGCAGATGATCGCCGATAAAGGCCACGCGCGGCATGTCGTCGGTCACGTCCGGCCCGGCCGCCAGCGACATGCCGTTTTCGGTGACGTAGACCGGCAGATCCCCCACATGGTCGCGCGACAGGCGGATCAGGAATTCGGTCAATCCCTCGGGACGGATTTCCCAGCCCATCTGCGTCTTGGGCAGGGGCCCGTCGCTGTCCGCGTTGTTGGGCCAGTGGCCCGGGGCGTGACCATGCAACTTGCGGGTGTAGTAATTGACGCCCAGCCAGTCCAGCGGCGCTGCGACGAGATCCATGTCCTGCTGCCAGCCCTCGGGCAGATGAGGGCCGATTCCGGCCATCGCAGCCTCGGGATAGGGCTGGCCGGTGACGGCGCGGATGAACCATTGGTTATAAATCGCGTCCTGCGTCGCGGCCGAGGCTGCGGCCTGGGCGCTGTCGTCGCGCGGCTGCGCGGTCTCGAAGTTCAGCACGATGCCCAGATTGCCCGCGCCGTCGGCCCGCAGCGCGCGGGACGCCGTGCCATGGGCCAGAAGAACGTGATGCATGGCGCGGCTGGCGGCGCGGATGTCGCGCAGGCCCGGAGCGTGGTGGCCCAGGAAATGCGACAGCCAGGCGATGCACCAGGGCTCGTTCAGGGTGGCGGTCGCGGCAAGCCGGTCACCCAGCCGGGCATGGACCAGCCGCGCATAGTCTGTGAACCAGCCGGCGACGTCGCGATTGCGCCAGCCGCCCTTGTCGGCCAGCGCGGCGGGCAGATCCCAGTGATAGAGCGTCGCGAAGGGCTGCAGGCCGCGTTCCAGCATCCCGTCCACCAGGCGATCATAGAAATCCAGCGCCTCCGGGTTGGGCGCGCGGCCATCGGGCATCACCCGCGCCCAGGATGTGGAAAAGCGATAGGCCCCGAAGCCGGCATCCCGCATCAGGTCGAGATCGGTTTGCCACAGGTGGTAGTGATCGCAGGCCCGCGCACCGCAGCTGCCGTCGATGACGTTGCCCGGCGTCGCCGCGAAGGTGTCCCAATGCGACGGTCCGGCCCCGCCGAAGGCCGAACCCTCGATCTGATAGGCGGCGGTGGCGGCCCCGAAAAGGAAACCGGGCGGAAAGTCGGATCGCTTGGGCAGCATCGGATGTCTCCTTCCTGATCCCGGCTTTGCCATGTCGCGGCGCCGGCGAAAAGAGGGGTCAGGCGGCCCGATTGCGTGCAGGCGGTCCTGCGGCCCCGGAAGATGAGAACCGGTTGCACCTGAATCCGCGATGCGGCATCAACGGAAGATGGGCGATCGGCGCGCGAGACAACTGGAAGCCGCTTTGCGCGACGCGGGCATCAGGGTGACACGGCAGCGCGCCGCCCTGCTGCGCGTGCTGGCGGCCAGCCAGGATCATCCGGACGCGGCCGAATTGCACCGGCGCGCCGCGGCGGCCGGGGTTTCGGTGTCGCTGGCGACGGTCTATCGGACGCTGAACGGTTTGCAGGCGCAGGGCGTGATCGAGAAGCTGGAATTCCAAGATCAGCCGGCGCGGTGGGAGGCCGCCGACCTGCGCCACCACCATCACATGATCGATGTCGAGACCGGGGCCGTGACCGAATTCACCAGCGACCGGATCGAGCGGTTGCAGGCCGAGATCGCGGCCGAGATGGGATATGACATCGTGCATCACCGGCTGGAACTCTATGTGCGGCGCAGGGGTGCGGTCTAGTCGGGCAGGCGCGCGTGCGCCGCGACCGGGCGGGACAACCGGAAAGAAAACGAGGATGCAGGTTTTCGACAGGATCATCGTCGATCGCGGGTCGCGATACGCGGTCTCGGGGGGGCGGGCGGCCAGCCGGGCCGAGGTCCGGGCGCTGCTGGCCGGTCTGAAACGGCAGAAGAAATTTGCGAAGGCCACCCATAACACCTGGGCCGCGATCCTGGATGGCGAACCGGTAAAGGACGACGATGGCGAGGCGGGCGCGGGGGCGCTGATCCTGCAGATGCTGGACCGGGCCGGGCTGGAAAACCATGTCGTGGTGGTTACGCGCTGGTATGGCGGCAAGCAACTGGGCGGCGACAGGTTTCGCCATGTCGCGGATGCGGTTCGGCTCTATCTGCGCGAAACGGGACTGGGCGATCCGCAAGCCTGAGACAAGGCCTGAGGCGGGACCGAAGGGTTCACCTTGCGGGATGCTTCGGCTTCGGCCCCGGCCGATGGTCGCGGGCAGGCGCGCGGCAGAGCCGGAAGAACCGCCGCGGGTTTCCCCGCGGCGGCGCCGTTCAGTCGCGATCCGAGGGCGGGATCAGCCGCCCTGCTGCGGGGCCAGCTTGCCGTTGCGCTGCTGGATCATCATGAAGGTGTCAAAGGTATATTCGGCGGTCTGGGCATAGAGATACCAGTCATCGCGGAATTGCAGCATGGCCTCATACTGTTTCTTGAAGGACTCGTTCTCGGCCGAAATCTCGGCATAGACCTCGCCCGCGGCCTCGAACGCCGCCGTCAGGATCTCCTCGCTGAAAGACCGCAACTGCGCGCCCGAACCGACCAGTTCCTTCAGCGCGGTCGGGTTCTTCATGTCGTATTTCGCCAGCATGTTCTGGTCGGTGGCCTGCGCGCAGGTCCGCACCAGAGACTTGTAGCCGTCCGGCAATTCATCCCATTTGGCCTTGTTGAAGAAGAAGCTGACGGTGGGCCCGCCCTCCCAGTAGCCCGGATAGTAATAATACGGCGCGACCTTCTGGAAACCCAGCTTGCTGTCGTCATAGGGACCGACCCATTCGGCCGCGTCGATCGTGCCCTTCTCCAGCGACGGATAGATGTCGCCGCCGGCGATCTGCTGCGGCACCACGCCCAGTTTCTCGACCACGCGCCCGGCCAGGCCGGCGATGCGCATCTTCAGCCCCTGAAGATCGGCCAGGGTCTTGATTTCCTTTCGATACCAGCCGCCGAACTGGACGCCGGTATTGCCGCCCGGGAAGCCGATCAGCCCGTATTTCTGAAGGAACTCATTGTAGTTTTCGATCCCGCCGCCCTGATACTGGTAGGCCGTCTTGGCCCGGGCGGAAAAGGTGAAGGGCAACTCGGCGCCGCAAGCGAAGGCCGGATCCTTGCCCCAGTTGTAATAGCCGACCGAATGGGCGGATTCGACGGTGCCGTCGGTCGCTGCATTGATCGCGTCAAGGCCGGGAACGATCTCGCCGGCCGCAAAGACCTGGATGGTGAACTTGCCGTCCGTGGCTTCTTTCAGCCGTGTCGACAATTCTTCCGCGCCGCCATAGATCGTGTCCAGCGACTTCGGAAAGGACGAGGCGAGGCGCCAGTTGATCGTCGGCATTTCCTGCGCGATGGCGGGTGCCGCCAGCGCAGTGCCCGCGGCGGCCGCAGCCCCGCCGACCGAGGCCCGCGTCAGAAAGGAACGGCGGTCCAGTGACTTGGATTCTTTCATGCATTCTCCTCCGCTGGGACGGGTGGAGCCTTGCGCCCCGGGATTTTCCCGCCCTGCATGGCGCCGCAGTTTAGCCCTGGATCGGCGTCTGTCGAGGGGGCAGGAGGATGATGTTTCCGGTATTTTCGACTGCCCTTGCGTCAAGGCTGCTGCCGCCGCCCGCGACATCGGAAAACGGGCGGCGGGGCGGCCGTGCCGCGCCTGTCAGCGCAGGATCGAGCGGCCGGCATATTCCGCCGTCGCCCCCAGCATTTCTTCGATCCGGATCAACTGGTTGTATTTCGCCAGCCGGTCGGATCGGGCGAGGCTGCCGGTCTTGATCTGGCCGCAATTGGTGGCCACGGCCAGATCGGCGATGGTCGCGTCCTCGGTCTCGCCGGAACGGTGCGACATGACGCTGGTATAGCCTGCGCGGTCGGCCATGCGCACGGCGTCCAGCGTTTCCGACAGCGTGCCGATCTGGTTGACCTTGACCAGCAGCGAATTGGCGCAGCCCTTTTCGATGCCCTCGGCCAGCCGTTCGGGATTGGTCACGAACAGGTCGTCGCCGACCAGTTGCACGCGTTCGCCCAGGCGATCGGTCAGCAGCTTCCAGCCGTCCCAATCATCCTCGGAACAGCCATCCTCGATCGAGAGGATCGGATAGGCGTCGCACAGGGCGGCGAGGTAATCGACGTTTTCCTGCGGCGACAGCGACTTGCCCTCGCCCTTCATCTCGTATTTGCCGCCCTTGAAATATTCGGTCGAGGCGCAGTCCAGCGCCAGCATGATGTCGTCGCCGGGCTTGTAGCCGGCCTTCTCGACCGCTTTCAGGATGAAATCCAGCGCATCGCGGGTGCTGGAAAGGTTCGGCGCAAAGCCGCCCTCGTCGCCGATCCCCGTGGACAGGCCCGCCGCGGACAATTCCTTCTTCAGCGTGTGAAAAATCTCTGATCCCATGCGCACGGCATCCCGGATCGAGCTTGCGCTGACCGGCATGATCATGAATTCCTGGATGTCGATCGGGTTATCGGCATGTTCGCCGCCATTGATGATGTTCATCATCGGCACCGGCAGGATCCGCGCCGAGGTGCCGCCGACATAGCGATACAGCGGCTGCATGGAATCCTCGGCCGCGGCCTTGGCCACTGCCAGGCTGACGCCCAGGATCGCATTCGCGCCCAGCCGGCCCTTGTTGGGGGTGCCGTCCAGGTCGCACATCATCGCGTCGATGGCGCGTTGTTCGGATGCGTCCTCGCCGATCAGGTTTTCGGCAATCTCGCCATTGACGGCGGCCACGGCCTCCAGCACGCCCTTGCCCATGTAGCGCGCCTTGTCGCCGTCGCGCTTCTCGACCGCCTCATGCGCCCCGGTCGATGCGCCCGAGGGCACGGCGGCGCGGCCCATGGTGCCGTCCTCCAGCGTCACATCGACCTCGACGGTCGGATTGCCGCGGCTGTCCAGGATCTCGCGGGCGAAGATATCGATGATGGCAGACATGAAGCCCCTCCGTTGCTGTGTCGGCGCCTGCATACCCGCGAAGGCGGCAGGCCGAAAGCCGCTTTCGTCAGGGCAGGGCGATCTCGGCCCAGATCGGAAGGTGGTCCGAGGCGTCGCGCGCCCGTGCGCCCGCGAAGACGCCGCTGTCCAGCAGGTGCAGGTGCCGTGACATGGCGATCCGGTCCAGAGCCAGCCGGGGCAGGGGGGCGGGATACGAGGGGCCCGGCGCGATCACCCGGAATCCGGCCAGCGATTCCAGGCCGCGATCGTCGCGCCATTCGTTGAAATCGCCCATCATCACCACATGATCACCCGCGATCCGCGCCGCCTGCGCGGTGATGCGCTGCAACTGGGCCCGGCGCGAGGATCGCGCCAGACCCAGATGCATTCCGATCACCGTCAACCCCGGCAGCCGCACCGCCACGGCGCCGCGCGGCTCCAGCCCCGGCAGGGGCAGACGCCGGACGGTCGCGGCCGCGGCAAGATCCGGGCGCATGAGGATGGTCTGCCCATGCCAGCCCAGCGACTGCTCGCCGGTCCGACCGGTGATCTCGACCGCGACCAGCCCCGTGGCGTCGCGGATCAATCCGCGCGGCAGCGCCTCGGGGCGGGCACCGAAGCGGAAATCCACCTCCTGCAGGGCGATGATGTCGGGCCGCAGCGCGGCGATGACCGCCAGATTGCGCTCGGGCGCGTGGGGTCCGGTCACGCCCCGGCACTTGTGAAGATTGTAGCTTGCCAGTTTCAGCACCCGGCCCGTCCCCTCGCACTCTTTCAAAATACCTTGGGGGGAATCCTCTGCAAGAGGATGGGGGGCAACGCCCCCCCGCCGCCATCAGGTTCCGCAAAAAGTCTGTCTGACTGCCTGTTCCGGCAGCGGCGCCCGGGCCAGGTCGGCCCAGTCGGCGCGATCCTCGCGGGGGTGGGTCACGGCCAGGAAGAGATGTTCGAAGGGCGCCATGTCGCCGGCCACGGCCGAGGCGATGGCCGCCTCGATCCGGTGGTTGCGCGGAATGCGCCGCGGATTGGCATGGGCCATCAGCGCCGGGTCGGGATCGCTCCTTCGCCAGCCCTCTGCCCAGGCATCGAAGGCCGTCGGATCGGTGAATTCGTCGCGGGCGCCGCCATCGGCCAGCCCGGCGAAGACGCGCGTGAAATCCGCCCGTTCCCGCGCCATCAGCGTCAGCAGCCCTTCGGCCAGGTCCTTGACCGGCGCGACGCCCGTCAGTCCCAGCTTTTCTCCGAAACGCCGCAGCCACGCCGCCTCGTAGAGCGGCGCGAAGGCATGGACCGATCGGGTCGCGGCCTCGATCGCGGCATCGCGTTCGCCCATCAGCGGGATCAGGCAACTGGCCAGCTGCGCCAGATTCCAGACCGCGATCTGGGGCTGCTGCGCCCAGGCATAGCGGCCTGCGTGATCGATCGAGGAAAAGACCGTGTCGGGATGATAGCCGTCCATGAAGGCGCAGGGACCGTAATCGATGGTCTCGCCCGACACCGCCATGTTGTCGGTGTTCATCACGCCGTGGATGAAGCCCAGGGCCATCCAGGCGGCGATGGTTTCGGCCTGCCGGGCCACGATGTGATCCAGCAGCGACAGGGGACCGGTCGCCTGCGGATAATGCCGCGCGATGACGTGGTCGGTCAGCGCCGCCAGCCGCGCCTCATCACCCCTGACGGCGAAGAACTGGAAGGTGCCGACACGGATATGGCTGGCCGCGACGCGGGTCAGCACACCACCCGGAAAGCCGTTCTCGCGCCAGACCGTTTCGCCGGTCGCCACGGCCGCCAGCGCCCGCGTCGTCGGCACGCCCATCGCCGCCATGAATTCGCTGACCGCATATTCGCGCAGGACCGGCCCGATCCAGGCCCGCCCGTCGCCCTGACGCGAGAACGGCGTCCGGCCCGAGCCTTTCAGCTGGATGTCGAACCGCGCGCCGTCCGGCCCGACCACCTCGCCCAGCAGCACCGCCCGGCCGTCGCCCAACTGGGGCACGAAGCCGCCGAACTGATGGCCCGCATAGGCCTGGGCGATGGGCTCGGCCCCCTCCGGCATGGCATTGCCCGACAGCATCGCCACGCCCTCCGGCCCGCGCAGCCAATCCGCGTCCAGGCCCAGCCGATCCGCCAGCGGCTGGTTCAGCGCCAGCAGGCGCGGCGCGGGCACCGGGGTCGGATCGACACGCGCGAAGAACCCATCGGGCAGGCGGGCATAGCTGTTGTCGAAGTGGATCATGGCTGGCTCCTTCGACCTCTACATAGGCAGCGCGGGGCCTTTTGCCATCCCTTGCGCGCCGGTCCGCATCCGCGTATCGCGTGGGCGCAAAGGAGCCCGAGCCATGAAGTTTCTCGATCTCGCCAAGGTTCATATCCGCTCGGGCGGGGGGGGCGCGGGCTGCGTGTCGTTCCGGCGCGAGAAATTCATCGAATATGGCGGTCCCGACGGCGGCGATGGCGGCAGGGGCGGCGATGTCTGGGCCGAGGCCGCGCCCGGGCTGAACACGCTGATCGACTTTCGCTATCAGCAACATTTCTTCGCCCGGTCCGGTCAGCACGGCATGGGCAGCCAGATGACCGGCCGGTCGGGCGAGGATATCGTGCTGAGGGTGCCGGCCGGCACCGAGATCCTGGACGAGGACGGGGAAACGGTGATCGCGGATCTGACGGAACCGGGCAGCCGCGTGCTGCTGGCGCGCGGCGGCAATGGCGGCTGGGGCAACCTGCATTTCAAGACCTCGACCAACCGCGCGCCGCGCACCGCCAATCCCGGCCAGCCGGGGGTGGAACGCACTATCTGGCTGCGCCTGAAGCTGATCGCGGATGCGGGTCTGGTCGGCCTGCCCAATGCCGGCAAATCGACCTTTCTGGCCGCGGTGTCGAACGCGCGGCCGAAGATCGCGGACTACCCCTTCACGACGCTGCATCCCAACCTCGGCGTGGTCGGCATCGACGGGCGCGAATTCGTCATGGCCGACATTCCGGGCCTGATCGAAGGGGCCAGCGAGGGCCGGGGCCTGGGCGATCAGTTCCTGGGCCATGTCGAACGCAGCAACGTGCTGCTGCATCTGATCGATGGCACGTCCGGGGATGTGGGCGCGGATGCGCGCACCATCCTTGACGAACTGGCCGCCTATTCGCCGGTGCTGATGGCCAAGCCCCGCGTCACCGCGCTGAACAAGATCGATGCGCTGGACGATGACACCATCGCCGAACGCCAGGCGGTGCTGGAATCGCTGACCGGCGGCCCGGTCCACCTGATGTCGGGCGTCTCGAAACAGGGCGTGCCGCAGGTGCTGCGCGCCCTGTGGTCCGAGATCGCGCCATCGCGCGGGACCGGGGCGGAAGATCAACCCGAGGCGCCATGGCGGCCCTAGCCCCGTCGCTGCAACAGGCGCGCCGGCTGGTCGTCAAGATCGGCTCGGCCTTGCTGGTCGGCCCCGAGGGGCTGCGCGGCGATTGGCTGCGCGGGCTGTGCGACGACGTGGCGCGATGGCGCGCGCGCGGCACCGATGTGGTTCTGGTCTCGTCCGGGTCGATCGCGCTTGGCCGGCGGGTGCTGGAACTGCCTTCCGGCGCGCTGCCGCTGGAACAGGCGCAGGCAGCGGCGGCGGTGGGCCAGATCCGGCTGGCCCGCGCCTATGAGGAGGCGCTGGCCCCGCACGGGGTCAAGACCGCGCAGGTCCTGCTGACGCTGGAAGACAGCGCCGAGCGCCGCCGATACCTGAACAGCCGCGCGACGATGCAGACCTTGCTGGGCTTGGGCGTGGTGCCGATCGTGAACGAGAATGACACCGTGGCCACGGACGAGATCCGCTATGGCGACAATGACCGCCTTGCCGCGCAGATCGCCGTGACCTGCGGGGCCGACCAGCTGCTGCTGCTGTCGGATGTGGACGGGCTGTATACCGCCAATCCCAAGACCGATCCGCAGGCGCGCCATCTGCCGATCATCGCGCAGCTGACACCCGCGATCGAGGCAATGGGCGGCGATCCGGTCTCCGGCCTGTCCAGGGGCGGCATGAAAACCAAGCTGATGGCGGCGCGCACCGCCGTGGCCGGGGGCTGCGCGATGGTGATCGCCGAAGGGTCGGTCATGCGGCCGCTTTCGGCGGTGGCGGGCGGCGCGCGGTGCAGCTGGTTCCTGCCCGAGGGCGATCCCCAGGCCGCGCGCAAACGCTGGATCGCGGCGATGAAACCCAAGGGCGTTCTGACCGTCGATCAGGGCGCCGCCGAGGCGTTGCGCCGCGGCAAATCCCTGTTGCCCGCCGGCGTGCGCGCCGTCGCGGGCGATTTCGGGCGCGGCGATCCGGTCGCGATCGCGGGTCCGCAGGGCCAGACGCTGGGCACCGGCCTTGCCCGCTATACCGCCGACGAGGCCCGCCGGATCGCCGGCCACCGCTCGGCCGAGATCGAATCGCTGCTGGGCTATCCCGGCCGTGCCGCCCTGATTCATCGCGACGACATGGCCCTGTGATGACGGACCCGACCGCCGCCCGACGCGCGCATCTGGAGATCACCTATTGCACCGGCTGCAACTGGCTGCTTCGGGCGGGCTGGTACGCGCAGGAATGTCTGTCGACCTTCGGCCCTGATTTGCAGGTCACGATCATTCCCGACGACAGTGGCGGTGTCTTCCGCATCACGCTGGACGGCGGCGACATCTGGGAGCGTAGGCGCGATGGCGGATTTCCCGACATCCGGACCCTGAAACAGGCGATCCGCGACCGGATCGACCCCGGCCGCGCATTGGGACACCTGGACCGGCCGACCTGAGCCGGGTGCCGGCCGGGGCCGGGCTCAGGCGATGCGGCTTTTCGCCCGGCGCGGGCGCACGACCGCCCCGCCGCCCCGCGCCAGCCGTGCCGCATCCTCGCCCGGCGGCGGCAGCGACAGCGCCGCGTCGCGCAGGATCGCGATGGCCTCGTCGCTGCCCCTGGGCAGCGTGGCCGGATCGATCGGCGCGCCGACGGTGATGCGATAGCTCTGGCGCGCCTTGTTCAGCACCTCGTTGAACAGGGTCACGTCGCGCAGCGTCGGATGGATCGCGTCCAGCAGGTAGAACAGGACCGAATTGCGGGCGCGGATGCGAAGCGGGATGACCGGAACGCCGAACTTGCGCGCGATCATCGCGGCGCTGGCCATCCAGGGGCGTTCGTGCAGGGTCAGGCCCTGCCGCTTGGCCAGTCGGCCCGAAGGGAAGATCAGCCCGATCCGGCCCGCGCCAAGCGCATCGCGCGTGTAATCCATCGTGGCCTTGGTCTTGGCGTGGCTGCGCTTTTCCTGGCGCCATTCCACCCCCGCGATCAGATCCTCGACCTGGGGCATGACCCGGATCATGTCGTGATTGGCATAGATGAAAAGATCGTCTCGCAGCGATTGCAGGACCGCGTGCATGACAATTCCGTCGGCGATGCCGGTGGGATGGTTCGACACGATCAGCGCGGGACCGCTGGCCGGCAGATTTTCCATCCCCGAGACACGAACGTCGCGGACGATCAGGTCGGTCATCCGGCGCATGATCTCGGGCGTGGGCAGATCGCGCAGTTCGGCCGCCAGCCGGATCGTGCGCGGATAGCGCAGAAGCCGCATCATCACCCGCCGGGCGATGCGGTGGTGCGCCTTTCCCGAATAGAGCCACGGTGCCCGCTCGGCAATCAGCGGATCGAGTCGGGCCTGCATATCGGCCCTGGCATCG
>CEOS01145523.1_pt1 | contig 11896 bp, 14 predicted proteins | sample 530601 | NCBI WGS metagenome assembly CEOS01 (sample SAMEA2620666, study PRJEB7988) | marine metagenome | biome: marine biome (ENVO:00000447); feature: mesopelagic zone (ENVO:00000213); material: "saline water (ENVO:00002010), including plankton (ENVO:xxxxxxxx)" | depth 1000 m
AACTGACTGAAATCGCTCAACCTAATTTTCGGTCGGGTTCTAAGGTTTGAAGACGGCGTCCGGTGTGGCTGCACGCCATCTGCCGATGACCTCCGGGAGCCGCCCGAAATCGCTTAGGTGCCAAATCCAGCCGTCCATGTTGGCGGCAAGCCAGGCGATGTCTTGGCCGGCCCGACCAATCGCGATCAGCGGCAGGCGCGCGCCGACCGGCTTGGGCACAAGGTTGAGGCTGCCGTCGAGACGACCATAGTGCTGTGACTGAAAGATGCCGAAGTCGCTTTCCGTGGACGCCCGGATCATGGACAGAGCATCGCGGAATCGTTCCGCACTGTTGTCGAACGGCAGTCCGAAGGTCGGATATTCAGCCGGGCGGTCGCCCGTGGACACGCCGAGCAGCAAGCGACCATGGGATAGCTGATCGACGCTTGCCGCCTGTTTGGCGACAATCAGGGGATCGCGCAGAGGGAGCACGATGCCTGCCGTGCCGATTGTGATGCTTTTCGTCTGCGCTGTCAGCCAGCCCGCATACACCATCGGGTCGATGACCTGCCCGATGTCGCCAAATCCGGGGTCGAGAAACGGAACATCACGCAGCCAGATGGCGGAGAAGCCGAGTTCGTCGGCCTTCCGCACCATTGCCGTATGATCCCGCAGCGTCGGCCCCGGCGAGGATGGATAGCCTTCGAGCGGCGCCATGAAGCCGAACGTCAGCCGCCCGGGCTGGAACAGGCGATTGTATGCGGCGTGATCTTCGATTCCTGCCGGCCGCTTCCAATCAAGATTCGCTTCCGGGCGGCTCATGGCTGATCCTCCGCCTCGGCCAGATTGCGGCCGACGAAGAAGCCCCCGGCGACGGCAATGACTGCGAGAGCGACGGCGAAGCAGATCGCGCCCGTTGCCAGTCCGGCTCGATCAATGACCAGGCCCGTCGCCATCGGCATGAGGCCGGCGGGGATATAGCCGCCGATGTTGAGGACGGCGTTGGCTTCGGCGCGGCGTTCGGCAGGGACATGCAGCCCGATAAGCGTCAGCCCGCCGAGTTGACCGAGACCCTGGCCGCTACCGGCGAGCAGCGCCGCGACGATCAGGGCCACGGCACTGGAAGCCGCGACGGCGATCCCGATCCCGACCATGGACAGCACGGTCGCGCTCGCGCCGAGCAGGAAGATCGTGCGCACGGGACGGCTGCGAGCGAGGAATTGCACGCCCGTCGCCGTCAGGAACATCCCGCAGGCCATGGCGCCAGCGATCAGCGGGCTTGCCACGCCGATCAGGCGGGAGAGCAGCGAAGGGCCGAGCGACAGCACGAACGATGTGGCGGTGATCCCCGGCCCGAACACGGCGATGCCGAAGGCAAGGTGTCGGCGGTTGGGCTGTGGAACGCTCGGCAAACGCAGCCGCCATGCAGCGCTGGCCGTGGGCGTGCCCTCTCGCAGCGGCAGGAGGAATACCAATAGCGTCGCGCTGGCAAGGATCGCGAGTTCGGCGCCGAAGATCGGCAGGATCGGTTCGGGCAGCGCAAGCGCGAGACTACCGGCCAGCAGCGGGCCGAGGCCCGCGCCGAGGACCATCGAGACCGAAGCGAGCAACGATGCTTGCCGCCGCCGATCCGGTCCGCCCAGATCGACGACGGACGCCATGCCCGCCGACACCGCCGCGCCGACCGCGATGCCGGACAGGAATCTTGCGATCAGCAACATGATTACCGATTGCGCGCCGGCAAAGAGCAGACATGCTATGATCGCGGCGGCCAAGCCGGGCACGAGGACGGGCCTGCGTCCGAAGCGGTCGGATAGCTGTCCGACGACCAGAAGAGTCAGGAGAAGCCCGAGGATGTATGCGGCAAAGATCGCCGTCAGCATGGTCGAGGAAAAGTCGATGCTGGACTGCCAGCGGACGTAGAGTGGCGTCGCGGAGTTGGAAAGAATGAATATCGCGGTGACGATCCACGCCGCCGCCCACATACGCCAGACCGATCTATCGTTTTTTTTGCCGTGGAGGATGACGAAGCGATGGTCATGCGCCATCCTCGTCATGTGTCCGGACACGTCCGAGCAGTGCGAAAACGATCAGCGCTGTCACAACACTGGCCGCAGCGAGGATGTAAAGCTGCATCTGGAAAGCGTTGTCGTAGCTCTGAACCAGCAGCGCGCGTCCGACATCAGGCAGGATCGTGGTGGCACCGGCGAGGTCGCCCATGGCGATACGGTTCGCCGCCTCGATCATGCCGTCATGGCTTGTTGCCGTGGCGGAGAACATTCTGATCAAGCCGGACTGTATCAGCCCGGCCAGCAGCGCGCCGACGATGGCGATGGCGACGCCATCGGCCGAAACGCGCACCGCGTTGAAGATGCCCGTCGCCATACCGGCGCGTTCCTTTTCGACCACGCTGACGGCAAGACCATCCATCAGGCCCCAGGGCAGACCGATGCCGATGCCGATAGTGGCCATCGGCAGGATGATCGACGCGCCGTTGCCCACCGACAGCGCCTGCGCCAGCCACACCAGTCCAAGTGCGGTGATAAGGAGACCGATGCCGGACAGCACGCCAGCCGTTACCCATCGGGCCAGAGTGGCGGCCAAGAAAGGCACGACGAGCAAGGGCACCGACAAGGCAATCATCAGCCGCCCGGCATCGAGTGCGGACTGACCCTCGATCCCGATGAACCGGGCCGGCAGAAGAATGATGAGGGTCACATAGAAGAAGGCGGGCGATGCAGCGAGGATTTGCACGCCGACAAATTTGGCTCTAGCGAACAGCGACAGGTCGAGCATCGGCCTCGCCACGCGCCGTTCGATGACAATGAAAGCCGCGAACAGAATGGCAGAGACCAGCAGCGATCCGACAACCGCAGCGCTGCCCCAGCCTTCTTCCGGCGCCAGCAACACCGCGTAGGTGAAGAGGGCCAAAGCCGCCGTAAAACTGATGGCCCCCGGCCAGTCCAGACCTGTGGCGTTAGGATCGCGGGATTCCCGCGCCGACCATGCAACCATCACGAAACCAAGGAGGCCAATGGCGGCGGTCGCCAGGAACACCCATTGCCAGCCCAGAGAATCCACGAGCGCACCAGCCGCGAGCGGGCCGAAGGCCAGACCCACGCCAAAGGTTGTGCCGAGCAAGCTGAACACCCGCGTCCGGGCGTGGCCATCATATTCCTGCGCCAGCGACGACATGGCCCCCGCGAATGCGGCAGCGCCTCCAAGACCCTGTATCAATCGGAACACATCCATCCAGATCACGGTCGGCGAAAACGGAATGGCGATGGTGGCGGCGGCGAACAGCGCCAGCCCCGACAGCCAGACACGCTTGCGGCCGTAGATGTCGGTCAGGCTCCCCGCTGCCATCATCGCGCTGCCATAGGTCAGGATATAACCGTTGATGACCCAATTGAGCTGGACGGCCGTGCCGCCGAGCGCTTCGTTCACGGATGGCAGAACAACCGCCGGGCCGGTGAAGCAAAGCGGGATCAGCACGCCAGTCAGGCACGCGGAGAGCAGAAGTAGCCATTTTCTGGCTGAGGATCCATCAAGGGTTGTTGTCGTCACGGTCAGGATTCCGTCTGCAAGGACAGTTGAAAGGTTTGCCAGGCGGAGTCCGACGATTGCTTCAGGCGATTGGTCTTGGTCCGACTGTTTGATTTCGCGGAAACATAAAGACGTGCTGAGAAAAGAAAATCAGGCTACATTTCCATTCTTAGCGGACATATGCGTCCGCAATGGAGATTGGCATGATGGATCACATGGCCGGGCTAGGCGCGTTCATGCAGGCGGCGGAAACCCGCAGTTTCGTTGCTGCTGGCCGCCAGCTTGGCGTGTCCGCTTCCGCCATAGGCAAAGCGGTCGCCCGGCTCGAAGATCGGCTCGGCGTGCGCCTCTTCCATCGCAGCACGCGCAGCATCACGCTAACCCCCGAGGGCGTGCTGTTTCTTGAACGCTGCCGCCGCATCGTCTGCGAAATCGAGGCCGCCGAGTTGGAACTGTCGCAGCGCCAGGAAGCGCCACGCGGAAAGCTGCGCGTCAGCCTTCCGCTCGTCGGTATGTTGTTACTGCCGGCAATCGGGGCTTTTGTCCGCACCTACCCGGAGATTGAGCTGGACCTTGATTTCACGGATCGGCTCGTGGATGTCATTGATGAGGGGTTCGACGCGGTGATCCGCACCGGCGAGGTCAGCGATTCGCGTCTGATGACCCGTGTTATCGGCACGTTCCGGCACCAAATCGTGGCTGCGCCTGGCTATTTGAAAGCCCGAGGCACGCCGCAGACGCCTGCCAATCTCTTGGACCATAGCTGCCTGCACCACAAGTTTCCGAGCACCGGCAAACTTGAACGGTGGCCGCTCCATGCCGATGGAGGGGCGTTGGACATTGAGCTTCCTGCGACGTTGGTGGCGAGCACTATCGAACCGCTGCTGTCTCTGGCCGAACAGGGCATTGGCATCGCCTGCCTGCCGGATTTCGTGGTGGCGCGATACATCGAGGCCGGAAGGCTGGTTCAGATTCTCGAAGAGCACACCGCGAATGCGGGGACGTTCCGATTGCTCTGGCCCTCGACCCGATATCCCTCACCGAAGCTGACTGCGTTCACCGAGTTCATGGCGAAGCATCTGTTCGGCGTTACGATCAGGAAATAGCACTTCAGTTCGGTCGTCTTATTCGGGCTTGCAGAAGAGCGTCCGGAAAAGCTGTTCCGACCGCTCGATTCCCTCGTCGGTCAACACGACGGATTTCGCCTTGCCGAACGGATTGCTGATGAACCTCTTCTCATGCACTCGGTTCATCGCGCCCCAATCGAAGCTCTTCCATGACCGGCCGTCCCGGCCGAGTGAGTGGAAGAGCAGCGCAAGGACTGCATCGTCGATTTTGTCCTTGTCGATTTCCATAGTCCCGATACCCCAGTGTTCATGGTGAGTCCCGACCGGACGGAAGGAGACCGCACCATGAAGACCGTCGATTTTCATGCGTATGCCTATTTTATAGGGTCATGGAGGGCTATGGAGTAGATATAGTTCTCATCGCTATCTCGCATGGCCCGCCATTTACCCCTCTTCAGCGAACAGCAGAGAACAGCCCCGATCGCTGAAATGCCCTGAATATATGGGATTTATGGCAACTCTCAGGTTGCCTGGGTTCACCGCTATTCGTCAGCTTTCGCCGCTGACTTTATGACCATTTTTATGGCTTGTACTTAACCGTGACCGGCACTAGCCTCGTCCCAAGGAGCCGATATGCATCTGCGGAACAAGCTGAGCGTCAAAAAAGTCGCGAGCCTCGACCGGCCTAACGTCTATTCAGACGGGGGTGGTTTGTATCTGCGCGTCCGCAAGAGCGGTACGAAGTCCTGGTTGTTCATCTACATGCTGAATGGCAAACGACGTGAAATCGGCCTCGGCTCGGTCCTCGACGTCCCCTTGGCCGAAGCGCGGAAATCAGCCGAGCAACTCAGAGCAATCCAACTTAAGGGGCTGGACCCCGCAGAGGTCCGGCGGCAAGAACCGGCTAAGTCAGCACAGATAGTTACATTTGCTCAGGCCGCGGCCGACCTTATAGATTCGATCGAAGGTGGGTTTAAAAATGAGAAGCATCGCAAGCAATGGCGGTCTTCGATCGATACTTACGCCAAGCGCTTGCTTCCCATGCCGGTGGATCAGATCGACACCAACGACGTGTTGGCCACGCTTCAACCAATCTGGCTTGAAAAATCAGAGACTGCTTCGCGCCTTAGACAGCGGATAGAAAAGATTTTGGATGCCGCTGCCGTTCGAGGGTTACGCCACGGCGGTAATCCAGCCCGGCTCAAAGGCCATCTCCAGCTTCTGCTGCCCAAAAAGGCGAAAGGCGAGCCGGGCCATCATAAGGCGCTGCCTTTTACCGAGCTTGCCAATTTCATGGCCAAGTTGCGCGACCGGTCAGCGCTGGCGGCGCGAGCGCTCGAGTTTACCATTTTAACGGCTGCGAGGACAAGCGAGACCCTGGGCCTCAAATGGCGCGAAGTCAGTATGGAAGAGAAGCTGTGGACTGTGCCTGCTGAACGAATGAAGATGGGCCGCGCTCATCAAGTGCCATTGAATTATGGAGCTATGGCGATCCTAAAGGCCATCAAACCCGACGTATGCGACCCTGATGAATACGTGTTCAGGGCGCGGGGCGGAGGCTCGCTCTCGAATATGGCCATGGCAAATTTGCTGAAGAAGCGCATGGAAGTACCCGTCACTGTGCATGGATTTCGCTCAACCTTCCGCGACTGGGCGGGTGAAACAACCATACATGCGCGGGAAGAAATCGAGATGGCCCTAGCGCATGACAATCTGTCGAAGACAGAGCGAGCCTATCGGCGCGGTAACGCATTGGAAAAGCGCAGGGCGCTAATGGCTGACTGGTCGGCATTTTGCTTAGCGCCGTCGCCAAAATCAAGCGACTGAGACGAAGTCGAAATTCAATCTAACATACTGACGAAAGAGGGTTTTTTGACTTTTCAGGCTAACGGCGCTATGTTGGGCGGCGCAGCTTATTGGCTGCGCTGACCTAACATTGGACGAGCTATGAAAAGGCAACCAGCGCGGGTAGTCGAACCCGCTGACGTGCGCCGTTTGCTAGAACTCACCACTACGCAACGGCATCCCTCTCGAAACAAAGTGATGGTGTTATTAAGCTTCAAGGCCGGGCTTCGGGCTTGTGAAATAGCAGGCCTGACCTGGTCAATGGTCCTGCAATCAGACCAAAAGGTGGGCGGCCACCTGACCGTCAGTCGGGCCATTGCTAAATGTGGGAGCGGCCGATTGATCCCGATGCATGATGAATTGCGCAATGCCTTAAGGCAGCATCATCGTAATGCGGGTAAGCCCAATGTCGGACCCGTGCTGAGGTCCGAGCGGGGTGGACATCTGACGGCCCGCAGCGTCGTCAACTGGTTCGACAATGCCTATGCGCAGCTCGCGCTATATGGCTGTTCTTCACATTCTGGCCGGCGGACGTTCATAACGCAATCGGCGCGAATGATCAGCAAGATCGGCGGCTCATTGCGCGACGTGCAAGAGCTTGCCGGCCACCGGGCTTTGACAACGACAGAGCGGTACATCGTCGGCGACCGCCAAACTCAACGAAAGCTGATCCGCCTTCTCTAGGCGGCGCTGCCCCCAGCAACTTGAATGCAAGGAGCGTGAAACATGAGTTCTCACGGAGAAGACGCTTGTGCCCAACACAGCGATACAGTCCTTCGATCGAGGATACGGGCACTCAACGATCTTTTGAGGTCCACCCAACGCGGAGGACAGATATTCGTCACCGAAGGGATCTGCAGCCTCGGCCGCGGGGTCGTTCCGCTGGTTATGAAAGCAGTCGCGGAGTTCAACGATTTTACAAGCGATAACGACCCCTATGGAGAGCATGACTTCGGCACGTTGACGGTTGGTGGCCGTCGGATCAATTGGAAAATCGACTATTATGACAATGACCTGAAATACGGTTCACCCGATCCGGCCGACCCGAGCGTGACCACCAGGGTGCTGACGATCATGTTGGCGTCGGAATACTGATGCCGCGCAGGCCACCCCTTATCGAGCTTACTCACCCATTATCCGCAGAATTATTCGTTCGGATCGATCGAGCCGTGAGAGCGGCAGGCTACACGGCGGCAATCGAACGGTCCGAGAATATGCCCGCTCCTGCCACGGCCGCGCAGTTCGCAAGCGAGGTGATATACGTCATCTGCAACTCGGGCATGAGCAATGTCGTAGCGGTGCCAATCGTCGAGCGGTGCATGAAGGCGCTGCGTGCTGGTCAATCAGCATCCACCGTATTTGGGCACCCAGGCAAGGCAGCAGCTATCGACTGGATTTGGAAACGGCGGAGAAGACTGTTCCGCGAGTTTGCCGATGCACCAGACGTCATCGAATTTTTTAGCGCCCTTCCGTGGGTAGGCCCGATCACAAAATTTCACATTGCGAAGAATGTGGGGGTCGACGTTGCCAAGCCTGATGTCCACTTGAACCGGCTTGCCGACCGTGAAGGGGTAACCGCGCAGGACTTGTGCGAGCGTCTCGCCAGAGAAACCGGCTACCGTGCAGCGACGATAGACCTAATTCTCTGGCGAGCTTGCGCTGACAGAATTATTAACTCCCGCTGATTTAGATCTCACCGCGTTATACAGTAGGGTAGATAAACCACCCGCTTTTTCTTCTTCCGGTATACGCTCCAAAACTCCTCATGAAGGTAGGTCGGCAGTTGCCCTTTCGACCAGTACCTCCTACTCCTGTGCCAAAATCTAAGTCTGCGGAGCGCAGCTGTTCGAATTTCCCTGCCCGTTCCCACCGACCCGATGAGTTCATCCAACTCGACTTGAGATAAGAGTTCAAGCAGCCGCGCGGCAAATTCAGGCCTTAAGCCTTTCTCTGTACCTTTGAGACGAGGTCCGTTGGCGCGGTTCTCAAGCATTTTAACCTCAGCGGGCACTTTGAGGAGATAATGCGCGAGATAATACGCCTCACCCTCACCCTCACTGACAGGTTGGATATCAACCGCTGAGGCACCAAACTCTGGCTTCCAGCAAGACATGGCAGCGACTTTCCGCTGTAACGGCGCGAGATCGATGAATACGTCTTTCCACGTGATCGCGTGCACGTGGGTCATCAACGTTCTTCCCTTGCCGCCATTGGGATGATTGCCCAGCCCTTGGACCTCGATGACATATATACCGTTTAAGCCGTTGGTTCGAAAAGTGCGATCTACGGCGGATCGTATCGTTTTCAAATCGATGATAGGTTCCCGATCCGAGGTGTTGCCGTTCGTCGGCAAAAGTGTCCAGAACTGAAAATTCAATTCGGGCGACATATCTCGCAGACTCTCGATCTCCTCGCCTAGAAATTCGGCAAATTTCCCCCTGAGCTTGAGATCTGATGCCCATAAATTCTCCGTCAGCTGACCGAGCCCCAGGTAATTTTTAATTTTCTGGATATGTGCTTCCGGCATCTTATGTTTACCAGCATATGAGCGGATGCGTTCCAAAAAACTATTGGCGAAGCGCCGGCTTTTCCGGCGTCCTAATTTAAATTTGTCGGCACCATCAGACATCAGCTTGCCTCCCAAAAGTAGGGGCGAAACTAATTGCGTAATATTGAGCTAAGTCACGGAAATTAAGGCAAATTCGATCTCTGATACTAAGTCTATCTATGCTACCCTGCCTATTACATAGGGGGACGCTGTTCATGTTCGACTGTTCGGGCGAACGAAGAGCGATTTTGAGCCACCGTCGCCGATTTGGCTCATGCAGTAGTTTACCGCGTTTAGGATGGTGAATGGGGTAGCGTTTGCATTCCGCTGAACCTTTGCCAAGCGCCCAAAAATAGATCAAGTCGGCTGAATGCAACCGATCGCAGATATAAGTTGGAACGAAGGGAGTTATGCGAGCAGGGGCCATCATTTCTCACCCCCAACGATGGCGCGCTTGGCAAAAGCCTTAGCACTTTCGGTCGTGATAAGTGTCCGGCTGCCAATCTTCGCTTTTTCGATCTGTCCTGCCGAAATAAGGGCGTATGTCTTCGTTCGGCAAATCCCATATAAGCGACAGAACTCCGCTATCGAAATAAGTACTGGTTCAGTGTCCATTCTCGTGCTCCTCAATCCGTGGCTGTATGCCAGCGGATGCGCACGATTTAGGACGCCAAGGCGAGGCTGTATCCGCTGCTATCCGCAGCAATCTGCAGCAATACCGGCGTCCATTTTACAGATTTGCGCGTGCGGCCTTCAAAAATTCGAGTATTTCCTTCGCCGTTTCGAACACCGTCCTTTCGGTGGGAATATCGCCCCCTTTGATAGCCACGCGATCTCTTACTTTTTCAACCAGCGCATTAGCTGTCAGCCGCTCAATACCCTCGTCTTCATGCAGAATAATCACTTCGGCAATCCATCGCGGCCAAAGCTCAGACCTCTTTCGACCTGCGTTCGATGCTACTTTCGGAGCCGCAACGGGCTCTGGCGACCCTACTATATTCAGTATATCAGGCTTATGAAAATGAACCCCAAACGCTACCATACGCATCCCGGGGCCGCGAAAATCTTGCCCTATGGCACGGCACCTCACCTCTTCGGGAGACATGTAGGCACTGACAAATAGACCGAGAGCCCAATCCCACCGGTCCCTGTCCTTAGCAGTCCCCATTTTCCAGAAGGCGCCGCCAATCATCAAATCCCCGCTATCGACCCTTTGCGCCCACTCTGGCCCCATATTGTGCGATATTTTTGGTTTAGTATGTTCAACCCAAAGGTCGTGCTGCTCGGCCTTCGACAGCTTTACATATCTCGAGAATTCTTCTTCATTAAATGCCATAGATTTACTTAGATAGGGCACGCCAACATCGTAACTGTGGGCCAGCCACAGCGCGGTGGAGTTGACTGCTCCATCCTGTAATCTATGAATAATCGCGCTTTTCGCCTTTTTGTCACCACCAACTTTAGCGCTGATAAGGTGAACTGCTTCGAGCGCCGGTATCCAATCGCCCTTCTCGCCAGGGCGAAGCGAAAAATTATCGTTCAACATATCACCTATGAACCGCCCCGGATTTGCCGGAGGCTATTTCGTTTAAGTTACGCAGCCATGGGGACGTCGTCCAGCAGGGCGTAGTGCAACTCCTCAGCTTCAGCCGGCGGGATATTGCCGATGAGTTCGAGCAGGCGCCGTTTGTTAAACCAGTCCACCCATTCCAGCGTGGTGGACTTGTAACGGATTTGCGCCGGTGACTTGAGCGATTAGAGCTCGCAACAGGTGATCGACGAGATGTCAAATCTTACTATTTGTAAATTTCCGATGCGCGGCCGTTAAAATCCGGCGCTAGCAAGCAATTGAGACGGAGGTAAGTCTAGTATTTTGGCGACCCGTTGAATGTTAAGTAGTGTGACGTTTCGCTCGCCCCGCTCGATCTTCCCCATGTGTGATCGATCGATGCCTGATTGGTGCGCTAACGCCTCCTGCGACATTCCCATCTGTTGGCGTCGCGCGCGTATAGCTTGGCCGAGCTTAGCCAATATCTCATGGTTGGAGGCGGTGCCGGAAACACGTTGAGTCACACTCCCTTCACAGCGTCACCGGGACGGACTAGCCACGGCATTTACGACCCATTATAATACAGCGGTACGGTTGTGGATTTTCATAGCCGTTGGGAGAACAGCTATATGACTGGATCGACGCATTTCCTGGCCGCCCTGACGATTATGGCTTTTGGCATTACTGCTTGTTCGGGAAAACCCGCAGAGGCAAGAAATGCTGAGGCAAACGCCTTGGTAGAGGATACCGCAGCCTCGTCTGGACGAAGGGTCGAGTACCCCGACGGCGTAATTCCCTCGGTAGCGCTTGTGATCAATGCGCGACCCGATCCGCAACCTACACACCACACCGTTGCAGACATGCTTTGCCCGCTCATTGCAGACGGATGGTCTCTGACTGTCCGTCCCGCGACGCCCAATAGCACGGGGAATGAGTCGCGCCGGCAGGTCAACTACGTGTTTACCCGGTCAGGGGATACACCAATGGTGTTCATCACGACCCGTTTTGAAAAGGTCGGAAAGCCGGCGATCGAAATGCTAAGCGAGATCAGAACCGCTGATCGCAACTTCCTCTATGAACAGGCATGGCCCTTCCTCAACGAGGTCTTTGCTCAAGATTTTGCGGAGTGCGCATGATCCAGGCTCCTGGGGCTGCTCACGCCTAAGGGCCAGGACAGTTTCAGGAGGTAAAGACCTATAGCTTTTGGCGCCGCCCGTCTCAGGGTTCCGTTTCACCTAGCGAGTTAGACTAACTTGGGACGTTCACCGGCACTGACGTGACCCCCGGATTTCCTCCAGTCGGGATTAGAGCCGGGCAGCTTTGTTGCGCATGAGCGCGGGTTGAGCAATGGCCTGCGCAGCG
>CEOS01066199.1_pt1 | contig 11849 bp, 8 predicted proteins | sample 530601 | NCBI WGS metagenome assembly CEOS01 (sample SAMEA2620666, study PRJEB7988) | marine metagenome | biome: marine biome (ENVO:00000447); feature: mesopelagic zone (ENVO:00000213); material: "saline water (ENVO:00002010), including plankton (ENVO:xxxxxxxx)" | depth 1000 m
AAAACAAAGATTATGGACAACCCCTCTAAAATAACCGAAGGTGGCATGGAATATTCGCTTGGTAAATTCGATGGCAAAAGTGTACTATATGATTTTTCAAAAATCTTAATTTATCTGAATGCCAAGGGGAAACTACTCTTTGGAAAGAAATTTAAAATTTATGAAGAGGACAAGGATATTTTATTGAAACTCTGTTCATACTTCATTAAAGACAAGGAAAACTGCCAAAAATATGAAATTGATGTTGACAAAGGAATTTTGCTTTCAGGACCCGTAGGCTGTGGCAAAACCAGTTTGATGAAATTGTTACGCCACATCGTTCCCTTGCAACGTCCATATGAGATGATCCCTTGCAGAAATGTCACTTTTAGCTTTAACCATCTTGGTTTTAGAACCATTGAAGAATATGGCAATACCAAATTCTTCTGTTTTGATGATTTGGGCATTGAACCCCCTGGACGGTTCTATGGCAAGGATCTGAATGTAATGGGGGAAGTACTGTTATCCCGCTATGAACTTTACCAACAAACCAAACATAAAATTAAAACCCACGCCACCACCAACCTTAATGCTGAGGAACTGGAAGAACGATATGGAAATCGCGTTCGTAGCCGGATGCGGGAATTATTTAATTTGGTTGCTTTTGATAAACAGGCTGGGGATAAAAGGAAGTAATCCAAATAATATTAGTGCATTTCAAAACTATTTTTCATATTGAGAGCAGAATTTTAACATTCCGGACTATGAAGAAACCAAAACCAATTGAAATCATAGAAATCAATAAAAATCGCTTTGACATTTTTATGCTTTTTACTAGGCATCCTTTTATAAATTTTCTAGCCAAAGAACTCCACTATTATACTAATGACTCAAACACACTCTTGGGGGTTGTAATTCTTGACTATACAGACCAAGATTACAACTATATACTAATGGCACGAGATGAAAATAGGCAATTTAGAGCATTTGAAATAAAGACCGATTACACTACTGAAGAAAAATGCATAGCCGCACTTACTAATTCTATGAAATGGCATAGCTCTCAAAATCTAACTATAGTAGAACAAGGAGGGCCTCCAAAAGGTCTAAAATTATTCGAAGTGAACCAACAACCAGAAAAGCTTCATCCTTATTTCAATAATTTAAAAAACAGCAAAGGCTCAAAAGCTTCAAAGCAGGCAATCATTGAAATATCAAATCACTTAGACGATATCGATGGTAATTTTGTAGAACAGTTTCAATCCATAAATGGATTTGATGCACGTCTTTGGGAGCTATATCTTTTTGCTTCATTCATAGAATTAGAATTTGAAATGCTTAGAGAATTTAATAGACCTGACTTTTTGATTAAAAAAGATGACTTAACTATTGCTGTAGAAGCAGTTATTTTGGGCCGTAAAAATGATCCTCCTAAACTAGTCCATATACAACCTCATTCGACTACTCTACAGGACATTGAAGAAAAGCTAGAAAATGAAACTCCGCTGCGTTATGGTAGTGCTCTTTACTCTAAATTGAGAAAGGAATATTGGAAACTTGACCACGTAAAGAACAGGCCTCTTGTTTTTGCAATTGCAGATTTTCATAGCGACGCCTCTATGATATGGTCTTTTGTTGCTCTTACAGAGTATCTATATGGTCATAAGCAAATTTTTGAGAAAGATGAGAAGGGTAAAGAAATCATCAAGTCTGTAAAAGCAAATAATTACACCAAGCCTTCAGGAGAAATAATCCCAACAGGTTTTTTTGACCAACCTGATACTGAATATGTAAGTGCGATACTATTTTCAGCTACAGGTACCTTAGCCAAATTCACACGTATGGGAATTCAAGCTGGGTTTGCAGAAGAAGGACAGATAGTTATTCGAATAGGAGATTGTGTAAATCCAGACCCACAAAGTTTTGACCCAATGTCATTTAAATATAAGGTCTCAGAGGACACAAAAGAGACTTGGCGAGAAGGTTTAAACTTATTTCATAACCCAAAAGCAAAACACCCTATTGATATGAAATATTTTCCAAACATAGGTCATCACAAATTTATAGACGGAGAATTAGTAAGTTATACACCAGATTTCCACCCTTATGCATCAATGAATTACAACACAATCACTAAGTAATGGACTTCCCAATAAACGAAATAAGAGAAAGTCAAAAATCACTTGCACCTCACATCAACTTTGATGAAAAATGTAATTTTTTCTATGATGAATCCAATAATCCAAGGAAACTGTATACGAGAGAAACAGATTTTAACACCTCTATAACTGGTAGTTTTGTTTTGGGAGGGGTAGTGGATAATGGAAGTGTGTTCAATTTTAAAGAGCTATGGAGTTCTTTGCAGTTACAAAAAAATGTAAAAGAATTAAAATTCAAACATTTAGTCAGTGGTGATTTTATTAGTTGCCTAAAATCAAGAAAACTGAATACATTTTTAAAGTTTATAAATGATGAAGATATACTCGTTCATCTTTCTTGTATCAATCTTTTGTACTACTCAATAGTCGATATTGTAGATTCTGCTCTTATGAATCACAAAGAATTATTTGAGCTTGGACCTCAATTTATTGCAGAATTAAAAGACACAATGCATCAAATACTTAGGGAGAATTTAGACGAAACTAGAGCTTTGTTTTTTAAGTTCAATTACCCAAACCTAAACCCTAAAGATATTCCAGAATTTATTAGAGAAATTATAGTCATTGTAAATTATGAGAATGGGAATATAAAAAATCAAAAAAGTTTAAAAACGCTAAAAGAAATGCTCAGTTTTTCAGGAGATAAACAAAAGATGCCATTTCTGGGAGGTGAAAAAAACAATGTACTAATCGAAGAATTTTATCAATTTTATATCAAACAAGTTTATATGTTCAAGAACTCGAAACATATATTTGACAATGAAGATACTATCCAAAAAACAGTAGGCACCTTCAATCTTATAAATGGTAAGAGAACATTAAAAAACTACACATTTAAAGACTCTAAAACAGAAATAATGATTCAACTTTCTGATGTCATTGTTGGTTTAACTTCTAAATATCATAGCTTTATAAATAACCATTCTGAAGAACTAATCCTTTCAGAGTTTGAAAAATTAAATGATTTGCAAAAAAGTAATCTTCAGTTATATGTCAAGATTATTTCTAAATCCGATAAATACAATCCAGGTTTTTTTCATCATATAACTGGCTTGACAGAACTAAGTAGGATGAACGTTCTTAATAATCTTGTTAAGTAAGAATAACTACTTTACCTTTTTTAAGGTATTATATACGTTCTAATTGGGTTAACATAATTTCCATTCTTCGTATTAAATCATCATAGGTGAAAATATCTATTATGTTTTTATACTTTCTTTTGATTATCTCAAAATCTGAAAGCTGACTTTCCGTTAGCTTATTATCCCTTCCCATAATGATCATGCCATTGGGATTAGTAATTTTAATTTTGACATTTTCTGGTAGCCGGTCTTTGTATTTTTCGGTCAACTTTTTCTCGCCAATTGCACCTGTTTTATTTAAGTAGAATATGTATTTCTCGATTTGCATTATCGTTCCAGATAAATCTCTATTTGGTATGTGATTATCTCTATAAGGGTTGGCTGATACTATGTTCTTATCGAAGGGGATTTTTATTTCCACAATATCTAGATTCCCCATAAAGTCAATTATTCCATAGTCTAATCTTCTAGTTTTATTATTGTAGATGTCTTTAAACTTTACTTCGTCAAATACAGCAATATACTTAGGAAAGAGTAATAATATAATTTCAATTATCTCAGCTTGCCATTGATGTTCCGAATACTTTATCTCATTTGAAAGCATATTTTTTAGTTTCTCTAAAAGCGTTTGATACTTTATAATATCAGCTTCACGAAAAGTTTTTCTTAAGTTACTACCATAAGCAGGTATTTTCTTGTTTAGATAGTTTTGATAAGACTCTTCTTTGTCTGAAATATGGTCAAAATAATTCTTTAGAATCGAAGTAACTTTCGCCTGGCGATACAAGCTAATTTCGTGGGTATTAGGAAATATTTTAATGAGATTTTCGAACTCTACAATTGGTAATATGGTCTCTTTTGGACCGCCAATATAAATATCATCTTGCAAATGTTTATCAATTTGTAGAAGGAGTGATGACTTGGATTTTACGAAAAAATAATTAAGTTGTATATCCAAGGATTTATGAAAGAAAAAAGTATTGTTAAGTCCTAAAACTTCCCTGTAAACTCCATAATATTCGTCCTTTAATTCCCCAATCTCAAAAAAGTATTCAGATTCCTCAAATTCATTTTCCACCCTTTTGAGAAGTGATGCACTATTTACATTAAAAATGTGCTTTATTTTAAATGGAAGTTGCGTTTCAAGTTTCTTATCTAACCATTCCGTAGGCTCATAATCAGAATAGTATTTTAATACAAGTTTTGAATCTATTTTTTCTATCTCTACCAAATCTCAGTATTTATTAGTTTTAATTCAATTTATCTCAGAAAGAAGCTCAATCAAGTCCATCGACTCTTCCTCTACCCAGATATCATCTTGAATTAAGTTGTTGATTATTTCTTGTTGATGTACGGAAAAGTCCTCCCATTTCAATCCTGAAAGTTCCTTTTTACGCCATTTACTTTTATGGTGAGGGGAATTTACAGGCAGGGCATCATCTAATGTAGTAGGTTCGATTAAGGTTATTTCTTTTCCTTTTTCTTTAAAGATTCCCTTTATTCTCGAAAAGATGGATAGTCCGTGATGGTCCCAATCGCAAAAGTAAAATAGAGGTAATTCTATTTTTTTTGCAGGAATATCTTTTAAAGGGTTGGTATTGTTACCACCTACATACCATAGTTCTATATTGTTCTGTTTGTATTCGTAGGGTACTTTTAAGCAAGCTATATTTTCGCAAATAACAACCAGCTTAGGGTTTTCACAATCTACTACGAATCGCCATTGTGCATTCTTCGGATCCTTCTCTGGGAACTCGTCAATATCCAGAAGCTGTAATACTGCATTTCTTAAACCGGGCTTATTTGTCAAATATTTTGCTCCTTTCCCTTTAAAAACTCGTGCTGAAAAAGTGTTTTCAGTTGTGAGATTCTTTTTGAGTTGATCTTTTTGATAATAAATAAAAGCCAAACTTTTTAAGTCATCTTCGTTATAGGTTTTATGGGCGTTACTCTCTAATCCTGCTTTATAAAAGAAGTTGGAATAGTATTCAAAATAATCCAAAAATTCTTTTTCGTAATATGTCTTAAAACCATATTTAGCTTCTAGAACCTTAGGATTACCCATTTTGGGCTTTATCAGCTTTTTTTGCTTCATTAGTATTTGTTTAATGAAGCTATTATTACCAATCTTTAAGTTGGTCTTTTCGTTTTTATATAGTTGGTTAAGACCAATCAGATATTTCCATTCAACATCTTTTTTCATTCTTACTTAAACATATTAGCGATTTACGTATTAATTGCTATTGTTCTCAAAATCCCCAAATATTGGAACTGGCTCATAATTTACCTTGTTAGTTTCTTCCAAATTATTATGAAGCAAATAGATATATTGGTTCAACATATCTACTTTATATGGCTGTATTGACAACGATATAATCTGGTAATCATTTGCCTTAGCAATGTCGTAAAGCATATCGAAGTTACTTCCTAGTCCTGCTGCTTCGTCAATAGGCATAAACCTAATGCCATCCCTTACTTTATCCTTAGCACCTCTATTAATTAAAGAGAGTCTAGCAATACACAAAAGGGCAATCGCTGCATAGGTTTGGCTTGTACTTCCAGGGTTAGTTTTTCCGTGGAAGGATTGAATGGTAAAGTTCAATCCATAATATGATTTTGGATTGAGTAATTCTAAAATTTTAGGTTTTAGGTTTCTAGAACCACCGCATCGATAAAAAGCTTCTTGCATTTTCTCTTCTAGAGAGGTGTACTTTTCCAGTTCGTTTGAAATACCTTGTAAATCATTGAATAGATTATTCTCACTCGAAACTCTAATATCCTCACGTATTTTATCAATAAAGTCTTCCATCCAACCTCTAGGGTAGCTGTTTTCAAAATTGATGGACAGTTTTGCCTTGTGACCACCTGTAATCGTCTTATCATCGGCATCAATGAAATCCCTAATTTTTCTTGAGTAATATATCTGTTCGCTTACCTCTGTATTGACCTTATCAACGATGCTCGTTAACTTTTGAAGCTTTCTAATGTTGAGCTTTTTATTTTTAATGTTGATATCGTCAAGCAACTTTTTAATACGTGGGATAATCTCATCATCTTCTAAGTCCTTTTCCGAAAAAATCTCTGGGGGTAAAATTTCAGAGCATATCTCTTTAAAATCATCTGTTTCTAAATAGCGGTTGGCCTTTTCTTTCAAAAATTCCTTTATAACAAGAACATATTTATGATTGTATTGCTTTTGGCATTCTGAATTAATTGCATCTTTCGCGTCTAATGTTTCTGAGGTCACTTCTCGGTCATCGGTATTAGTTTCTAAAGTAACCTCTGGGTGATCATCAATTAATTTTTGTAAATCCACTTTAAAGACATCTATTGCTTTATCTTCAAACTTCAAGTCTTCAATAGCAATTTCATTTTTTGACTCTTTATGAAGGATCGTAACAAAAGCATCGTAGAAATTCTCTTGTTTGTTAAGTGTTGTTTTTAAACTCTCAAAACCATCCGTGTCTTTTACTTGGTAATTATACTTGGCGATTAACTGTTCGGCATCATCATCGATTTCGGGAATTGAAATCGTTTTTAGATTTGTTTTTAGCCCTTTAATTACAGAAGAGTTATCAGAACGTTTTTTGTCTATTTTCTTGTAGGTCTTGTTTGCCTTTTTGAATCCCTTATCTATCTTTTCGTCTTCATCTAGCAATTTTAAATAACGCTTTATGGCGTCTGCTGTTTCCTCGTACAATTCGTGCTTATCAAACTTAGAATTAGCATCTTTTAATTCCCAAGACAAAAGGTAAGCTGATTGGTTTTCTAGCTTATTTAGCAATTCTTTTAAAATTGTCCAATTCTTAAATTCCTTTTCTAAATCCTTGATGTCATTATCCAAGGTTGCCTTTTGGTTTGAAAAATATTCCTTGATTTTATCTGAGTTGCCAGTATCAAATATTGGTTCTTGAACATAAGGGATATACTCACGAACGCCACCTAAATCCAACCAAAAACCATCATCTTCATCTTTTGTGACTTGAAGGTTTTCAATCAACAATTTTGGATCTGGAATGTACCTTGACTTTATACCATTTATTGGTTCTTTGGTAGTAATATTATCGTTTTGATATTTGTGTACTACACTTTCCTCTTTAGGGCTCAATTTTCTTTTAAGATTTAAAGCCCAATGTGCAAGCGACGAAGTATCATCTAGATTATTGAGGACTTTTAGTTTCTTTTTTTCTTCGAGTGACTTCTCGATTGTATTGACTGTTTCTGCTATATTCAATAATGAATCCTTGTTGAGCATATCATTTTTTCCAAAGAAACTGTAAATACCACTATCTTTTAAAAGTGACTTAAACTCTTCTATTCGCTCAATGTCCAGCTTGTTTTTATGATAGTTTTGATAATGTTCTGATAGTTCCTTACCCGTTTTTTCAAAGTGCTGCATCCAAGAAAAATACTTTTTCAGGTCATTGCTTTTTCTTAGCCATAACATTCTTCCTGAAGAAGCTTTATCAAATTCTTCGTCTAAAGCAGGTATATTCAATTTCAGTTCTTCAACTTTAGTTTCGGCAAAATTTTTAAGTCCGATTAAGGTGTTTCGATTATTGAAAAAGGAATTTAATCTTTGGACCATTTTCACATTAGATTTTTCAATCTGCTGATTTAAGTATTGAAATTTTGTGTTTGAAAAATCGCTTTGAGCCTCGTCTCTATCTTTTTTTAAACTAAGAAGTTCTTGTAGTTCAGTCTGCTTATGGGTTAACATATCAATCTCATCTCTATTAGATTCAAATTGACGTATATCGCCACTCAATTCTTCAACAGCCTTGTCAAAATCTAGCTTAAGCTCTTTTTCCTTATTATTTCCGAAGAGAAATTCCTGAATTTTCTCGCTTTTTTTGATGTCCAATGATTCTCTAGAAAAAGCCTGAATAATTTTAGCATAGCTTTTTAAAGACTCACGGTTAATGGATAAGTCAACTGGAATGATATAATTTTCAAACAGTAGCTTATGAAACTTATCTAATACTGACCAAGATTCGCATACATATCCTTTAGTATCGAATATGTGGTTTTTTAAATCCTCTATTGGTAAAATACTGTTGTCTTTCAGGAAATCCGAAAAACTAAGAGCTTTACTAAATGGAAGCAATTCATCTTCTGGTTCAAAATCTTCGCCGTGCTGAATAATAAAAGAGCGCGAGCTTCCGGTACTTTCAAGATAAATACCAATAATTACAAATGCGTCTTTTTTAAGTTCTACATTGATAAAGGCATAACCCATATCTGTTCCTTTGCCATCGGTCCTTAACACCATTGTTTTAGGCTTTCTTGGCTCACTACTATCGGTAGGCGAATGAAATGCAGCGGAACCGACAAAAATAAGTTGCAGAATATCTGCAATCATACTCTTACCTGAGCCACCTTCGCCAACAAAGTCTGTTCTAAAGGGGTTGAAATCATAATCAAATGATTGATGATGTACGATGCCCAAAGTGGATAATCTTTTTATTCTAGGGTATCTTTTCATTTCAATTCATTTAGGGTTTCGTCTATATTATTTATATGGTCTTCGTGTATGGCAATCAATCTATCAAAAGCCGGTAATAGGTCGAACTCATCATCATTTAATGTTACCCAACCTATTTTTTTGAATTCTCTAAGCGCTGATTCTACAGTTGAATCAATGGCATCATCATTTAAATTTCCAGGGTTGGTATTTCGAGATTTTGCAATCAATCTGTAAATACCTGGTTTTAAACCTTCATAATCAGTTCTAATCTTCTTTTGCAAGTCTTTTACAGAAACCACATCTATTTGATTGTCTATGAAAAAAATCTTGTAAATAACGAAGCCGATAATAACGTGTTCGCTCTTCATATGATATCTATGTCCAGCGTCAATTTGACCTCTAGTATTACCTATAAAGTCCAAAAAATAATATCCTCTTGTTTCAGTTCCACCAAAAGCCAATTCAACATTAAATAAAGACTGGTAGTAAGCTTTTAAGCTATCTATATTAGAATAAATGTAGTTGTAGAATCTTGCTTGGCTTCCTTCCCTTTGAAAATGAACGCCATCTTTTAACATATAGTCCAAAGAGGCAAATAATTCTTCTGTGTCAGGATGGTCTAAAAACTGTACCCTTATATCTTTTGTATGTTCATCTTCCATAAACTTATATGCTCTATTTTGCTATTGGTCTGTTTGGTTTTATTCATTTTGAAATCAAAACTTTTTGATTTACGTGCTTGTTGTATTGAGCTGTAGATTGCACTTACAGCTATCTGTCCATCATTTGTTTCTTCCATAATCTTGAAAAATGTTTCGGACAGATCAATGCTACCCCTTAATTCTATTTCGGCAATGATGTGTTGTTCCCATTTTCTAATCAAATCCTGTTGAGTGAGCACCTTTAAAATACTTTGTGTGTTTTCCTCAATCTTCACTTCGTTTGATTTATAGGAAACTCTCTTTTTGGGTTTAGAAGGGAATAATTCTCGTTCTCTCTCAACTATGGTAAAATTAGGTGTGTCTATATGTAAAATCGGATTTTCAACCACCTTTGGAAGAATTGTTTCCTTTTTGCTGGTCACGGTACTTTTATCCAATAGAAAGTGTAGAAATTTTTCAATTTTACTGTTAAATTGAGGTCTATTTAAAATAGAGAACAAATGCCTAATCTTTGGCTGAATTCTATCGAGTTTTCCATCGATAGAATCTAGTCTTTCGTTAAGATATTTGATAAAGAAGTGAACGTCTGCAATTAAATCGTCTGCTTCAGAATCTGTATCTTCTCGTTTTTCTAGAATTGAGCGTATCACTTTAGTTTCAGAATAGGCTGCTGCTAATTCTCTACTCTGCTCTTGAGCTTTATCTAAATTACTTTCTACTTCACGTAAAAGGTCTATAAACTTCTTATCGGAATTGGTGGTATTGTTTTTAAGTTTATTTACAGATTCTATGATTTGCCTATCTAAAAAATCTACCTGTTCCCTGAGATCTGGCTCATATTTTTTGAACTCAGAATTAAGCCAAAACTTTAAATCCTCCAAGGATACCCTTTGTTTCAATGAGGCTGTAAGAAGACTACAAATCTTTTCTATACGGGTTGGACTAAAGTTTCCCTTTAAAGTCTCTTTTGCATAGGCATAAAATCTATGCGCATAATCCTTAAAATAATATTTCTGAGTTTCTTGGTTGTAGTCTAAAAAATATTCCTGAAGATCTTTTATGTGTTCACTATAAATCTCTTTTGGATATCTTTCGTTCGGTTTGCTTATCTGAGCGAAAGCATTGTGAAGGTCTTTTTCGACGAACTTTCCGTCGGGTAACGATTTGTTTTTAATTTTCTCAAATAGAACCATAACTGCCAAACCGACTTCCTTCTTTGGGAAAAGTAGTTGGTAAACACCAGGTTCTTTAATCTCTTTTACAAAATCAAAACTTATTTTATCGTTTTCGTTCAATTTTTATGCTTCATCCATTTTAAGGGAAAAATCTCATAAAGATAATTAAATGATTTTTTCTTTATTTATGGTTATCCGCATTTCTAATAAATAATAACTTTATTTCTGAAAACAAACAGCTTACCGTTGATTTAATACAGAGAATTACTTCTTTAAATAGTTCTTCCATTTTTCTATTTTATTGATTCATATATAAGACGAGCTAGAATTTTAGTTCTTTTCAAATTTGACAGGTATTTATTTTCATCCCTATTACTCAAAAAGCCCAATTCCAATAGCAAGGAAGGGCAACAATCAACAGTTTCCCGCAACACCTGAAAATTCGCAAACTTCACCCCTCTACTTTCAAACCCTAATTGCTTTTTAAACTGGTTCTGTAATTGATAGGCAAACCAAATAGATTCCTTGGAATATTCAGAGTGGGTTTCGCCAACATATACCTCAATCCCTCTTGCATTTGGATTAGGAGAATGATTGCAGTGCAAGGAAATAAACACATCAGCACTTAGCTCCTTTGCCAGTTTAGTCCTATCCGATAAGGAAATAAGCTTGTCATTATAACGGGTCAAGTAAATATCCATTGGTGTGTTTGACTTTTCGTTAAGCCTTAAAATTTCCAAGGCAATATCCAATACCACATCCTTTTCTTGGATGCCATTTATGCCGATTGCACCAGAATCTTTTCCGCCGTGTCCAACGTCAATTATTATTCGGTTTTGAGCACTCGTTTCTTGTCCAAAAATGAAGCACATTTTCAAAAGTAAAATCACAAAACTGACGTTTTTGAGCACTTTTTTTATTTTCACTTTTCGAGTTATTAACAACCTATCTTCCAAATTTCATAGAATTTGATATTAAATAACAGCATCAAAATCCAAATAAACACAAATAATATTTTATACACAATTACCTGATTTACAATTATTTAAAAACAAATATATGTACTTTTCTCATAACGAAAACGAATCAAAAATTTAAACCGTTCCGTTATGAAAAAATCATTTTACCTAGCGACCTGTCTTTCGCTTCTCTCAAGTTCTCTTTTTGCTCAAATTGGGGGAATTGAAGATTCTGTTGATGATGTTTCGAATACCATTAGAACCATTTTTCCAATCCTTCTCGGGGTAATTTTCCTTGTAGGTTTCTTATTTAATGCCGGACATTTCTTTGGAGAGAACGCAGATCTAAAAAAAGGGATTACCCGT
>CEOS01008387.1_pt1 | contig 11807 bp, 12 predicted proteins | sample 530601 | NCBI WGS metagenome assembly CEOS01 (sample SAMEA2620666, study PRJEB7988) | marine metagenome | biome: marine biome (ENVO:00000447); feature: mesopelagic zone (ENVO:00000213); material: "saline water (ENVO:00002010), including plankton (ENVO:xxxxxxxx)" | depth 1000 m
TCCGGACCGCGGGCGCAAACGCAAAAGGCGCGGACCTGATGGCCCGCGCCCTGACATGCCGGATCGGGCGAAGACCCGATCAGCGCTTCGAGAACTGGAAGCTGCGGCGGGCTTTCGCACGACCGTATTTCTTGCGCTCGACCACCCGGCTGTCGCGGGTCAGGAAACCGGCCGCCTTCAGCGCCGCGCGCAGGCCGGGCTGGTGCAGTTGCAGCGCCTGGCTGATGCCGTGCTTGACCGCGCCGGCCTGGCCGGACAGGCCGCCGCCCTTCACCGTCGCCTGCACGTCATACTGACCGGCGACGCCGGCCACGTCGAAGGGCTGCTTCAGGATCATCTGCAGCACCGGACGGGCGAAGTAGTCGTTGATGTCCTTGCCGTTCACGGTGACCTTGCCCGAACCGGGCTTTACCCAGACGCGGGCGACCGCATCCTTGCGCTTGCCGGTCGCATAGGCGCGGCCCAGCGAATCGCGCTGCGGCTCGCGCGTGGGGGCGGGCTCGGCCACGGCCAGATCGCCGTCCGAGACGGCCGACTTCAGATCGTCGAGGGTCTTGATGTCTTCAGCCATGATCAGGCACTCCGGGTGTTCTTGGCGTTCAGGACCTTGACGTCCAGAACCTCGGGTTGCTGCGCCTCGTGCGGGTGCTCGGTCCCGGCATAGACGCGCAGATGGGTCATCTGCTGCTTGCCCAGCTTGTTGCGGCTGATCATGCGCTCGACGGCCTTGGTCACGACACGCTCGGGATGGGCGCCTTCCAGGATCTGGCGCGCGGTGCGGTGCTTGATGCCGCCCGGATGGCCGGTATGCCAGTAATATTTCTTGTCGTCGCGCTTGTTGCCGGTCATCTGCACCTTGTCGGCATTGATGACGATCACGTTGTCGCCCATGTCCATGTGCGGGGTGAAGGTCGGCTTGTGCTTGCCACGCAGGCGGGTGGCGATGATCGAGGCGAGACGGCCCAGAACGACGCCCTCGGCGTCGATCAGGATCCACTTCTTCTCGATCTCCGCCGGTTTAGCGGTATAGGTCTTCATCTTGGATCGCCCCTTGCGGGTTGTGGAATTCGGATGCGGGCTTGTCCGCGATTCGCGCCAGGAAATCAAGATCCCCTCGCGACGTTTATCGACGCGATATCAATGGCTTGCGATATAGGTATCAAAATACCTCAACAAGGCCGCCTGAAAACCGGGCCGAAAATGACAAGACCGCCTCATCGGGCGCCCCTCGCGGTTGGGCCTCAGCGCCGTGGCGGGATCGAATAGGTCATCGAACAGCGCGCGACCGGCGCGCTGTCGCCGTCCGAAAAGATCAGCGCCTCGGCCACGGCCAGAACGCGACCCAGTTTCAGCACCCGCGCCTCGGCCAGCAGGTCGCGATCGCAAAGCGGCTTGCGCATGAAATCGACCGAGGCATTGGTCGTGACCGCCAGCGCCACCGGCCCGATCCGCGACAGGATCGCGCAATAGATGGCCAGATCGGCCAGCGCAAAGATCGAGGGACCGCTGATCGTGCCTCCGGGGCGCAGGTGGCTGTCATCCACGCGCAGCCGCGTGACCAGAATCGCCGTCTCGACCCGTTCGACACGGAACGTGCCTGCCACCTGCGGAAAGTCCCGCGCCAGAAACGCGTTCAGCGCCGCCGCATCCATCGCCAGATCCATGCTTTCCCCCTGCCCCGTCCGGGCCTAGGCTTTCGCCAAAAGCAGGAGAGATCAAGATGCCCGACCTCGTGAAACGGCAGGACAGCGGCCATGTCGCGCGGCTGACCCTGAACGACCCGGCCAATGTCAACGCCCTCTCGCTCGAGATGATCGAGACGCTGATCGCGGCCTTCCGCGACATCCAGGCCGATGGGCGGATCCGCGCGGTGATCGTCGCGGCCGAGGGCAAGGCGTTCTCGGCCGGTCACGATCTGCGCCAGATGCAGCAGGCGCGGGCCGATGATGATGCCGGCCGCGCCGCCTATGAACGGCTTTTCGCGCGTTGCGCCGCCCTGATGCAGATGATCCCGGCCCTGCCCCAGCCGGTCATTGCCCAGGTCCAGGGCGTCGCCACCGCCGCCGGCTGCCAGCTTGTCGCCTCCTGCGATCTCGCGATCGCGGCGCAGGGGGCGCGTTTCGGCGTCAATGGCGTGAATATCGGCCTGTTCTGTTCCACGCCGATGGTGGCGCTTTGCCGTGCGGTGCCGCCCAGGGCCGCCTTCGAGATGCTGACCACGGGTGCGTTCATCACCGCCGAGCGCGCGCGGGATCTGGGCCTGGTGAACCGGGTGGTTCCGCCCGAGGCGCTGGCCGAGACCGCCGATGACATGGCCCGGACCATCGCCGCGAAACTGCCCGCCGCCGTGCGGATGGGCAAACGTGCCTTCCACGAACAGCTTCGCCTCGGGCTGGACGCGGCCTATGACAGCGCCGGCGCCACGATGTGCGCGAACATGATGCTGCCCGAAACCGACGAGGGCATCACGGCTTTCCTGGAAAAGCGGCCGCCGGACTGGGCCTGATCCGCGCCGAAACAGGCCCCCGAACGCGCGGCCCTGGCAGGCTGTGCACGCCCTGTGCACAGCCTGTGTCGCCCCGGTGCACGGGCTGTGCGGCCAAAAACCCTGCAATTGCAGGGTCTTTCCGCCCGGGCCGCAAGACGGCTGTTGCGCGCACCGCATCTGCAACGCCCGCCGCCATCGCGCGGATCGTCGGGGCTGTGTCAGCGCGCCGTCAGTGCCTGGACCAGCGCGGTGAAATGCTCGCCGCGTTTCTCGAAATTCGGATATTGGTCAAAGCTGGCCGCCGCGGGCGCCAGCAGCACCGTTTCGCCGGGCTGAGCCTCGGCCGCCGCACGGGCCACCGCCTGCTCCATCGTCTCGGCGATCTCGCAAGGGGTCTGGCCGATCTCCAGCGCGAAGTCGCGGGCCGAATGACCGATCAGATAGGCTTTCGCGACCCGGTCCAGATGCGGCACCAACCCCGCGATTCCGCCGTCCTTGCCCAGCCCGCCCGCGATCCAGCGGATTTTATCGAAGGCTTGCAAGGCTTTGGCGGCGGCATCGACATTGGTGGCCTTGGAATCGTTGACGAAACGCACCCCGCCGATTTCCGCGACCAGCTGGCTGCGATGCGGCAGGCCGGCGAAGCTGTTCAGGGCCGCCTCGATATCGCGCGGCGCCAGCCCCACCGCGCGGCAGGCGGCATAGGCCGCGCAGGCATTCTGATGATTATGCGCGCCAGGCAGCCCCTTGATCGCCCGCAGGTCGATCGAGCCTGCCTGACGCCCCTTGCGGTATTCCGCCAGAAAGCCCTTGCGCGCGAAGACAGACCAGGCGGCGCGGTCCAGCTTCTGCCCGGCCGAGATCCGGATCACCCGGTCATCGGCCGGGCCCACCTGCATCTGATCGGCCAGATAAAGTCCCTCGATCTCGTCCACGCCGATCACCGCACGATCCGGCCCGCCTTCCGCAAACAGCCGCCGCTTGGCCGCGAAATAGCCGCCCGGACCGCCGTGACGGTCCAGATGATCGGGCGACAGGTTGGTGAAAACCGCGATATCCGGGGTCAGCGCGCGGGCCAGGTCGGTCTGATAGCTGGACAATTCCAGCACCACCACCTCGCCATCCGTCGCCGGCGCCAGAGACAGGACGCCGGTGCCGATATTGCCGCCCATCTGGGTCGGCCGGCCGCATTCTTGCAAGATATGGTGAATCAGCGCGGTGGTGGTGGACTTGCCGTTCGATCCGGTCACCGCGATCACGCGCGGCGCCCGGTCGAACCCGTCCCAGTCGGCGGTGGCATAGCTGCGAAAGAACAGCCCGATATCGTTGTCGACCGGCACCCCAAGGGCATAGGCCCGCGCGATTGCCGGATGCGGTTTGGGATACAGATGCGGAATCCCGGGCGAGGTGATCAGGGCGGTGACGCCGGACCATGCGTCATCGCGTGCCAGATCGATGATGCGCAGCCCCTCGGCCTCGGCCGCCGCGCGGGTATCGGCCCCGTCGTCCCAGGCGATGACCTGCGCGCCGCCAGCGACAAGCGCCGTCGCCGTGGCCCTGCCCGACCGGCCGAGGCCGAGGATCGCGATCGTCTGGTTTTCGACACCCTGTACCGGGATCATCCGTCACACCTGAAGTTCAAGCCGGGGGCTGTCTGCCCCCGGACCCCCGAGGATATTTGCACCAAGGCAAAGCCTAGCGCAATTTCAGCGTCGCCAGCCCGATCAGCGCAAGGACCAGCGCGATGATCCAGAAGCGGATCACGATCTGCGGTTCCTTCCAGCCCAGCTTTTCGAAATGGTGGTGAATCGGGGCCATCAGGAAGACGCGCTTGCCGGTGCGCTTGAAGTAGAGCACCTGGATGATGACGCTGAGCGCCTCGACCACGAAAAGGCCGCCGACGACGGCCAGCACGATCTCGTGCTTGGTCACCACCGCGATGGCGCCAAGCGCGCCGCCAAGGGCGAGACTGCCGGTATCGCCCATGAAGACCGCCGCCGGAGGCGCGTTATACCACAGAAAGCCCAGGCCTCCGCCGATCAGGGCGGCGACGAAGATCAGGATCTCGCCCGACCCCGGCACGTGGTAGACGCCCAGATATTCGGTAAAGTCGGCCCGGCCGACCGTATAGGCGATGACGCCCAGCGTGCCGGCGGCGATCATCACCGGCATGATTGCCAGTCCGTCCAGACCGTCGGTCAGGTTCACTGCATTGGCCGCGCCCACGATGACCAGCATGCCGAAGGGGATGAAAAACACGCCCAGATTGATCAGCGTGTCCTTGAAGACCGGCAGCGCCAATTGTCCGCTCAGACCTGCCGGATGCAGCCACATCGCCCAGGCCGAGGCGACGAAGGCAAGCGCCAGCCCGAGCGCGATCCGTACCCGTCCCGGCACGCCCTTGGTGTTCATCTTGCTGATCTTGGAATAATCGTCGGCGAAACCGATCACCGCGTAGCCCGCCGTCACCGTCAGCACGATCCAGACATAGCCGTTGTCCAGCCGCGCCCATAGCAGCGTGGACACGAACAGCGCCGACAGGATCAGCAGCCCGCCCATCGTCGGCGTCCCCGCCTTGATCAGATGGGTCTCGGGGCCATCGTCGCGAATCGGCTGGCCCTTCTTCTGGGTGCGGCGCAGGTAGTTGATCAGCGGCGGCCCGAAGATGAAACCGAAGATAAGCGCGGTAAAGAAAGCCGCGCCGGCGCGAAAGGTGATGTAGCGGAAAAGGTTGAAGAGGTCGCCGCCCTCGGACAGGCTGCTCAGCCAGTAGAGCATCGGGTCATCCCTTCATCTTGTTGCGCAGCGCCTCGACCACGGCCGAAATCCTGGAGGATTTCGACCCCTTGACCAGCACCACATCGCCCGGCGCGACCAGATCGTCCACCCGCGCGGCCAGTTCTGCGGCGCTTTCGGTCCAGATGCCCTGCCTGGCACCGGACAGTGCCTCGTGCAGATGCCGCATCCGGGGGCCGGCGCAATGGACCAGATCGATCGCCTGCATCGCCGGGTCGACGGCCACAGCGCGATGCAGCGCCACCTCGTCGTTGCCCAGTTCCAGCATGTCGCCCAGAATCGCGATCCGACGGCGGCCCGGAAGGCCGGCCAGCATCGCCAGGCCGGCCGCCAGCGAGGCCGGATTGGCATTGAAGGCATCGTCGATGAGTTCGAACCCGCACAGTTGTTCGACCGCGCCGCGGCCCTTCGGCGTCTGCCAGTCCGACAGATGCGCGGCGGCGTCATGCAGTTCGGCCCCGGCCGCCGCCAGGGCGGCCAGAACGCCGACCGCGTTCAGCGCGAAATGAGTTCCGGTCGTGTTCAGCGTGAAATCGACCGTCTCGCCCGAAATCCGGGCGCGGCACCGCAGGCGCCCGTTGACCGGTTCGGCCCCGACCAGCCGCGCCATCGCCTTGTGTCCGAAGCCCACGACGATCGCGCCCGCCGCATCCGCGCAGGCGCGCAGGATTGGCGTCACCTCCAGATCCTCGGGGATGATCGCGGTTCCCGCATTCTGCAATCCCTCGAAGATCGCGCCCTTCTCGCGGGCGATCCCCTCGATCGCGCCGAAGGCCTCCAGATGCGCCGCCGCGACGGTGGTGATCAGCGCCACATGCGGACGGGCCAGTCGCGACAGCGGCGCGATCTCGCCGGGATGGTTCATGCCGATCTCGAGGATGGCGAAATCCGTGGTGGGAGGCATCCGTGCCAGCGTCAGCGGCACCCCCCAGTGGTTGTTGTAGCTGGCCTCGGCCGCGTGGATGCGCCCCTGCCCGCTCAGGGCTGCCCGCGCCATCTCCTTGGTCGAGGTCTTGCCGACCGAGCCGGTGATCGCAACCACCTTGCCGACCATCCGCGCCCGGCCGGCCCGGCCCAGATCCCCGAGGCCGCGCAGAACGTCGGGCACGACCAGCAGCGGCGCCCCGGCGGCGACGCCTTCGGGAATACGGCTGACCATGGCGGCTGCCGCACCCTGTTGCAGCGCGCGCTGCACGAATTCATGGCCGTCGCGCGTATCCTTCAGCGCGATGAACAGATCCCCGGGCGCCATATTGCGCGTGTCGATGGACACGCCCGAAGCAGTCCAATTCCCCTGCGCTCGCCCTCCGGTGGCGGCGGCGGCGTCCTGCGCGTTCCAAAGGCTCATATGCGGCCATCCAGCGCGGCGACCGCGACCGAGGCCTGTTCGGCATCGTCGAACGGATAGACATCCTGCCCGACGATCTGGCCGGTCTCGTGTCCCTTGCCCGCGATCAGCAAGGCATCGCCCGGTTGCAAGGCATCGACGCCGCGCAGGATCGCCTCGGCCCGGTCGGCGACCTCGGTCGCCTCGGGGCCCGCACCCTGCAGGATGGCATGGCGGATGGCGGCGGGATCCTCGGTCCGCGGATTGTCATCCGTCACGATGACCACGTCGGCATGGTCTCGGGCAGCCTCACCCATCAGTGGGCGCTTGGCGCGGTCGCGGTCGCCGCCGGCGCCGATGACAACAACGATCCGGCCCATCACATGCGGGCGCAGCGATTGCAGGGCCGCGATCACCGCGCCGGGCTTGTGGGCGTAATCGACAAAGACCGCGGCACCGTTCTCGCGCTGCGCCACGAGTTGCATTCGACCGCGTACGGTGCGCAGATCGGGCAGAACGCGCATGATATCCCCGGCCGCATCGCCCGAGGCCATGGCCAGCGCCATCGCCGCCAACACGTTTTCCGCCTGAAAACCGCCGATCAGCGGCAGGCGCACCATCTGCGGCTGCCCCATGACCGAAAAGCGCAGATCCTGCCCGGTTGCGTCAAAACGCTGCCCCAGAATTCGCAGCATCGCGTCCTCGCCCGTGCCGATGCTGGTCAGGGCCAGGCCACGATCCGTTGCGATTTCGGCCATCTGGCGGCCGCGCTGGCTATCGACATTGACGACAGCAGCTTCGCCTTCTTCCAGAATATGATTGAACAGCAATGCCTTGGCGGCGAAATAGTCGTCAAAGCTGGCATGGTAATCCAGATGATCCTGGCTGAAATTGGTGAATGCGCCCGCCTCGATTCGCACACCGTCCAGACGCCGCTGGTCCAGTCCGTGGCTGGATGCCTCCATCGCCGCATGGCTCACGCCGGCCTGGGCGGCCTCGGACAGGATGCGGTGCAGGGTCAGCGGATCGGGCGTCGTGTGCTTCAACGCAGCCTCGAAATCGCCCTGAACGCCCATCGTGCCAAGGCTGATCGCACTGTGGCCCAGCGACTGCCAGATCTGGCGGGTGAAACTGGCGACCGAGGTCTTGCCGGATGTGCCGGTGACGGCCACCACATGACGCGGCTGCGTCTCGAACCACAGGGCCGCGGCTCCGGCAAGGGCCGCGCGCGGATCCTGGGCGATGATCAGCGCGCCATCCCAATCGGCCAGCGCCCCGGCCGCGATGTCCGCCCCGGCGCGGTCGGTCAGCACCGCCGCCGCCTCCATGCGCAGGGCGTAGCGAATGAATTCCGCCCCATGCATCGCCGATCCCGGCAGGGCGGCGAACAGATGGCCCGGCCTGACCGTCCGGCTATCCAGCGAAAGTCCGGTGATCGCGGGATCCAGCCCATCCCTGGCCCGCAGGCCCAGTTGCGCCAGCGTCTTTCTGCCCTGCCCCACGATCTCACCCGTCATTTGTTCGCGACGAGCTTTATCCCATCGTCCGCAGCCGATTCAACACGCGGCTGGTAGCGGGCGGCAAAGACCGGCAGCTTTTCTTCGGTCCTGGGTTCCAGCCCCAGCAGCGGTCCCAGACGCCGAACCAGTTCTGCCGCCACCGGCACCGCGGTCGTTCCCGCGGTGCGGCTTTCGCCGCCGTAATTGGTGGTGATCGAGGGCTCGTCAAGCGTCACGACCAACACGTATTGCGGATCGCTGGTTGGAAAGATCGAAGCGAAGCTCGAGACCACCTTGTTTTTATAATAGCCGCCCGATGGACGCGGCTTGTCGGCGGTGCCGGTCTTGCCGCCGATCTCGTATCCCTCGACCTCGGCCCGGGTGGCGGTGCCGCGCACGACCACCTGACGCAGCATGGCGACGGCCTGTTGCGCGGCGCGGGTGGACAGCAGCCGTTCGCCCTCGGGGCGCTTGCGACCGCGGATCAGGGTCGGCGTGACCTTGATTCCGTCATTGCCGATCGTTGCATAGGCCGAGGCCAGATGCAGCGGACTGACGGCAATGCCTTGGCCATAGGCGACGGTCGCCGCCGTCACTGGCGGCCAGCGCGACGGCACCAGCGGCAGACCGGTTGGCGCTTCGACCAGTTCTATCGGCGACGGCTCGAACAGGCCAAGCCGTTTCAGAAATTCCCGCTGCCGATCCGGTCCCAGAAGCTGTGCGATCCGGATCGTGCCCACGTTCGAGGACTTCACGATGACACTCGTCACGCTGAGTTGCGGGCCATAATCGTCGAAATCGTTGATCCGATATTTCCCGAACCTCATCGGGGTGGTCGTATTGATGATCGAATTCGGGTTCACCAGCTTCAGATCCAGCGCCTGCGCGACCGGAAAGATCTTGAAGGTCGAGCCCAGCTCGTATTGCCCCTGAACGGCGCGATTGAACAGCGGGCTGTCCGACGGATCACCCTTCAGCAGCGGCCGTGGCCTGTTATTCGGGTCGAAATCGGGCAGGCTGGCCATGGCGACGATCTCGCCGGTCTTGACCTCCATCAGGATCGCGGCGGCGCCCTTGGCGCTCATCAGTTTCATCCCCGAGGCCAGAACCTCCTCCAGCGCCGTCTGCACGGTCAGGTCGATGGACAATTCCAGTGGCGCGCCCTCGTTCGATGGATCGCGCAGCCAGCCGTCGAACGCCTTCTCGACGCCCGCCACGCCCAGCACCTCGGCGCTGCTGACGCCCTCCTTGCCAAATCGCGATCCTCCCAGGATATGGCTGGCAATGTTTCCGTTGGGATAGATCCGCATCTCGCGCGGGCCGAACAGCAGTCCCGGTTCGCCCAGATCATGGACCGCCTGCATCTGTTCGGGACTGATCTTGCGCTTGATCCACAGGAATTTGCGTTTGCCGGTGAAATCCTTGGTCAATCGCGCAAGATCCAGATCGGGAAAGACCTTCGTCAGCCCCTGGGCCGCGCGGATCGGGTCGATCATGTCCTGCGGACGGGCATAAAGCGAATAGGTCAGCAGATTGGTGGCCAGAACCCGCCCGCGCCGATCGACGATGTCCGCACGCTGCGACATGATCTGCGAGGACATGACCTCGGCCCGTGGCTCGCTGGGCTGGCTGTTGGCCAGCGCCGCCATGCGCGCGCCGACGGTGCCAAAGGCCAGCACGAAACAGCCGGCCAGAAGGACCAGCCGTCCCTCGGCCCGCCTGCGGGCCTTGTCCTGGATCGCCTCGTGACGGCGGCGACGGTTCTCGGCCTCGATCTCGTCCGGGTTCTCGCCCCGCTCGCGGGCGCGAAGGATCCGGGCCAAAGGGCGCAGGGGGGTTCGGATCATGGCTTTTGCTCCTCGGAGGCGGGATCGACGTTCGGTTCTTCGACAGGCGCGGCGGGCTTGGGATAGTCGACATGACCCAATTCCACGACCTGCCCCATTTCCTGAGGCACCAGCAGCAGGCGCTCGAAATTCAGATCGACCAGCTGACGCAGCCTTTCGGGGCGATTCTGATAGGCCCATTCGGCGCGCAGGACGCCCAGATCCTCGCGCAGCCCGGCAATCTCGCGCCGGATTTTCCCCATATCGTCGATCGCGGCCTGGGTGCGATAGTTTTCGCGGTAGGCCCAGAAGGCCAGGGCCATGACGGTCAGCACGCAGGCAAGATAGGTCAGCGACCGCATCAGGCACCGCCTTTCGCGGGAAGTCGCGGCATCGCAAGCGCCCCTGCCCCGATCTCGCCCGCGGGCGCCTCGGTGCGGATGGCAACGCGCAACAGCGCCGAACGTGCGCGCGGATTGACCGCCATCTCGTCGGGGTCGGGTCCGATGGCGCGGCGGAACGGCAGCCGGAAGGCCGGAGGCGCCGTGTCGCTGACCGGCGCGTGTCGGCTGCCGCCGCCGGCGCTGTTCGACCGCGCCTGCATGAATCGCTTGACGATCCGGTCCTCCAGCGAATGAAAACTGACCACGGCCAGGTATCCTTCCGGTTTCAAAGCGCGCTCGGCCGCCGACAGGCCCTCGACCAGTTGCCGGAATTCGTCGTTCACCCAGATCCGGATCGCCTGAAAGCTTCGGGTGGCCGGGTGGCTCTGGCCCGGCTTGGCGCGCGGCAGGCAGGATGCGACGATTTCGGCCAGCTGCCCGGTGCGGCCAAGCGGACGCGAGGCGACGATGGCGCGCGCGATCCGGCGCGAGGCGCGCTCCTCGCCATAGTGGAACAGCACATCGGCGATCACGGCCTCGTCCGATTCGTTCAGAAGATCGGCGGCCGAGGGTCCGTCGCCGCCCATGCGCATGTCCAGCGGCCCGTCGCGCAGGAAGGAAAAACCGCGTTCGGGCTGATCCAGCTGCATCGAACTGACCCCGAGGTCCAGGACGACACCGTCCAGCGGCTCAGCGGCCAGGCGGTCCAGATCCGAAAAGGTGCCCTGAACCAGGCGCAGCCGGTCGCCGTATTGCCCGGCCCAGCCCTCGGCGATGCGAAAGACGGAAGGGTCGCGATCCACGCCGATCACCTCCTGCGCCCCGGCATCCAGCAGACCGCGCGCATAGCCGCCCGCGCCGAAGGTGCCGTCCAGCCACCGTCCGCCGACCGGCGCGACCGCCCGGATAAGTGGCTTCAGCAGGACCGGAACATGCGGCTGTCCCATCGGCTAGTCCTCCTCGCCGGTTTCCGACAGGAAGACGCGGGGATCGAATCCGCGGCCCTTCGAGGCGGCGAAATCCTCCAGTTCCTCGACATCCTTCGGCGGCGAATCGGGCAGATAGACCTTCATGTAGTCGCCATGCGAGGCGAAGGTGGTCTCGACCCCGTTGTCGAAACCCAGTTTCTCGCGCAGCTTCTGGGGCAGGACGAGGCGACCCTCTCGGTCGATCTCCAAATCCACCGACTGGCCGTTCATCAATTGCTCCAGCCAGCGGCGCTTGTTGCTGCCGCGGGTCAGTCTGTCGATCTGCTGGTCGATTTCTTCGATGGCTTCGATGGTGTAGAGTTCAAGCCAGTTCCACCAGTCCGGACCATAGACCGCGACCAGTTGGGTGCGGCCGGTATTGCTGGTGGCAAAGGAGGGGTCTCCGGCGTCGAACACCTTGCGAAAGCGCGCCGGGATGGACATCCGCCCCTTCCCGTCGATCCTGACGCTGTCGGTGCCTCTGAACTTGCGCGCCACCCGTGTCCCGCCTCACTGTCCG
>CEOS01116644.1_pt1 | contig 11774 bp, 9 predicted proteins | sample 530601 | NCBI WGS metagenome assembly CEOS01 (sample SAMEA2620666, study PRJEB7988) | marine metagenome | biome: marine biome (ENVO:00000447); feature: mesopelagic zone (ENVO:00000213); material: "saline water (ENVO:00002010), including plankton (ENVO:xxxxxxxx)" | depth 1000 m
GAACGCGGAATTATTTTTATCGATGAGATCGATAAGATCAGCCGTAAGAGTGATAACCCTTCCATTACCCGCGATGTGAGCGGTGAAGGTGTGCAACAGGCACTTTTGAAGCTATTGGAAGGAACCAAGGTAAATGTACCCCCGCAAGGTGGTCGAAAGCATCCCGATCAGAAGTTCATTGAAGTGGATACTTCCAACATATTGTTTGTTGCCGGTGGTGCTTTTGACGGCATTCATCGCCATATTGCCAAGCGCCTCAATACGCGATCTGTAGGATTTCATAGTAGCAAGGATCGTGAGGATTACAACAACTCCAACCTACTGCGCTATATAGCCCCGCAGGATCTGAAAACTTTTGGGCTGATACCGGAACTCATTGGCCGTATGCCGGTGCTGACGTATCTCAATCCTCTTGATGAAGCTACCCTGGAGTTAATCCTCACTAAGCCTAAGAATGCTATTCTGAAGCAGTATACCAAGCTGTTGGAATTGGATGGTGTTACGCTTGATTTTTCAGAAGAAGCCTTGAAGTACGTGGTGCAAAAGGCCATTGAATTCAAACTGGGTGCGCGTGGTTTGAGGTCTATCATTGAGACAATACTTACCGATGCCATGTTTGAGCTTCCCAGTAATGATGAAGAACAAACGCTTACGGTAGATCGGGATTATGCTTCTCAGAAAATGGAAAAGATGTCCCTTAAAGCCTTAAAGGCCGTTTCGTAGTCAATTTCCCGAACGAACGTATGTGACAAAATCCATGGCGTATGAATTTTTTTCATCAGCCGTGTGATGTTCCCTTTTAAGTTCTTTCCAGCTATCAGTTTGCAGCTCCGGAAAGTGGGTGTCTCCCTCAAAGGTTTCGTAAACCAGGGTAAGTTCCAGTGTTTGGGCTTTTTCCAGGGCCTGGCGGTATATTTCAGCTCCCCCGATAACAAAAGGCTGGTCATCATCTTTAATACTGGCAAGGGCTTCATCCAGACTATGTACTACAATACAGCCTTCCGCCTGGTAATCTTCCTGCCTGGTAATCAAAATGTTGGTCCGGTTTTTCAATGGCCGTCCGTCCATACTTTCAAAGGTCTTACGTCCCATGATCACGTGGTGGCCGGTGGTTAATTCCCGAAAATGTTTCATGTCACGGGGAAGATGCCAGATAAGATCATTGTTATTTCCGATAACACGATTCTGTGCCATGGCGGCTATGAGGGTGAGGTTCATTGAAGTTGAAGGTTTAAGGGAAATACATAATGCGATTCCTTCGGCTGGTCATTAGCCATAGCAGGCCTTTCAAAATCTGGTATCTCAGAGAAAAGCCGAATGACACTAAGATCAAGGATGGGATCAACGCCTTCTAATATTTCTATTTGTGTTATAGAACCATTCTTGTCAATTATAAAGGAAGTGGTTACCATTCCTTGAATGCCCATCTGTAGAGCCATTTCTGGAAATTCAAATTTTTTAGCTATGTATCGTTGGAGAGCATTGTGGGTGCACAAGGAAAGCTTCTCAAGATTTTGATCAGGGTCGCATCCCGCAAAAACGGGGGGAATTTGAGTCTCGTCTACCTCCTGGACCCTCTCAGAAGTTAAATATGTATAAAGGCTGTCCATGGAAATATGTCGGTCTTGGTCATAGTAACTTTTAACCGAGTCAAGACCTTTGATTTTCATAAATTCTCTAATGAAAACCGACTGTTTTATAGGGTCTTTAGCATAAACGTCCTTAGCAAATCCCACTATCTTATTCATAATAAAATATTTATCCCTTATAGGGTCAAGAGTGCTTATATAATACCGATTACCATTAAAACGATCCGTACTGTCCTTATAAGTGTTAAATCTAAAATTATACTTGAAGTCCTGCCCTTGTTTTACGGACCTTTTACTGATTTGATCCTTATAGGCGTCAAGAACAACTTCATATAGTTGATCATTTAATTCAGGATTGTTAAATGGAATATTATAATCAATGCCCACAATTTTACCATCCTTGAAAAAATAGTCACAATTAATCTCACCCTTAAAATCCATTTGCAAAATTCCCTGTTCAGCTAGTTGAAATAGATAGAGAAAGCTAGCCCTTTTCCCTTTTTCGTTAAATTCATAAGCCTGCGAAAGGTATGGTGGGTTAGCAATTTGGGAATTACGATTTTTAAATCGAAGTTCCCTTGGTATTTTAAACTCAAAGGAAATTTCATAAACTATGGAAGGAGATCCCGGTACCAGGTTAGGGGCAATTTTCTCCGTTTCTTCTGTACAGATATTTCTGAGGAATGCTGAATTTCCCATTACGCCTACTAAGGAGAAGTTTTTTTTCTCGTCAAAAGAGAACCTCACCGTTACATAGTCTTCAATATAAAGAGATTGCTTTTTCACTACTTTCTGAAAAACAGAGCTCTTAAATTCATCCAGTTTTTTCTCATAGCATTGTTTCAACGCAGCTATATCAGATAGACCTTCACATTCTTTAAATATCGGGAAACGATCTTGCCCAAAGGCAAAAGAATGGAGGGCAAGAAGGAGGCAGAGGTTAAGGAAAAACTTCAAAATTATCTGTATTAAACGGCAACAGGTGCTTTAATCGGAGGGTGTGGGTTGTAATCCAGCAATTCAAAATCCTCGTATCGGAAACCGAAAAGATCCTTTACATCCGGGTTGATCTTCATTTCCGGGAGTGGGCGGAAGTCACGGCTCAGTTGTTCCTGTACCTGATCCATATGGTTCATATAAACGTGGGCATCACCCATGGTATGTACAAAGTCCCCGTATTCCAATCCGCAAACCCGGGCAATCATCATGGTGAGTAGTGCGTAGGAAGCTATGTTGAAGGGTACGCCCAGAAAAATATCGGCACTACGCTGGTAAAGCTGGCAACTGAGTTTTCCATCGGCTATGTAAAACTGGAACAGGGTATGGCAAGGTGGTAATCCGGACTTGACCATTACCGGTATTTCCTTCGGATTCCAGGCAGAAACCAATAGTCTGCGGGAGTTGGGGTTTCTCTTAATATCCTCAATCAACTGACTGATCTGATCCACACCTTCAAAGTTGCGCCATTGACGGCCATACACGGGGCCTAATTCACCCCAGCGTGCGGCAAATTCCTTGTCTTCCTTAATCCGGTTTACGAAATTCTTCATCTCTTCTTTCCAGGCCGTTGAGTATTTCGGCAATTCATCTTCCTTGCTGTTTTCCTTTAAAAAATTCTGATAAGGCCATTCGTTCCAGATGTTTACCCCGTTTTGAACGAGGTAACGGATATTGGTGTCTCCATTGAGGAACCAAAGTAATTCGTGGATAATGGATTTAAGGTGCACCTTTTTGGTGGTGAGCAGCGGAAAGCCTTCCTGCAGGTCAAAACGCATCTGGTAGCCGAAAACGGAAAGGGTTCCGGTTCCGGTGCGGTCGCCTTTTGAGTTGCCATTTTTTAAAACGTGACGAAGTAGTTGATGGTATTGCTGCATGGTAATGAAGTATACGCAAAGATAAAAAAGCGGTAAGGAGCCCCCGGTGTTTTAACTGCTCATTTCTGCACAAACTATCAACAAAACAAGGCGAAAAGATGAGCTTTGATACACTGTTCTTAAATGAGCATACCCACAATTACAGCTGTGAACAGGGAGGCCAGCGTTCCGGCAATCAGTGCCCTAAAGCCTAGTTTGGACAGATCGCCCTTACGCGATGGTGCCAGTGCCCCAATACCACCGATCTGGATGCCAATACTGGCAAAATTTGAGAATCCGCAAAGTATGTAGGTGGCAATGATGATGGATTTTTCAGAGGCAAATTTTCCGGCCGACATTAAATCGCCCAGGGAAACATAGGCCACAAATTCGTTGAGGATGGTTTTTTCACCCAGCAGTTGGCCCACCAAAGCAGAATCCTGCCAGTCCACTCCCATTAACCAGGTAATAGGCTGAAGGCCATAACCCAGTATAAACTGGAACGAAAAAGAGTCATATTGGCCAGCGGAGATTTGTGCTGCCCAGGCGTTCAAGCCAAATATATCGCCTATAATGCTGGTGAGTAGGTAGTTGGCAAAGGCCATGAACGCGATGAAAACCAAAAGCATGGCGCCCACGTTAACCGCTAACTTTAAACCTTCGGTAGTTCCGTTGGTGATGGCTTCCAGAGCATTGCTGCCAATATTGGCCTTTTCAATGTGCATGCTTTCGTTTACCTTTTCGGTTTCAGGTAGCAAAAGTTTGGCGGCCACTACGGCTGCCGGTGCACTCATTACTGAAGCGGCAAGAAGGTGCTTGGCAAAAAAGATCTGTTGTTCAATATCCTCGCCTCCTAAAAAACCTATATAAGCGGCCAATACGCCCCCGGCAATGGTAGCCATACCACCACTCATCAGGCATAATAACTCGCTTTTGGTCATTTTCTTGATATAGGGTTTGACCAATAAAGGGGATTCTGTCTGTCCCAGGAAAATGTTTCCGGCTGCAGAAAGGCTTTCGGCTCCACTCAGTTTCATGGTGCGTTTCATAACCCACGCAAAAGCGAACACGATCTTTTGAAGGATGCCCCAATAGAACAACAAGCTGGTTAAGGCAGAAAAGAATATGACGGTGGGCAGCACCTGGAAAGCGAAGATGTAACCCAGTGAAGAGGTGTCAGAGATAAGACTTCCAAAGAGGAATTCCGAACCATCCCGGGTAAAGTTGAGAAGGATAACAAATTTGCTGCTCAGCCAATCAAAAGAGGCTCTTACAAACGAAACTTTTAGGATGCCCAGGGCAAATATGATCTGGATGATAAGGCCTTTAACGATAAGGGGCCAGTTTATTTTCCTGCGCTTGGAAGACAGAAGAAAGCCTATGGCGATCAATATTAAAAGTCCCAGCATGCCACGTAAAACAGCAGCCAGGGTTATATCTCCTTTACTGAAGTCATAGTTCAAAGGCAGGGCAGCTACCGATGAGGAGAGTGGATCTCTGTGAAACGTATAATTGACGTTGCCTTCATTGATGACCAGCGTGCTGTCATTCAAAACCGTAACGGCATAGCCGCGAAGGGTGTCAGCCGGAGCGGTATAGTTAAAGATCAGAGAGTCGTTACGGAACACCCAGGAGCCTTGCGCTATTAAGCTATCCTTAGCTACCAGGGAGTATGCAAAAACACTGTCATTGCTAAGGTCAAAGTAATCTGCACTGTCAATGTTGAGGAGTGATTCACCCTGAATATTCTCAATGCTTTGGAATGCCCAGCGGTATTTCAATGCTTCCTGCCCGAAGCTGTTGCTGACCAGCAGTATGGAAAAAATAAAACTCAGGAGTAAACGCACAGCCATATTTTTTTAAGCTCGAAAGCTGCGAATTTAAGGTTTAGGATTCAGAGGGGTTTAATTGGCGCTCCGCTTGTCGATCTCATCACGTACCCGTGCTGCCAGCTCGTAATTTTCATCTTTAACAGCCTTGTCCAGGATGGCATAGAGTTCTTTGGTGCTTTTACTTTTCAGTTCGGAGGCGGGTGCTGCTTCCTCTATTTCTTCCACTTCAGCAGAAGATGTTCTTTCTTCCGTTTCTTCTGCTTTTGGCCTGGTGTCGTTACCTTCCTTAAGGATCACACCAGCCTTTTCAAGTATTTCCTTATAGGTGTACACCGGGCATTGAAAGCGAATGGCCAGGGCTACGGCATCCGAAGTCCGGGCGTCCAATACCTGTTCTTCCCCGTCTTTCTCACATACCAAAACTGAAAAGAAGACACCATCCTGTAATTTGTGGATGATGACTTCTTTTAAGGTGATGCCGAAATTATCGGCAAAATTCTTGAACAGATCGTGCGTAAGGGGGCGGGGAGGATTTACATCCTTCTCCAGGGCAATGGCAATGGACTGGGCTTCAAAGCCTCCTATAATGATAGGAAGGCGCCTTTCGCCATTTTCCTCTCCAAGCACCAAAGCATAGGCCCCCGATTGGGTCTGGCTGTAGGATAAGCCTTTTATGTGAAGCCGTATGCGCTCCATTAATTGTTTTCCTTAAAGTTGCGAAGAGCTTCGGTGAGTTTAGGCACTACTTCAAACGCATCACCTACTACACCATAGTCTGCAGCTTTAAAGAACGGTGCCTCGGCATCATTGTTTATAACCACAATGGTTTTAGAACTGCTTACCCCGGCAAGGTGCTGAATAGCCCCGGAAATACCCACAGCTACATAAAGATTGGGATTAATAGCTATACCGGTTTGCCCCACGTGTTCTGTATGGGGTCTCCAACCCATGTCGGAAACCGGTTTGGAACAAGCCGTGGCAGCATCCAATACATCAGCCAGTTCTTCCAGCATTCCCCAGTTATCTGGCCCTTTCATACCGCGGCCTCCGGAAACCACGCGTTCTGCTTCCGGTAACAGGATTTTTCCCTTTACCCGGTCAGTTTCGGTTACTTCCATAGCAGGAACATCACCAATAGAAACAGATCCTTCGGCAACTTCAGCCTGGCTTTCACCCTCACTTACGCCAATGGAGTTAGGGATAAAAGCGATAATTCGTTTAGGGGTTTCGGTAGAATATTCAACCAGTCCCTTGCTGGAAAATACACTTCTCTTTACGGTAAGCGGAGAAGTGCTAGAAGGTACTTCAACGGCATTGGTAATAAGTCCTGCATCCATGGCTACAGCCAGCACAGGAGCTACCGCCTTGCCGTTCCAGGTGCCACTTATAATAATGGTGTCTGATCCTTGTTGTTCCGCTACAGACTTCAGAGCTTCAGCTACTTTGTAATTATCAAAGCTTTTGAACTCACTACCTTTAACACTGATGACTTTCTTAACGCCATATTTACCAATCACGGAAGCATCGTCCTGGAGGTCTCCCAGGGTTACACCAATGGCTTCGGTGCCTATGGCTGCTGCGGTTTTGGCAGCGTACTGTGCCGCTTCAAAAGAGTTTTTCTTGAATTTTCCTTCCCAGCTTTCTATATATACTAATACTGACATACGTTCTTTTTTGAGGGTTGACTTAGATTACCTTGGCTTCGGAGTGGAGAAGATTTACCAGTTCTTCTATATTGTCCGCATCAATCATTTTTACGGCACTTTTAGGAGCAGGCTTCTCGTAGTTTCCAACGGAGGTGCGATGATCGCCATTCGTAGCATCCTTAACGTTAAGAGGCTTGGTACGGGCGCTCATAATACCGCGCATATTAGGAATGCGCAGATCTTTCTCTTCTACCAACCCTTTTTGCCCTCCGATAACCAAAGGAAGACTGGCGGAAAGTTTTTCCTTACCTCCATCAATTTCACGGATCAGTGAAGCTTTATTGCCATCCAGTTCAAGGCCCATGCAACCATTTACAAAAGGCCATTTCAACAGGGCCGCCAGCATTCCGGGAACCTGTCCACCGTTGTAATCAATGCTTTCGCGGCCGGCTATTACCAGGTCATAATTATTTTCTTTAACTACAGCGGCAATCTGCTGGGCTACGTAAAAGGCATCGGTTGGCTCAGCATCAATACGGATAGCGTCATCAGCGCCAATGGCAAGAGCTTTGCGAAGAGTGGGCTCTGTTTCAGCCTTTCCTACGTTCAATACGGTTACGGTTCCGCCTTGTTTCTCCTTGATCCAGATGGCACGGGTAAGACCGAACTCATCATAAGGATTGATCACAAATTGAACCCCGTTTTTGTCAAATTCTTTATTATCACTGGTGAAATTGATCTTGGAAGTGGTATCCGGTACGTGACTGATACAAACTAATACCTTCATATATCTGATTTAAATCGGTTTGAATGAGGACTGCGAAAATAGCTAAAATTGACCCAATGAGAAAAAACTATGCATGCATATTAATCCGAACATCAGGCAGAATCGAATGTTTATAAATTCCTATTTTTGCTGCCTCTATAAAATAAACAGTTAATGAGTCGTGTAATTCAATTTAGAGAAGCCGTTGCCGAAGCCATGAGCGAAGAAATGCGCAGGGATGAGAACATCTACCTGATGGGCGAGGAAGTAGCGGAGTATAACGGAGCTTATAAGGCTTCTAAAGGCATGCTGGACGAATTTGGCCCCAAGCGTGTTATTGATACCCCCATTGCTGAGCTGGGTTTTGCCGGTGTGGGTGTAGGTTCGGCTATGAATGGCTTACGCCCCATTATTGAATTCATGACCTTCAACTTCTCGCTGGTGGCCATTGATCAGATTATTAATAATGCTGCCAAGATGTACCAGATGAGTGGCGGGCAGTTCAATATTCCGATCACTTTCCGTGGGCCTACGGCCTCGGCTGGCCAGTTGGGTGCTACGCATTCCCAGGCTTTTGAGAACTGGTATGCCAATACTCCAGGTCTTAAAGTGGTGGTTCCTTCCACTCCCTATGATGTTAAAGGCTTGTTGAAAAGTGCTATTCGCGATGATGATCCGGTACTGGTAATGGAGTCAGAACAGATGTATGGCGATAAGGGCGAAGTTCCGGAAGAGGAATACACCCTTGAAATAGGAAAGGCGAACATCAGGAGAGAGGGTAAGGATGTGACCATTGTTTCTTTTGGCAAGATCATCAAAGAAGCTTTAAAAGCAGCCGAAGAACTGGAAAAGGAAGATATCAGTTGCGAGGTGATAGACCTGCGTACTGTAAGGCCTATAGATTACGATACCATCATCCAGTCAGTTAAGAAAACCAACCGTATGGTATTCCTCGAAGAGGCATGGCCATTGGGCTCCATCGCTACGGAAGTGTCTTTTGTGGTTCAGCGTGAAGCTTTTGATTTCCTGGATGCTCCTATCCGCAGGCTTACTACCACTGATACTCCTATGGCTTATGCACCCACGCTAGTGGATGCTTTTTTACCCAATGCCAAACAAGTGATCGATGCCGTAAAAGGGGTAATGTACATCTCATAATAAATTATTGACTTTCAATAGTATAAACCACCTCACCCGGGGTGGTTTTTTGTTTTTGCGGTTTTACGATTTTGGTTTACTTTTGCGCCCCTTATTATTAATGTTTTGTCTATCAATACTTTCTACAATGGATAATTGGATGCTTTATGTTGTGCCTGCTTTGGGTCTGGTAGGTCTTTTGGTCATGATCATTAAATCAGGTTGGGTTTCCAAGCAAAGCGCAGGAGAAGCCAACATGAAAGAACTGGCCGGCCACATTGCCGATGGTGCTATGTCTTTTCTTAAGGCAGAGTGGAAGATCATGGGGTACTTTGTGATCATTGCGGCCATCTTGCTGGGTTACTCAGGAACTTTGGTAGAGCATTCCAGTCCTGTTATTGCCATTGCTTTTGTGATCGGAGCGTTTCTTTCGGCCCTGGCCGGGTTCATCGGTATGCGTATTGCTACCAAATCCAACGTTCGTACCACTGAAGCAGCCCGTACCAGCCTGGTGAAGGCCTTGAAAGTTTCCTTTACCGGAGGTTCAGTAATGGGTCTTGGTGTAGCCGGATTGGCTGTGCTGGGAATGGGAAGTTTATTCATTGTATTCTATAGCATGTTTGTACCCGAAGGTGCGGCTATGACCGGTGTTGAAATGAAAACTGCCATTGAAGTACTGGCCGGTTTTTCATTGGGTGCCGAATCTATTGCTCTTTTTGCCCGTGTGGGTGGAGGTATTTATACGAAAGCCGCTGACGTAGGCGCAGACCTGGTAGGTAAGGTGGAAGCCGGAATCCCCGAGGATGATCCCCGTAACCCTGCTACCATTGCGGATAACGTAGGTGATAACGTGGGTGATGTTGCCGGTATGGGTGCCGACCTTTTCGGATCGTATGTGGCTACTATTTTGGCTACTATGGTATTGGGTCAGGAAATTGATTCTATGGACAACTTCAACGGAATGGCTCCTATCCTGCTGCCTATGGTAATTGCCGGTTTAGGTCTTATCTTCTCTATAATTTCCATGAGTTTTGTTCGTATCAAAGGAGAGAACAGCTCTGTACAGAATGCTCTGAACATTGGTAACTGGTCATCCATCATTTTCGTGGTGATTGCCTCTTATCCTCTTACCATATGGATGTTGCCCGAATCGCTGGTGCTGAGAGGGTACCAATTCTCCAATATGGATGTATTCCTGGCTATACTGGTAGGTTCCATAGTAGGTGCACTGATGAGCTGGATCACCGAATTTTATACCGCCATGGGTAAGCGTCCGGTGTTGAGCATCGTTAAACAATCTTCAACCGGTCACGCTACCAACATCATTGGTGGTCTGGCTATGGGTATGCAATCTACCGTAGTGCCCATTCTTATCCTGGCGGCCGGTATTATTTTCTCCTATACGTTTGCCGGACTTTACGGTGTGGCCATCGCGGCAGCCGGTATGATGGCTACCACCGCCATGCAGTTGGCTATTGATGCTTTCGGCCCCATTGCCGATAACGCGGGTGGTATTGCCGAGATGAGCGGTCTTCCTGAAGAAGTGCGCGGACGTACCGATAACCTGGATGCCGTGGGTAATACTACTGCAGCCACCGGTAAAGGTTTTGCCATTGCCTCAGCAGCTCTTACTGCCTTGGCGCTGTTTGCGGCCTTCGTAGGTATTGCGGGTATAGACAGTATCGACATTTACAAAGCTCCAGTGCTCGCTATGCTTTTCATAGGTGGTATGATCCCTTTCATTTTCTCTTCACTTGCGATTTCTGCGGTAGGACGTGCAGCTATGGCAATGGTAGTGGAAGTAAGACGTCAGTTTAAGGAGATCCCCGGTATTATGGAGTACAAGGCCGAGCCTGAGTATGAAAAATGTGTGGAGATATCTACCAAGGCTTCCATCCGTGAAATGATGCTTCCCGGTGCTATTGCCCTTATCACTCCGGTACTTATCGGTTTTGGTTTCAAGGGAGTTTTTGCAGACACTTCTTCGGCCGAAATGCTGGGTGGACTGTTGGCAGGTGTAACCGTAAGTGGTGTGTTGATGGGAATTTTCCAGAATAACGCAGGTGGCGCCTGGGATAATGCTAAAAAATCTTTTGAGGCCGGTGTTGAGATCAACGGTAAAATGGAATACAAAGGTTCAGAACCGCATAAAGCTTCAGTTACAGGAGATACCGTTGGAGATCCTTTTAAAGATACTTCAGGTCCTTCTATGAACATCCTTATTAAGCTGATGTCCATCGTTTCACTGGTTATTGCTCCTCACATCCAGGCAGGAGAAGGTATGACTCATGCGCATAATCAGGGAGCCAACTTTCAGCCTGTGGCAGCTACCAATTATAGCTTTGAGTCTGAATCCGGTATGGTAGTGATTTATAAGCAAAACGAGGAAAATATTCAGGCTAAGACCAGGTCTGCAGAATTCCAGACCATGGATGATAATAACCTCTCAAACTTGGCTATTAGTATTAAGTCCAAGGAAATTGAGGGCTTTGTCGGAAGCGAGATAAAAGGTGATGTATATGTGTATAGCGACTACCTTACAGTTAATACCGATGGCTCCTATTCAGGTGAAGGTTTTTTGAGTATGGGGCCCCAGGGAGAGAAATTCCCGGTAGCTATTCATTTTGCCCTTAAAGGTCAGGACCGTTTTGATGCTCAGGTAAAACTGCGCAGCTAAGCATCTTGGATATAAGATAAAGAAAAGCCCCCGAGTATACTCGGGGGCTTTTTCTTTTTGGGTTATGATGGTCTTTTAAAAGAGGCCATTGGTTTCGGCATCTATACGGCTGATGATGTCTCCAAGGTGTTCGGGGTTTATAGCAAATTTGTTTTCATCCACATTTATGACCAGTAACTTGCCCTTGTCGTAATTGCTGATCCAGGCCTCATAGCGTTCGTTAAGCCTGCTGAGATAGTCCAGGCGAATGTTGTTTTCATAATCACGTCCCCGT
>CEOS01051748.1_pt1 | contig 11746 bp, 8 predicted proteins | sample 530601 | NCBI WGS metagenome assembly CEOS01 (sample SAMEA2620666, study PRJEB7988) | marine metagenome | biome: marine biome (ENVO:00000447); feature: mesopelagic zone (ENVO:00000213); material: "saline water (ENVO:00002010), including plankton (ENVO:xxxxxxxx)" | depth 1000 m
GCCAGTGCCTCGTTCGAGCAGACCAGCGGCAGTTGGTCCGCGGCATAGGTCGCGCACTGGCGCGCGAGCTCTTCCGACCCGGTCGGGAACGGCACGCCGTTCGGCCCCATGATCGGCTGCCCGCCAATGGTGCCGATCGCGCCCGCCGCGACCAGGATGTAGAACACCGTGCAGAACAGCAGCGATCCGACCAGCCCGATGGGCACGTTGCGCTGCGGGTTCTTGGTCTCCTCCGCCGCGGTGGAGACTGCATCGAAGCCCACATAGGCGAAGAAAATCGTCGCCGCCGCGCCGACTGCGCCGAGCCCCGAGCCAAAGCCGCCGAACACGCCGGCAGGCAGGAACGGGTTGAAATGGCTCGCGTCGAAATCCGGGCTGGTGAAGGTCAGCGCGATGAACGCCGTCAGCGCGGTCACCTTGACGAGAACCAGCACCGCGTTGACCTTGGCACTCTCGCTCGTCCCCACGATCAGCAGGCCGGTCACCAGCAGCGCGATGATCAGCGCGGGCAGGTTGATCAGCCCGCCCGGCGCGCCGCCCAGCACCAACGGCCCGACGGCAAGCCATGCCGGCAGCTGGACGCCGAGAATCCCGTTGAGGAAAGTCCCGCTGAAATAGCCCGACCAGCCGACCGACACGGCAGCGGCGGCGATCGCGTATTCCATGATCAGCGCCCAGCCTACGGTCCACGCAAGCAACTCGCCCACGCTGGCGTAGCTATAGGTATAGGCAGAGCCCGCGACGGGAATCATCGAGGCGATCTCTGCATAGCAGAGCGCCGCGATGATGCAGACCGCGCCGGCGATGGCGAAGGCGAGCATCAGGCCCGGTCCAGCCTTCTGCGCGCCTGCCGCCGTCAGAACGAAAATCCCCGTGCCGATCACGCAGCCGATGCCGAACAGCATCAACTGGAACCAACCGAGAGTGCGATGGAGAGACTTCTTCTCCGCCGTCGCCAGAATGGCGTCGAGCGGCTTCACGCGGCCGAAAATCATGGGCGCAGATCCACGGTCCGGTTGCGAGACCCCCTCGCCCTGCCGACCGCGTCTGCGCCAATATTACAACTCGAAGACCTCGGGAAGCCGGATTCTTGCCTCAGCTCAACAGGCTGGGGAACAATCCGGTAACCAGGATGGTCGCCACCGCCAGCGGACACAGCCACGCGAGCAGGAAGCGCCACAGCGCAAAGACCGGCGCGGAAAGCTGGGTGGTCGTCTCCAGCAGCCGCCGGTCCGCCTTCCAGCCGATGAAGATCGAGGTCAGCAGCGCGCCAAGCGGCAGCATGATCTTGCCGGTGAACCCGTCCACCGTGTCGAGGATGTCGGTATCGGCGAAGATCGGCCAGAACGACAGCGGACGCACATCCGACCAAACGTTGTAGCCCAGCAGGCAGGCGATGCCGATCAGGAAAGCGCCCCCGCCAAAGACCAGCGCGGAGGTCGTCCGGCTCCAGCCCAGTTCTCCGATCCCGTAAGCGGTCGGCACTTCGAGCAGCGAGATCGAGCTGGTGATCGCGGCGACCAGCACCAGAATGAAGAACAGCAACCCGATGAGCGAGCCCGCCGGCATTGCCTCGAACGCGAAGGGTAGCGTCTGGAACACCAGCGTCGGCCCTGCTGCGGGGTCGAGCCCCACGGCGAACACGATGGGGAAGATCATGAGCCCGGCGATCAGCGCCACCGCGGTGTCGGCGATCGCGATGGTGACCGCAGTCGATCCCAGCGGAGTGCCTTCGCGGATATAGGAGCCATAGGTGATGATCCCCGCCACGCCGAGCGAGAGCGAGAACAGCGCCTGACCCAGCGCCGAGTTCATAACCTCAGGCGTCAGGCGCGACCAGTCGGGGGTGAAGAGGAAGGCTGCCGCCTCGCTAACGTCGCCGACGACGGCGCCGTAGATGGTGATTCCGATCAGCAACACGAAGAAGGCGGGCATGAGCCAGGTCGCGGCCTTTTCGATCCCGCCCGATACGCCGCGCGCCACGATGAACAGCGTGCCGCCCATGAAGGCGAAGTGCATCCCCAGCAGCAGGCTGGGGCTGGCGAACAGGTTGGTCAGGCGGTTGGCGATCTCGTCCTGGCTCTGCCCTTCCAGCGCGCCCCGGAAGGGATCACCCGCAGCAATGGCCGAACCGAAATCGGCGGCGAAGACGCCCGCGTAGTAGAGCACCCAGCCCGCGACGACCGAATAGAAGGAGACGATCAGGAAGGCCGCCAGCGCACCGATCGCACCGAACGAAACCCAGCCCTTGGAGACGTTCGATTCCTCGGCGACGCGGCGAATGGAGCCGATCGCATCGGTCTGCCCTGCTCGGCCGATGAAGATTTCCGCCAGCAGCAGCGGCAGGCCCAGCAGGAACACGCAGCCGATATAGAAAATCACGAAGGCCCCGCCCCCGCTCTCGCCAGCCAGTGTCGGAAACCGCCAGAGATTGCCCAGCCCCACCGCTGCGCCGATCGCGGCGAGGATGAATGCCGAGCGCGAGGACCAGCCCTCAGCCGAGGTTGTCCCCGTGGTTGTCGATGTGGCGACCATTGAAATTCTCTCCCTGCCGCACCTCTCGGGCGCGGTTTACCCTTTGCATTGGCGGGGCTTTTGCAATGTTTCTTCCGCCACGTCGAGTGCTGTGCTTTGCGTTTGTCCCGTCGAGGGGCTAGCACGCGGTCCATGTCGACAACCTTCCAGATCGATACGGCGACCAGCCGCGCGACCCCCACCCCGCAGCCGATGAAGCGGCTGACGGTCCCCAAGATCCAGAATCGCAAGGCGGATGGCGAAACCAAAGAGCCGCTGGTGATGCTGACCGCATACACCGCACGCCAGGCCCAGTTGCTGGACGAGCATTGCGACCTGCTGCTGGTCGGCGACTCGCTCGGCCAGGTGATCTACGGCCTGCCCTCCACGCTTCAGGTTACGCTCGACATGATGTGCGCGCATGGTGCCGCCGTGGTTCGCGGCAGCTATCACTCCGTGGTCGTGGTCGACATGCCGTTCGGCGCGTATGAGGGCAGCCCGCAGCAGGCGTTCGAAAGCGCGAGCCGGATCATGGCCGAAACCGGCTGTGCGGCGGTGAAGCTGGAAGGCGGCGAGGCGATGGCGGAGACCATCTCGTTCCTCTCGCAGCGCGGCATCCCGGTGATGGCACATATCGGCCTCACCCCGCAGGCGGTGAACGCGCTGGGCGGCTATGGCGCACGCGGACGCAGCCAGGAAGAGCACGCCAAGATCATCTCAGACGGCAAGGCCGTGCAGGAGGCAGGTGCCTTCGCTGTCGTGGTCGAAGGCGTGGTCGAACCGATCGCGGTCTCGCTGACCCAGTCGCTTGAAATCCCGGTGATCGGCATCGGCGCTTCCGCCCACTGCGACGGGCAGGTGCTGGTGGTGGACGACATGCTCGGCATGTTCGAACGCGTGCCCCGCTTCGTGAAGAAATACGGCAACCTCGCCGAAGAGATCACCGACAAGGTGCAGCAATACGCCAGCGAAGTGCGCGCGCGCAGCTTCCCGACCGAAGACCAGACCTACCAGCCCAAGAGCTAGTCTCCCCCTCAACCCACCGGATCGCCCCGGCACCGCACGGACACCAATTTCGTGAACACACTTCTGCGACATTACTGGGGCTCGCTGCTCTTCACTCTCGTGTGCTTCATCGCGGCCGGGTTCTACGCCTGGAACGCGGGCGGCAGTGTCGGCAGCGTGGCCCACGTGCTGTGGATCGTGCTGGTTCTGTCGATCCTCGAAATCTCGCTCAGCTTCGATAACGCAGTGGTCAACGCGACCGTACTGCGCGAGATGGACGAGAAGTGGCAGCGCCGCTTCCTGACCTGGGGCATCCTGATCGCGGTGTTCGGGATGCGGATCGTCTTCCCGCTCGCGATCGTGGCCGTAGCGGCCAACCTCGATCCGCTGTCCGCAATAGACCTCTCGCTCAACGATCCGGAGCGATACGAGGCGATAGTATCGTCGGCGCATGTCGGTATCGCAGGCTTCGGCGGTGCCTTCCTGACCATGGTCGGGCTGAATTTCTTCTTCGACGGCGACAAGGATGTCGACTGGATCCGCGGGCTGGAGCTGGCGCTGCGCCGCTTCTCCGAAATCCGCGCGGCGGAGATCGGCATCCTGCTGCTGATGCTCTACGGCATTTCGACCATGCTGCCCGAGGGTGAGGCGATGGTCTTCCTGACCGCCGGCATTCTGGGCCTGGTCACCTACATCGCGGTCGATGCGATCGGCACGGTGCTGGACAAGGTGGAACGCCGCAAGATGGCCGAAGGTGCAGTGCGATCGGGCTTGGGCGGGTTCCTCTATCTCGAAGTGCTCGACGCGAGCTTTTCCTTCGACGGGGTGATCGGGGCCTTCGCGCTGTCCAACAACATGCTGATCATCGCGCTGGGGCTGAGCATTGGGGCACTGTTCGTACGTTCGATGACGGTCCACCTGGTGCGCGCGGGGACGCTGACCAAGTATCGCTTCCTCGAACATGGCGCGTTCTGGGCGATCATCGCGCTGGGCCTGATCATGCTGCTTTCCGCGAAATTCCACATTTCGGAGAGCATCACCGGCCTGATCGGCGCGGTGCTGATCGGCATCTCTCTACTGTGGTCGATGCGCTACAACCGCAAGCACGGCACCGAGCGCGAAACCGCCTAGTTCTGCAGATCGTACTGCTTGAGCAGATCGTAGAGCGTCGGCCGCGACACGCCGAGCAGCTTCGCGCTGCCCGAGATATTGCCCTCGGTCCGCGCCAGCGCCTTGCGGATCACCTGCCGGTCCACCTGCTCGCGAGCACCCTTGAGGTTGAGCGGCGCGGCATCGTCCATATCCGGTGATGCCAGATCGAGGTCTTCGGCGCCGACCAGCTTGCCGTCGGCCATGATCACCGCGCGCTTCACCCGGTTCTCCAGCTCGCGGACATTGCCCGGCCACTTGTGCGCGTCGAGCGCGGCGAGCGCATCGGGCGCAAAGCCCTTTACCGAGGGGTTCATTTCCTGCGCGAAGCGGTTGAGGAAGGCCTTGGCCAGCAGCGCAGCATCGCCTGGACGTTCGCTGAGCGAGGGGATGCGCACGACGATCTCCGCCATGCGGTAGTAGAGATCCTCACGGAACGTCTCTTCGCCGATCATTGCGTCGAGATCGCGGTGGGTGGCGCAAACGATCCGCGTGTCGACCGCAATCGCCTTGCGCCCGCCGATCCGCTCGATCGTGCGCTCCTGCAAAAAGCGCAGCAGCTTGACCTGCAGGGCCAGCGGAATGTCGCCCACCTCGTCGAGGAACAGCGTCCCGCCGTGGGCGGCTTCGATCTTGCCCTCGGTGGTCTTGACCGCGCCGGTAAAGGCGCCCTTCTCGTGCCCGAAAAGCTCGCTTTCGAGCAGGTTTTCGGGGATCGCGGCGCAGTTGATCGCAACAAAGGCCCCCTCGCGGCGCGGACTTGCGTCGTGAAGGCCGCGTGCGAGCAGTTCCTTGCCCGTCCCGCTCGCGCCCAGCAGCATTACCGATGCGTCGGTGTTCGCCACGCGCTCGATCGTGCGGGCGACCTTCACCATCTCGGGTGCGCCGGTGATCAGCGTGCCGAGCACGGTCTTGGTCTTGCCGACCTTCTCCGCCAGGCGACGGTTCTCCGCCTCGATCCGGTGGAGGTTGAGCGCACGCGATACGATCAGTTCCAGCGCCGAAATATCGACCGGCTTGTGGTAGAAATCATAGGCCCCCGCCGCGATCGCATCGAGCACGCTTTCATGCGCGCCGTGCCCGCTGGCGATAATCACCTTGGTCGCGGGGGCCTGTGCCATGATTGCGTCGAGCACGGCGAAGCCTTCGCTTGTACCGTCCGGATCGGGCGGCAGGCCGAGATCGAGCGTGACCACCGGCGGTGCCTCCGCGCGCAGGATCGCCAGCGCATCCTCGCGCGTACCGGCTACGAACACCTGATAGCCTTCGAAAGCCCATTTGAGCTGCGTCTGCAGGCCCTCGTCGTCTTCGACGATCAGCAGCTTGGGTTTGGGATCGCTCATCAGGCTGCCTCGCGGGAGAGTTTCTTGTCGACCGGTTCGCTTGCGACGCCGACCAGTTCGATGGTGAAGCGCGTGCCCAAGCCGACCCGCGACTGGACCAGCAGCCGCCCGCCCATCGCACGGATCAGTTCGCGCGCCTCCAGAGCGCCGATTCCGAAGCCATCGGATTTGGAGCTGACGAAGGGCGCATAGAGCTTGTCGCGCAGGAAGGCCGGGTCCATCCCTTCGCCGACATCGACGATATCGATGCTGGCGCCAATGTGGTCCCCGTGGATCGCAACGCAGACCGGCGCGTTCGCGGGGCTTGCGTCGAAGGCGTTCTGGATCAGGTGAACCAGCGCCTGCTCCAGCCCCTCACGATCGGCCATCGCGGCACCTTCTCCCGTGATCGAAACGCGGGCCTGCGACGAAGGCCCGAAGCGGGCCGCAACATCATCCATCAGGTGCGCCAGCTCGACCCGTTCGAGCTCGGGCGCGCGCTGGTTGCCATACCGGCCAAGCCGCTGAATCAGTCCGTTGAGCTTGGCGGTGCTGGTGCCCAGCGTCTTGAGCATATCCTCGCGAAACGCGGGATTATCCGCGTGGCGCTGCGCATTGTGCGACAGCAGCGAAAGCTGGCTGGCGAGGTTCTTGATGTCGTGGAGGACGAAGGCCATCCGCCGATTGAACTCGTCGAACCGCGCCGCCTCCATCAGCGCGTGCTGACCCGCCTGTTCGGCAAGATAGCTGGCCAGCTGACGCCCCACGACCTTGAGCAGGTCGAAATCCTCCCAATCGAGCTGGCGATCGATCAGCGGCCGGGCAAGCAGCACCGCACCCTGCAAGCGGTCGAAATGACGCAAGGGCACGATCGCCCAGCTCGCGCTGTCTGCGTCGAGCCAGGCAGGCAGCGGATCGACCTCGCCTGCCTCGGACTTTCCCGAACGCCATTGTTCGAGATCGATCACGTAGTCGTTTTGCGAAAGGAAGCCGGCCAGCTCATCCGGCAGGCTCACCACATCATCGGCCAGCGTAGGCCAGCGCCAGGTCTCGGCCAGGACCAGCGTGCCCTCGGGATCGGGTAGAAACAGCGCAGCAGAGGGGCTCTCGGTAATGTCCGCCATCGCCTTGGGCACGCGCAGATGCAGCGCATCGCCAGCCTCTCCGCCACGTCCGATCGTATCGGCAAGCCGCAGCCACTCGGCCCGGTAATCGTAGCGATGGCTGAACAGATGCTTCTGCGCGGTCACCTTCAGCCACGCGCGAAACCGTTCGGACGGCAGCCACAGCGCCATTACGGTCAGCAACGCGACCAAGAAACCGACCTGCGCAAGCCGCGCTCCATCCGCTTCCATCAGGTTCAGCACCCGCGCGAGACCCGCCATCGCCAGCAGATAGCCGCCGATCAGCAGCAGCGAGAGCGAACGGAACGCCACCTTGCGCGAGGCACGAAAGCGCAGAGCGCTCACATCCGCGCCCAGCGCCATCGCCAGCGGCACAAATGCGATTGCGACCACGACCCCGCGCAGCGCCGCGATCTGGTCCGGAAATTCGCCCGACAGCCAGGTCGCGGCGTAGTAATTCAATTCGAACAGCCACAGCGCAGACAGCGAGATCGCGACCCACCGCGTGCTCGCCCGGTCGCGATGCGAGGCACCGACATAGAGATTGTGCAGCAGGACCAGCGCGCCGATCGCGACGAGCATGTGGAACAGGGAGGATACGCGCAGTGCGGCGGCGGCAAATTCAGGCCCTGCATCGATCAGTGCGTCTGCGGCCAGCACGGCGCCCTGCAACAGCTCAACAAACACTAGGCTCACGATCACGAAGCGCACCTTGCGCGCGCTCTCCTGATCCACCCCGCCCGCGAACAGCGCATGGACCAGCGCCAGCCAGCTGAGGTTGCGCAACACCTCCGCCCCCGCAGTGACCAGCGCCGCCGGGCCGAGCGCGGCGAGCACGCCCGCCCACACCCCCGTCAGGCACAGCGCGACCAGCCCCGCGATCCGCTCACGCCGCCAGGGCAGCGGCCTGCGGCACAGCCAGATCGCGGCCAGAGCGCAGGCCGCGGCGCATACGGTATGGCTAGCCAGAGCGATCACATGCCACAATCCCGCGTCGGCCATCAGCGCGCGCCTTCGGGATAGAGGATCACCCGCAGCGTCTGCAGCAGGATCAGCAGGTCGAGAAAGGGGGTGTAGTTCTTCGCGTAGTAGAGATCATATTCCAGCTTGTGCCGTGCATCCTCGATACTCGCGCCGTAGGGGTAGTTGATCTGCGCCCACCCGGTGATCCCCGGCTTCACCATATGGCGTTCGGCATAGAAGGGCAGCTGGTCCTCCAGATCGCCGACGAATTTCGGCACTTCCGGACGCGGGCCGACGAAGCTCATCTCGCCCTTCAGCACGCTCCAGGTCTGGGGCAGCTCGTCGATCCGGACCTTGCGAATGAAGCGGCCCAGGCGGGTTACTCGCGGATCGCCCACGGTCGCCCACTGCGCGCCGTCCTTCTCCGCATCGGTGCGCATGCTGCGCAGCTTGAGCAGGACGAAGGGCCGCCCGTGGAGGCCGACCCTTTGTTGGCGAAAGAAGGCCGGGCCCTTGCTGTCCAGCTTCACAAGGATGGCGAACAGGGCGATTACCGGCAGGGTGATGGTCAGCACGATCAGGCTCGCGACGATGTCCACGGTTCGCTTGGTGATGCTCGACCAGCGCCGCCCGGCGGAAAACCCGTCCGAAAAGATCAACCAGCTGGGATTGAGTGTGTCGAGATCGACGCGTCCCGTCTCGCGTTCGAGGAAGCTGGAGACCTCGTGCACCGGCACGCCTTTCGTGCGCACCCGGACCAGATCCGCCAGCGGCAGCGCATTGCGACGTTCTTCCAGCGCGAGCACCACCTCGGTCGCGCGGACACGTTCGACGAAAGCGCCCAGGTCGCCCAGATCGTCGCGCCCTATGGCCTGTTCGAGAATACGATGGGGTTCGTTCATCGCGATGAAGGCCACGATCTTGAAACCGCTGTCGCCACATTCTTCGAGCGCCTTGAGCCGGGCGGCGCGGGTACCGGCGCCCATTACGACGACGCGCCGTTTGAGGTTCTCGCGGTTGACCGCATGGCTGAGTGCAATGCGGGTTAGGCCCATCATGACCTGGGCCAGGCCAAGGGCATAGAGCAGCGTAGAACGCCAGAATCCGACGGTCGGCAGCACGAAGTCGAGCACCGCCAGTGCTACCCCGGCGAGCGAAAGTGCGACCAGCGAACGGGCAAAGGCATAGCGCGGGCTGCGCAGCGCCTCGGGACTGTAGAGCCCCAAGGCGATTAGCGACAGCGAGCAGATAATTGTAAAACCGATGATCGGCGGAAGCCGCTCGGTCCACGGGCCAACCTCGATCCCGATCTGCATCGCGCGCAGGTGCCACGCGAGATCGCCTGCAAGCAGCAGCAAAACAAGGTCGCAGAAGCCGTAAAGCAACACGGCCTGCGGGATATAGTGCTTGAACAGCCTGATCATCGCGCCCTGCCGGAACCCTTCTCCGCGTCGTTCTGCGGAGGTTCGGCTTAGGGGCGAGTGATGAAATGTCGGTAAATTTTACACCCTGCCGAAAAGCTCCGGCAGGGTGCTGCAATCACTCGGAAGGGGCGACCCGGTTTGCCGCGTTCTCGATCGCGTCACCGGCCTGGTTGGCTGCGTCGCCCACCTGGTTGGCCGCGTTCTCGACCGCGTTGTCCTTCGCGACTTCGGCATTGCTCATGTTGGAAAAAAGATAGATCGCCGCGACGACGGCGATGAGGGCGACGATCAGCAGCAGGATCGTCGTGCCGCCGCTCTTGCTTCGCTCGCCATCGGTGACGATGGTGTGCGTGGTGTGGGTGTGGCCGTCCTGATCGGTATGTTCGGTAATGCGTTCTTCGGTCATGGCGAATGCGCCCCTTGCGGTTTTACTGACTTGCACAAAGCGCAAGGAGCCTTGCGGTTCCGTGCAACAAGGGTCAGGCGACCGCCGTCTGGATTGGCCCGCGTAGCGACCGCGCGGGGCATTCGATCCGGCGGCAGGTGCGGCAGCCGGGGCCGATCGGCGTCGCGTCATCCTCCTTCAGCGAGACACCGCGACCGATCGCGGTGGCATCGGCAAACTTCGCCTCCAGGCCCAACAGCAATATGTCGGTGCGCGGTTCGTCGGCATAGGGCGGCGCGGCGATATGCGCGACCAGCCAGTGTTCCGGTCCCAACGCACCGCTTTCCATCATGATCGCCTGCGAATGCCATTCGGCCCGCCGCTCCAGACCCAGACGCGGGCAGCCGGGGCGGCGATCGAGCAGGCTGGTCCCACTCGCGCCCAGCAGCCGCTCGAACAATTGCACCGATCCGTCGATCCGTCCGACGAAGAACGGCAGGCCGCGCTGGCCGACCCGCTGGAGCGTGGTGAAACGGCGAGCGACCTCGCCCACATCGGTGGCGAAACGGCGGGCAAGCACCTGCGGCTCGTAAGCGGTCGCCTCGCACGCGCGCAGGAACCGGCCATAAGGCATGACCAGCGCGCGCGCGTAATAGGCGCGCAGGTAGCGGGCGAAGGCATCGCGCCCCTCGCGGTGATCGAACGACGCGCCATCGGCGATGTCCGCGATCAGCTCGCGCTGCTCGAGTTCGGCCACCTGCTTGGCCATCTCGATATTGCGCGCCGCGGGGGAGAGCATTTCGGACAGCTGGACCTGCCGCGCATGCAGGTCGAGCCGTCGGTTCGCCTCGGGCAGCACGTCGCGCGGGAGATATCGGATCGCGAGATCGTGCCGCTCGCGCAGGTGATCGGTGAGAGCTGCGCCGATGTCCGCGCGAGCAAGGCGCAGCTCGTCGGCCAGATTCTCCGCCGCCTCGTCCAGATCGGCGAAGTGGTTGCGCCAACGCTCGATCGCGCGCCACACCTCTTCCTCGAACGGGCGGGTTTGCGCGGCCGCCCTCCCCCGCTCGTCAAACAGGCGGGCGAAAGCAGCGGCGGCCTGTGGCGCGGCCGCGAGGAATTCGGTCACTTCCGCACGGTCGATACCCAGATCTGCGAAGCGGTCGTCGCCCAGGCGGCGGGCGAGCCCGTCGACACCGCCGATCGCACTGCTTTCCTGCAGGGAGCGTGGATCGTAGTCGAACTGGTCGACCAGCTCGAGCACCACGCGCGCGGTGACAGGGCGCTGGTTGCGCTCGATCAAATTGAGGTAGCTGGGCGAGATCGACAGACGCTGGGCCATGCTCGCCTGCGTCAGGCCTTCACGACGGCGAAGGCGCCGCAGCGCGGCACCGGCATAGAGGGAGGGTTCGCTCATGGCTTTGGGCTAGCTTTCGTTTGTAAATATCTTCACAAGAACACAAGCGCTCACTAGCGAATGAGGCATTTGAGACAAGATCGTTTGTAATAAACTCTGTCGGGAAACCCGTGCGAGCCCTACGTAAGGGATCACAGAGACCATTTCCTACGGAGTCCCCCATGAGCAATTCGAACTACGCAAGCCAAACCGAGCACCTGAAGACCCGCATCGGCCAGGGCGGTGACGCCTGGGCCGCGATCGATGCCGAGAGCGCTGCCCGCATGCGCCTGCAGAACCGCTTCCGCACCGGGCTCGACATCGCGAAGTACACCGCAAAGATCATGCGCGAAGATATGGATGCCTACGACGCAGATCCGGCGAACTACACCCAGTCGCTGGGCGCGTGGCACGGCTTTATCGGCCAGCAGCAGATGATCGCGATCAAGAAGCACTTCGGCAGC
>CEOS01105017.1_pt1 | contig 11674 bp, 10 predicted proteins | sample 530601 | NCBI WGS metagenome assembly CEOS01 (sample SAMEA2620666, study PRJEB7988) | marine metagenome | biome: marine biome (ENVO:00000447); feature: mesopelagic zone (ENVO:00000213); material: "saline water (ENVO:00002010), including plankton (ENVO:xxxxxxxx)" | depth 1000 m
CACAGCCGCCGCCATGGTCAGCGAGATGATGGAGGCCCGTGACGAACGGCGCCTCTTACGTTTCCAGAAGCAGATGGCAGCCTACAAACTGCTGATCATTGACGAACTCGGCTTCGTGCCGCTCTCCAGGACCGGCGCGGAACTGCTGTTCGAGTTGATCTCGCAACGCTATGAGCGGGGTGCCACCCTAATCACCAGCAATCTGCCCTTTGACGAATGGACCGAAATTCTGGGATCCGAGCGTCTGACCGGCGCTCTGCTCGATCGCGTCACGCACCATGTCAACATTCTCGAAATGAACGGCGACAGTTACCGTCTCGCCCAAAGCCGCGCCCGAAAGGCCGGCTGAAACCCTTCAGAAAATCGCAACGCAGGCATGAGACCCCCGCTCGGGCTACGCCCTCCCGCGGCCCTCATGCCTGCGTCCAAAGTGGCCGGCTTTTGCTCCGCCCCGTGGCCGGTTTTTACACCGCCGTTGACACTAGCTGCCATCAACAGCGCCCGCACGCCTGAGACCCGGCTTGGTTATGCTTTGCAGCTTTGCTGTCTGCGTTATCCGGGGAGGCATCTCCGACGCGGCGAATTGCTGCCCGCTGTCATGCTCGACCATATCGCTGAGCAGATCGGGATCGATGCAGAAGTGATCGGCGGTTTCGCACGACGGACGCCCACACGCTACGATCAGCTTCTCGCGATCAAGGCGCGTTTCGGGTTCACCGACCTCACCAAGCCGATGCGCGCAACGCTTCGAGCGTGGCTGGAAGCCGAAGCTGTCGGCCTGACCAACGGACGCGTCTTGTTGGGCAACTTCCTCGACGAACTGCGCTTCCGTAAGATAGTCATTTCCGGAATCACCGTGGTCGAGCGCATGGCCGCCGAAGCGATGCACGCGGCCGAAAACCGGATCATCGCCGACATCGACAATCGTCTCGATCCGGCCACCCATAGCCGACTTGACGCGCTTATCGCCGAGAAAACGCACGATAGGCAAAGCCGATTTTCCTGGCTACGGGAACCCACCCCGCGCGTCGCCTCTGCCTCGCTCGTCGGTATTCTTGACAAGATCGCACTGGTTCGCGGCATCAGGACGCCCGCCATCGATAGACGATACGAACCCCGAATGGAGCAATTTGCGCGCGAAGGGGTCCGCTACACCGCGCAGGCATTCCAGCAGATGGGGTCGGCGCGGCGGCATGTTATTCTTGTGGCGACGCTGCGCGAGTTTGAGGCCACGCTGACTGACACAGCTATCGGTATGTTCGACTCGCTCATCGGGCGAGCGCATCTGCGTGCCCGCAAACGCCTTGAACAGACGGTTGCCGCTTCTGCCGACCAGGGCCGCGACCGATTAATCCGTGTCGCCGACGTGCTTGAGGCGGTCAGCAAAGCCGCACGCGCCGGCGGCGATATTGCAGCAGCGGTCGCAGCGGTCGCCTCGCTCGATACGATCGATGCCGACGCTGCTCTTCTCCGGCGAACCACGAGGCCGGGACGAGATAATGCCATCAGTGAAATCGGGCCAGAATATCGGACGTTCAAGCGGGCGGGGCCGCGCTTCCTGAAAGCGTTCACGTTCGAGGGTCGCAAGGGTACCGCGCCGCTCCGTGCAGCGATGGCGATCCTGGCCGAACTCGATGGCGACTGGCGCACGGCGCTCCCTGATGGCTTGCCGCTCGGGCATATCGAGCGGCGATGGCAGCGCTATGTCGTCACGGACGACAAGATCGACCGAACCCATTGGGAGCTGGCGACCTATTCCGCGTTGGCTGGAGCACTGGCGGCGGGCGACATCTGGGTGCCAACCTCCCGACTGCACCGCTCTCTGGAAACGCTGCTTTCACCGAGTACGGATCCGGTCCCGGCACAGGTCTCCGATATTCCTGATCCTCATGTGTGGCTCGATGCCCGCGCGGCCGAACTGGATACTGCGCTGCTCAAGGTATCAGGGGGGCTGACCAGCGGCGATCCCGCGCTGTTTTCCGGTGACCGACTGCGGTTTCCGAAAGAGCCGAAAACCGATCTTGCCGAACGCGACGATGGCAGACAGTTCGTCCGGACCTGCTACAATCTCGTGCCGACGACGCGCATCACCGATGTTTTGTCTCAGGTCGAACGTTGGACCGGTTTCACCAGCCATTTCGGTCATGTCTCGACCGGGTTGCCGCCCAGCGATGAACGATCCTTTCTCGCAGCTATGATTGCGGAAGCGACGAACCTCGGCCTGTCACGGATGGCTGAGGTCTGCGGCGTGGCATCGCGGCGCACGCTCCTGCGCATGCAGACGTGGCACATGCGTGAAGAGACGTTTCGCGCCGCGCTCGGCTGTCTGACCGACGCCATACAGGCCGAACCAATGGCGGCCTGGTTCGGTGAGGGCTGGCGCGCCTCTGCCGATGGGCAGGCTTATTATCTTGGTGGCGCCGGGGAGGCTGGCGGTCAGGTCAACGCGCATTACGGCCGCGACCCGATCGTCAAAATCTACACCACCATCACCGACCGCTACGCACCGCTCCATCAAACCGTGATCGCGGGCACTGCCGGCGAAGCGATCCATGCCCTCGACGGCATTCTCGGCCACGAAAGCAACGCCAACCTTTCCGCGCTGCACGTCGATGGCGGCGGCGTCTCCGATATCGTGTTTGCGGTCATGGACCTGCTCGGGCTTGATTTTGAGCCACGTATTCCGCGCCTCTCCGATCGCCGCCTCTATTCCTTCGAGCCGCCCAAGCGTTACGGACGCCTCGCGCCGCTGTTCGGGAACAGGCTCAACCGCGATCTGATCGTCAATCACTGGCCCGACATTCATCGCGTCATTAGGGCGATGCGCGACCGAACCATCACCCCATCGCTGATCCTGAAAAAGCTCTCAGCCTACCGGCAACAAAACAGCCTTGCCGCTGCCCTTCGCGAGGTCGGCCGTATCGAGCGCACACTCTTCACATTGCGATGGTTCAAGGATCCGGCGCTTCGCCAGCTTGTCACGGGTGAACTCAATAAGGGCGAAGCGCGAAACAGTCTGGCGCGCGCGGTTGCGTTCCACCGGCTCGGCCGCTTCCGGGATCGCGGTATCGAAAATCAGCAAATGCGAGCGGCAGCACTCAATCTCGTCACCGCCGCAATCATCCTGTTCAACTGCCGCTATCTCGACCGCGCCGTGAGTGAACTTGGAAGTCGCGGAGTGAAAATTGATCCCGCTCTACTCTCGCAGCTTTCACCTTTGGGCTGGGACCGGATCAACCTCACCGGCGATTATGTCTGGTCAGACGGCATTGAACTCGATGCCGACGGACTCATGCCCCTTCGAATCCCCGATAGCTACCGTGAATCTATGTCCCGATAATGCACAGAGGCCAAATAGCTCTCGAGGAAATTCCGAAGCTCGCCATTCGCACCTGACCACTCGCCTCGCTGGAACGCCGACATTGCTCGAGCCAAATGGCCTTCAGAGGTGGCAAGTTTGTGTTTCCTGAGAAGTTGAACGACTTCGTTCTCAGCCTCTCTCATGTCCAGCTCGGGTGCATCTGCTGGCAACATCCTTACAAGCGTCGCTGGTGCCTTGGGGACTCGTCTTCCCCACACGTCGTCTTCCACGGTAGGTTCAACGATTTCAAAACCGTCGAACCTGAGACCTGCTTTCAGCTTTTGCCACGACGCCATGTCCTTTTTAGTTGACCAGTTCATGAGGGCCCTCTCGATCATGGCACGCTCCAAGCTGACTTGGCCAGATTCCGTATAGACTAACGGACCACCTTCGATAGCAGCCTTGGAGAGGGTGACGACCCTTGCCGATTTGCTGCTCCCGCCGCCTCTATCCTCAATCCCCCATTGCACTTCGAGAACATCAATCTCGCTATGAGAATAGCTATCTGAAATAATCTCAGCAGCGGCAACCACTGTCATCCTATTGAATTCGCTCATCGTCCATTGTTCCCCGGTCGCAATTATGAGGCAAGATCATCGAACTTGCGCACAAACGCAGCTTGCAGATCAGTGTTGGCGAGTAGATCACGGCCGTAGCCATCGATGTAGTCTTCAATGAGCGTTTGAAACGTGTTTCGATAGACGATCTTCCGCAAGCAATTGACGCCGGTCTGCCCCGATGCGTGAATGGTCCAGCCACTCTTCGTCCTTGCTTCATGCAACAAAGCGCAACGAACCTGCCGATAAAATTCGACGGCATCGTCACGCGTGAACAACGCGCTGAACGGCGCGGTCTCCGCGAGAAACGAGGCAAAAATGTCCCCGCTCGCGCTGTACTCGAAAGGCGGCTGGGGGTTTCTGTGGCGATAGATCAGACCACCACGACATGCCGCGAGAAATTCCAACATAGCGCACTGAATGGAGACTATGCTGAAACCTTCACCCTCCCAGCTTCCCTCATCCCGGAGTAGACGGATGGGCTTGAGGTATCGGCTTTCCAGCCGCTCAAAGAAAAATTCCTGAAAGGCGTCTGCCCAAAGTGATGCGTCGCCGCCGATCACCAGCTGGCTTGAAACTCGCCGCCAGTCTTTGGCGCTTCGACGTGGCGCCAAGAATATTTCCCGAACATCGCCGCTATGCTTGCCGGTCATACCTCTCCCTCCTGTCCGAGATTCTACCCAAGAGCGAAGTTGACATGTCAGATAAAAAATATCAAGCTACATGACATTAGGAGATTCGAATGAGCGACGGTCCGCATAAAAGCTTGCCTCTGCGCCACGGATACCAACGTGTTGCTGCTTGGGCCTACAAGCCTGCCTTCAGCATCAATCAGGTGTGCGAAGCGGCCGAGGTGGCGCTCTTTCGCGATGTCGCCATCGAGGTTGTCCCTACGATAAAGCCTCTTCTCGCCATCGTTGATGGCCAAGATCTTCTGAGCTTGGCGTCCTCGATGCATGAACAGCTTGACCGTCTAAGGGTGGATCCGGCAGTCGACACGTTAGCAGCCAACGCCGTCGAGGGAGCTCAAATGGCACTCCGCGAAGGATACGCCGGACTTGCCGCCGTAGAAAAAGGACTGGCTTCCGCTTTGGCCGAGCGCCTCGCCGCTGGAGGCCGCGCCATGGAGGAGCACTACCTCGTCAAAGCTGGGCCTGGCGCATGTCAACAGATGCGTCGGCGAATGAACGAGACGATCACGCAAATGGCGAACAAAGGTACGTTTGATCGTATGGCGAAATCCATTCTAGGCGATCGCTCTGTCAGTGTCGCACGAACGCCAACTATTCACGATGGCGTCGATCAGGGGGTTCCGTTTTGAGCACGATACCAGCTGATATTCCCGCGATTCGGGTCGCTGTGATTGAGCCAGGGCGAATGCCCGTCGACGGTTGGCAATTAGCCGAAATTGGCAAGGCCATTGTTTTGAAGACCGAGGATCTGGATGATTATCGGACGAAGAACTGGGATAGCCGCGTTTACGACGCCATGCTTTTGATTGCCGCAGTCGAATATTGTGACAAGGCGCTGAAGCGGTCTGGCCTTCGTTGGGCGCGGCGATTTGAGCTTATGCTGCCGGTGCATGACCTTGCGCACTGGCAGAATCCCGACGTTGCCGGCGCGATCGTTGGCGCGTTGAAATTCTTAACCGGCGACGATTGGAACTTCACGTTCACTGCTGCATTGATCGACGTGGATCGTGATTTCGGCCGGCAAAGCTTGTTCGAATGGGGGGATACTGGTCGCACGATCACGCCCTTCAGCGACGGTCTGGATTCGCGGGCGGTGTCCGCGATCCTTGGAGCGAAGGGGCGGGCCGACAGGTTGGTCAGGGTCCGGGTGGGATCTAAGGCTGATGATCGTCCCCTTCGTGATCGCAAGAAAGTCCCGTTCCTGAATATCCCGTTTTCCGTCAACATGCGGCAAAGCGGCGGGATCAAGGAATCGTCCGTCAGGAGCCGTGGGTTCAAATTTACCCTGCTGAGCGCGCTTGCCGCCTATCTGGTTGGAACGCACGACGTAGCAATGCCAGAAAGCGGGCAGGGCGCATTGGGTCCGACTCTTGTGCCGACCAGCCACGGCTATGAGGATTATCGCAACCATCCGCGGTTCCTTCGCAAAATGGAAGACGTCGTGCAGGCGATCTTCCAATATCCCGTCTGCTTTCGGCTGCCGCAGCTGTGGAACACCAAAGGACAAACCCTTGCTGCATTTGCTGCGCTCGAGAGCAATCCCGATGAGTGGAACAGGACCCGATCATGTTGGCAGCAGAGCCGGAATTCATCGTTTGATGGCAGACGCCGGCATTGTGGAATTTGTGCAGCATGCATGCTGCGCAGGCTGAGCTTTCATTCTGCCGGTGTCATTGAGCCGAAGGAAAACTACATCTGGGAAGACCTTGGGGCCAGTCAATTCGCCGGTGGCGCCGTCAGAGGGTTCACCAAGGTGACGCGAGCGATGCAACGCTACGGCATAGCTGGGGCATTGCATCTTGATCATCTTGCCGAAATGCGCTTTTCCCCGGTGCATCAGCCACGCGTGAAGCGAAGCGCCTGGCAGCTTGCAGACCATCTGCAAATATCGACGGGCGAGGCCGAAGAGCGTCTCTTCAGCCTGCTGGAACAGCATGAAAGAGAATGGAAGGCATTCATGAAGGATCTTGGGCCAAAATCATTCGTCGCCCAATGGCTGGCGTGACCGCTATGAATGAGCATCGTGAGCAGCTTAATCCGGAGCAACTAGGCGAGCGGCTCCGCATTGCCCGCGAAACCGTGTCGAAGACGCAAGCGGAGGCAGCTGCGCTGATCGGCGTAGCGCGCACCACACTGGTTGCCATGGAAAAAGGCTCGCGCCGGGTCAAGATCGGCGAGCTTCAGCGGCTCGCGCATTTTTACGGCACCAGTGCCAATGCAATCCTCCGTAAGGAGGCAATTCATGTCGAACTCACGCCAAAATTCCGTAAACTCGCCGAGCACGACGAAGCATTCGTCTCGAAAGCCGCGGAGCTTATGGCAGATCTTGTTCGGGCCGATGTTGAACTGGAAACGCTTCTTGGCATTCCCCACGTTCGTAACCTGCCGCCGGAGCGCGCCATTCTCGCCGGCGATGTACGCCAACAGGCTGAGCAGCATGCCTTGGAACTCCGTCATTGGCTGGGACTGGGACTCGCGCCCGTTTCTGATATCGGCGCGGTCCTGGAGCTGCAGATGGGCGTGCGTCTCTACGTGCGTCGCCTCCCGGCGAAAATCTCGGGGCTCTTTGCGTTCGAAGAATCTGTAGGTGCCTGCATTCTTTTGAATTCAAGCCACCCTCTAGATCGGCGCACGCAAACGGCTGCCCATGAGCTCGGGCACCTCGTTGCAACGCGGGCTCAGCCGGAGGTCAATGAAATCGACGAGCTCGAAAGTTCACGGGAAGAGAAATATGCGAATGCATTCGCACGAGGGTTCCTCACCCCAGCCCAGGCGGTCCGCCAGAAATTTGAGGAAGTCACGGCTGGCGCATCGAGCCTGACGCGTCGCCATGTCATCGTTCTCGCCCACTTCTTCCATGTTTCCCGGGAGGCCGTGGTGCGGCGGTTGGAGGAGCTGCAGCTCACCAAACGCGGCACCTGGGACTGGTTTCAAGCGAACGGCCACATCACAGATGACCATGTTAGGCAGGTTCTCGGTGATGCAGTCCAGAATGATCGCATGAAGGACGAAGCCACGTTGCCGGTCCCGCTTAAGACCGGGCTGATGGCCTACCAAGCAGCAAAGCGCGGTCTGTTGAGCGAAGGCCAGATCGCTCGAATGCTGCATATGGATCGTGTTAAAGTGCGCGACATCCTCAGCGATATCGATACCGAAGAAAGCGGGGCCAATGCGGCAACCTCTATTCTCCGGTAATGTCTCGGCCGATCTCGTGGTCGATACGAGTGTGATCATCAATCTCAATGCGACCGGGCGAGCGGCCGACATCGTGCGCGCATTCGGGGTGACGCTTCGAGCATCCGCCGTTGTCCGTGACGAGCTCATTGCCGACCGTTTTAGTGCAAGAAATGATGCAGACATGGCTGCAGCACTCGTGAATGAAGAATTGCTCGAGTTCGTCGAACTCGATGATGAGGGTGAGCGGATCTTTGCAAGCCTGGTTAGTGGCAGCGCCGCGGAAACTCTGGACGACGGCGAAGCTGCAACGCTCGCGGTCGGCGCAGTGTTAGGACATACCGTTGTGATAGACGAACGCAAGGCTCAGAGGATTGCAGCCGACCGGTTTGCTGGCATGCAGATCATCGCCACTGCGGACATCCTCTGCTCCGAGCGCGTGGTGACAAACCTGGGTGCGGAACAAGTTCGAGATTTGATCTTCAACAGCTTGGCGGGGGCAAGAATGTTTGTTCCGGAAAGACATCATGGCTTGGTGATCGATTTACTCGGGGCGCGCGCCGTCGAATGCTACAGCCTCCCCGCGGCACTACGCCAGGCGGCCAGTTCTTTGACGTGACGCTGCTCGTTGCAAGCCCGGCGAGAAGGACGTGACAGGATGATCATAGATGTGAATAAGCGGCGTGCCGGACCTATCGCGCTTCATGGTCTCTTCAACGCCGATCGTGCCTACACGATCTTTTACGACGAAACCAACAATCATCGCCTTGTTCACGTTCGCGAGAACGGGCTCAATATCCCCGAGCCAAATTGTTTCGTGATCGGCGGGGTGGCTTACGATGGGCCCCACCGCGCCATTGACCTCGAGCATCTGCGTAAGATTCTTGGGGTTCAGGACAATGCCCCGGAGATCAAGCTGAGGTATGTCGCGACGGGCGGCTTCCTCCAAATGCTCAGCAGCCGGAAACTGGATACGTTTCTACGCTGGGGCATCGAACAGGGCCTCTACGTCCACTATTCGGTGGTCGATCCAATCTATTGGAGCGTCGTCGATATCATAGATTCCGTTTTGTCTGATGACGCGGCGACCCATCTCATCCCTTTCGAGCGCGCTCTGAAAAACGATCTTTTTTCAATTCTCCGATACGATTTTGAAGGATTGATCGATCTCTTCCGGCGTTACTCATTTCCCAATGTTGGTCCAGAGAGAAGGCGAGATTTCATTGATGAAGTGTTGGGCCTCGCCGAAGCGCGCTCCGATCTGCTCGATCACTTCAACTACATGATGCTAAAGAGCGTGTTGCAGTTGGGGCGAAAGATCAAATCGCTCCCCTTCCTTGAGGAAGAGACTTCCAATGTTCTGGTCGACAGCTTCGGTCATTTTTTCCTGGAGCGTCTTTATATCCTGAAGAATGCGTCGCACATTCTGGATGTCGAGGAGCTCGTTATCGAGTACCTTAAAGATATGACATTCGTCGATGGCAGGAGGGAGATGAACCATTTTCGGTTCACCGTCTCCCACAGTGAACCAGGAATTCAGATTTCAGATGTTGTGGTCGGTTTGCTGGGCAAATATTTCTCGTTCATTTGTGCGACAGCGGACGACGATTTGGAGAAACTTCGGCAAACTTTGAAGCCTCAACAGCTTGTAAATCTTTCGCTTTTGTTCGATATCCTCGAGCGCTCCGTTGAGGAGAACCCTGTTTTTGCCCATGCGATTATGAGCATTCGCGATAGAGCAATGTCAGAACAGTTTCGAGCACCGGCGTAACTGCCGTCTGGATCCGGTGGATTGGGCCGACGTTAACCTTCGGTCGGCTTAAGCCAAAGTTATAGATTGAGGTCGAGCTGCGGTTTCTCGAAGCCGACATCGTCTCGGGTCGCTTTCGATAGTGACGACAACGTCACGCCGAGCAACCGCACGGAGAGCTTGAACGGGTATACCGTCGCCAGCAGCTCGGCTGCGATACGGAAAACATCGCCACCTTCTGCAAAGGGTAGGGCATTTGTCTTGCTTCGCGTTGCTTGTGTGAAGTCAGAATATTTGACCTTTACGGTCACCGTTTTGGCTTCTATGCCTGACGATTTGCAATAGGCCCAGACCTTTTCTGTAAGCGGCTTCAGCTCGTCCTTGGCAAGGTCGAGATCGTTGATGTCTTGGATGAAGGTATCTTCCGCGCCGACCGATTTTCGCACCCGATCCGATCGAACCTGGCGCTCATCGATACCGCGCGCGATTCCGTAGAAATAGCTCCCCGATTTCCCAAAGTGCTGGGACAAAAACTGCAGCGATTTCGTCTTCAGGTCTGCCCCGGTTTCAATGCCAAGCCGATGCATCTTCTCCGCAGTGGCGGGACCTACACCATGAAATTTCTTGACCGCAAGCCCTTCTACGAAGGCAGGTCCATTCTTTGGGGTAATGACGGCCTGACCGTTGGGCTTGTTGAGATCAGAGGCCATCTTTGCGAGAAATTTGTTGTAGGAAATTCCAGCGGACGCATTCAGACCGGTGGCAGCTTTGATCTTCGCCCGGATCTCCAATGCGATTTCCGTCGCGATCGGCATTTCCTTTAGATTCTCCGTCACATCAAGGTAGGCCTCATCAAGCGACAAGGGTTCGATCAAAGACGTGTACTCGGCTAAAACTTCGCGAATTTGCCGGGAGACTTCTCGGTAGACTTCGAAACGCGGTTTTACGAAAATCAGGTCAGGACATTTACGGGCAGCGGTTGCCGATGGCATTGCTGAATGGATCCCAAACGCACGCGCCTCATAGCTCGCCGTGGTCAACACTCCTCGGGCGCCGGCACCTCCCACCGCTATCGGTTTTCCACGAAGATTGGGGTTGTCGCGCTGCTCTACCGATGCGTAGAAGGCATCCATATCGACGTGGATGATTTTTCTAATTTGGGCGGCGCGATCCATTTCTTTACCCAGCGATCTCCGACATTTTGCGTGAACAAAATAAGAACATATCAGGCTGCCTAGAAAACTCAACCGAACTTAATCGTCCGGCGCGACCATCTCCTGAATCGCTTGCAATCCGTAAAAGTTTAGTTATCTTTTGGGGGACGGAGCCGAACGCCAGGGCTGCAAGCGACCCAAAAGGCGGCACATCCCAATTAAGATCCTGAACGGCAACCATTCAGCCGGCGCAGGGTGTTCACTAAGCGCTTGCGACCACCCCCTCACGACGCCGGTATGAAATGGATTTGTCATGTCTATACAGAAAGATTGCGCAGATCACCTGCGCGCAACCTACCGGAATATGACCGGCGAGAAACTTCGCTCGTCTCATGCCCATGAGCTTGTTGCGGCTTACTTCGGTTATGGCACCGCTGCGGCTCTACAAGCTGATGTCACATTTCCCCTTTCCTCCTTGGAAGAGGCTGAAATCCTTATTCCGGACATTGATGGTATCAATCGCCGGCGTGCGGAACTGTCGAATGTCGCCGCTGAGCTTCCCGATGGTACGGCCATTGCAACGATTATCTCGGCGTCGCTTGAGGCGGCTGGGCATTTCAGGGGAGAGATATGGGATTCGACCTACCTGAGTGATGACATCAACGATTACATCCAGCGCGACCCCATGATAATTGAAAACGAACTCGCTGGAGAGATCGCAACGACCAACGCCTATTTCGATGAGCTCTACATCGAGGAGACGAGCGTGGAGTCTCATGACGATAGTTTGATCGCAACGCTGTCGGGGTCGCTCAACGGTGAGCAGGATCAGGACCGGGCGTTCCACGGCGATAAGATCAAGTTCACGAGCATCATGACAATGCGTCGTGCTGCCAGCCGTGTCGGGTACTTCGAGCCGGAGTTCGAGACGGGCGGGAGCGTCGACGATTCGATGTATTACGATCCTGAATTGGCTTGAAATGGTA
>CEOS01027762.1_pt1 | contig 11648 bp, 9 predicted proteins | sample 530601 | NCBI WGS metagenome assembly CEOS01 (sample SAMEA2620666, study PRJEB7988) | marine metagenome | biome: marine biome (ENVO:00000447); feature: mesopelagic zone (ENVO:00000213); material: "saline water (ENVO:00002010), including plankton (ENVO:xxxxxxxx)" | depth 1000 m
CATGTTCACCGCGCTGTTCGCCCTCGCCCGTACCGTGGGCTGGGTCGCGCAGTGGAACGAGATGATTTCCGACCCCGCGCAGGTCATCGGCCGTCCGCGTCAGCTTTACACCGGCCCGACCGAACGCGATTACGTGCCGGTCGACAAGCGCTAAGATAGCAGGCGCCGATCCAATCGGTGCTGAGATAACCGGGCCAGGCACTGCCTGGCCCGCACTTCCCGGGGTGCAAAGAGCCTTACGCTCCCGGCAGCTTAGGCGCGTGCATTCCCGATCGGAACGGAGAGCGTGAAGGTCGCGCCCTCCCCCGGCCTGCTTTGCAGGGTCAGATCGCCGCCCATCGCGTGCGCAAGCCGCTTCGAAATGTAGAGCCCGAGCCCCGAGCCGCCGCCGCCGCTGCGGCCCAGACGTTCGAACTTGTTGAACACGATCCGCTGCGCCTGCTCGTCGAGCCCCGGCCCCTCGTCACGCACGGACACGTGTGCCTTCGCGCCGTCGCTGCCCAACGCGATGGTGATCGTCGAACCTTCGGGCGAATAGCGGATGGCATTGCCGACCAGGTTCAGCAGCACCTGCAGCACCCGGCGAAATTCCGCGGTCGCAGGCTGCGTGGCTCCTTGCGGGGGCACGGCGATGGTGATGCGCTTCTCCTGTGCACGGACCGCCAGGATACCCGCCGCGCGCTGGGCGACATCGGCCAGGTCGATGGCGTCGGGGGCTGCGCGAAAGCCGTCGGATTCGACCACTTCGAGGTCGGTCAGGTCGTCCACCAGCGAAAGCAGGTGCTGGCCCGCGTTGACGATGTCGCGCGCATAATCGCTGTACTCGTCGCCGATCGGCCCCGCGAGACGCGAGCGGATTGTCTCTGCATTGGCCACGATGCGGGCAATCGGCTGCCGCAGGATCGGCGTGAGATCGCGACCGATGGAGGCTCCATCCTCGGCACGGCGATCGCGCCGTTCGGTACGGTGAACCCACGCGCGGTTGGCGATCAGGTACAGCTCGAAACCTTGCGATCCGGGCGTCGGCTCGCCCAGCGGTATCAACCGCGCGGTCCAGTTGCGCGGACTGCCGTCGATGACGACGCGTGCCTGGTCGAGCAACCTCCAGTGGAGCGGCTGCGCGTGCTGGCTGCCGTCGATCTGGACGAAATCGGTCCACACCTTGCCGAGGTTCTCGCTCATCCGGGCATAGAGAGGCTGCAGGTCCTCCGCTTCGGTATGAACCGTCAGCACCCGCTGGTCCGGGTCGAGCCGCGCGTGCAGCTCGGCCAGCGCATCGTCGATCGCATCGCGGCGCTGGGCCGCATCGTCGTCACGCTCCACCGGCGGCGGGCTTGCCTGCCACGTCACGATGCCGATCGAACAGCCCGTATCGCGGCTCTCCCCCTGATCGCCGGGCACGATTTCCATCCATGCCTTGATCCGGTCGCTGCCGTCGTAGGCGTGAATCGTGCGCCCTAGGCGCAGGTTCGTGCGGCGCGCCTTGCGCACCTGTTCGCGCAGCTCGGGAATCGCGATCGTCCCGGGAATTTCACCCCCGCAACGGCGCTGCAACGCCGCCAGAGGCTCGTCGGCGGCCACGAGGCGGTCGTTTGCGTCGGTGTGCGCGTGCGCAATATACGTCTGCTCTTCCATCGTCCCTACTCGGCATGCCCGAAGGGCGAAGATTCGAGAAGCGCGCGTGCATCCGCGCGGCTGACCTGCCCGATTGCGGCAGGCATCGTCGCATCGGGATGCAGGCAGCGCAGCTGCGCGCGAGTTTCCGCAGGGCTGAGCCCCGCAGCGCGCAGCGAAAGCGCAAACCGCACCAGTTGGCGATCATTGGTCGACACCACGGCGATGTCGCGATCCTGCCCCGCCTTGTGCGCAAGCGTGGTGAGGAACAGTGCGGCACCTGCATGGGTCAGCGACAGCGCCACATCGGCACGCGCGCCAAGGCCCGCCGCCGTGCGCTCGAGCAAAGAGAGTCGTGCCTCGTTCTCCGCCCGCATCTGCCGAATGCGCGCCTCGACGCTGCCGGCCAGATCGTCGCTCAGATCCTCTCGCTGGCGCCGCCAGACCGAAATGAAGTTGGCGAACTGTTCTTCCGGCAGCTCTGCCAGCGGCATTTCCATGCGCTTCTGCTGTTCGATGAAACGCGCCTGAGCCGCCAGGGTACCCATCGCCGCATCGGACAATTGCGCGTCACCCGTTGCGATCAGCGATTGCAGCAGCGGCGACAGGATCGGATCGATCCCGTTGCGCGTGCGTAACCGGTCGGCCAGCTGCCACTCGATCGAGAGCGCATGACAATGGCCGAGGAAGCCTGCATGGCGCGCCAGCTCTTCGGCAAGCGTGTCTGCCCGCGCCTCCGCATAGGCGAACACATCGTTGGCGCCGATTTCCTCCGCTTCGACCCTGAGCAGCCGGTACGACGCGCTGCGGAGCATTCCGCGCACGCGCGCGACAATCGAATCGCTGAAGAGCGAGCGGTCCTGGGTATTGAGGAAATGGGTGAGGACGGGGGTTAGCGTAGACAGCGCCATATCCCCGCGCGCCAATTCGGCACGCAGGGACGCGTCAACCTGCTGGTCGGCGTGCATCGATTCGGGGATCGCATCCGGCACGCTGGTCATCTGACTTTCTGTCACCGTCCTTGCTTAGCCTGCTATCGTTAAGGGCGAATTATCCCTGATCGAAAGCGCGCATTCCCTTAGCACATGTAGAGAAGCAGCGCAGGCCCTGCATCATCGTGCCTGTGCATCTTTCGATATACCGGAATTTAGGATGATTTCGCTGCGATCCAATCGGTCGATCGCAAGCACAATAGCAGGTTAGCCGACAGCCACCTTGTCGAAATCGGCAAGGAAGGCATCGAGCCCGCGCAGCGCGACCGGGTCGCCCGGCGCAGCGTCGATGGCGCCCTGCGCAAGGCCGATCAGCTCGTCCGCGTGAAAGCTGGCGGCTAGGCCCTTGATCCGCTGGGCTGCGATCAACCAGTTGCCATCGCAGCGCGCGCGGCGCAGAAGATCGATCTGTTGAGCAAGGCTTTCACGAAATGCACCGCGCAGCTCCGCGAGCAGCACGGGATCGTCTCCCGCAGCAGCGGACAGGGTGGCGGCAAAGGCGGCATTTTCGAAAGCCATAGGCCGTTCAGTACGGACCGAACGGTTAACGCGGGGTTTAACCCCATTGGAAACATGATAGGTCGTTAGGTATGAGCGGGGGTTCGTCGATCAGAGCGGTGGGGCAGAATGGGCCCGTGGCAGAGGGTGCCGCGACCGAAGCGTCGCGCACGGGAGATTCCCCCTTGAGCCTTACCGAAGATGACGCTTTCGAGGACGCACCGGAAAGCACCTCACCCCGCGCTCCCTTGATCGTCAGTCCCGTTGCCGCAGGCATAGCGCTGCTGGCACTGATCGGATGGACGGCCTTCTTCGTTATCGCCCGCAGTCCGGACAGCTTCGTCTCGATGGACCTCTCGGGATGGAGCGAGGCGATCACCGCCTGGGCCATCCCTGCGCTGCTGATCGTGTTCGTCTGGCACGCGGTGAGCCAGCGGATCGGCAGGCAGAGCGCGCTGGTCCGGGGTATCGCAGCGGCTGCCGCCTCCGACGTGACGGAGCTGGAAACCCGGCTTTCGAAGATCAACCGCGAACTCAGCCTCGCTCGTGAGTTTCTCGGACAGCAGGCACGTGAGCTCGAATCGCTGGGCCGCGTTGCCGCCTCTCGCCTCACCGAAAATGCGGATCGGATAGAGTCGCTGGTGGCCGAAAATGGCGAAGAGGTAGAGCGGATCGCACGGGTATCGGAAACCGCGCTCGCAAACATGACGCGGCTTCGCGACGATTTGCCGGTCATCACCAGTGCCTCGCGCGATGCGGCCAATGCAGTCGGTTCGGCGGGCGAGCGTGCGGAAACCGCGCTCAAACAGCTGGAAACCGGGCTTTCGCAGATCAACGAATTCGGCGCCTCGAGCGATCGGCATGTCGAACATTTCCGCAGCCAGGTCGATCGCACGCTGACGACGCTGGGCGATCGCGTATCGGAGCTCGAGGCGATGGCCGATGCTCGCTTCGCAGCCTTACGCGAACAGAGCGAGCGTTTCCGCGCCGATCTCGATGGTCGCGAAGTGGAGGCGCTTGCCGCTGCCCAGGGCCGGATCGAGAAGCTGCGCGAACGGCTGACCGACGCGATCGGGGAAGTACAGGCGATTGACGATGGTGCGATGGCATCTGCGCAGGCGCGCCTTTCGGCATTGCGCCAGGAAGCGGAGCAGATCGACACGTCGATGAAGGCTCGCGACAAAGAGTTCGTCGAGTGGGTCGATGCACGGCGAGCTAGACTTAACGAGGTGGAACAGCTCGCATTGGAGGCGCTCGAAGAGCGTCTTGCAGCGATCGACAGCGCGGTCGAAGAGCGGCGAGAGAGCCACGAAGCTATCGCACGAAATATCGCCGACGCAGGCGATACGGCCGCCACCCGGCTTGCCGAGGCGAGCGAGAGGATCGCGCACATCGCGACGACGGCGATCGGTGCGCGCGACAGCGTGCTCGGGGCGACACAGACGCTCGAATCGCGGCTCGATAGTGGCGCATCCGATCTTGCCGCGCTCCAGGGCACTCTCGATACGGCTACGGAGGCAGGCGTTCGCCTTCTCGAGCTGATCCAGGCCGGCGCAAGCCACAGCCGCGAAGTTCTGCCGGGCGCGATGGAAGCCGCCGAGGCAAGGCTTAACGCGCTGCAGGAAAACGGCGAAAGGCTGCGACGCACGATCGAAGAAGGCGCGGAACGCAGCGAACGGCTGGCTGCCTACGTGATCGAGACGCGCGAGAAGGGCGAAGAGATCTTCGGCGTCGCAGACCAGATCGACGATCGCCTCGCCAAAACGCGCGACACCATGAGCGAGAACATCGCCTCGCTGCGCACGGCGCTCGCCCTGCTCGACGAAGAGGCCGACGTGGTATCCGGCGAGCTATCGAAGACCCTGACCGAAGCGGTCGCCCAGCTCGAAAGCGCCGCCGAAAAGGCACGCGATGCGATGACACGCTACGCGGCGGAAGACGGGCAGGACCTTGGCACGCAGATCGGCGAAAACGCTGCCAGCTCGATAGCCGCGACGATCCGTGAACAGACCGACGAAACGCTGCTGGAATTGCGCGAAGCGACCACGCGCTCTGCTGACGCTGCGCGGGAGGCCGCTCGCCAGCTTCGCGATCAGCTGGCTCTGGTGAACGAGCTTGCCGGCAATCTCGAAACGAGGGTGGCGGTTGCCCGCGAACGGGCCGAAGAACAGGTCGACAACGACTTCGCGCGCCGAGTGGCGCTGATTACCGAAAGCCTCAATTCCAACGCGATAGACATCGCCAAATCGCTATCTGCGGAGGTGAGCGACACCGCTTGGGCAAGCTACCTGCGCGGCGATCGCGGCATCTTCACCCGCCGTGCCGTCCGCCTGCTCGATAACACCCAGGCGCGCGAGATCGCAGAACTCTATGATGACGACGACGACTTCCGCGAGAACGTCAATCGTTATATCCATGATTTCGAGGCGATGCTGCGCACGCTGCTGTCGACGCGCGACGGTAACGCGCTTGCCGTGACCCTGCTGGGATCGGAAGTCGGCAAGCTCTACGTTGCGATGGCGCAGGCACTGGAGCGGCTGCGAACCGCCTGACCCGAAACCCTGCGAAACGCCTCAGCCTCGCTGGCTGGGCGGCTGCAGGAAATCGAACGCGTCGAGCGTTACCCAGCCATATTCCCAGTTCAGTACCCAGATCGCGGTCAGAACCGCAGCGATGACTGCCGCACGAAAAGCCAGCCTACCGGGTCGAAAATTGGCCGGCGCGCTGTCTGCCTGCCCGGGGATCAGTTCCTCACCCATCTCCTCGTGCGTGCGCACGCCAAAGGGAAGCATCGCGAAGGCGACGAATATCCAGACGAGACAGTAAATCGCGAGGATCGACCAGAATGCCACGTTACGCCTCCGGAATTACGACCTGAACCTGCGGACGCTTGCCCGACCAGCGGTTGGCCGCACGTCGGGTCGCGAGCCGCACGGCCTCCTGCCGGGCCGCCGGATCGCTCGCGTCGCGACCGCGCAAGCGCCGCAGCGCGGACTGCGCATCGCTGGTCGCTTCTGCCACGAAATCGTCGAAGTCTTCGTCCAGTGGTATGCCGAGCGCTCGGATCGTTATGTCCTCCTTACCCGTGAGCACCACGATCAGCACTCCGTCGCGAGCAAGACGCCGCCGATCGGTGATCGCACCTCCGTCTGCGGGGACGATAATATCCCCATCCAGCACCAGGCGCCCGGTCGGCACCTTGGCAACCTTGCCCGGCTCACCCGGAGCGAGGCTGACGATGTCGCCGTTCTTCTGGAAAATCGCGTGGGGAATGCCTTCGGCCAACCCAAGCCGTGCCTGTTCTTGCATGTGGCGGATTTCGCCGTGGACGGGCACCAGCACCTCGGGCTTCAGCCACTCGTAGAGCGCCTGCAATTCAGGGCGACCGGGGTGGCCCGAAACGTGGATCATGCTCTGCCGGTCGGTGACCATGACGATTCCGCGCTCGGCCAGCTGGTTCATCACCTTGCCGATCGCGATTTCGTTGCCGGGAATCTGTCGGCTGGAAAACAGCACGACGTCGCCCCGCGCCAGCTCCAGCGGGTGGTTCTTGTCCGCCATCCGGCCAAGCGCGGCGCGTGGTTCGCCCTGCCCGCCGGTGGCGAGGATCAGCACCTTGCCGCGCGGCATGCCCATCGCGGTGTCCCAGTCCACCGGCTGCGGGAAATCCTTGAGATAGCCGCAGCCTTGCGAGACTTCGATAATCCGGTCCAGCGAGCGCCCCGCGATCACGACCTCTCGGCCAGTCTCCTTGGCGATCTCGCCCAGCGTATGCAGGCGGGCGACGTTGGAAGCGAAGGTGGTGACGACGACGCGGCGGTCGGGCCAGCTTTGCACCTGCTCCAGCAGGCCCTTGAACACGGCGCCTTCGGATCCGCTCGCCTCCGGGTTGAAGACGTTTGTACTGTCGCACACCAGCGCGAGCACACCTTCGTCTCCGATCGCGCGCAGTTCCTCTTCGGTGGTCGGCTCGCCGATGATCGGGTCTTCATCGAGCTTCCAGTCTCCCGTGTGGAAGACCTTGCCGTAGGGCGTGTCGATCAGCAGCGCATTGCCCTCTGCAATCGAGTGCGCCAGCGGCAGATAGCGGATGCCGAAAGGCCCGATCTGCATGTCGTCGTCGCCTTCGCGCACGACGTACAGGGGCACCTCGTCCTGCAAGCCTGCTTCCTGCAGCTTGCGGCGGACCAGTTCGGCGGTGAAGGGCGTGGCGTACAGAGGCACACCGAGGTCGGCCGCGAAGTACGGCACCGCGCCGATATGATCTTCGTGCGCGTGGGTCAGCACGATGCCGAGCAGGTCCTTGGCGCGTTCCTCGATAAATTCGAGATCGGCGAAAACCAGTTCGATTCCCGGATATTCGTTGGCACCGAAGGTCATGCCCAGATCTACCATCAGCCACTTGCCGTCGCAGCCGTAGAGGTTGACGTTCATCCCGATTTCGGCCGATCCACCGAGCGCAAGAAACAGGAGCTCGTTCTCCGGCTTGAAGTTCTTTTTCATATTATCCTTTAGCGATCGTGCGACGGGCGAGCAGGTGCAAGCCACGGATCGTCAGATCGGTGTCTACGACATCAAATATGTCGGTGTGGTCGTCGAACAAGACCGACAGGCCGCCCGTGGCAACCACCTTGACCGGGCGACCGATCTCTTTCTTCATCCGCGCGATCAGGCCTTCCATCATCGCGACGTAGCCCCAGAACACGCCGATCAGCATCTGATCCTCGGTATTGCGGCCGATCACGCTATCCGTATCGGGCGCGTGGATCGCGATGCGCGGCAGCTTGGCGGTCTTACCGACCAGCGCGTCGAGCGACAGGTTGATGCCGGGGGCGATGATGCCGCCCTTGTAGGCGCCGTTGAAATCCACCGCTTCGAACTTGGTTGCGGTCCCGAAATCGACCACGATCATGTCGCCCCCGACCAGAGCGTGCGCGGCAATGCAGTTGAGCGCCCGATCTGCCCCCAGGCTGCTCGGCAGATCCACGTCGATCTCGAAATTCCACGCCGCGTCGCCCTGCCCCGCGACGATCGGGGTGATGCCGAAATATTTCTCGCACAACACGGTCAGGTTGTGGTTCGCGCGCGGGACGACCGAGCCGAAGATGATGTGCGTGATATCCTCGCGCGCGACGCCCTCTATGCCGAGCAGCTGGAACAGCCACACCGCATATTCGTCGCCAGTGCGCCGCCCGTCGGTGGAAATGCGCCAGCGTGCGCGCGGATCAGCCTGCCCCGGGCCCGAACCGGAATCGTCGTCGAACAGCGCGAAGACGAGGTTAGTATTGCCGACATCGATTGCGAGCAGCATCAGCTGTCCTCCGCCAGGATCACATCGCCTGCGTGAATGACACGGCTGGTGCCATCGGCCAAGCGCAGTCGCATCGATCCGTCGGCTTCCAACCCATCGAACTTACCGCTCACCTTGCCTCCATCGGGCTCGTGCACGCTCACCGTCGTTCCTTTGGGCGTGCCTGCTGCGGTCCAGCTGCGGATCAGCGGCTCGAGGCCGTAGGTCCGCCAGCGTTCCAGCTCGGTCGCGAAATGCGTGGCGAGGCTCTCTGCAAAGGCGTCACGATCAGGCGCAGGTCCGAATTGCGTCAGCGCAGCGCTCTTCCGGTCGGCTAGGTCGGGAGCGGAGACAAGATTGACGCCGATGCCGATCACAACCGCGTCGCGCTCTGCCTCAAGCAGTATTCCCGAGAGCTTCGCATCGCCGATCAGCAGGTCGTTCGGCCACTTGAGCACAAGCCGATGCGGCGTCGGAAGCAGCTCCTGGATCGTGTCGAACAGCGCGACTGCCGTGAGCAGCGACAGGGTATGCGCCGCCGGCTGCCCCGGCTGGGTGCGTACGATCGTCGAGCCCATGAAATTGCCACGGCCGTCGTGCCATCCCCGCCCCTGACGGCCGCGCCCCGAAATCTGCCGGTCAGCGACCAACCAATCGCCCTCGCGAACTGGATCGCCGTCGCGCAGCGCAGCCAGCAGGTCGGCGTTGGTCGAGCCGGTTTCGGGGACTGTCCGGATCAAGGCGCGGCGGGCGTCGGCAGGCTTACACGCCTGCGAACAGCCCCGCAGCAGCGGCCGTGGTCATCGTTTCGAGCCCGCGCGAAAGGAACCAGCCCACCGGCGAGATCAGGATCGTGCAGATGCCGAGGATCGCCCATTGCGATGCCGTGGCGCTCTTGGTCACGCGGTCCACAGCCTCGTCGAAGAACATCACCTTGACGAACTTGATGTAGTAGAACGCGCCGATCACGCTCGCCGCGATCCCGATCACCGCGAGCGGGATGAGACCGGCCTCGACCACCGCACGGAACACTTCCAGCTTGGCGAAGAAGCCCATCAGCGGCGGGATGCCCGCAAGGCTGAACATCAGGATCAGCAGGCACCAGGCAATGGCGGGCCGGGTGCTGGAAAGCCCAGCGATATCCTCGAAGGTCTCAAGGTTGTCGCCATCGCCATTGCGCAACATCAGGATGCCCGCAAAACTGCCGAGCGACATCACGACATAGACCGCGAGGTAGAACAGCATCGCGCTGGTCCCGGCTGGTGTCGCTGCAGCGAGCCCGATCAGTATAAAGCCAACATTGTTGATCGAGGAATAGGCGAGCAGCCGCTTGAGATTGTTCTGGCCGATCGCGCCGAGCGCGCCGACCACGATCGAGGCAAGCGCGGCGAAGATCACGATCTGCCGCCACGCATCGGCCTGCGATCCGAACGCGTCGAGCGCCACGCGCGCGGTCAGCGCGACCGCTGCCACCTTTGGCGCGGTGGCGAAGAAGGTCGTCACCGGCGTCGGCGCGCCTTCGTAGACGTCCGGCGTCCACATGTGGAACGGCACGGCACTGATCTTGAACGCGAGCCCAGCCAGCACGAAAATCAACCCGAACAGCGCCCCGGTCGAAAGCCCGGCTTCCTGCGCTGCACGAATGCCCGCAAAGCTGGTTGTGCCGGTGAAGCCGTAAGTCAGGCTGATACCGTAGAGCAGGATGCCGCTAGCGAGCGCACCGAGCACGAAATACTTGAGGCCTGCTTCGGCGGAGCGGCTGTCGTTGCGCAGGAAGCTGGCGAGCACGTAGGCGGAAAGGCTGTTGAGCTCGAGACCAATGTAGAGCGTCATCAGGTCGGTTGCGGAGACCATGATGCTCATGCCGAGCGTCGCGAACACCACGAGCACCGGGTATTCGGGCCGCATCGAGCGCAGCCGGGTGAAGAACGCCGGTGCGATCATCAGGCAGACGATCGCTGCGACATAAATCAGCAGCTTGGCGAAAGAGGAATAGGCGTCTGCGCTGATCTGACCGTAGAACGCGCTCGCGCTCTCACCGCCCGCACCATTCACCAGCGCGGGAATAGTCAGTGCCGCTGCCGCGCCAAGCGCGACTGCTGCGAGGATCGAGACGAGGCGGCTCGCCTTCTCGCCGCCGAAAGCCGCGATCATCAGCAGCACCAGACCGGAGCCGGTCAGCACCAGCTCGGGAATGACCCGGCCAAAGGAAGTTGCGTAATCCATCAATGCTCGCCCTCGGTTCCCTCGGAACCGCCATGTTCGCCCTCGCCGGAGCCATGTTCACCAGTGCCATGCTCGCCAGCGATGTAGTTCGCTTCATGTGCGCTCGGCTTGCCCGCCGCCAGCTCGGCATCGCCCTGCGGCGCGGCGCGCGCGATGCGTGCTTCGATCGCGGCAATGTCGGTCCGCATGGGCGCAAGGAAGCTCTCGGGATAGACACCCATCCACAGCACCGCGGCCGCAACGGGCGCGAGCATCAGCCACTCGCGCGCGTTCAGATCGGGCATCGCGGCAGCGTCCGCGTTCTTCTGCTCGCCGAACACGACCCGGCGATAGAGGTACAGCATGTAGCCTGCGCCAAGGATGATCCCGGTGGTCAGCACGAAGGTCGTGGTGCTCGACGCCTGGTACACGCCCGCGAGGCTGATGAACTCGGCGACGAAACCGCTGGTCCCCGGCAGGCCGATGCTCGCCATGGTGAACAGCATGAAGAACAGCGCATAGCGCGGCATGTTCGTGGCGAGGCCGCCGTAACGGTCGATCTCACGGGTGTGCAGCCGATCGTAGATCACGCCCACGCACAGGAACAGCGCGCCCGAGACGAGGCCGTGGGACAGCATCATCACCATCGCGCCCTCGATCCCTTGCGAATTGAACGCGAACAGGCCTGCCGTCACGATCGCCATGTGGGCGACCGAGGAATAGGCGATCAGCTTCTTCATGTCGTGCTGGACGAGAGCGATCAGGCTGGTGACCACCACCGCGACCATCGACAGGCCGAAGACCAGCCACATGAACTGCGCCGAAGCTTCGGGGAACATCGGCAGGCTGAACCGGATGAAGCCGTAACCGCCCAGCTTCAGGAGCACGCCCGCAAGGATCACCGAACCGGCGGTCGGCGCCTGCACGTGCGCGGCGGGCAGCCAGGTGTGGACCGGCCACATCGGCATCTTCACCGCGAAGCTGGCGAAGAAGGCCAGCCACAGCCACGTCTGTGCCTCAGGCGGGAAATCGTATTGCAGCAGCGTCGG
>CEOS01016885.1_pt1 | contig 11560 bp, 9 predicted proteins | sample 530601 | NCBI WGS metagenome assembly CEOS01 (sample SAMEA2620666, study PRJEB7988) | marine metagenome | biome: marine biome (ENVO:00000447); feature: mesopelagic zone (ENVO:00000213); material: "saline water (ENVO:00002010), including plankton (ENVO:xxxxxxxx)" | depth 1000 m
ATTCCGCTCTCAACCTGCGATTTCGCGGCAGGCTCCCCGGGGATGTTCATGACTGTAGAGAACGCGATGCCCCGCGTAAAGCGCGCGCCGGATCAGTCGAGCGCGTCGGAGGCCTCCTTGCCGGCCACAATGCCCAGCACCAGGAAGATCACGAACAGGACGGCGGCGATGACCGCCAGCCAGATCGCGATATCGACGAAGGCACCGGCAACGCCGCCGAAACCAAGGATCGCGGCAACAGCGGCGACGACGAGACATATGAGAGCCAGTTTGATCATACCCGACCAACCGGCGGTTGCGCGCCCGGTTCCGCAGTCGGCACTCGTTTAGTGCCAGTTCAGGCGCGTTCGTGCCTGTTGGCGGCTTTGGAGGACGGGCTTGTCCCCCGGGTACTTTTGAGGGCACACCCACTCGCACCTTTTCTTTCGCGCGCCCAGGCCGCCAACCGACCGGAGCCACGATGACCGAATTTCCCCCGCCCGCAGACGAGAATACACCCGAGGCTGTCGCCAAGCCGAAGCGCAACGCCTTTACCCGCTTTCTCGACGGCGTCGAATGGCTGGGCAACCTGCTGCCCCACCCCGTCACGCTGTTCGCGCTGCTGGCGGTGGGCATCGTGCTGCTGTCGGGCCTGTTCGGCTGGATGGGCGTCGCGGTGGTCGATCCGAGGCCCGCAGGCGCGCCGGGCGTGGCCGATGACGGGATGATCCGCGCGGTCAGCCTGATGAACGTGAAGGGGCTGCAACGCATCTTCACCGGGCTGGTCGACAACTTCACTTCGTTTGCGCCGCTTGGCGTCGTGCTGGTCGCGATGCTGGGCGTGGGTGTGGCGGAGAAATCCGGCCTGCTGAGCGCGGCGGTGCGCAGCCTCGTGCTGGGCGCACCGCCCAAGCTGGTGACCGTGGCGATCGTGTTCGCAGGGATCATCTCCAACACCGCGAGCGAGGTCGGCTATGTCGTGCTGATCCCGCTGGGCGGCGCGATCTACTACGCGCTCGGCCGCCATCCGCTGGCCGGGATGGCCGCCGCCTTCGCGGGCGTTTCGGGCGGCTATTCCGCCAACCTGCTGATCGGCACGATCGACCCGCTGCTGGCCGGGATTACCGAGGAAGCGGCGCAGCTGATCGACCCCGACTATACCGTGCTGGCGACCGCCAACTGGTATTTCATGGTCGCGAGCACCTTCCTGATCACCGCGATCGGCAGCCTCGTCTCGATCTACATCGTCGAGCCGCAGCTGGGGAAATTCGACGCCTCCAAGGCCGATCCCGAGATCCTCGACGAAGGAATGATGCAGCCGCTCCAGAGCGAGGAGAAGAAGGGCCTGCGCTGGGCGGGCATCGCGATGCTGGGCGTCTTCGCGCTGATGGCGCTGACCTTGTGGCCCGAATGGGGCGTGCTGCGCAATCTGGAGACGGGCGAGCGGATGGATTCGCCCTTCTTCGACGGGTTCGTGGTGTGGATCCTGATCTTCTTCGTGTGTGTGGGCTATGCCTATGGCCGCGCGGCCAAGACGATGAAGACCGACCGCGACGTGATCGACGCGATGTCCGGTGCGCTCAGCTCGCTGGGCCTGTATATCGTGCTGGTGTTCTTCGCCGCGCAGTTCGTCGCGTTCTTCGGGTGGACGCATCTGGGCGGGATCACCGCGGTCACCGGCGCGCAATTCCTCAAGGACACCGGGATGACCGGCCCGGCGATGTTCTTCGCCTTCATCGGCATCTGCGCGCTGATCAACCTGTCGCTTGGCAGCGCATCCGCGCAGTGGGCGGTGACCGCGCCGATCTTCGTGCCGATGCTGATGCTGATCGGCTATTCGCCCGAGGCCATTCAGGCCGCCTACCGGATCGGCGATAGCACCACCAATATCATCACCCCGATGATGAGCTATTTCGGGCTGATCCTGGCGTGGGCGACACGATATCAGAAGGATCTGGGCGTGGGCACGCTGATCGCGATGATGCTGCCCTATTCGATCTGCTTCTTCATCGTGTGGTCGATCTTCTTCTACCTGTGGACCTTCGCGCTGGGCCTGCCGGTGGGGCCGGGTTCGCCGACCTATTATCCGGCAGCCTAGCTCTTATTCATCGGGGCATGGCCGGTATGCTGGCCCCCGCAATCGATGGGGAATGACGATGCGCAGAATGCTGGTAGCCGCGATCCTGCTCGCAGGGGCCGCCTGTTCCGATGGCGACGACAGCTCGGCCGAGGCAGACGAAGCGGTCACCGAGGCCGCCCCTGCCCCCGCGCCGGAGGCCGAGGAGACTGCCGAGGCGCAAGCGGAACCGGCCAGCACGCGCGAGACTATCTCCGGCGCGGTGTCGGGCATCGCGCTCGATATGGACCCGCCGATCGGCGACATGACCACCGCCGACGGGCGCACCGTGGCATTCGAAATCCCGGCGGAGAATGTCGAGGCAGTGATCGATGCCTGGGGCGGGGTCGGCGCGGACCTGCGCCTCGATTGCGAGAAGGGCGCGCCCTTCACCGGCGAGGGCGGGCAGGCCTACGAATATTATCAGGATTGCCGCCTGCCCTAGGGCCGGCAGCGGCTCAGAACGTGCCCAGCCGCGACAGAGCGACGAAGATGCACCCTGCGCCCAGAATCGCGGAAAGGCCCGCCCACACCTCGCTCGCGCTCGCGATCAGCCAGCGACCGAAGGTGACGAAGCGTTCGCCCGCCGCCAGCAGCACGATTCCTTCCAGCACCAGCAGCCCGCCGAGCGCGGAGACTGCGATGAACAGCCAGTCGTCCGGCCGCCACGGCACCACGAGATAGATTACCGCGCCCAGCGTCAGCGCCATGATCCCCGCGATGAAGCGCATGCCCGGCGACTGCTCGAAATCCTGCATCATCGCCTTCCACGTCCCCGGCAGCCGCAGCTCGCCCATGGCGGCGGCGAAGGCATAGATGCCGATGAACATGGCGATCCAGGCGGGAATGGTGTCGGCGGTGGCCATCGGTGGCGATTGCTCCTGTGATAATCGAGCCAGGCATCGCAAGAACCGGTCGCGATGCGGATGCGCCGCAGCGGGCAGCGGCCCCGCGCGGCAGCTCGCCGCTCCGGTACCGCGCCCGGCCAGGTGCCACCGCTACATGATGCGCGTGTGACTCACCGCCGGAAATTGCGTAGTTAACAATTGTTTCTTGGCGTATGGCGCACGCGTTCGCAAGCGGGCCGCAGCCCCGCCGCACGACCGCCCCGTTATGCGACAGCCGCAGCCCGGTTTCTTATCAGGCGCAGGGAGGGTTAGTGCCCGCCCGGCGCGCGCTCAGCCGCCGCCGTTCGCAATCCAGCGGTCGATCTTTTCCTCCAGCACGGGCAGCGGAAGGCCGCCGGTGTTCAGCACCTGCGCGTGGAAATCCTTGATGTCGAACGCATCGCCCAGCTTGGCCTGCGCGCGTTCGCGCAGTTCCTGGATCTTCAGCGCGCCGATCTTGTAGGCCAGCGCCTGGCTCGGGATCGCGATATAGCGCTCCACCTCGGCGACCACTTCGGTGCGGGTCATGCCCGAATTATCGAGCATGAAGTCGATCGCCTGCTCGCGGGTCCAGCCTTTGGAGTGGATGCCGGTGTCAACCACCAGCCGCATCGCGCGCAGCTGTTCGTCCTGCAAGGTGCCGTACCGCGCCCACGGGTCTTCATAGAAGCCCATCTCGTTGCCCAGCGTCTCGGCATAGAGCGCCCAGCCTTCGACGAAGGAGGTCGTCCCGCCGAAGCGCATGAAGGCGGGCAGATCCTCGTTCTCCTGCGCCAGACTGATCTGGAAATGGTGCCCCGGCGCACCTTCGTGCAGATAGAGCGTCACATTGCCCGTCGTCAGGCGGCTGGGCAGGTCGTAGGCGTTGAAGAAGAACGTGCCCGGACGCGATCCGTCGGGCGTACCCGACTGGTAAGACCCGCCCGCGCTGAACTGCTCGATCGAGGGGTCGTAGGGTTCGATCTTGAGCTCGGACTTGGGGACCAGGCTAAAGAGCTCACCGATCTTCGCATCGACCTGCTTGCCGATATCGTAATAGGTCTGGGTCAGCGCCTCGCGGCTCTCCGGCTTGAACTTGGGATCGGTGCGCACGTAGTCGAAGAACTCGCCCAGCGTGCCCTCGTAGCCGACCTCTTCCTTCAACGCCTCCAGCTCGCCCTTGATCCGCTCGACCTCGGAGAGGCCCAGCTGGTGGATGTAGTCGGCTTTGAGCGGCAGGGTCGTGGTGCTCTCGATCAGCTGTTCGTACAGCTTCGCCCCGCCCTTCATCTGGCTCAGGCCCACTTCCTCGCGCGCGGCGGCAAGATATTCGTCGCGCAGGAAATCGCGCAGCCGTTCGTGCGCGGCGTAGATTTCGCGGGTTTTGGCTTCGTAGGCGGCGGTCAGCCGGGCCTTGTCCGCGTCCGAGAAATCCTCGGGAAACATGGTCGTCGGGCCCATGAACTGCGATTCCGCAATCGGGATCGCCAGCTGCGTGTCGAGCTGCGAAATCACGTTGCCGATCGTCAGCTTGGTCTCGACCACGCCCGTTTCCATCCCTTCACGGAACTTCTCGATCGAGCGGTCGGTGATGTCGATATAGTCGTCGTGGCGGCTGAGGTTGTCTTCGTAGTTCGCGATGGTCTTGAACGGTGCCGCGCCGGTACCGCTCGCGAAATTGGGGTAGAAGGTGTGGAAGCCGCTGAAGTGGTTGACCGGGCGCACCTCAGTCAGCGCGCGGATTTCCGGGGTTGAGCCTTTGAGCGATTCATCCTGGTTGTACTTGAACACGTCGTAGGCGAGCTGGTCGGTCGGCGAGAGCTTGGCGCGGTCGATCTGGTCGAGCAGCGCGACGTTGAGCTGCGTGTCGCGCAGCGAGGCGTAATAGCTCGCATCGGTCAGGTAGTCGCCCAGCCGGTCCGCATTGGTGTCGTCGCCGCGAAACAGGCGGCTGAGCGGATTGAGTTCCAGGCTGCGCGCATCGGAATCGGCGAACAGCGCGAACAGCTTGTCGTGTTCGGCCTGCGCAGTCTCGAAATTGGCAGCGTCCCAATTGGCCTCCGCGTCCGCCCTTGCAGCCTCCGAGTTGTTTTGCGCGAAGGCACTGCCCGGCGCGGTCAGGATGGCAAGCGCGGCGGCGCCGGTCAGCAGGCGGCGGATGGTCATGTCGGTAGTCTCCCCCAGAAAATATAATCGCGCGACGGTAGGCCGGGCCAGGACGCCGGCCAATTGCCTTCTGCAAAGGCCAGCGGCCAATCGACGAACGTCGGCTATTCGATCACGCGCCCGCGCACCATTGCGAAGTCGACCTTCTCCAGCACCGTCACATCGTCCAGCGGATTGCCGTCGACCGCGATGATGTCTGCCGAATAGCCGGGCGCGAGGCGGCCGATCTGGTCGTCCATTTCCAGCACCTTCGCGGCGACCGTCGTGGCGCTGGCAAGGGCTTGCCGGGCGGTCATGCCCTGTGCGCGCATGAGCGCGAATTCGCCCGCATTGCGGCCATGCGCGAACACGCCCGCATCGGTGCCGAAGGCGATCGGCACGTTCCAGCCCAGCGCCTTGCCCATGAAGACGCGCGCGGTTTCGGCCACGGCGCGGATCTTGTCCTCCACCACGGGGGTGTAGATGCCCTTGCCCAGACGCTCGGTCACGCCCTGGAACGCCATCAGCGTGGGGACCAGCACGGTGCCGTTCTCGCGCATCGCGCGCGCCGCCGCCTCATCCAGATAGGTGCCGTGCTCGATCGTATCGATCCCGGCGCGGCTCGCCGCCTCGATCCCGCGCGCGCCATGCGCATGGGCCATCACCTTGAGGCCGAGCGAGTGGGCGGTCTCGGCAATCGCCTTCATCTCTGCATCGCTGAAATGCGCCTCCAGCCCGCGCCCCTGCTGGCTGAGCACGCCGCCGGTGGCGGTGATCTTGATCACGTCGGAGCCGTTCTGGCTCGCCAGCCGCACCTTGGCGGCACATTCGACCGGGCCGGTGCAGGTGAAGCCAGTGTCGAGCAGTTCGTTGACCTCGGGCCGGAAGCCGTTGACGTCGCCGTGCCCGCCGATGATCGCCAGCGGCACGCCCGCCGCGACGATCCGCGGGCCTGGGATCAGCCCCTCGGCCGTTCCGCGCCGCAGGGCGAAGGCGGTTTCGGGCCCGCTGCCCGCCTCGCGCACGGTGGTGAACCCCGCCAGTGCGGTGATCCGCGCGTTCTTCGCGCCCACGACCACGCCCCACTCGTCCGGCTCGACCGCTTCCTTCCAGAAATCGCCGCCGGGATCGCCGGTCAGGTGGACATGCAGGTCGATCAGCCCGGGCAGCACGGTCTTGTCGGCAAGGTCGATCACCTGCGCCTCGCCACCCGGCGTCTGGAGCCCGTCGACGATCGAGACGATCCGGCCATCCTCGATCGTGATGGTGGCGGGGCCGCTCGGCTCGCCGTCGGCATCGCGGATCACCGATCCGGCATGGATCACCGTCACCTGCGCCAGTGCAGGCGTACCCAGCAGCGCAGCAATCGCCGCCATCATCCAGACCAGTACCCGCATCGTCCTATTCCCCCTTTTGCCCGGTCGCACGTTTGCGCACACCTGATGGCTGGCTATAACCTGCCGCACAGTTTGGCAAAAACAACCGAAACAATACGAGAGGACCACCAGAAGATGCACCACGCCACCCGCACTGCCCTGACCGCCGCCAGCCTGCTCGCCGGGGTGTCGCTCGCCGCGACCGCCCAGGCGCGCCCGATGACGCCGCAGGATGTGGCACAGCTGGAAAGCGTGGGCGCAATCGCCGTCTCGCCCGATGGCAGCCGCGTCGCCTACACCACCGCCAGCCTGCCCGACGTGGTTGCGGGCGAGGATAATGGCAGCACGCAGCAGCAGCTGAAAATGGCCTACGGGCCTGACAACACCCGGGTCTTCCTGCCCGAGGACGTATCCGTCTCGACGGTCGAATTCTCGCCCGACGGGCGGATGGTCACCTTCCTGTGGAGCAAGGACGACGAGGATCGCGCGGTCTGGGGCATTCCGGTCGATGGTGGCGCGCAGATGAAGCTCGCCGAGGTCAAGGATGCCAGCGTGCGCAGCTACGCATGGGCGCCCGATGGCGCGACGCTCTATCTGCTGGCGAGCGCCGCCCCCGACAAGGACCGCAAGGCAGAGGCCAAGAAAGGCTTCAACGCGGTGGTCTATGAAGAGGAAGAGCGGTTCAACCGCCTGTTTGCGGCGCAGGCCGGGGGCGAGGAAATCGACGCCAAGCCGCGCGAGATCGCCGTGTCCGACTACGTCACCTCGTTCAAGCTGACGCCCGACGGCAAGCTCGGCATTGTCGAAAGCCAGCCGACGCCGCGGATCGACGACACCTATACCGCCAGCCGGGTCAACATCATCGATCTGGGCACGGGCCGCGTGCTGCGCGAGGTCGAAACGCCGGGCAAGCTGGGCGATCTGGAAGTCTCGCCCGACGGCAGGCAACTCTCGCTGGTCGCCGGGATCGACCAGCACGATCCCGCCGCGACCACGCTGCATCTGGTCGATGTCGCCAGCGGTGCATACCGCGCGCTCAACCAGGGCGCGGCGGAAGCGGTCGGCGATACCGAATGGCTCGCCAATGGCCAGCTTGCCGCGATCGTGGACAAGGGCGCGGATACGATCCTGCGCATGTACAATGCCGATGGCAGCGTGGCGCAGGAAATCGACCCCGGCGAGCTGGTGCCGACCAGTCTGGAGAACGGCGGTAGCGATTCTCTGTTCGTGCGTGCCGACAGCCCGCGCCATCCCGGTGAGCTGTTCGCGCTGAACGGCACCACCCTCACCCGCTGGACCAGCCACAACCCGTGGCTCGCCGAAATCGACTTCGGCACCCAGCGCACGATGACCTACACCGCGCGCGACGGGCAGCAGATCGAGGGCATTCTGATCGAACCGGTCGGCGGTGTGCCCAAGGGCGGCGCGCCGACCATCATGATGGTCCATGGCGGGCCGGAAGCGCACTATACCAATGGCTGGCTGACCGGCTATTCGATGCCCGGCCAGGTCGGCGCGGGTCAGGGCTATGCCGTGTTCCACCCGAACTATCGCGGCTCGACCGGCTACGGCACCGCGTTCTCCAAGCAGCACCAGGGCGACTATGCGGGCAAGGAATTCGACGACATCGTCGATGCCAAGCGCGCGCTGGTTGCCGAAGGGGTGACCGATGCGGACCGCACCGGAATCACCGGCGGCTCCTACGGCGGCTTCGCCAGCGCCTGGGGCGCGACCTATTATTCCAGCGAATATGCCGCGAGCGTGATGTTCGTCGGCATCTCCAACAATATCAGCAAGTTCGGCACCACCGACATCCCCAACGAGATGTATCTGGTGCACGAGCGCAAGTGGCCGTGGGAAGAATGGGATCACCTGCTCGAACGAAGCCCGATCTATCACGTCGACAAGGCGGAAACCCCGATCCTCATCATGCACGGCGCGGAAGACACGCGGGTTTCGCCGACGCAAAGCTACGAGCTGTATCGCAACATCAAGGTGCGCAAGCCCGATACCCCGGTGCGCCTCGTGCTGTTCCCGGGCGAAGGCCACGGCAACCGGCTCGCGGCCAGCCGATACGACTACAACCTGCGCATGATGCAGTGGTTCGACACTTTTCTGAAGACGGGCGACCGCGATGCGCAGATGCCTGCCCCGCGTCCCGACCTGATGATCGAGGACAAGAGCGAATAACGCCACCCTGCCAATAGAAAGGGCGCGGAGGTTTAAGCCTCCGCGCCCTTTTTTATGCGCTTGCGATGGCAGTCCGCTGCGCGCGAACCTAGCGCACCTCCCGCGTCAGAAGGTGTAGCCGATGCCACCGCCGATCAGGAACTGGTCGGCATCGCCGCGCAGCGCGACGAAGGGCGACTTCTCGGCATCGCCGATCATCCGCGAATAGCCGCCGATCGCGAACAGCGCGAGGCCGCCATTGGCGAGATCGCCATCCAGATCGACCCCCACCAGCAGGTTCGCGCTGAGCTTGTTGAAGCCGGAACCGGCATCGTAGACCGGCAGGCCGCTGGCGGTCGCCTGCGCGGGGGTGACCGAATAGTAGTATTCGTTGAACGCCTCGTCCCCGTGCTCCGCACTGAGCGACAGGCTGATGCCCGCGCCGCGGCTGACCGGGGTGAAGTAGGTGATGCCCGGGTTGATCACCATGCCCTCATGCGCGCCCGCGACATCCCACCGCACGTCGACATTGGCCGACAGGCTGTCGTACGGGTTGAGCACGCCCGACACGCCGATGCTGGCGCTCGGCCCTACCTCGACTGCGGTATCCAGCTCGCCTGCTGCGGCGACCACCGGATCTTCGATATCGCCGGTCCGCGAGGTACGCAGGCGCACCGCAGGTCCGAAGCCGAAATTGACCTTGCTGTCAGCGCTGTCGGGAATGAAATCGAGTGCGAAACCAGCCGCACGCGGGTTGATATCGATCCCCCCGAGGCTCCCCTGGATGATCGGCAGCGGGAACACCTCGTAATCGTCGGAGCCGTCGTAATCGGGCGCAAAGCCCGCGCCTATGCCGACCTGGACCCAGTCGCCGTCGAAGACCGTGCCTTCGGCAGAGCGGGCCGGAGCATCATCATCCGGGCCGTCTTGCGCGAGCGCCGGCGTGGCCACCCCGGCACAGGCGAACGCGACCGCAGCGAACGTTGCGGGGGTGGGTAGAATTGAACGCATGGATTATCCCTCATGTTGCGCCCCTTTGAACGGCGATGGAGAGGCATAGTTCCACGCAAAAGCGCATGATTGCGCGGGCAACCGCAAGTTCAATTGCACCTTTTTCCCCAGCGCCCTACGAGCATTGGCGATGACACCGGCGACATCAGGGGCTCGTGCCGACATCGCAATCCTTGGCGGCGGCCTTGCCGGTGGCCTGATCGCGCTCGCCCTGCGCCGGGCGGACCCCTCGCTGGCAGTGGTGCTGGTCGAGGCGGGAGAGATGCTGGGCGGCAATCACCGCTGGAGCTGGTTCGAAAGCGATCTGACGCGCGACGGCGCGGCGCTGCTTGCTCCGTTTCGCAAGATCCACTGGCCTGCCGGTTACGACGTCCATTTCCCCGAACATTCGCGGCGGCTGGAGAGCACCTATTTCTCGCTCGCCTCGGCCGATTTCGACGCAGCGCTGCGCCGCGAGCTGGCGCAGTCGACCATTCACACGGGCCGCAACGTGGCCTCGGTCGATGCGCGCGGAGCCACACTGGAGGGGGGCGAGCGGATCGAGGCGCGCTGCGTGATCGACGCGCGCGGCTTCATCCTATCCGACGCGTTCGAGGGTGGCTGGCAGGTGTTCATGGGCCGCCATCTGCGCACCGACGCCCCGCACGATGTCGACCGCCCGATCGTGATGGACGCGAAGCTCGCCCAGCACGACGCGTTCCGCTTCGTCTACACCCTCCCCCTCGCCGCCGACGAGCTGTTCGTCGAGGATACCTACTACCAGGACAGCCCCGTGCTCGACCGCGCAGCGCTCTCGAGCAGGATCGATCGCTATTGCGATGCGATGGGCTGGCACGGCGAGCCCCTCGCGTTCGAAACCGGCGTGCTCCCAGTCGTGACCGGCGGCGATCTGGCCCGCTACCAGCGCGAGGTGCGCGTGCCCGGCGTGGCGATGGCAGGCGCGCGGGCGATGATATCCCACCCTCTGACCAGCTATACCCTGCCCTTCGCGGTCGAAACCGCGCTGCTGGTGGCCGACAACCGCGATCTGCCCGGCGAACAGATGGCCGCCCTACTCGAAGCGCATGCGCGCCGTGTGTGGCAGCGGACAGGTTTTTACCGGATGCTCGGCAAAATGCTGTTCGGCGCGGCGAAACCTGAGGAACGATATCGCATCTTCTCGCGCTTCTATCGTCTATCGCCGGGATTGATCGAGCGGTTCTATGCCGCACGTTCGACCACCCCCGACAAGCTCAGGGTCTTGACCGGCAAGCCGCCGGTCCCGATCCCCCATGCCCTGCGCGCGCTGGCATCGCACCGCCCGCCGCTCGCCCCACCAGAAGGAACTGCCGACAATGGCTGAAGGCCGCACAGCATGCGTTATCGGGGCCGGTTTCGGCGGCCTCGCGCTCGCCATCAGATTGCAGAGCGCTGGGATCGCCACGACCGTGATCGAGGGCCGCGACAAGCCCGGCGGGCGCGCCTATTACTGGGAGAAGGACACCGACACGGGCACCTTCACCTTCGACGGCGGGCCCACGGTCGTGACCGATCCCGATTGCCTCAAGGAACTCTGGGCACTCTCGGGCCACGACATCGCGCAGGATGTCGAGTTGGTCCCGGTCAAGCCGTTCTACCGCCTCAACTGGCCCGACGGCACGAATTTCGACTATTCGAACGACCATGAAGAGCTGTTCGCGGAGATCGCGAAACTCAACCCCAAGGACGTCGAAGGCTACCAGCGCTTCCTCGAATACTCCGCCGGGGTTTACGAGGAAGGCTACGTCAAGCTGGGCACGGTGCCCTTCCTCGATTTCAAATCGATGCTCAAGGCTGCGCCCGCGCTCGCCAAGAAGCAGGCCTATCGCAGCGTGTATTCGATGGTCTCCAGCTTCGTCGAGAACGAGAAGCTGCGCGAG
>CEOS01022425.1_pt1 | contig 11489 bp, 9 predicted proteins | sample 530601 | NCBI WGS metagenome assembly CEOS01 (sample SAMEA2620666, study PRJEB7988) | marine metagenome | biome: marine biome (ENVO:00000447); feature: mesopelagic zone (ENVO:00000213); material: "saline water (ENVO:00002010), including plankton (ENVO:xxxxxxxx)" | depth 1000 m
AGTTGTGGTAAACTATAAGTATAAGTCAATTTATATTTTGAGTTTTGACAATGAGTAGGCATGATCTTGATAAATATATGCCTCTTGTGGACGCCTTCGATATTTCAGACGATCACAAGAGAGAGCTGTTGAAATCCGTTTGGCGGATTGCTCAAAACTTTGTCGATCGCGCGTACGGCATCGATTCTACTCAGATTTCTGTTGAGAACCGCGATGCTGACTCTGGCAAGAAGTGCCCGGATTCCGTATACTTAAAAGCACCCCAAGAAAACAAAACTAACCTCCAAGGAGGGCCGAGATAATGGGTGAGAAGGCTGTCATCTACTGTCGTGTGTCAGACACGAAGCAAAAGCTAGAAGGCCACGGGCTCGATAGCCAAGAAGTGCGTTGCATCGATTATGCGCAACGATGCGGTTATGACATCGTTCAAGTTTTTAAAGACGATGCGTCTGGCGGCATCGCCGATCGTCCACGCTTTATAGAAATGCTTGCTTTCCTCGAAGCGCGAAAAGCTGAAGCTCATGTCGTGATTGTAGACGACATTAATCGGATTTCTCGCTCCCTCGAAGTGCACCTGATGTTTCGCGAGAAGCTGAAAGCGATTGGTGCTCGCTTTGAATCTCCAACGCAAAAATTTGGAGACGGTGCCGACGATCGCATGGTCGAAATGATGCTCGTCAACGTGGCTGAGTATCAGCGCCTGAAGAACGCCGAACAAACTAAAAACCGTATGTGGGGCCGTTTGAAGAACGGCTATTGGGTTTTCCAACCTCCGCGCGGCTACGTGTTCGAGAAGGTTGGCGCACATGGAAAAATGCTGGTGCGCGATGAACCCGTCGCCTCCATCCTGAAGGAAGCGCTCGAAAGCTTTGCCTCTGGAAGGCTCCAGACCATGGCAGAGGTTAAGCGGTTTCTGGAAACGTTTCCTGAGTACCCGCGTGATACCAAAGCAGGCGAAGTGCGTATCCAACGCATCCGCGACCTACTCACACGGGTAATTTATGCGGGTTACATTGAGCATGAGGCCTGGGGAATCGAGCGCACTCGCGGCCACCATGAGCCTATTATTTCTCTGGAAACCTTCGAGAAAATCCAAGATCGGCTCGATGGCAAAGCGGCCAAAGTACCTGCCAAGCTGAACCTAAACGAACTGCTGCCTCTGCGCGGGTTCGTGAAATGTGGGGACTGCGATCATCCCTATACCGGCAGCCGTGTGAAAGGCCGGTCGAAGTACTACGTTTATTATGAGTGCTTCAATAAAAGCTGCCCGTCCTACCGTAAGTCGATCAAGAAGGCAGAAATCGAAAAAGCCTTCGAAGAACTGCTCTCGACGATGCGACCAAGCGATGAGCTATTTCACCTCCTTCACGCGATGCTGAAAGACCTTTGGGACGCACAGGCAGCCCGTGGGCAAGCTTTGGTCGAATCGGCAAAGAAAGAACTGGTAGAGATCGAGCGTGATATCGAAAGGCTCGTTGATCGGACCTTAGAGACGAAGAACAGCACGCTCGCCAAGCGCTACGAGGATCGAATTGGCGATCTTGAAACGCGCAAGCTCGTTCTTGCTGAAAAGCAGAGCAAAATCGGCCAGCCGCAGTCCACCTTCGAGCGGACTTTTCGAACCGCTATGCGCTTCTTGTCTAACCCATTGATTCTATGGAGCTCTAAGCGCCTTGAAGACAAGCGTGCCGTGCTCAAACTCACCTTCTCAGACCAGATAGCATACGACCGAAAAAAGGGTTTTCGAACCGTTGATTTATCCTTGCCGTTCAAGGTGTTAGGGGACTTCTTACGAGACAAAAGTGGAATGGCGCACCTAATAGGATTCGAACCTATGACCTCTGCCTTCGGAGCTGGTCTAAGGACCTATCCGAATTGCACGATAGGGTACGCCAGAGCACGCTAACTATCTGAAATGGATTGATTTTCAGAATCGGAGCTCCGACGTCTCTATCCGTGAATACGCCTTGATTTCCGCCCGTGCGCTTGCGTGGTGCTTACTCGAAATCGGGGCTTCCGAGGGACGGGAGCATGACCAAACTGACCAAACGGTTTGTAGAAGCCGTCGAGCCGCAGAGCAAAGGTCACGTCGTCTGGGACGACGAATTGCCGGGCTTCGGTCTTCGCGTCTATCCCTCCGGTAAGCGCAGCTACATCGTCCAGTACCGGTCCCGTGGCCGCTCGCGTCGCTACACGATCGGCCTTCATGGTATCTGGACCCCGGAGACTGCGCGCCGCGAAGCCAAGGCCCTGCTCGGACAGGTCGCCCATGGCGGCGATCCCGCTGAAGAGCGAGAGGAAGACCGCAAGGCGCTAACCATCAAGCAGCTCTGCGAACAGTACATCGTCGACATGGAAGCCGGTCTCATCCTGGGCAAAGGCGGTAGGCCCAAAAAAGACACCACCATCGCCACCGATGTCGGCCGTATCCGCAGGCACATCATCCCCCTTCTCGGGACGCGACGTGTGCGGGACATCACCAAGCCGGACATGAACAATCTGATGAAGGACATCATCGCCGGCAAGACACGCGTAACCATGAAAACCGAAAAGCTTCGCGGCAAGGCCATCGTCCGCGGCGGCCGCGGTACCGCCATCCGGACAATGGGTCTGCTTGGCGGAATCTTCTCTTATGCCGTCGAGGCCGGCGTGATTGAGCACAACCCGACGCATGGTCTCCGCAAACCGAAATATCAGGTCCGCGACCGCCGGCTCAGCGAAGCCGAGTATCGGGTTCTGGGCGGCATTCTTTGTGAGGCGCAAGAGAGCGACCACTACCGCATACACGCCAACATCCTCAGGCTGATCGCGCTGACTGGCTGCCGTCGCGGAGAAATCATAAATCTCAAATGGAGCGAGGTCGATCTTGAGGGTAGCTGCCTGCGACTGATCGACAGCAAGGAGGGCTCATCAGTTCGCCCCGTCGGCCTGCCAGTCGTGGAGTATCTGGAGAAGGAGCGCGCGCAGAGAACCGGGACCTATGTTTTTCCGGGCCAAGGCGTCGACAACGCGGTCGGAAACTTCCCGCAGAGCTGGAAGAAGCTGTTCAAGAACACGTCGCTCTGGGACGTCACGCCTCATGTGCTGCGGCACAGTTTTGCGAGCATCGCAAACGACCTTGGCTTCACGGAAATTACGATCGCTGCGCTCATCGGGCACGCCAAGGGGTCCGTCACGAGCAAATATGTCCACACGCTCGACTCAACGCTGATCATGGCTGCGGATACCGTGTCTGGCTACGTGAAAGCACTATTGGAAGGCGTCGAGTTCCGGCGAAGCACCTACACGCTTGATCGAAGATCCCGGCAGAATGCGATCAATCAGCTACTCGTCGATGCCCTGAAATAGAAATTCAGAACGCCGCTTTGATGTTGGCAAAAAGAGCCATTTCAGGCTAAATGGCTTAAACGGGGCGTAACGGATTCAGCCATGAAGACCATGTCCGCGCGGGAAGCGAAAAATGCTTTCGGCTTGATGATTGACACCGCCCGGGCGGAGCCAGTGCGCATCGAGAAGCATGGGCGCGGTGTGGTGGTGGTCGTTTCCGTCGAGGAGTATGAGCGGCTTTGTGCCCAGAAGGAGCGCACATACCAACCGGCGGCAGGTATCGGGGGCGACAAGCATGGACGGGCTTAGCGAGCGCGACATTTGCAGTAAGTTTGTCACGCCCGCCCTTACTGCTGCAGGCTGGAACCTACATACCCAGATCCGCGAGGAAGTGAGTTTGACAGCTGGGCGCATCGTTGTTCGCGGTAAACTGACATCCCGCGGCAAGCAGAAGCGCGCGGATTATATCCTCTATCATAAACCCAACATCCCGATTGCTGTTATTGAAGCCAAAGATGCTTCACATTCGGTCGGCGCGGGCATGCAGCAAGCGCTCGAATATGCCGAGATGATCGACGTGCCGTTTGCCTTTTCGACGAACGGAAAAGGCCTTCTCTTGCACGACAGATCGGCAGTGGACGGTTCCGTCGAGCGTGAAATCTCGCTCCAGGAAATGCCGTCACCTGAGCTACTTTGGCAGCGTTATGCGGCTTGGAAAGGTATCGCGACCGCCCAAGACCCCCTCGTCAACCAGGACTATTTCGATGACGGTACCGGCAAGGCGCCACGCTACTATCAGACATTGGCCGTCAATCGTGTGATCGAGGAAACCGCAAAAGGTCGCGATCGGTTGCTGCTTGTCATGGCGACCGGGACGGGCAAGACCTACACAGCGTTTCAGATCATCTGGCGGCTATGGAAGGCGGGTGCAAAGAAGCGGATTCTGTTCCTCGCAGATCGTAATATTCTCGTCGATCAGACGAAAACGAACGACTTCAAACCTTTTGGTGGCGCGATGACCAAGATCGCCAACCGCCAAGCTGACAAGTCCTACGAGATCTATCTTTCACTTTATCAAGCGGTCACAGGGACGGACGAAGCAGCAAACATCTACAAGCAGTTTTCGCGTGATTTTTTCGATCTGGTGATCATTGATGAGTGCCATCGCGGGAGCGCGGCGGCCGATTCCGCTTGGCGCGAAATCCTCGAGTATTTCTCGAACGCAACACAAATCGGCATGACGGCAACGCCGAAAGAAACGAAGGATGTGTCCAACATCGATTACTTCGGCGAACCGGTTTACACCTACTCGCTCCGCCAAGGCATCGAAGACGGCTTTCTGGCTCCATATAAGGTCGTCCGTTACGACCTCGATAAAGACCTGACCGGCTATCGACCGGAAGCGGGAACACTCGACCGCTATGGCAACGAAGTCGACGACCGCATTTATAACCAGAGGGATTTCGACCGGACGCTGGTTCTTGATGAGCGCACCAAATTGGTCGCCTCGAAGATCACAGAATTTCTGAAAGCCACAAACCGCTTCGATAAGACCATCGTGTTCTGCGAGGACACCGAGCACGCTGAACGCATGCGCCAGGCGCTCGCCAATGCGAACGCCGATCTTGTGGCTGAAAACCACCGCTACGTTATGCGGATCACCGGTGACGATGCGCTCGGCAAGGCGGAGCTCGACAATTTTATCGACCCGAAAGCGCGCTATCCGGTCATCGCAACAACGTCGAAGCTTCTGACAACGGGTGTGGATGCGAAGACGTGCAAGCTGATCGTACTGGATCAGCGAATTCAGTCCATGACCGAGTTCAAGCAGATCATCGGGCGTGGCACGCGCATCGATGAGGAGCACGGCAAACAGTATTTTACCATCATGGACTTCAAGCGAGCGACAGAGTTGTTCGCAGATCCTGACTTCGACGGCGACCCGGTCCAGATCTATGAACCGGGTGCAGACGACCCACCCGTGCCGCCGGACGAAATTGATGATGCGTCAACCACGACGGTCGGTAAATTTGGCGAGGAAGAACAGTCCGAAATTGATGGTGGCGTTCTTGGCGATCCGTTCGGCGGCGAAGACCGACCGGGGAAGTTCTACGTCGATGGTGTCGAAGTCCGCGTTCTCTCAAAGCGCGTTCAATATCTCGGGCCGGACGGCAAGCTGATCACGGAATCACTGCGCTCCTACGCGAAAAAGACGCTCCAAAAAGACTACAAGACTCTCGATGAATTTCTCCGTCGTTGGGATGAAGCGGAAAAGAAGCAGGCGATTATCGAAGAGCTGGAGTCGCTGGGTGTCTCGCTCGATGGTCTGCGAGACGAAGTGAAAAACGGCGACGCTTTCAGCACTTTCGATTTGCTCTGCCACGTTGCCTATGGCCAGCCGCCGCTGACCCGCAGAGAGCGGGCAGAACAGGTCAAGAAACGCAACTACTTTGCAAAATTCGAGGGCAAAGCGCGGGCCGTGCTGGAAGCGCTTCTCGACAAATATGCGGACGAAGATTTCGGTCCGCTGGAAAATGCCAAGGTTCTACAGCTCAAGCCATTCGATGAAATCGGCACCCCAGTCGAGATTGTGAGGGGCGTTTTCGGCGGCAAATCAGCTTATGAGGCTGCCGTCAGGGGGCTGCAGACCGAACTATATCGCGAGGGAGCGTAAAACGTGCCGAATGTATCGGGAGTGATCAAGTCCATTCAGGATATCATGCGCAAGGACGCAGGCGTCGATGGCGATGCTCAGCGTATCGGCCAATTGGTCTGGATGTTCTTCCTGAAGATTCTGGACGACCAGGAGGAGTCGCTGATGCTCCTCAGCGATGACTACAACTCCCCGATCCCAGATCATCTGCGCTGGTCCGCCTGGGCCACCGACCCAGAAGGCATCACCGGTGATGCGCTCCTCGACTTCATAAACAACCAGCTTTTTCCGAAGCTGAAGAACCTGTCGCTCGAAGGGCCGGAACGTGATCGCGCGCGTGTCGTGCGCGCCGCTTTCGAAGATGCCTACAACTACATGAAGAATGGCACGCTGATCCGGCAGGTCGTCAACAAGATCAATGAGATCGATTTCAACAACACTGGCGACAAGCACGCCTTTGGTGATGTCTACGAGCAAGTTCTGAAGGACCTCCAAAGCGCTGGCAATGCCGGCGAGTTCTACACTCCGCGTGCCGTCACCCAGTTCATGGTCGATATGCTCGATCCCCAACTGGATGAATTGGTGCTGGACCCCGCGTGCGGAACGGGCGGTTTTCTGGCCCACGTGATGGATCACCGCATCGAGAGATATGTCGAAACGGTCGAGGACCGGGCGACGGTCCAGAACAATTTGTTGGGCGTTGAGAAGAAGGCGCTGCCGCATTTGCTGTGCGTTACCAACATGATGCTGCACGGCATCGAAGCGCCAACCAACATCCTTCACGACAATACGCTAGCCACGCCCCTGAAAGATCACAAATGGCGGGGCAAGATCGATGTCATCGTCACCAACCCACCCTTCGGTGGCATGGAGGAAGACGGCATCGAAAAGAATGTGCCGCAGGCGTTCCAGACGCGTGAGACAGCGGACCTCTTCCTGGTGCTGATTATCGAGCTTCTGAAAGAAGGCGGCCGCGCCGCCGTCGTCCTGCCGGATGGCACCCTCTTTGGAGAAGGCATCAAGACGCGCATCAAGGAGAAGCTGATGACGGAGTGCAACCTGCACACCATCGTCCGCTTGCCGAACGGTGTCTTCAATCCGTATACCGGCATCAAGACGAATCTTCTTTACTTCGAAAAATGCCACAAGGACGGAAAAGGCAACGCCCTTAACCCAACCTCTGAGGTTTGGTTCTACGAACACCCCTACCCGGATGGCTACAAAAGCTATTCCAAAACGAAGCCTTTGCGCATCGAGGAATTCAGGGGCGAAAACAGCGAGCAAGCTTGGTGGGGCGACGTCAAGACGCGTGCTGACCGCAAGGAGAATGATCGCGCCTGGAAGGTAAGCGCCGAAGAGATCAAGGCCAACGGCTACAATCTTGATATTTCGAACCCACACCGAAAAGAAGAAGGTCACAAGGATCCGGCGGAGCTGCTCGCCGCCTTGCAAGAGAACCGCAAGGAACTCGCCGCTACGCAGGAACAACTTAAGGCGGCTCTCGCCGAGGCACTCACCAAGCTGGCGGTTGCCTAATGTACATCGAGACGTTCCTCGGACAGTTCGCGGCTCTTGCCAGCGGCCCAGGTGGTATCAGCAAACTACGGGAGCTGGTGCTGCAACTGGCCGTGCAGGGGAAGTTGGTGCCACAATCTAACGGTGAGCACTTTACAAATAAAGAGTATAAAACCGCAAAGTCATTTGTTGAACGAATAAGATCTGGAAAGGCAAAACAGCCGGATTTTCAGAATTGGACCGAGAGTGTACCTCTTGGTTGGTTTGTCACGTCGCTGGGAAATGTCGTCGAGCTCGTGAATGGTCGCGCTTTCAAACCTACAGATTGGGCTGAGGACGGCCTAAAAATAGTTAGAATACAGAATCTCAACAATCCAATCGCGCCATTTAATCGCTTCAAAGGCGAAGTGAGGGAGCGGTTTTTGATCGATACCGGCGATGTGCTTGTGAGCTGGTCAGGAACACCCGGGACGTCTTTCGGCGCTTATATATGGTCCGGCGGAAAAGCGATTCTAAATCAACATATTTTCCGTGCGGATTTTGACCGTTCCGTTTTGGATCCCCATTACATTCGGCTGGCTGTAAATGCGATTATGACCGGCCTCATATCGGATGCCGTGGGTTCCGCCGGATTGCAGCATGTAAGACGTGGGCAAATTGAAAATTCGCTGCTGAAGATACCACCTCTCGCGGAGCAGAAGCGAATTGCCGCGAAGGTCGACGAGTTGATGAGGCTGTGCGATCGGCTACAGGCCCAACAGGTAGATGAAAATAGGCTAAAGCGCACAGGTGCCGCCTCCGTCTTGCAGTGCGTTTCGGACGCTGGAACATCGGAGAAAGTCCAGGAAGCACTTCACTTCCTTATCGCGAATTTCAAAGATTTTTTTGACGATGTAAAAAATATCGAGGGTCTGCGGCACGCCATACTTGACCTTGCTTATTCCGGGGCATTTTGTGATGAAAAGCCCAAGTTTGTTGAGCTTGAAGACGTCTTGTCGTTCGGCCCTCGCAATGGCTATTCCCCTAAACCTGTCTCGTATGAAACAAGTACGCGGTCTATATCGCTCTCTGCTGTTACGAAGGGGACATTTGACCGTACGAAATACAAGTACCTACATGAGGACTTCGACGAGAGCAGTCATCTTTGGATCCAGCCCGGAGACATATTAATTCAAAGGGCAAATTCTTTGGATTACGTTGGCATGTCGGTGTTCTATGATGGCCCGCCCAAGGAATTTATCTATCCAGATCTTATCATGAAGATCCGGGTCTCTGATCAAATGATACCAGAGTATGTCGTTTATTGCCTGCAAAGCCCCTCAGGTCGACGATATTTCCAAGGCAATGCGACAGGAACTTCAGGCAGCATGCCAAAGATTAACCAAGCGGTGGTCAAAGGCACTCCTATCCCGTTTGTTAATCGCAAGGCTCAGGAAGCCACAATTGAGGCAGTTAGGGGGTTGATGGCGTTATGCGATCAATTGGATGAACAGGTTCGGGAGAACGAACGGCTCAACGCGTCGCTGATGAACTCTCTTGTCCATGCTTTGACTGAAGCGGACCCTGATGGAGGTGGCACGGAGGGGACCCCCAACGAGAGTGCCGACATTGCACCGCTAGGTGTTGCCTCGAAGACTGATAAGGATGGTGCGGGCGAACAGTCAGGTTCGCAAAACGCCAGCGCTGCGCGGACTTCGGAAGCGGATAGCCTTTCGCCTTCGGCCAGCGCATCCGAAGTGGATACAAAGTTCAAGGAAGCGGTGTTGGTCGGCGCAATCGTGCAAGCGTTCTTTGAAGCGGGCGGCCAGCCTATCGGCAATTTCCGTCTACAGAAGGCGGTCTATTTCGCACGCCGGCACAATGGTGAGCATGTCGGTCAAATGGAGTATCTCAAGAAGGCGGCCGGGCCTTACAACCCGTCCATGAAGTATTCCGGGGGGATCGCCATCGCGAAGCAAAAGAGCTGGCTGCGCGAGACGCGCGGTCGCTTCGGGTTTGGCCATGTGCCGGGACCAGCGGCGGAGGAGATGGAGGCCTGGTTCGCCAAGTATGGCTTCGGAGATCCGGCCCGGTGGGTCGCCGAACATTTCCGCTTCAAGCGAAATGAAGAATGGGAAACCCTTGCAACGGTCGACTATGCCATGGAGCACCTTCAATCCTTGGGGATCGAAGCTGATGCTACTCAGGTTCTGCAATACATCCGTGGTGACGACGAGTGGCGTCCCAAGATCGAAAAGCTCAGATTGACAGAAATGTCAGTCGGTACCGCTATGCTAGAGGTGAAAGCGCTTTTCAGCGCGGAAGGCGGGGATGACTCGGTGTGATCATTTCGCCACTGGAACATGCGCACGATTTTCAGAAAGTCTTCGGGCTGACGCGGCTGGCGACCACGATCGACAAGGCGGAAGCGGCATTGGGGAGTCTCGAACCAGAGACGATCGACTACTGCAAATGCGTCATCGAGATCATCTGCAAACACATCCTATCTGAACGCGGCATTCCCTATGATGATCTGAAGCTGCCGAAGCTGGTCAAGCAGGCGTTGTCATCTTGCGGCTTCGACAATGAGGGGATCGCTGGCAACCTTTCGGGGATCGTCGGTGCGCTTGCGGAAATTCGCAATCGTACCGGCATTGCCGGACATGGACAGCACGACAGCCAGGACCTGCCGTCGCAAACGGATATCCGGATCTTCGTATCGATTTTTGAAAGCGTCATCAGTCTGTTGTGGCATGCCTTCAACAAGTTCAACATCGACCTGGCCCTGACGAAACTCCGCTTCGATCTCATCGAGCAACGTCTCGAACTCGCGTCCTTCAACGAAGTCTTGGATGTTTCAACCTCGATCACCTACGATCAGGAAGAGGGCCGCATCTATATCAAAGGCAAAGAAGTAAGACCCTCAGAAATGCTGTTCATTTTCGACCGAAACTCGTACTCCGAAGAGCTCAAGAAGTTCCGCCTTACAGAGGTCGTGGCTGAACCCGAAGAAGAGGCGCCGGCCACATGACCACACACCCAAGATTAACAGAGCGGAACGATTTCCTCTTCAGAGAACCACTGGTTGCGAACTGCAGATGCGATGAGGGCATCTGGGGCTTCGGTATAGGCGACGAGTGCTAGGCTCTTCTTCGCCCGTGTGCAGGTAACATATAGAAGACGGCGCGTACGTGTAATGCCGCCTTCGGTGCCTTCGGCAAGATGCTTTCGGTCAGTGTCCGACAACGGCTTGGCTTCGAACAACTTATCGTAAGAAAATAGAAAGCCTCGCGCGTCGCTGTCGTCAAGAATCACCAGTACACGATCGAATTCAAGCCCCTTCACGCCCTGATGGGTTCCGAACGGGCCAAGATCGCTGACATATTCTGCGAAAGGAATCGTCTGGTTATACGGAGTTTCCAAAAATGCCCGCCAAGCCTCAAGGCTCTCGGGAGACGCCTCCGCCGGCACCTCTTCATCGTCTAACTCCGCATCCTCGCTGACTGGATTGGACTCAGTCGTTTCCGATTTCGATGTATCGACGACAAATGGCTGCAGCGCGGCGGGAATCTCGAACAATCCATGTTCTGCCACACATTGAAGCACAGTGAGAAAGGTTGTGTCCGAGCCTTTAGTATCGAGCCCTAGCAACGCATCCACGCCTACGCGTACGGGCTGCAGCGGATCGTCCGAGATCGATCTTTCAACAATTGCTGACCGCTTTAGAAGAGGAGAAGCTGCACGCAAGTGGGCCATGACCGCGAAGGCGTTATTCGCATGTCCAGCCGCGATAAGCGGAGCGACACGTTCGGTAAAAAGCCTCAACCCAGCCAATTCTCCTGTCCGAAGCCCGGTTGATAGACGCGAGTCCCGATCAAGCGCCTTGAACATTTCAAGGAACCCGTACCTTGCGGCCGCCATATGGTGTTCAAGCGTGAGCGCCTTCACTGCGGCTTGGTCTCGCCAAGCAGGATCGCCACAAAGTTCTGCCATTCGGTCCTGAACCCGCCGCTCG
>CEOS01082428.1_pt1 | contig 11481 bp, 5 predicted proteins | sample 530601 | NCBI WGS metagenome assembly CEOS01 (sample SAMEA2620666, study PRJEB7988) | marine metagenome | biome: marine biome (ENVO:00000447); feature: mesopelagic zone (ENVO:00000213); material: "saline water (ENVO:00002010), including plankton (ENVO:xxxxxxxx)" | depth 1000 m
CCCGCCGGCATAATCGGGGATCGTCTGTTCGCCCGGCGCAGGCGGCGGGGCGAACAGCCCTGGTGACTGGCCGAGCAGGATCGCCAGACGGTTGGCGGCGCCGGCGCGTGCGATCTCGATCAGGCCGCGCCGCGCGCGCGTCTGCGCGAGGTCGGCCGCCGCGCGGCGCACATCGAGATTGGCGGCCAGTCCCGCCTCGAACCGCAGGGTCACAATCCTGAGTGTGCGCTCCTGCAACTCGGTCGATTGCGCCAGCAGCTCCAGTTGCGCGCCGGTGCGGCGGTATTCGATATATTGCGCCGCAATCGCGGCGGCGACCAGCCTGCGCTGATCGGCGAGAATATACTCCGCCTGCGCATAGTCGGCGGCGGCGGCGCGGATCTGCGCCGAGAGACGCCCCGAAATATCCGGATCGAACGTGCCCAGCAGGCCGATGCTGGCGGAATCGCTATCCGCGGTGCCGAGGCCGATGGCCGCATCCGCTGCGCCGTCGAGGCGCGGCAAGCGATCCGCACGCTCCGCCTGCAGCAGCGCATCCGCCGCGCGCAGCCGGTCGCGCGCGATAGCGATGTCGAGGTTGGCGGCGAGGCCTTGCTCGACCAGATCGTTCAGCACCGGATCGCCGAAGCCCTGCCACCAGTTCTCCGCCACCCCGCTGGGCGGCAGCTCACCCGCATAGGCCTGCGGCGCCATGACCGGACGATCGACGGGATAGGGATCGAGCGAGGCGCAGGCCGTCAGCGCCGTGGCCGCCGACAGGAGAGCAAGAGTTCGGATCATGCGGGCGCCACCGTCATATCCTCGTCCAGCGAATCGATCTCCTCGCGCAGCTTGTCGAGGTCGACGCTGCGCGGCTGCCCGAAACGGGCGATGGCGAGATAGAGCACAGGGGTCAGAAACAGCGTGAAGATGCTGGCAATGCCAAGCCCGCCGAAGATCACCCAGCCGATCGACTGGCGTGCCTCGGCCCCCGCTCCGCTGGCGAGGATAAGCGGCAGCGCGCCGATCACGGTGGAGATCAGCGTCATGGTGATCGGACGCAGGCGGATCGCGGCGGCTTCCTCCACCGCGTCGCGCACACTGCGGCCCTGATGGCGGAGCTGGTCCGCAAATTCGACGATCAGCACCCCGTTCTTGGCCATCAGACCGATCAGCATCACCAGCCCGATCTGCGAATAGATGTTGAGCGACACGCCCGACAGGAACAGCGCGAACACCGCTGCGGCCAGCGCAAAGGGCACGGTGAGCAACACCACCAGCGCGCTCGTAAGGCTTTCGAACTGCGCGACCAGCACCAGGAACACGATGGCAAGGGCAAAGCCATAGGTCAGCGCCAGCGCGTTGGAGCTTTCCTCAAGGCTTTCCGCATCGCCTTGCAGCAGCATGTCGATATCCTCGGCCACCGTCTCCTCGGCCAGTCGCTCGATCTCGTCGACCGCGTCGCGCAGGGGAATGCCCGCCGCGATGTCGGCATCGACCTCGATCGCGCGGCGCTGTTCGGTCCGGTCGAGTTCGGCGGCAATCCCCTCTTCGACGATCGTGGTGAGAGCCGACAGCGGCACCAGAGTGTTGCCGCCCGCCGCACCGCCCGATCCGCGAACATAGAGATTGCGCAGGTCGTTGGGATTGGTCACGCTCACTGCTTGCGCGGTGAGGAAGATCGGCACCGCCTGGTCACCCACGTTGAGATCGACCAGTTCCTCACCGCCCACCATCGCCCGCAGCGTCTGCGACAGATCGTCGAGATCCACGCCCAGGTCCGACGCGCGCTGACGGTCGATCCGGACGGACAGCTGCGGCTGGGTCGGCTGGTAGGAAATTTCGGCGTTCGAGAGGATGTCCGACTGCGTGTCGATCGCGGTCGCCAGCGCATCCGCACTTGCGTAAATCCGGTCGTACTCCGGGCCGGTCAGCGCAACCTCCAGCCCTTCGCCCCCGCCGCCGAAGCTGAGCGTACCTCGGCCGCGGGCGCTGGTGCGCGATCCGGGGATCTCCGCCAGCGGGCCGTTCAATTCTTCCACGATCTCGGTCTGGCTGCGATCGCGCTCGCCCCAGTCGGCCAGCTGCGCGGTCACCCGCACCCGGTTGGGATCATAGCGGCCGACAATGGAAAAGGTGCTCTCGATCTCGCCGCTGTCGAGATAAGGCTGGAGCACCTGCTCGATCTCGTCCAGCTCGCGGTCCATGAAAGCGAGACCGACGCCGTCCGGCCCCGTCGCATCGACCGTGACGACCCCGCGATCCTCGTTCGGCACCAGTTCGTTGTCGAGCTGGGTATAGAGAAACCCGGCGAGCCCCGCGACCACCACCGAGCCGATGATCATCGCACGCGGCGCGTCGAGCGCGCGCTTCAGCAGCCGATTATAGCGATCCGTGACCGCGCTGCCGAAGCGTGCGAGGCGGCTCTTGCCGGCTTCATCGCCGTCCGCCTCACTACTGGTCAGATCGAACTTCGCGGCGAGCGCGGGCACCAGCGACAGCGCGACGAAGCTGGACAAAATCACCGCGACCGCCAGCACGAAGCCGAATTCGCGGAACAACCGGCCGGTCTCCGACGGCAGGAAGCTGATCGGCACGAAGACGGAAACGAGCACGGCTGTGGTCGCGACGACTGCGAAGAACACCTGCCGCGTGCCGACGACCGCCGCAGCGCGCCTGCCCAGTCCCTTGTTCTGCAACCGCTGGCAGTTTTCCAGCACCACGATTGCGTCGTCGACGATCAGCCCCGTCGCCAGCACCAGCGCCAGCAGGGTGAGCAGGTTGATCGAGAAGCCCATCAGCCAGATGCCCGCGATCACGCCGACCAGTGCGACGGGAATTGTGGTGCTGGGGACCATCGTGGGCCGCCACGCGCGGAAGAAGATCAGCATGGTCGCGACCACGACCAAAATGGTGAAGCCGAGTGTGATCAGCACCTCGCGCACCGAAATGCGGATGAATTCGGCATCGTCAGACACGATCTGGACCTCGACATCGTCGAACCGCCGGTTGACCCGCTCGACCGCCTGGCGGATCGAGTCCGAAATCTCGATCGTGTTGGAACTGGCCTGCCGCACCACGCCCAGCCCGATGATCGGCCGTCCGTCCAGCCGCACGAAATTGCTGGCATTGGCGGGGGCGAAGCCGGCCTGCGCGACGTCGCCGATCCGCACATTGCCGCTCACGATCACGTTTTCGATCCGATCGGGCTCGGTCGCGCTGGCATCGGCGCGCACGACGAGGCTCTGCGCGTCGGAGCGGAACGAGCCGACCGGCACATCGAACGGCGCATTCTCCAGCGCATCGGCAACATCGGTCAGCGTCAGGCCGAAGCGGTTGAGGCGCAGCGGATCGACCGCGACGCGCATCTGCCGCTCGCGCGCGCCGAACGGATCGATGCTGGCCACGCCCTCCGCCGTCAGCAGTTCGGGAATGATGTCGTTGTCGACCAGCCGGGTCAGCTCCGCCTGGTCATAGGCATCGCTCAGCACCGCGAGCGTCATGATCGGCTGCGCGTCCTGATCGGCCTTCACCACCGTAACCTGTTCGACCCGCTCGGGCAGGTCGCGCTGCGTCCGGCTGACCGCCTCGCGCACGTCGGTTGCCGCAGTGTCGAGGTCGACGCCGGGATTGAACTCGACCCGGATGCGCGAATTGTTCTCCTCGCTCGAAGAGCTGATCTGGCGCACGCCGGAAACACGCGCGACCGCATCTTCAAGGATGCTGGTAACCTCTGCATCCATCGTCTCGGGCGCGGCGCCGGGCAGGCTGGCGGTGACCGAGACGATCGGCCGGTCGACATTGGGCAGCTCGCGCACCTCCACACCGATCAGCGCGGCGATCCCCGCGATCACGATCAGCAGGTTGAGCACACCGATCAGCAGCGGTCGCTTGACCGCCAGCATGGGCAGGTCGAACCTAGTCGTCATCGCCGCCGCGCGCCGGGGCCTGCTCGACGCGGACATCCTGTTCGAGCTGGCGCGCCTGGCGGACAAGGCGGATGTCCTGCCCGTCGCGTACCTTCTGCACGCCTTCCACGATCACCCGGTCGTTGCGGGCGATCCGCCCATCGACGAACACCCGGCCATCGCGGCGCGAGGTGATGGTGACGGGCACGCGCACCGCCTTGCCCTCGCGCACGAGGAACAGGTGCGATCCCTCCCCACCCCACACGATCGCCTCTTCGGGCACGGCGGCGCGCATCGTGCCGCTCTGGGTGAACTGGACGCGGAAGCTCATGCCGGGGCGCAGCTTGTCGTCGCGATTGGGGATGGCGGTGCGCACGATGAAATCGCGGCTGTCCTGCGAAACCCGGTTGTCGGTCGCGACCACCTCTGCCTCGATCGTGCGTCCGGGTTCGGAGAATGGCGTCACCTCCACCGTGTCGCCCGGGCTCAGGTTCGCGAAGACCTCTTCGGGCGCGGGAAAATCGACATAGAGCGTGCCGCGCTGGTCGATCTGGGTAATCGGGGTAGAGTCGTTGACGCGGTCACCCGCATCGACCTCGGTCAGTCCAACATGGCCGGAGAACGGCGCGCGCACCGTGCGATCGGCGAGCGCTGTCTGCGCCTGGCGCAATTGCACACGCGCCGCGGCGAGCGCAGTTTCGCCCGCCTCGATCTGACTTTCGGAGATGGCACCCGTGCCCTCGATCCGGCGATAGCGGCCCAGCAGCTGGCTCGCCTCGCGCACCGAGACCTGCGCCGCTTCGACATCCAGCCGTTCCGCCCGGTCGTCCAGCTGCAGCAGCGGCGCGCCTTGCCGCACGTAGTCGCCGGCGCTGAACAGCACGCGGGTGACGCGGCCCGCGGTCTCAGGAAAAAGCTCGGCAGAAGTTGCCGCGCGGGCCGTGCCGATGGCTTCCACCTGCGACATCTCGGGAACAAAGCGCACCTCCTGCGCGACGACCGGCACTTCCTCGGCCGTTCGCTCGTCCTGCGCACCGGCGCAGGCAGCGAGCAGCAGGCCGATGCTGACGAGCACGAATATTCTGAGATCAAGCCGGGGCATCGCCTTCCTGTCTATGGGAGTAGGTGTGTCGGCGAAAGGCTTTTCGGGTTCGCTGCCCTGCTTCCAACGCCGGACACGGCACAGGGTGCGAAAGAGCCGATTCGAAACGGCTCGAATTGAACGTGGTTCTTTGCGCCCGGTAGGTAAGCACGTTCCGGTGCCCTTGCCGCGCTGCCCGCAAGCTTGCAGATGTGGCGGGTCGCGATCGCTCGCGTAGATCGATCGGCCCCTTTTCGCACGGGTCTGAAGTCGTCACGAACCGGTCACACGATGACGGCACGGCTGCGCGGCAAAGAGGTCGAACCAGCCATGCGCAAGGTCAATATCCTGCTGACCGGGGAACTGCCCGGCCCCAGCCCGCAGAGTGCGGCGGGGGAGATGTTCGATTTCCAGAAAATCGGCCCTGGCGGCCCGTCCGCGCTGGTCGACGGGCCAACCTGGATATTCGTCGACTGGATCATGCCCGAAATCTCCGGGCTGGAAATGGTCCGCCGCCTGCGCGCCGACGATCGGCTGGCCGATGCCCACATCACCATCGTGCTGGAGCAGGACGACGACGAGGATCGCCGCCGGGCGATCAAGGCGGGTGCCGATGATTACGTGGTCGGCCCGCTCGATCGCAACGGCGTGCTCGACCGCATCCTGACGCTGCAATCGCAGCATGGAATTCAGCGCTCACCGCCGCGCAAGCGGGTCGGCCTGCTGGAAGTCGTTCCCGCCGCGCAGCAGGCGCGGTGGGATGGCACGCCGCTGAAGCTGAGTCCGAACGAGTTCCGCCTGCTGCGCTTCTTGGTCGAACATCGCGACGAGGTGCTCTCCCGCCAGCGGATCATCGAAGGGCTCGGCAAGCTGGAGCCACCGATCGACGAACGCACGGTCGATGTGTGGATCGGGCGGCTGCGGCGGGCATTCCGGGCAGCGGATGGGCCCGAGGCGATCCGGACGGTGCGCAAGCAGGGCTACGCGTTCGATCTGGAAGGCTGACGTCGGATCGTCGCAGAACCGCGAGCTTTCACTCCAGCACTCAAAAAGAAAAGGCCCGCGGGATCGCCGCGGGCCTTTTCGGTCTTGATGCGTGAAGGTCGGATCAGAACTCGGCGGACAGCGACAGCGCGAAGCTCTGGCCGACCTGATAGCTGTTCACATCGACCCGGCCGCTGTCATTGGCGACGTACTCGTAATTGTCCGTCCCCGTGAGGTTGCGCGCCTCGAACTTCAGTTCCAGCGGCACACCGCCCAGCTCGACACCCTGCCGGATCACGAGATCGAGCCTGGCGCCCGGCTTCTCGATCACGTCGGGCAGCCCGCCTGCGTTCTGGCCCAGACGGCTGGTCACGCGGTTGCTGGCGTAGGAGAAGAGCAGCGTCACCTGGCTCAGCCGGTCGATATCCTCGAACCCGACCTGGATGTTGGCGAGATGATCGGACTGGCCGGTCAGCGGATCGCCATCGCGGAACAGCGAGGTCGCATCGCGCGGGCTCGCCCCCACTCCGGTGATGAAGATGAAGGTCTGATCACCCGGTTTCACCTGAATCTGGGACTGGGTGTAGGTGTAGTTCGCGATCAGCAGAGCGCGCTTGCTTTCGAAGAAGCCGCCCAGATCGTAGAGGTCGTAGTTCCACACCAGCTCGGCCTCGGCCCCGTACAGCTCTGCCTTGGGAGCATTGGCGAAACTGGTCGACTGCGAGTTGTCGGTGAACTGCGAGAACGCCTCGATCGGGTTGTCGATCGACTTGTAGAAGCCCGCCAGCGAGACGCGGCTGCCCTGCCCGAAATAGTATTCGCCGCGCACTTCCGCGTTGAACAGCGTGCTGTCCTGCAAGGCAGGGTTACCCACGAAGGAGCGCAGGCTTTCCGGATCGGTATATTCCTGCAGCAGCAGTTCGCGGAACTGGGGACGGGCGATCGTCTTCGACGCGCTCGCACGCAGCTGCAGCCCATTGTCGAACTCGTAGGTGATCGTGGCCGAAGGCAGCCAGTAGCTGTTCTCGATCGCGGTCACCGCGCCGAGGTTGGGCTGGTTGGTGAAGACCTGCGCCGGGGCGACGGTCTGCTTGCCATCCTCATAGCGCACGCCCGCATCGATGGTCAGCCCCTCGATCGGCGTCAGATTGCCCTTCAGGTAGCCGGCAAGCACCTTCAGCCGGGCGTCGAACGCAGGCGTATCCTCGGTCAGTTCTCGCAGATCGACCGGCGCGGACACTCCCGGCGCAGCGAAGCCGGGCACGTTCGATGCTTCGATGATCGCGGGTGCGATCAGCAGGTCCGGACGCAGCAGCGCGATGCCGTTGGGGAAGTTGCTCGGCGCGGTGAACTGGAACGCACGGCGTTCCGAATAGCGCTGCGTGTCGGTGTAGGCGGCGCCGGCGGTCAGCGACAGCACATCGGGCATGACGGGCACGGTCAGATCGCCGCCGCCGTAATAGACCTTCTCGGTCAGGTCGGAGAACGCGACCGCCGCCTGGCCGCCGGGCAGGTTGTTGTCCAGCGGGTTGACGAAATAATCGCCGAAGGGATCGTTCGGGTTGTTCGTCCGGACATAGTCGAAGCGATATTCGTACGGGCTCTCGCGATCGGTCTGGGCATAGCCGCCACGCAGGTCGAGCGAGATGTCGTTGCCGAGCTGGAATTCGCCGACCACCTGCGAATCGATCAGCTGGCGTTCGAACCAGCCGTTCTGCTGGATCAGCTTGTCGAACCCGTCATCGCCCGAACCGACGATGATCCGCCCCTGGCTGAGCGACGCCTGCTTGAGCACGTCGCGAATATACACGTTGGTCCAGCGGATCTTCTGATCGCCATATTCCAGCCCGAAGCCGAGCAGCCCGTTGAGCAGGATGCGGTTATCGGTCACGAAGCGGCGGAAGTCGTCGGCCGGGGTCACGGTTTCCTGGCGCACCGGCGTCTGGCTGAGGACGTTGCGGTTGCGCAGCGAGTTGCTCAGGTTGGCGGTCGCGATGATGCCCAGTTCCGCGTCGTCGCCGACGAAGAAGCTGGTTCCGCCGGTCAGGCCGCCCGACATGTTGGGGCGCAGCTTGTCGGCCTTCTGGAGCACAATCAGGTTGGGCACAGAGAGAGTGCTGGCAATCGTCTGACGATCCGCCAGAGGCAGCTCTTCAAGCTCGACCGTGCCATCGAGATAGGCCTGTAGCGCGGGCTGCGGATCGCGGCGGCCGCCGTCGAAGCCGTACCAGTCCATATCGCTGCCGTAGTACAGCAACCCGTTCTCGAAGGTGGTTTCGGTGTCGCCACTGACCCCGAGGCTGACCTTGAGGAAGCTTTCGTCGGGGATCGCCTGCGTGGTCAGGTTGATCACGCCGCCACCGAATTCGCCGGGGAAGTTCGCAGAATAGGTCTTCTGGACCAGCGAGGAGGCGATGATGTCGGTCGGAAAGATGTCGAGCGGGACGACGCGGCTCAGCGGCTCGGGCGACGGCAGCGGAAGGCCGTTGAGCAGCGCGAGCGAATAGCGGTCGCCAAGGCCGCGCACGAAGACGCGGCCATTGCCGGTGTTGGAAAGGCCGGTGACACGGCTCAGAGCGCCGGCGATATCCCCTTCACCGGTGCGCGCGATGTCTTCCGTGCTGAGTACCGAGACAACCTGGCTGGATCCGCGCGTGATGTCGCGCGGGCCACGGCGACCGGTCACGGTGATCACGTTGCCGCCGGGAACGGAGACGTCGATCTCTCCCTCGCCTTCCTGCACGGCATCGTTTTCGTCTGGGTTGATGGGCTCCTCAGCGGGCGTCTCGACCGCGGGCTGGGCAGCCGCGTTGCCGGACTGGGCCGTACCCGTGCCTTGAGCGAATGCGACACCCGGGAAGGTGAGCGCGGTGGAGAGCAATAGCAGCCCTGCCAACTGCTTGCCGGTGGACATGGTATGAGACCCCCTCATGCTAAGGTCTTGAAAAACTGGTGCACCCGGGCCGCAATGGCCGGGGCGTCATCGAAAAATCGAGCAAGGGAGGTGCCCGGCGCACCAGCGCCCGGCCCCTCCCCCTGTTGGCTCGATCAGATCTGCGGCAGCGTGTCGCAGCTGCCGGTGTTGTTCAGACCCAGCGTCACCGTCGCCGAGTTACAGGTCCAGCCTTCGGCCCAGTTCGCCGCTTCGCTCGGCACGGCGCCGATGTAGCTGCGGCCGGTCGGGAAGAAGCTCGACACGGCGTTCGCATCGAAGATCGGGTTGTAGGTGTTTTCCGCGCTGCCGTTGATGAACGGAGCACCGGTGGTGATCCCGGTCAGGCGGGCAAGCGTGTTGGTGAAGGCCTTGGTGTTGGCCGCGCCCGCATCGAAGCGCGCTTCGACCTGCGCCGCGGTCGAGCCGCTGCCGCCGCGGAAGTTGGTCGCGCACTGCAGCGCCACCGAGTTGAATACGACCGGGCCGGATTCGTCGTTGGCACCGGCGGCGCGATCCACCGAAACGCCCTGCACGTTGATGCAGCCGTTATTGGTGCCCAGACGATCCCAGACGAGCGAGTTGAACAGCGAGAAGTCCGAGCTGCCGCGCACGCGGATGCCGCGGTCGCCGATGCTGCTCTGCGCGATCATGGTGGCGTTGTTCACGCGCACGTTGGTGCGCGGCGAAGCTTCTTCGTTACCGTCCGAATCCTGTTCGATGACGGTGTCCGAGGCGGCCGGGCGCTGCACGATCAGGACCTGGTCGAACAGACCCTTGAGGCCGGTATCGGTGTCGAGCGAGTCGTCTTCCGCGCCGATGATCGCGAGCCGCGAGGCGCGCACGCTGCCGCCGAAGAATTCAGCACCATCGTCGGAGCTGTTGTAGCTCTGGATGTTGTTGATGACCGTGCCCGAGCCGACGCCGCCGGTGGTCAGCGACTGGAGTTCGTCGCCATTCGCCAGTGCGAAGCCGGAGAAGCGGATCTGGATGTAGCTGAGCGTGCCCGAGCTGTCGTTGCTCTGCGCGCCGCCGTACAGGATCTGGTTGGTCGCACCTTCGACACGGCGTTCGCAGGTACCTGCCGCTTCCGAACCGATGAAGCAGTCGACCACGGGCGCGCGGCCCGACAGGATGATCCCGCCCCACTGGCCCGAAGTGTCGGTGCTGGTGCTACCTTCCACGTTCTGGCGGCTGGTGAAGATGATCGGCTTGGCTGCCGTGCCGACCGCGTTCAGCTTGTTACCGCGATTGACGTTGAGGAAGTCGTTACCCGACGCGAAGATGATCACGCCCGGTTCGATGTCGAGCGTCACGGCAGTGTTGGTCGAGCCGAAGCCCTGGTCGACGCCGACGTCGGTCTGGCCGTTGAGTTCATAGAGCGTGCCGGCGACGCGCGGCAGGGTCGACGATGCAGTGAAGCTCTCGGGCAGACGGCAACGGCGATAGGTGCCGGTCGGGCCGGAGATCGTGCCGAGGTCGAGCAGCTGCGTCGGGTTGGCGATCTGCGGGCAGCTGGCCGCCGGGGTTGCCAGCGTGCTGGTCGGCGTCGGAGCCGGTGCCGGGGCCGGCGTGGGGGCCGGGTTGTTGATCGTCACATTGCCGCCCGTGCCGGGCGAGACGATTTCATCGGCACCACAGCCGGCAAGAGCCAGCGCGCTACAACCGATTACGAGCGAGCGATGGAGATTTTTCACAGCGAGCGGTCCCCTCAAAAAACCGAAGATTCGAATATGTGGACGCGAATAGTGATCGCGAGAGGGGCGCTAGAGACGCGACGTGACACTTTCGGGGAGCATTTGTGACCGTTAGGTTTCACGGACGCATATGCGTTACGCTGGGCCATTTGGGTCACAGTTTCGATCGGCTGCAGGCACCCGAGCGCCTTCGTCTGCCTTGAATCGGTGGGCCGATGCCGCATCCAGCTTCCGAATCGCTCCGGTGCCCTCAAACAGCGATCGCTGGCCAACTTGATACTGGCCAAGCGCGGTCAGGCTCGTATAGGCGCGAGCCATGCACGACATCGCCACCATCCGCTGCGAGCCCGAAGCTTTCGACGCCGCGCTCGCCCGTCGCGGGGCAGAGCCGGTCACCGCGCGTCTGCTCGACCTCGACACCCGCCGCCGCGCCGTCCTGACCGAATTGCAGGACGCGCAGAACCGCCGCAACGCCGCCTCCAAGGCGATCGGCCAGGCAATGGGCAGCGGCAATACCGAGGAAGCCGACCGGCTTAAGGCCGAGGTGACCGAGCTCAAGGCGACCACCCTGCCCCGGCTGGAGGAAGACGCGCGCGTGCTCGGCGCCGAGATGGACGACATGCTCGCCGCGATTCCCAACCTCCCCGCCGACGACGTGCCCGAGGGCGCGGGCGAGGAAGAAAACGTCGAGCTGTCGACCTGGGGCGAGAAGCGCGAGTTCGACTTCGAGCCGCGCGAACATGCCGATATCGGCCCGATGCTGGGCCTCGATTTCGAGATCGGTGCCAATATCGCCGGCGCACGCTTCACCTTCCTGCGCGGCGGCATCGCCCGGCTGCACCGCGCGCTCGGCCAGTTCATGCTCGACCGGCAGGTGACCGAGAACGGCTATCTGGAATG